>Ga0209693_10000739_pt1 | contig 13422 bp, 10 predicted proteins | sample HubBroMetageWRM3_FD_188345 | JGI IMG/M metagenome (GOLD analysis project Ga0209693, IMG submission 188345) | Warmed soil microbial communities from the Hubbard Brook experimental Forest, New Hampshire - Hubbard Brook CCASE Soil Metagenome WRM 3... | ecosystem: Environmental > Terrestrial > Soil...
CGAGAGCTGGGCGAAGGGGCCGATCTCGGCGATGACGCCATCGCGTTGCAATACCGCGCCGTCATCGATTTGTTGCCAATGACCGCGGTCGGCCGGTTCGGTGATCACGGCCAGGCCGCGGACGATGCTGGAGGGCACTTTTTCTCTCCTCAAGCGATGGCGACGTTTTCCTGCTCGGCGAAGGCGCGGTCGACTTCGGCGCTCAACAGCTCGGTCAGCTTCCGCCGCAGCGCGACCGCCTCCGACGCGAACGGGTCGCGCGGCCGCGGCCGGTCGATCGTAACAATGTCTTTGATCCGCCCGGGGCGGGCTGTGCACACGACGACCCGGTCGGCGAGCGCCATCGCTTCGTCGATGTGATGGGTGACGAAAATGACCGAGGCGCCACTCTCGCGCCAGACATCGAGCAAAAAACCCTGCATTTTTGCCCTCGTCTGCACATCGAGGGCGGCAAAAGGCTCGTCCATCAGCAACACTTTCGGGCGCATCGCGAGCGCGCGGGCGACCGCAACGCGCTGGCGCATCCCGCCCGACAACTCGTGCGGCCGCTTGTCGAAGGTCTCGGTAAGGCCGGTGCGGAACAGCACCTGACGGGAAATCTCGCGCTGCTCGGCTTTGCCAACGCCGCGCAGCGACAGCCCGAAGCTGACGTTCTGCCAGACCGACAGCCACGGGAAGAGCGAAGTCTCTTGAAAGATCAGACTGCGGTCCGGCGCTGGTCCAGTGACCGGGACCCCATGCGCGGCTATTTCGCCGGCGCTGGTTTCTTCGAGCCCGGCGATCAGGTAGAGGAGCGTGCTCTTGCCGCACCCGGACGGACCGAGCACGACGACGAACTCGCCGTCTTCGACGATGAGGTCGATCCCTCGCAGCGCCTCGTGGGCCCGCTCGGTGCCGGCCGCCCAGACCTTGCCGACGCCGCGGCAGCAAATCGCCGGCTCAGACATCGGCCAACCCCGCGGTCCGGTTGGGCAGCCAATAGAGAATGCGGCGCTGAATTTGGCGCAGCAGAAAATCGCAGCCGAACCCCAATAGCCCGATGATGACGATCGTGAAAAACACCAGGCTGGGGTTGAAGGTATTGCGCGCCATCATGATGACCTGACCGAGACCAAAGCCGACGCCGGTTGCTTCGGCGATCAGCACCACCATCCAGGCGCCGAACAGGTTGAACCGCAATACCACCAGCAGCCCCGGCAGGATCGCCGGTAATATGACACGCCGATAAATCTGCCATTTGCTCGCGCCCATCGTGCGCGCTACGTTTATGTAATTGCGATTGACCCCGTCGATCTGGGTAATCGTCGCCAGGATCATGTGAAAGAAGAGCGCGACAAAGACCATAAAGATCGCCGGCCCGTTGCCGATCCCGAACAAGAAGATCGCGACCGGCAGCCAGGCCACCGGCGATACCGGAGCAAGCAACGTGATGGTCGGCAAGGTCAAATGCTCGATAAGCCGGAAGTAGCGGATCGCGACGCCGAGGCAGATGCTGATGACCGTGGCGAGACCGAGCCCGGCGAACACCCTCATCGTCGACGACAGGATTGTTATCAGCACGGCCACGGCCGGGCTCGGGCCGGCATTGGAGTCGACACCGACTTGCCAGCGCTGTGCAGTGTTAAAGAACTTGGCCTGGCCTGTGAGATCACTGAGAAAAACATGCGGCGGGGGGAGCAGGCGGGGATCGGCCCAGCCGAAATACCAGCACAGTTCCCAGATCGCAGCGAAGAGCCCCACCGAGACGATCGTCCAGCCCAGGTGAGGCAGCCAAGATCGGAGGAGACCGCGGGCACGCCGCCACTGCGGCGCCGAAGGGAACGGCGCGGCCCGGGCGGACGCGACCGGAGTAGAGGTCATGCCGATTTGTATTTCAGCTGCGAATAGACCTCTGGCACTTCCTTGATAGCCTTTTCAAGCAACGTCCAGTCGATCGCATCATGCCCGGGCTTCTTTTTGATGTAGCCCATCTCGAGGATCGAATCGACACGGCCGAGGATGAAATCGGTCTGCGCTCGCTGATCGACGCAAGGCGGCTGCCTCTGCGCGCCAATGCGCGCGTTTTCGAGCGAGGTCTTGTAATAGGTGCCGACCAGCTCGCTGAGGATCTGCTCGCGCTGCTGCTCGAACATCAGCTGAGCCTTCAGCATCCCCTTTATGAGAGCCTTCAGATCCTCTGGATGCTCCTCGATGACGCTCGTGCGCGCCGCGAGCACGCAGTCGGTGTAGTGCGGCCCATAGATGTCGACCCCGTTGGACAGCAGCACCGACCCCTTGACGTCGTTGAGCAGCGCCGAGGCGTAAGGCTCGATCGTGCAAATGAAGTCGAGCGCGCCGGCCTTGAATGCTTCGACCGCTTCGGGAGTATTGCCCATGTAGCGGACGGTTATGTCACTGAACTTCACTCCATTCTTTTTGAGCCAGTCGTACGGCAATACTTCAAGGGTATCCATCTGGAAGGTGCCAAGGGTTTTGCCTTTGAGCTTGGCTGCCGTGTCGAGCCCGGGCTGGGCGACGATCACGCAGCCTTCGATGCCACCGCCGCCGACGATCTTGACCGGAGCCCCCTTGTCATAAAGTCCGATAAAGCTGGTGTAGGGCAGCACGCTGACATCGACCAGGCCGGCCCCAAGGAATGTCACGATCTCGGCGAAGGTTGGTGTGTTTACGAATTCGAGGGTCAGTCCGTATTCTTTGCCCAATTGTTTGGCATGCGTGATAAAAAAAGCACTATTGCAGAAACCGCTGCCATGGGTGGCCTTAAATGCCCCGGCGGCTTGGGCCTGTCCATTCGAGAAACCCATCGGCACAGCTATGGCGATGGCCCCCGCAGCCGCGCCACGACGCAGAAAAGCACGCCGGTCGATCGAGATCTCGCCAATGTCGCGATGATCACACATCACGCTCCCCCTCTTGCTGAGCGATCCTGAGGACGCACTTTTCGTGCCAGTTCGCAGCTCGTGCGCGGCGCGATCGGATGTGGCTTCACTCGGGGCGAGGCGTGAGGCGGCCGACTAGCCCGATCCGATCGGGTCGGTCCGCGCGTCGATCATCTCGGAACGCAAGCGAGCCGTCTCCTGTTCGCAGAGAACGCCCGTCGAAGTAAGCACGACGCCGTATTCGTCACGAGCCACCTCCGCCGGGAGCAAACCATCAGCGACATCGTCGCGCACCCGCGCCGGTTCGCGCGCGAGGGGGTCGCCGTAACCACCCCCGGCCGGGCCGATACAAACAAATCGCTCGCCGGTGCGGATCTGCATGTGTGGAACTTTCGACGGCAGCATCTCCACCGTCCCGTCCCGCCGGACGAGCCGTAGTTCGGCCGGACTTCCGGGTGCACCGCCGGCGAACCCCCAAGGTGCGAATTCATGGCCCTCGCCTTCGACCGAGGCGCCGCCGTCGCTCAGATAGGCGAACTCGCGCGCTGAGCCGAGCCCGCCACGCCACTCCCCCGCCCCGCTCACACCCTCGCGTAGTTCGTAGCGGCTGACCCGCAGCGGCAAGTGGCTCTCGATATCCTCGATCGGGTTGTTGCGCGTATTGGCATAGAGCGTGTCGACCGCATCCATTCCGTCGAGCCCGCCGCGGCCGCCGTAGCTGCCCTCGAAAATTTCCATATGGACCCATTGCTTGCCCTGCTGCATGCCGGAGAAGGCAATGACTTTGAGATTGCCGATCCCGGCGGAGACCTGGCCGGGGAGAGCCTGCGCCAATGCCTTCATAACGGTATCTGCGACTTGATTGCCAGGGCAAAAGCGAGCAATCGTCGGCGCCGGAAACACCGGGTTGGCGAGCGAGCCGAGCGGCGCGGTGATCCTGATCGGACGCAACAGCCCATCGTTTACCGGGATATGGCCGCATACGGCGGTATCGAGCAGCACCGAACGCACCGTCAGCCACACTGCGACGTCGACAGTACCCTCGAACGGCATGTTGATCGGCCGATCGGCGACTTGATCGGCGGTGCCGGTCAGATCGACCTCGATCTCGTCGCCGCGAACCCGCACAGTCGCGACAATCGGCAGATGCCGTTTCTGCGGGTCAGGGCTATCGACAAACCCGTCGATCATTGTGCGCGCGCTATAATCGCCGTCCGGCAGTGCTGCAATTGCCTGCCGCATCAGACGCTCGGCGTAGTCCATGACTGCGCTGCACGCGGCGGTGAAGCACTCATATCCATAGCGCTCGATCAATCCGCCGAGCCGCTCGGCGCCGATCCGTGCCGCGGCAATCTGCGCCTCCATATCGCCGACAACAAGTCGGAGACGCGAATGTTGTCCCGCAATAGCTGCCAGACGGCATCGTTGCGGACACCTCGGTCGTAAACTTTGATGGCTTTGAACTGGAGCCCCTCGGCATAGGCATCGATCGCGTCGACGATGCCGCAGCTGCCAGGGGTCAGCGCGCCGATATCGAGATGATGTGCACTGGTGGCCGCGAAGGCGACGAGGCGCCCGTCGTGAAACATCGGCACGGCGAAGGCGACATCCGGCCCATGGCTGGCGCCGCCATAGGCGTCGTTGTGCATGATTACGTCGCCAGGCCGTACCTTGTCGCCACGCGCCTGCAGCGCATTCAAGATGCCGCGGATGTAGCCGGGGATCGGTCCCGATTGCAGCGGCGTCGATTGTGCCGACTCGGCCAGCCCGCGCCCCTCGGCATCGACCAATGCCGCGCCGAAATCTTCGGATTCGCGGATAATCGACGAATAGGACATCCGCATCAGCTTGTAACCCATCTCGACCGCGATGTTCTCCAGCGCGCCCTGCACGACGCTGGCGGTAATGCTGTCGATCGCGAAAGGTTGAACCATCGACGCCCGCCGTTGCTATTGGTCTATCGTCAGAATTAGATTGCCGCCGACCTCGGGGACCAGGGTCGTACCCGGCGGCACAACCGTCGTCGAGTCGGTTTGCAGCACGATTGCCGGTCCGGCGATAGGTTCCTCCAGCGGCAATAGGTTGCGCCGGTAGAACGGCGTCGCCAACCTCTCGAGGGCGCCGTTGTGCCGAAACACGCAGCGCGCGGTCTTGACCAGCGCCTCGACGAGGCTGCCGCCGCGCGTCGGCCGGGGCGCTGCGATCTTCGGCATGCGGCCGATGCCAGTGACGCGGACATTGACGATCTCGATCGGACTCGCCTCGAACACATGCCCGTACTCGGCCCGGTGCAGCTCGACGAAGCGCGCGAAGATTTGCGCGAGCGCCGCCTGATCCAATTTCCCGTCGGGAAACGGGACGCGCAGCTCATAGCCTTGTCCGACATAGCGCAGATCGCCCGAGCGCTCGAACACGGCATCGTCGGGGGCGATCCCGTCGGCGGCGAGCTGGCGCGTCAGCTCGCGCTGCATCCCCGCGAGATCGGTGTCGAGCCGGTCGAGATCGACGGTGTTTCCAGCTTGGAATTCGGTGCGAACTGCGTCGTATTTGAGGTCGGTGGTCAGCAGCCCGACCGCCGAGGTGATACCGGGGTAGGCAGGCACGATCACCTCGGGGATGCCGAGCGCGCGGGCCACCTCGGCTCCGTGCAGCGGCCCGGCACCGCCGAACGCGACGAGCGCAAAGCCGCGTGGGTCGAGACCCTTTTGCACGGTTCGCGAGCTGATCGCGTTCGCCATGTTGGCATTGACGATCGTCAGGATGCCCTCGGCCGCTTCCTCGAGACCGAGGCCGAGCCGCTCGCTCAGACCATCGATGGCGCGCCGCGCGGCAGTGGCCTCGAGCCGCATCGCCCCGCCCAGAAAATTCTCGGAGTCGAGCCGGCCGAGAACGAGATTGGCGTCGGTCACCGTCGGCTCGGCGCCGCCTCGGCCATAGGCCGCCGGCCCGGGATCGGCTCCGGCACTACGCGGGCCGACGCGAAAAGCGCCGGCTCCATCAACATAGGCGATCGAGCCGCCGCCGGCGCCGATCGTGTGGATATCGATCATCGGCGCCAGCACCGGGTAGCCGCCGATCCACGTGTCGCGGGCGGTAGCCTCGGCAAAACGCCCGTCGACGACGATGCCGATATCGGCCGAGGTGCCGCCGACATCGAAGGTGATCAGGCGATCGCGTCCCGACAGCCCACCGCTCCAGGCGCGCCCAAGAACGCCGGCAGCAGGTCCCGAGAGCAGCGTCAGCACAGGGGTCTTCGCGACGGTTGCCGGTGTGGCGACGCCGCCATTGGAGCACATCACGTGCAGATCGGCGGCGAAGCCTTCGTGGCTGAGGCTGCTCGCCAGCCGCGCCACGTAGTCGCGCAGGCGCGGCCCGACGAAGGCGTTGAGCAAAGCCGTCGTAAAGCGCTCGAACTCGCGGAACTGCGGCGCCACCTCGGCCGAGGTGCAGATGAAGCAATCGGGGAACTCCTCGCACGCGATGTCGCGCGCCCGCTCCTCATGCGATGCGTTCAGGTAAGAGAACAGGAAGCAGATCGCTATCGCCTCGACACCGGCGGTGCGAAGCGTTCGCGCCGCCTCGCGCACCGCAGCCTCGTCGAGCGGAGCCAGTACCTCGCCGCGCGGTGGCGCCAAGCGCTCGGCGACCGTGAGGCGATGCCGGCGCTGGACCAGCGGCCGATCTTGCCAGGGAATTTCCTGCCGGATCGAATAATGCTGCGGACGCTGGTGGCGTCCGATGTGGACGATATCGCGATAGCCGGCAGTCGTAATCATGCCAGTGACCGCCCCGTTATATTCCAGCACGGCATTGGTGCCGATCGTCGTGCCGTGCAGCACATGGTCGATCGCTTGACGCGGCAGGTCGAAGCGTGCGCACAGAGCGCTGATCCCGGCGACCACGCCGCGCGACGGGTCGTCCTTTGTCGTCGGCGTCTTGTGGATCAAGGTCCGGCTGGATTCCGTGTCGGCAAACACGATGTCCGTGAAGGTGCCGCCGACATCGACGCCGATCAGGTACATACGGTCCTCATACTGCCTGGCCGGCGTCCGAGCCAAAGCTTTCCCGGCGGCGGCGCACTGCAATGACACCCAGCAAACATGCACCAATGACAAGAAGGGACAGGCCCGTCGTCATCGCACCCAAGGCGTAAATGACCGGGGTGGTGGCGTTGGTCTGCATTGCTGCGAGCTCGAGCGGCAGCGTGTTCAGCGCCCCGACCGACTGCGAGGTTCGCGCGATCTCGTCGTAGGACAGGGTGAAACCGAACAGCGCGACCCCGACCAGGCTCGGAGCGATGATCGGTACGACGACGTACCGGATCGTCTGCGAGCCCCTCGCGCCCAAATCGCGCGCCGCCTCCTCGTAAGCGGGGTTGAAGCGGTTGAACACCGCCAGCATGATGAGGAGGCCAAACGGCAAGGTCCAGGTGAGGTGGGCACCGAGCGCCGAGCTGTACCAGGCCCGCTCGATCCCGAGCATTTCGAACATAGCGCCAATGCCGAGGCTGACCACGACCGACGGCATCACCAGGCTGGCGATAACGACATAAAACAAGGCGGTGGCGCCGGGGAAACGGCGGCGGAAGGCGAGCCCTGCGAGAAAGGAGAACAGCACGGTCGCGACCATCACGATCGCACCGAGAGCAGTCGAACGATCGAACGCTCCCCAGATGTCGCCGATCGACTGGGGCCGGAACAGTTCGCCGAACCAATGCACCGAAACGCCGTTCATTGGGAAGACGAGCCCGCCCTCCGGCCCCTGGAAGGCGAGCACCACGATGGTTGCGATCGGGCCGTAAAGGAACACGACAAAGAGCCCAAACAGCACCGCGAGCCCATAAAAGATCGGCGGACGGGCGGCGGCACGCATCCTCACAGCTCCTTGCGGATGTCGACGACACGCACGAGGAGGGCAATCATCGCAATGACCGCCAGCAATAGGATCATCGCATTGGCAGCGGCCGGCGGGAACTGGAGATAGGAGAGTTGGGTGGCGATCTGCTTGCCTACCGAGGCGACCTGCCCGCCGCCGAGCACGTCGACGGTAACAAAGTCTCCCATCACCATGGCGATGACGAATATCGAGCCGATTGCGATCCCGGTTTTCGACAGCGGCAGAATGACCGTCCACAGCACCTGCAATGTACTGGCGCCCGCATCGCTGGCGGCCTCGATCAGCGATCGGTCGATCCGCGTCATCGAGTTGAAGATCGGCACGATCATCATCAGCGTGTAGAGATGGACGTAGCCGAGAATGACGGCGAACTCGGAGTAGAGCAGCCATTCCTGTGGTCCTTCGACGACGCCGATCCCCAGCAGCGAGCGGTTGACGAGACCATTGCGACCGAGCAGCGGGATCCAGGCGATCATGCGAATTACGATCGAGGTCCAGAACGGTATCGAGCAGAGGAGCAGGAGCACTGTTTGCGAGGTTCGGCTGCGCAGCTGGAACGCAAGGAAATAGGCGATGAAGAAACCGAGTACAGACGTAATCGCCCACACGATGACGCAGAATTTCACGGTGATCAGGTAGGTACTGTAAGTAACCCCCTCCGAAAAGACCTCCCGGTAATTGTCCAGGGCGAAGCCAGGGATCAGGATCTGATAGGTCTCGTAGCCGAAAAAGCTGACCACAACGACCAATGCGATCGGCGCGACGAAAAACAACAGGAACACCACCGCGAGCGGCAGTGCCTGCAGGTAGGCAACGAATGACCATTGGCGAATTGACGCGACTGCGGTGCCCTCAGCCGCCTCGTTGCACTCGGCACCCTCTCCCGCAATGCGGGAGAGGGGGGACCATCGCGCCCGCGATGGTGGGTGAGGGGTCACGCGGCGACGAACTCGTTCCATTTGCGGACCATATAGGCCCATGCGGTCCCAGAACGAGCCGCCGTCGCGCACCGCGCCGGTGCTTTCAATCTTTTCGCCGGTCGGGCTGAGGATGTCGCCTTTGGCCGGCTTGCCTTCCATCCAGAAATCCCACTCGTCCGGGCTCATCTGCTGTTTCGCAGTGTCGAGCACGGCCGTGTAATAGCCTTGGCGGTTGAGAAAGGCGCCCGACCAGCCGGACAAGTACCAGTTGATGAACTCGTAGGCGGCATCGAGCATCGGGCCCTGCAGATGAGTCGGCAGGCCGAGCCCGGCGGCCCAGGCGCGATAGCCCTCCTTCAATGGCTGGTAGACGCAGGCGATACCCATCTGCCGCACCTTGGTCACCGCCGGCGACCACATTGATTGGATCACCACCTCACCCGAGGCCATCAGGTTGACACTTTCGTTGAATTCCTTCCAGAACGCGCGGAACTGCCCTGCCTTCTTGGCCTCGATCATGACTGCGATGGTCTTGTCAATCTCCGGTGTGGTCATGTTGCCTTTGTCGCCGTAACTGACCAGACCCTTGGCCTCGCACACCATCGCCGCATCCATGATGCCGATCGACGGGATGTTCAGGATGGCTGATTTTCCTTTGAATTCGGGGTTGAGCAGCTCGCCCCAGGATTCGATCGGGCGCTTGATCAGATCGGGACGGATGCCCAAAGTGTCGGCGTTGTAGACAGTCGGGATGACCGTCATCCATTGCGATGGTTGCGGGGCGAATTTCTCGGACTTTTCCGCAGTCAGATAAGCGACCTTGATCGGTGCGATGCCCTCCATCGCCACCTTCTTGCCGTTCGGAAGCTCGCCCTTGGTAAAGATTGGCACAATATTATCGTAGTACTTAATTTTAGTGACGTCGATGCCGCGCAGATTGCCCGACGGCACGATCTTCTTCAGCATCCAATATTCCGAATCCAAGAGATCGAACGAGCTCGGCTGGGTAACCGCTCGTTTGACGACGTCATCCGAGACCAGCGAGGTGTATTGAACGGTGAAGCCGAGATCGGCCTTGCACTTGTCGGCGAGTTCCTTGAACTGGTTGACGCCAGTGCCGGCAATTCGCAGCGTCACCGGCTCGGCCGCGTGGACGAAGGGGAATTGGGTGAGTGCACCAGCGCCAAGCGCCAACCCGGCAGTCGAAGCAGTATGCTTCAGAAACCTGCGTCGGGACATTACCACACTCTGCCGCATTACTTTCCTCCCTGATCTTGTTCAGCTCACGACATGCGCATCGGCGTCGTCCCAATCGATTCCCACGACGTCCCCCTCGGCGAGCGGCGCTGTGTAGAAGGATTGGTCCGCGAGCGTCACCGTCAGCTCGTCGCCCCAATCCGATTCGAGGCGCAGCTTGACAATGGCACCCTGGTATTCGACTGCGGCGACTCGCGACTCCAGCGCCTCGCGCGAGAACACTAAGCTGTTGCCTGAGCCGACAGCTTTTAGACGCTTCCCTGCCCGTTTTATGTGCATTCGATCGCTGCGGATCGCGACATGAACGACGCTGCCCGCCTCCAAGCCGGGCCGCAATGTCGCAATTGCAATCCCGCGTGGGCCGCGGAGTCGGGCGCCCTTCGCGTCGGCGGCCTCGACATTGCAGCGCAGAACGTTGTGCCCGCCGATGAAGCGCGCAACGAATACGGTCCCGGGCCAATCGAATACGGCGCGCGCCGGCGCTGCCTGTTCGATGCGACCCTCATTCATCACGATAACCAGATCGGCGAGAGCCAGCGCCTCGTCCTGGCTGTGAGTCACGTGGACGAAGCTGATGCCGAACTGCCGTTGGAAGCGCTTCAACTCCTCGCGCATGCGCACGCGCAAGAACGGGTCGAGTGCGGAAAGCGGCTCGTCGAGCAGCAGCACGCGCGGATTGGTGACGAGCGCGCGCGCGAGCGCCACGCGCTGCTGCTGCCCGCCGGACAGCTGAGACGGGAGCCGCTCCGCCTGGGTCTCCATCTCGACAAGGCGCAGCATCTCACTCGCCTTGGCGCGACGCTCGACTTTAGACACACCGCGCATGCGCAGGCTGAACGCGACGTTGTCGATGCAGTTGAGATGCGGAAAGAGCGCGTAGCTCTGAAACATCATCGCGGTGCGCCGTCTTGCTGGCGGCAGATCGGTCACGCGCGCGCCGCCGACGATGATGTCGCCGCTGGTCGGAGCCTCGTGCCCGGCGATCATGCGCAACGTCGTCGTCTTGCCGCAGCCCGATGGACCCAGCAGACAGCAATATTTGCCGCCGGGGATCTCGGCCGAAATCGCGTCGACCGCTACGGTGGGGCCGAAGGTCTTGGTCAGCTCGATGAGCCGAACTTCGGACGACGCTGTCATCACCAGTCGGCCGCAAGCAATTGTCGGGCCAGCGCGCCGCCGTTCAGCGGAGGCGGCGGGCGATTACCGCGATCGGTCCGCCGCCGTCGGGTCCTTGGTGCTCGGCGCCGCCTGAGACGAACAGGTCGGTGCGGCCGATTACTCCGGCGAGCACACCCCCGACGAGCGCGCGCGCATGGCGGCTCGCTTGGATGTCGCTGTCGTCCCACATCACGTGACGCACCCCACGGATTGCCCCGCTACGCGACGCCTCGGCCTTGGCGAGCACGGCCAAGATACGCGAGGCCGCCGCTTTGTCCAGTTGGCCCGCGATCTTAAAATCGAGCTTCCGCAGCACGCCGATTACACTGGGCAAATCGATCGCGTCCCGCATCACCCCATGGGCGATGACATTGTCGCCCGACCACGCGGCGCTGTTGCCGAGCACGATGATTTCGCTGTGCAAGAGTTCGACACCGGCCGATGCGCTGGCTCGCGGCGACCACAGGCCGAATTCATGCCCAATCGCCCGGTCATCGAGCATCGCGGGGTCGACTTCACCAAGGGCGAGTGCCGCTCCGAGCGCCGAGGCCCCGCGTGACAACGCCATCGAGGCGTAGGTATTGTCGGTCGCCGTGGCCGTACCGCGTGATGCCGCCTCGGCCATGCGCTCGCTGGTCAGCAGCGGACATTTGACTTGCACCCAATGGACATCGGCACCATCGACGATTGCCGCGCGCTTCATCGCCTCACAAACCGCGGCCGCCGTCAACTCCACTTGCGGCATGCGGCCGATCTGCTCGGGCAACAGCACTGGGGTCGACGCTGCGCCGATTGCAAGAGATTTGCCGTCACTGGGCCCGGCTGCCCGGTCGCGAACAGCAAACACAAGAAAATGCGGCGACAACCCGCCCTCTGTGCCGCCGGACATTACGATCGCGACGCGCGAGGGCACCTCCTCGGCGGTGATGCCGAGGGGCTTCGCGAGGGCGGCCGAGAGCGCCATCGTCGCATAGCCGCGGGTGAAGTCGTTGACGCAGCCATTGCCCTCGGTCTTGCCGAGAATCGCGACGATTTCATGCGGGGCAATCAGTCCGTCGTCGATCAGCCGCAGAACTTCCGAAGCGTCGCTGGGATTGCGCATTGGCACGCGGTGAACGACGCATTCCATCTACGGGGCACCTTTTACAAAGATGCGGGTCGCGGCCTGTGTCGGTCACACGGGCCATCGCCCGGGCCTACCATCCATCAGTGCATCAGAGGATAGATGGGTGCGTTCGAGGCGGGGCTGGGCGAAATTCGGCGTGGCGCGGTCACGTCCCGGCAAGCCGCCGCAAGCAATGTCTGACGCTTCACCCACTCGCTCGCGTTGAGAGCTTTACAGACGGCTGTGCGCGCGCTAGCTGGAAGGAGGGCCAATTGCCCGTACCAATAGGCGATCCGCTGGATCCATTCGGTAAATGGGCGTTCCTGCATCTCCCAAGCGGCGATGCCGTCGAGCACGTCGCCTTCGCGATCGATCATGTGAGCCAGAACAAAGGCCGACATCATCGCGCATCCGCCTCCTTGGCCGAGAAAAGGCGGCTGCGCGCTGGCCGCGTCGCCGACGATCGCCACCCGGCCGCTCGACCAGCCCTCGAGCCGGATGATCTCGAACCAGTCGCCTCGTCCATCCTCCGGGATACGGTCGATAATCCAATCCAGATGGGGAAACAGCGCGCGCCAAAAACCGCGATCGATTGGCACCGTATTGCCCGAACTGTCGCCCGCCAGTGAAGTCAATTGCACATAAGCGAGTTCGGCGGTGCATGGCGCGTAGAGCAGTCGGCGCGAGCCGTTCCAGTTCTCGCAATGTGCTTGCCCGACCGCCGTTTCGAGCTCATTCGGCTCGCGTCGGATCATCGCCCGGTAGCCGAATTGGTTCGCCGGACGCCGCCATTTCAACAGGCCTAGGCTGTCGCGGACCGGCGAGTTGACACCATCGGCGCCAACGACGAGGTCAGCGTGCCGCGAGCTTCCATCCTCGAAATGCAGCCACCCGTCCGGATCCGCTGCCACTGCGCGCGAATTGAACACGACCTCTCCGCCGGTGGCGACCAGGGCTTCGTGGAGCACCGTCAGCAGGGTTTCGCGCAGCGGCACGTATAGGCGAAAATCCTGGCCGACACGGCTGCTGGCGAATGCGCTGCCATTGTGGTTGCGCTTTTCATGGCGAGAGGCCGGGATGGCGCCGGCGGTCACTCGAGGCAGCACGCCCAATACGTCGAGCACCCGCAGTCCGTTTTCCCAAATGTAGATTCCCGCACCTAAAATTCGCAGTGCGCTCTCCTGCTCATGGACGCGAAGGCGCCACC
>Ga0209693_10000740_pt1 | contig 13411 bp, 13 predicted proteins | sample HubBroMetageWRM3_FD_188345 | JGI IMG/M metagenome (GOLD analysis project Ga0209693, IMG submission 188345) | Warmed soil microbial communities from the Hubbard Brook experimental Forest, New Hampshire - Hubbard Brook CCASE Soil Metagenome WRM 3... | ecosystem: Environmental > Terrestrial > Soil...
AACGGTGTCGCCCTTCTTGATCGTCTGGCCGCCGATTTCCAGGTCCCCCGTTGCCACCCGCGGGAGCGGCATCGGGGCCGGGCTTTCGTAACGCAGCAACTCGCCGATCGCCGCCGGCAGCAGCGAGAGGTCAGCAATCAACTCATCGAGCTGGTCGGGGTGCTGCAGCAGGACATGCACGGCGTTGCTGACAAAGTTTGACGTGGTTTCGAACCCGGCATGAAGGAGTTCGATGGTCATCGCGACGAGCTCGTGCTCGGCGAGCACGCCGTCTTCGGGTTCTTCGGCCCTGATGAGCTTGGTCAGCAGGTCCTCGGCCGGAGCGGAACGTCGTTCGGCGATGCGCTCGCGAATGTACGCGGTGGTGGCGCGGGTCGCGTCGTTGGCCGCCGCCCGGGCGTGCTCGACATTGCCGCCGGGGAGCGGTTCGACCATGGCCTCTGACCAAGCCAGAAACTTGGGCAAATCGCCTTGCCTGATGCCGAGCATCTCGGTGATGACTTGCGCGACAACAGGGTAGGCGTATTCGCTGACCAGGTCCATGTGCCCGGTCGGCAGGATCTGATCGAGGGTGTGATTGGCGACCTCGGCGATGCGATCGCGCCAGCCCGCGATGCCGCCTCTGGTGAAGGCATGCGATACCAGTCGCCTAAGCCTGGTGTGTTGGGGCCGGTCGTTGTAGAGCATCTTGGAGGTGATGATCAGTCGTGCCGCGGGATCATCGACAACGAGGTGCTTGAGCCCGGCCTCACGCCGACTCAACAATTCGTCGTTGCGCAGGGCCTCGCTGGCGGCCTCATAGCCGGTGATGAGCCAGACGCCGTTGTCGGCTTGGATAACCGGGGACGCGGCGCGTAGCTCTGCAAGAAAACGCCACGGATCCCGCCGGAACGCGGGGTCGGTGAGGTAGCGGGTGGCATCGCAGGCCAATGTGGTTGATGCATTAGGCGTTTCCAGCGTCATCGTCGGCCCTTTCCGGGTGGTGTTCTGAGCAATCGTTGTTGTCGGCCGGGGCGCCCTGGTCGGCGGCTGGTGTCGCGCCGACCACCACGACACCGAGCACGGCGGACTCGGCGCCCGAGTTTTGCCATCGATGTTTGGTTCCGGCCTGGACGAACGCGTCACCGGGCTGTAGAACCGATGAGCTGCCGTCCTCCATCTCCAACGCGACGGTGCCGCGCAGCACGAAGCCGAAATCGACGGTGGCGGTCGCGTGCATCGGGGTGGGTGATCGGTCGCCATCGGGCGGGATGACCAATATCCACATGCGAAGGCCGTTGAATCCCGGGAAGAGACCACTTCCGGGATCGCTGCCATCACAGGATCCGAGAAGATGGTCGGTTTTCCACAGCTGGCTCAGCCCGCGCCCGCTGGTGAGGGTGACAAGGTCGTGACGTTGGTCGTTGGCGATCATCGATTCGCCCGTTGTGCCGCAAGCGGTTTCGATGACCCGCCAGCTCAGCAAATCAAGCGGGCGCGTCATGATACGACCTCGCTCAGTCGATCGGCGGCCACTGAGATACCGACGCGGCCGAGGCGGGAAAAATTCGCGTCGACGGTCATCGCTGGCCCAAGCGCAACCGCCGGTGTGATACCGCCGGTGAAGACCAGCTGGCCGGCGCTCAGTGTCCCGCCCTCCTGGCGGGCGAGGTCGTTGGCCACGGACGCGATCGCATCGGCGGGGTGGCCCAATACGATGGCCGGACACCCCGACGATGTCGGCTCGCCATTGACCTCCATCACCACGCCCAGCAGCGGCAGATCCAATCGGCGCCAATCCGCCAGCGCGTCACCCACCACGAAGTGTTTGGCCATGGCGTTGCCCACGATCATGTCGGCGGCCGAGGCGGGCGGGCGTTCGCTACGTGCGGGCAGTTCGATGCCGGGGCGGATCGCCGCGGTCGCGTCTAGGACATCGCGCCTGGTGATGCCCGGCCCGGCAATATCTTCGCCGAGCTCGAAGACCAGTTCGGCTTCCGCGCGCAAGCCCGAGCCCTGCGCGGCGTTGATGACTGCGCCGTCCGGGATTTCCATTGTGTCGGTCAACCATCCCCAGATGGGTCGATCGGTGCCCATCCGGGCTTGCGCATCGGGGGAGGTGAGCGCGATCTTGATGCCGACCACCCGCATACCATCGTGCAGGTAGCGCGCGATCAGTTCTCGGCGCGCTTCAGCCGCCTGCCTGTATTCCGCGAGCATCGTCATTGGTGTGCGTGTCCTTAGTCGAAACGGGTTGTCACAGAGCCGAGTACGTCAAAGTCAGCACGAACCGTCTGTTGTGTGGCGACGTCGCAGGCGCGGGTGCAAGACCCTGGCAGGATGACGTGACCGGCGTCAAGGGTCACGCCGAATCGGTGCACCGTGTTGGCCAGCCACGACACCGCGGTGGCCGGATTGCCCAGAACGGCACCGGAGGCACCGGTCGCCACAACGCGCCCGTTTTGGCGCAAGCTGGCCCCGATGGTGCGCAGGTCCAGTCCGTCCAGCGACGTGCGCTGACCGCCGAGTACGACGCGGCCCGACGAAGCGTTGTCGGCGATGGTGTCGGGCAACCGGATGTCCCAGTTCAATATCCGGCTGTCGATGACCTCCAGCGCGGGGCAGACGAACGCCGTGCAGCGCAGGACGTCGGCCACCGTGCAGCCGGGCGCCGGCAGCGCCTCGGCAAGGACAAACGCGATCTCGACTTCGACGCGCGGCGCGCACAACGCCGACATCTTGATCGGCGTGTTCTCGGCGACGAACATGTCCGATAACAGGTGCCCGTAGTCGGGTTCGTGGGTCTGCATCATCTGCTGCATCACCCGCGACGACAGGCCAACCTTGTGCCCGCGCACGACTGCGCCGTCGTTGACGCGACGCTGTACGTTGAGCAACTGGATCTGATAGGCGTCGGCCGCCGATATCTCGGGAAACTGGTGTCTGAGCGCGGAAATGGGCCGGCGATTGAGCTCGGCGAGATAGAGGGCCTCGGCGGCCAGTGTGCGCTCGGCTTGCGTTAGCGCGCCGCCGATCTGCGCGGCGCCCGAAGTTGTGAAGACCATCGCTAGCTCAGCGCTCCTTCACCTGGCATGTCGTGGCCGACTGCGCGAGAGTAAGACCCTCGTGCCTGACTAACAGATATGATATCGTAGAAGCCCCGACCCTGCCAAGCTAACGGAGTAGATGTGTCCACATCGGTGGCGGTCTCTGACGGTGGAGACGCGCAGCAATCAGACGAGCTCAACCTGATTTTCGCCTTCTTTACCGCCTTGTCGGAAGGACGGTACGCCGACGCCCAGACTCTGCTGCTTCCGCAGGCGAACTGGTGGGTGCTGCATAAGCGCGGATACGTCGACCCGGCGATCTGGTTCTCCGGGCTCGCTCAGATGTTTCCTGAGGGGCTTCAGTTCGAAGTCGAAGGCGCCACGGTGGAGGGCCCGCGGATCGCAGTGCGCGCGGCAGCGCGCGGTACGACGGTGACCGGGCGCGAGTTCGACAACGCCTACCACTTTCTGTTCGAGGTCGAGGCCGGCCGCATCTCCGCCGCGTGGGAGTACGGCGACACGTTGCACGCCGACCGCGTATTCCGAGGATGACGCTGGGATTTGAGCGCCGCGCGACTATCGTCGCCCGCGACGGCGAGAACATCTACGCCGAGGCCACCGGCGCTGGCGAGCCGATCGTCTTCTGCCATGGGCTTGGCGGTAATCACGCGATCTGGTGGCGGCAGGTCGGGGTGTTCGCCCAGCGGTACTACGTGATTACCTGGGATCAGCGCGGCTTTGGCAACTCGACGGCACACAGTGGACGCACGGGGATCGATGAGGCCGCCGGCGACCTCATCGCCGTCCTGGACGCCCTGCAGATACGCCGGGCCCATTTGGTCGGTCAGTCGATGGGTGCGTTCGTCGCATTGCGGGCGGCACTGAACCACTCCGACAGGGCCATCTCTCTGGTGCTGTCGACGACCCTGGCCGGCGCCGATCCGAGCCACACCCGCGCATTGCAGGCCGCGGTACCCGATCGTCCACGCCGCGACCGCCACCCGGTCGTGTCCGCCGACTTCAGCCGCTCGGAACCCGATCTGGTTGTGCTGTACAACCTCATCTCCAGCTTCGGCACCAAACCGCCGGTGGCCGAGATGGTCGAGGCCATGGCCAGTCACCGCTTCGGTGACGACGAACTGGCCTCACTTGCGCTACCGACGCTGTTTCTCGCTGCGGCCAACGACCAGTTCTGCCCGCCGTCGGTTATGAAAACTGCAGCCGCCCGTATCCCCGGCGCGGTGGTCGACGTGCTCCCGGACGCCAGCCATTCGGTGTATTACGAACAGCCAGGGACCTGGACAGACGCGGTGCTGAAGTTTGTCGAGAGCTCCCACGCACGATATAATATCGGATAACGCTAGGAGGCGTGATGGCGATCAACGAGCAGGCTCCCCCGCGCAGCAGCCGGGACGCCGACACGGCGGCCCCCAGCCAGCAGAGCCCGCCGACTGGGAGCGCCGGCGCGCGACGCGTCGGCGGCCTGGGGTTGCGCGACCGGATTCCCGAACTCGGTCTGACCGAGTACTGGTATCCGGCCATCGCCGACCGGAAAGTGCCCTCCCGCAAAGGAGTGCGCCGCACCATCCTTGGCCGCGAACTCGTCTTCTTCCGAGGGTCACGCGGCGATGTGGTCGCCCTGAGCAACTGGTGTCCGCACCGCAACGCCTCACTGGCTCACGGCAAGTGCCTGTTCGCGGGCACCATCACCTGCCCGTATCACGGCCTGACCTTGGACGAGCACGGCGCGGCGAAGGCCTTCCTCGGTGAGGGCGCCCGGTCGCGCTACATCGGCAGACGCGGGGCAAACGCCCGCGCCTACCCGACGAGAACACTCAAGGGACTGGTGTTTGTGTGGATGGGCGATGGCAAGGCGGCGCCGATTGAAGAGGATGTGCCACCAGAATTCTTCGACGACAAGGCCCTCGTGTTGCATTCGCAGCAAAAGTGGAAGGCCAATTGGCGCCCCGCGTTGGAAAATCTCCAGGATTCTCATGCCTTTTATGTGCACAAAAACTCGTTAGAGGTGCTCAGTCAGGACACCGCGGGGTTGAATTTGCTTTTGCACATGGGACCGGAGCGTCCGCCGACCAAGATCGTCAACGGCCGCGCATTGGTCTTCGAGAACACCCGATTTTTCGACTTTCAGGACTCACAGCAGGGGCGCAAGACATCGATTGAACGCGCCCAGTTCCAGGAGACCTATCCCGAGCTGGGCAACGCCAAGTTCCCGAAGACCAAGGCCAGGCTGCATTTGGCGCGGGTGATGGGGTTCTTGCGGCGACACCTGCGGCCCGAGCGCGACTGGTTGGTCAACGACGAAGAATGGTCGTTGGGCGTGCACCTGCCCACCACGTTTCGCTTTGACTATCAGACTCACGTGTATTCCCGGGCGGTAACTCCGCGCAATGCCGAGGAAAGCTGGGTGTTCTACTACAACACCTCCTACCCGAAGACTCGTCTGGCCAGATGGTACCGGCACCTGAATTACGCCGTGTATTACAACTGGAAACAGAACCACAATTTTTCCGGCCAGGACAAGAAAGTTGTCGAGCAGGTCAGCTACAACGAGCCGCAGGAAAAATTCTCCTCGTCGGATGCATTCCCACTGGCCTACCGGTTACTGGTCGCCGAGAACAGTCGCGGAGTCAAGACGCCATGACGACCACGACCGATTGGAACCAGGACCAGATGGAAGGAATTGGTGAAGTGCAACCCGTCCTCGCCGACACCGACGCGGGCCTCGACGTTGATCCTCAGCACACGATGCGACTGCGTGTCGAACGCATCGAGCGCGCGGCCGACAAAGCCCTTTTCCTGACTCTGGTCGATCCGGACGGGGCGGCGCTGCCCGGGTGGGACGCCGGCGCTCACCTGGAGTTGCACCTCCCGTCGACGCTTCGGCGCCAGTACTCGTTGTGCGGCGACCCGGCCGACAGGCACTCCTATACGGTGGCGGTGCTGCGCGTCGATGACGGCCGCGGCGGATCCATCGAGATCCACGACACCGGCCTGGTGGGTCGCACCCTCGAAGTCCGCGGCCCGATCAACAATTTCAGGTTGGTGGACGCCGATTCCTACCTGCTGCTCGCGGGTGGCATCGGCATCACCCCGATCATGGCGATGGCGCGCGCGTTACACCGGCGCGGCGCCGCGTGGCGTCTGGTGTACGGCGCGCGGTCTGCGGCCGCGATGGTGTTCACCGCCGAGCTCTCCGCTCTCTCCGAAAACGTGAGCCTGATAACCGATGACGTCGAGGGGATTCCGGACTTCGCCTCGTTGATAGCCACCCAGCCCGCCGGTACCGCCGTCTATTGCTGTGGACCCGAACCGATGCTGCGTGCGGTGGAACAAATCTGTGCCGCCACTCCGTCGATGACGCTGCACATCGAGCGGTTCTCGCCGTCGGGGAAGTTCTCGCCACCTCCGGTGGGCGGGGAGGCGGCGTTTGACATCGAACTGAGGCGTCGCGGAATTGTCCTGCACGTCGGCCCCGACGACAACGCGCTCGATGTGGTGCGCGAAGTCGTTCGCAACCATCCTTATTCGTGTCACGAAGGCATGTGCGGATCGTGCGAAGTGTCGGTGCTCAGCGGAAAAATCGATCACCGCGATGACGTCTTGAGCGACGAGGAACGCGCCGCCAACGACGTGATGATGCTGTGTGTAAGTCGCGCGTTATCCGATCGACTGGTCATCGACCTGTAAAGGAGATTGGCAGCGGCCTCACACCGACGCCGGCTGGCGGGCCATCTCGATGGCGATGTCGATGATCATGTCTTCCTGACCACCGACGAGCCCCAGCTCGCCGCACCGGCGCAATATGTCATGGGCCGCAACACCATAACGCTGCGCCGCGTGTTCGGCGTGAAGCAGGAAACTGGAGTACACGCCGGCCCAGCCCTGCACAATGGCGTTGCGGTCCATCTTCGGCCAGCGCGGCAAGTATGGCCGCACGATCTCCTCGGCGGCATCGAGCAAGGCCGCCACCTTCACCCCGGTCTCGACGCCCATGCGATCGAACAACGCGGCCAAGACCTCAGTGGGGGAGTTGCCGGACCCGGCGCCCAGCGCACACAGCGAACCGTCGATCTGCTTGACACCCGCCTCAACGGCCAGCGCCGAGTTCGCGATTCCTAACGACAGGTTCTGATGTCCGTGATACCCGACCCAGGCATCGTCGCCGAGCTCGTCGATCAACGCCTTAAACCGTGCACTGGCCTCGTGCATCAACAGCGCGCCGGCCGAATCGGTCACGTAGGCGCACTGGCAGCCGGCGTCGACCATGATGCGGGCTTGCGCGGCCAGCTCTTGTGGGGAGGTCCGGTGGGCCATCATGAGGAACCCGACCGTTTCCATGCCGAGCTCTCGGGCAACGGTGAAGTGTTGCACCGAAACGTCGGCCTCGGTGCAGTGGGTTGCGATGCGCACGATGTCGGCCCCGGCGTCATGGGCGCGCCGTAAGTCTTTAACCGTCCCGATGCCCGGCACTAGAAGTGCGGCGATGCGTGCCCGGCCGGCGGCTGCGCGCGCCGTTGCGATGAGCTCGATTTCATTGGTGCGGGAGAATCCGTAGTTGAACGATGAGCCGCCCAGGCCGTCACCGTGGGCAACCTCAATGACCTCGACACCGGCCGCGTCGAGGGCGCTTACCGTGTCACGTACCTGCTCGACGGTGAATTGGTGGGACATCGCGTGGCTGCCGTCGCGCAGTGTGGTGTCGGTGAGCCGGATGTCGTGTCTGATGATCGGGCGGGTCATGCGGATGCTCCTTGGGTTGCCGCGGCTTGTTTGGCCCTTGCCATGAGTTCACCGACGCGCGCCGCGGCAGCGGTCATGATGTCCAGATTGCCGGCGTAGGGCGGCAAGTAGTCGCCGTTGCCCTCGACCTCGAGAAACACCGCGACACGTCCGCGTCCCGACCAGCTCTCGCGCGGCTCATCGAACTGTGGATCGGCGCGCAGCTTGTAGCCCGGGACGTATTGCTGTACGTCGCTGACCATTTCGTGAATGGACTGTGCCACCGACGCGTGGTCGGTGTCGGGCGCGATCGCGCAAAAGACCGTGTCGCGCATGATCATCGGTGGCTCGACGGGGTTCAGGATGATGATGGCTTTGCCGTGGTCTGCGCCGCCGACGTCGATCACCGCCTGACTGGTGGTCTCGGTGAATTCGTCGATGTTGGCGCGGGTGCCCGGTCCGGCCGACCGTGACGATACCGACGCCACAATTTCGGCGTAGGGGACGGGTGTGACGCGTGACACCGCGGCCACGATCGGAATCGTGGCCTGTCCGCCGCAGGTGATCATTGAAACGTTAGGTGCCCCGATGTGGTCGGCCAGGTTCACCGGGGGACACACCATTGGTCCGATGTGTGCCGGGGTGAGATCCACGGCCTGAATGTCAGCCTCGGCGTAGCGCGGCGCGTTGGCCGCGTGCGCACTGGCGGAGGTGGCCTCGAACACCAGCTCGGGCAACGGATCTTGGCGCAGCAACCAGTCGACCCCGCCGGCGGAGGTCTCGACCCCGTGCGCGCGGGCTCGCCGCAAGCCCTCCGACTCGACGACACCCACCATGTAGGCGACTTCGACGCAGTCCGAGCGGCGCAGCTTTGCCAGCAGGTCGGTTCCGATATTGCCTGGGCCGACGATCGCGGCGGTTACTTTGCGGGATGTGTCCGTCACGACGTTGACTGTGACATCATATCGCGAGAATGTGGTAGCCATGTGTTCCGCTGTCCGGAACGAGCCGGCCATCTCGATGCTGGATCGTTCGGCAATGCTATTGCTGGCCTTCCGGCCGAGCGGCGCGGCGATGACGCTCGCGGACTTGTGCCGGGCGACGGGTATCCCGAAGGCCACGGCCCATCGTCTGGTCGCCGAACTCGAGAAATGGGGCCTGCTCGAGCGGTCGGGCCGGCGGCTGCGGTTGGGGATGCGGCTGTTTGAACTCGGCCAGCTGGTACCGAGGCAACGTGATATCGGTGAGATCGCCGCCCCTTATCTCGCCGATCTGTTTGAAGCCACCAGAGAAACCGTGCATCTGGCGGTTCGTGACGGGCTGGAGGTCGTCTACGTGCAAAAGCTGGCGCGGCGGGGCAGCCCGCGGGTGGGCTCGCGGGTGGGCGGCCGGATGCCCATGCACTGCACCGGGGTCGGCAAGGCCCTGCTGGCGTTCAACCCAAGGGCGCTGACTGCAGCGGTGATCGCCCAGGGGTTGGTGCGGCTGACTCCGCGCACGATCATCGCCCCCGGCTTGCTGCGTCAGGATCTCGCGCGGGCAAGAGCCCGCGGGTTCGCCGTGGAGCGCGAGGAGTCAACCATCGGGATCGAGTGTGTGGCAGTCCCGATCATCGACGCGGCGGGCAGCGCGGTAGCCGCCATCTCGATGACTGGCCGGGTGCATGAGTTCCCCGCGCCGGCGGCCACCGCCGCGTTGCGCACCGCAGCACTGGGCCTGTCGCGCGCGCTGCGCTAATCGCGATCCGGTGTGGTCGGGTGGCCGTCGGCGAACCCGGCGGCACGTGCCTTGGCGACTCGCAGCGCTTCCACCACCATGTCGCCCATGTTCGCCAGCCCGGGGGGGTCGTCACGCCGGTACTCACCGGGATAGATGTGCACACCGAGCAATTCACCGGTTTCGGAGACGGTCACGGTGACCAGGCCATCGGCGGCCACGCCCTCGAAGCGCTGCGGCCGTGCGGGATGCGGTGGCCCCGTCTCCGGTGCGCACAGGTCGGGCCGGTTGTCAGCCACGATGCCTCCACAAGGAAGTGATACGACCGTACGATATGATATCATAAGTCGAACCGACTGACGCATCGACCGGAAGCTGAACATCATGGATCTTGGGATTGCGGGCAAGGTGGCCTTCGTTTCCGGGGGCAGCATGGGGATGGGGCGCACGACAGCGGAGCTGTTCGCTCGGGAGGGCTGCCGGGTCGTCGTCGCGGCGCTACCCGAGCACAAGGAATCGATCGATGAGACCGTCGGGGCAATCCAGGCCTCCGGCGGCGAGGCGGTCGGTGTGGCGGCGGATCTGACGAAAGAGGACGACGTCGACCGGGCCGTCGCGACCGCCGAGCAAGCTTTCGGATCGCGTCCCGACATCGCCGTGGCCAACGTCGGGGGGCCGGGGCAGGGCGATTTCCTCACCGTGACCAACGACGATTTCGCCAATGCCGTCCATGACATGACGATGAGCATGGTCTACCTGGCGCGTGCCGTCATTCCTCACATGCGTGAACAGCGTTGGGGTCGCATTGTCGCGCTCAACTCGGGCGCGGCTAAGGAGCCGCCGCCCGAGCTGCCCCACATCCTGGCCAACACCTCGCGGGCCTCTGTTATCCCGCTGAACAAGTCGCTATCCAACGAATTCGGGCGGGATGGCATCACGGTCAATACGATCGCGACCGGCTATATAGCGACGGCGCGTATGGAGGGCTACTACGAGAAGCTCGCCAAAACCCGTGGTGTGTCCGCGGAATCACTTGTGGAACAACTTGTTTCGTCGGTTCCCCTTCGGCGGCTGGGGTCGCCGGAAGAGATGGCCGGCGTAATCGTGTTCCTGTGCTCACAACTAGGCGGCTACGTGACGGGCCAGTTCATCGCCGTCGACGGCGGGTTCCATCGAAGCGCCTGGTGATCGGCGCCATTCCGCCCTCTCGTCACCTGGGCTGGTTGGCGCCACGCGTCGAGGCTCTTTCGACGGTGCCGGCGCCCAGCGGGCGCTTGGCCAACTCGGACCTGATGATTCGCCCACTGACACTGGTGGGCATCTCGGCCAGCACGTCGTAATACCGCGGCAGCATGTAGGGAGGCAGCCTGGGCCGAAGGTAGTCGATCAACTCTTCGACAGTGAGTACACGGCCCTGCTTGACGACCAGAAAAAGCCGCACATCCTGATCGGATTCTCCATACCTACTGTGCGCACCGGATGTGTGGCCGACGCACGCGCATTCGGCGATCGCTGGGTGCATGCGCACCTCTTCTTCGATCTGCCGTGGCGATATGTTGCGCCCTCGGTGTCGTATGGAGTCCGTCAGCCGGCCAATGTAGCGCAGCTCGCCCGCGCAGTCGCGCAACCGGTCACCGGTGTGAAACCAGCCATCCCGCCAGGCGTTCTCGGTCTCGGCGGGTAGATGTGCGTAGCCCGAGGCGATGGCGCCGTCGACATGGCGCACGATGAGTTCCCCGGCTTCGCCTGGAGTGACATCCCTGCCACGGGTATCAACGAGCCGGACCTCGTAGCCGCTGCTGGGGTGACCGGCGACAGCGTGGGTTGTCGGTGCCAGCGAACGCAACGCTGGGCCGATCTCAGTCATGCCGTACAGGCTCGCAATGCGAACCGTGAACCTGTCGCCGAAGGCCCGGAACTGCGGAATGAGCGGGACCATGATCATCGTGTGCAAGGGGTTGCGCCCGTCGTCGGCCCGCGGTTCGCTGTCCCATAACAATTGCCCGATGTTCAGGGCCACTGTGAGCTGACAATCGTAGTTCCGAATGTCCGACCAATAGGACTGCTGGGAAAAGCCATCGCGAATCACGAGGCGCTGACCTCGTTGTACCGCGACCGCCAAAGCGATGAACCCGAGCGCGTGCGCGGTCGACCAGGGGCTGTAATAGCCGGAATCGCTCGGCCACGCATGATCTCGGTCATCCACGATGTGCGCCGCGTAGCTCGTGAACGCCCGGTGGGACACCTCCACGGGCTTGGGCAGACCCGTCGTTCCGGAGGTGAAGAGGATGGACTGAGCTGTGGCCGGATCCGGATCGGGCCGCGGAATCGCCTGAGCCTCGGCAAACGCTTCCGCGCGCCCCAGCAGCGCAAGGGATGCCATCGGCGTCGACGCATGACTCGCAGACTCGCGGTCGCTGACGATAACTCGCTTTAGCCCCGTCGCCGCGGACAATGCGGCCTGATTAGAGGTCAGGCAGTCCTGAAGGGTGACAAGTGTCGCTGCGCGCGATGCGTTGAGCACATGAGACAGCGGGTTTCCCCGCATCAGTGTGCTGACCGGCACGTTGGTCGCCCCGAGATAGCTGCACGCCGCCTGCAAGACGAAGGCGTCGGCACCGGTGGGCAGCATGGTTGCGACAGCTTCTCCGCGTCCAACGCCAAGTCGCTCGAGCGCGTCGGCACATCGCAGCGCCTCGCGGCAGAATGCGCCATAGCTGTAGGTGGCGCCGCCGATGTCGTTGAGCACCACCCGGTCAGGCGTTTTGGCGGCCCGTGTGCGAAGCAGCGAAAGCATTGATTGCACGTCGACCTCCATGTCTGGGCACACCTGGACAGCCCCGCAGCGCGTCGAAAACGTCATGCGCCGTTGTCGCGCTGTTCGAGGGCCGTCTGTCAGGACCGCTGATGCGGTGGCGCCGATAGAATATCGGCCCCCTTGAGTGTCAATGTAACCGCCGTCACCCTCGGCAATGCTGTCTGAACGGTACGTCCGGTCGTGAGGATCGGCCCCACTGAGCCGTGCGCGGGCTTGATTCGCGCGCGATGTGCGATATCATATCGTGTATGTCCAGGCGTACGCATGCGAGAATGCACCGCCGAGCGGCCACGATCCCATCGCGCGCGGTGGCGCGGTGCGCGCGAGTCGCCACAACCCGCGGGGGCGTCCGATGACGCCGCGGGTGGGTTTCATCGGTTTAGGAAATCTCGGCGAGCCGATGGCCATGCAGGTCGCAAAGGCCGGCTTCGATCTGACCGTGTTCGACGTTCGTCCCGATCCGATCGCACGGCTGGTGGCCATCGGGGCGAAGGAAGCCGACTCGATCGACGCTCTGGCGGTGCGCTGCGACGTCATCCTCGTCGCGGTCGTCGACGACAAGCAGGTCTCGGACGTACTGCTGGGCGGGTCGGGCTCAACCGGGGTGCTGAGGATCGCGGAGCCGGGCAGCACTGTCGTCCTGCACAGCACCGTTCACCCCGACACGTGCCGCGCACTTAACTCGACCGCTCAGGCGCGCCGGATCGACCTGCTCGACGCACCCGTGAGCGGCGGACCCCGTGGTGCGCAGACGGGATCCCTGTCCATCATGGTGGGAGGCCCGGCGTCCGCGCTAAACCGTTGTCGTGCGGTGCTTCTGGCGATGGGCGATCACGTGACCCACCTCGGCGACTTGGGCGCCGGTCAGATAGCCAAGGTAGCCAACAATGTCGCACTGGCCATCACCATGAGAGCAGTGCACGAGGCGCTGGCATTCGCCGAAAGCAACGGGGTCAACGCGGAGACGATGCGCCAATTGCTCACCTGGGGCGCTGCGACAAGCTGGGTCGCCGAGAACTGGTCGGAAATCGGGAACTCCGTCGCGAACTACCAGGCCGGCGGCGCGCAGGGCCTGGCCAACCTGACGTACAAAGACCTTTCATTCGCCCTG
>Ga0209693_10000741_pt1 | contig 13408 bp, 16 predicted proteins | sample HubBroMetageWRM3_FD_188345 | JGI IMG/M metagenome (GOLD analysis project Ga0209693, IMG submission 188345) | Warmed soil microbial communities from the Hubbard Brook experimental Forest, New Hampshire - Hubbard Brook CCASE Soil Metagenome WRM 3... | ecosystem: Environmental > Terrestrial > Soil...
CCGAGGCGACGAACGCAACGTTCATGTCAGGTTACCGTGAACGGCGTCGGATATACCGTTGGCGTGCCGCCATCGGTGCCCTCAACCCAGGCGTACCACGTTCCGGCCGAAGCCGGCGTCGAGACATAGGCGCCCCACAGGTCAGTGTTTACGTAGTTCGCCACAACCCAGGTCGAGGGACGCGCTGTTGCGGAGGGCGAGAAGCCGAACTGAACTGCGGCAGTGCTGGGATTGATGTGTGCATTCACGCCGATCGAGCCGACGCCGTGCGCATAGCCATGCGGTCAGGGTTGTTCAACTGACGCGACGGCGTCGAAGGTCGCGAGGCACTCGAGGTCGAGCTCAAGCAGCTCGAGGGGACGTCCCTCTGATGGCCGGCGCCGTATGGGGGAAGGGCGCCGGCCGCGCGGGTCTCTCAGTGCTTGCCGTGGTGCTCGGCGTGGTGCTTGCTCGCCTCGCCGGCGTGGTGGGCGGCGTGCTCCGAATGGCCGTGCGCGGAATGGGCGTGATGGCCGGCCTTCTCGTGGGAGTCGGCCTCGTGATGCTTGGCGGCCTCGCGATGGTGCCTGGCGGCGTGCTCATGATGCTCGGCTGCGGCGTTATGATGCTCGACGATCTTTTCTTTGGCCATGATGACCTCCGTGAGGGTGAGCGGCGCTGCCGGCTCGGCCGGCGCGGCGCGCAGCGACTTTAGGAGGGCGTTGTTGCAGCGTGGTGACCGCCAGATGTCAGTGCCGGTGGATTGCCCAAGGCCTTAGCCGATGACAGGAAAAAGACACATCCGGCGGGGGTCCCTCAGTCCGGCGTGACTCCGAATCGGCGCTGCCAGAATTCGCGGCTGCGCCGCTCGCCAATGTCGCAACCCAGCTCGTACTCGGGCCGCACGAACTTGGTGTAATCATCCTCGCTGCGCACCGCTCGGCGGCCGGTTCCATTATTGCTGCTTTGCGCGAGCTGCGTGCCGTCGCGCAGGTCGGCGAGGCCGCCGATGTCGAAATCGTAGCGCGGGCCAATGTCGGCCACCTCCTGCAGGAGCTTCTTGCGCACCGCGCGGGGAAAGTCCTCGAAGTTGCGCGCGATCTCGACGAATGACCGCGGGCCGCCGGTGACGCAGGCCAGGTAGTACTTGTCGAGGTCCTCTTCGCTCGGGAAGCCGAACGGGTTGGGCCGGTCGTTCATGATCGGCAGCCCGTTGATGACGATGCGCTCCTTCAGCGCCTCGTGGCGCATGTCGGTGACCAGCGCGCCGTCGTTGTTCGAGCCGTCGCCCGAGATGTCGAGCACCTTGCGCTCGGCCGCGTAGGGGCTGCGGGCGAACAGCGGGACGGCGTAGCGGATGGCGCCGCTGATCGAGGTGCGGCGCGCGATCGAGATCGGCGCGGCGGCCAGGCGGTTGGCGAAGGCCGCGATCGACGCCTCGGAGTCGAGCAACGTCCAGTCGATCAGGATTCGCTGCACCCAGGCGTCGGACCATTCGTAGTAGGCGACGGCGATGCGGCCGTTGCTGCCGCCCAGGATCGCCTTGACGATCACCGGGTCGCGGAAGGCCTGGACGTAGCCTTCGCGCTGCAGGTGGGCCTCGTCGGGGTCGATGCTGCCGGAAATGTCGATCGCCATGGCAAGCGCCAGGTCGACTTGTTTCTTGTCTTGCGCGGCCGCGGGAAGCGCGAGCAGGAGAAAGGTAAGCAGGGCGAGCAGCATTCGCATGGCCGGCCTCCAACCAAGATTGTCATGCTGAGCGAAGCGAAGCACCCTTCATGCCGGCGAAAGATCCTTCGCCTGACGGCTCAGGACGCTGGCGCGGAAGTGTACCGCCCGTCGGAAGCCGCTGTCAGCCTTGCTCTGGACGTCGCGCCGCGCCGGCCGTTAGCTTCCGGGGAAGCCGTCCGTCGGACAGGGTGGCCGGAGGAAGCCATGGATCTAGCGCTCAGCCACGAAGACGAGGCCTTTCGCGACGAGGTCCGCCGGTTCCTTGACGAAAATTTGAGCGAGGATCTGCGCGAGGCCGGCCGCAAGACCGGCGGCGTGTTCGCCGATATTGCAGCCGGTGTGCGCTGGCACAAGGTACTGGCCGGGCGCGGCTGGTCGGCGCCGAGCTGGCCCGAGGAGCATGGCGGCACGGGCTGGAGCGCCACCCAGCGCTACATCTTCTCGCGCGAATGCACGGCAGCCGACGCGCCGCGCCTCTTCGCCATGGGCATCCGAATGGTGGGACCGGTGATCATGAAATACGGAACGCCCGAGCAGAAGGCGAAGTACCTGCCGGCGATCGTGGCGGGCGACATCATGTTCTGCCAGGGCTACTCCGAGCCGGGCTCGGGCTCCGATCTCGCCAGCCTGAAAACCCGCGCGGTGCGGGATGGCGACGACTACGTCATCAACGGCACCAAGATCTGGACGACGGGCGCGCATGTCGCCGATCACATGTTCTGCCTGGTGCGGACCTCGACCGAAGGCAAGCCGCAGGACGGCATCTCCTTCGTGCTGATCGATTCGATGAAGACGCCGGGTCTCAGCGTGGCGCCGATCGTGACCTTGGCGGGCGACCACGAGGTCAACCAGGTGTTCTTCGACAATGTGCGCACGCCTGTCGCCAACCGCATCGGGCCGGAGAATGCCGGCTGGACGGTGGCCAAGTACCTGCTCGAGTTCGAGCGCGGCGGCGATGCCTACACACCCAACCTCTATGCCCGCATCGAGGACATCCGACGCATCGCCAAGGAGGAGGCGGCCGACGGTTCGGGCCGACTGCTGGGCGAGCGCGGCTTCGCCGAGCGGCTGGCCGAGGCCGAGATGGAGGTGCAGGCGCTGGAGATGATCGAGATGCAGGTCCTGTCAGACCTAAGTCGCGGCAAGAACCCCGGCGCGGTCTCCTCGGCAATGAAGATCCGCGGCAGCGAGACCCTGCAGAAGCTCGATCATCTCGGGGTCGAGGCGCTGGCCTGGTACGCCGCACCCTTCGAACCGGAAGCCCGCATGCTGGGCCACAACGCGCCCACCGTGACGCCGGCTTGGGGGATCACGGCCATGCCGCTCTATCTCAACAACCGGGCCTCGACGATCTATGCCGGCTCGAACGAGATCCAGCGCAACATCATCGCCAAGGCAGTGCTGGGATTGTGAACGGCGGCTCTGGCGGGGAACGTAAACCGCCGGCAGGCGTTACTGGTACATGGGCCGGCCCCTTCTGCCGCGTACGATCATCGGCTACGTGATCGGAAAATCGGGCGTCCACCAACTTGGACTCGCGGTGCTGTCGGCGGCGGTATTCGGGCTGAGCGCCGTGCCGCTCGAATTGCAGCGACGCATCGTCAACGACGCCATCAAGAGCGGTGCCACGCGTACCATCATGTGGCTGGCAATCGCCTATGCCGGCGTCGCGGTGCTTGAACAGGGCCTCAAGCTGGCGCTCAACGTCTATCGTGGGTGGGTCAGCGAGGACGCCGTCCGAAACCTGCGGCAGACCATCCAGGACGCCGGCGTTCCGGTGTCCGGCCACAACGCAGACGCCCCGGACAGCGAGCAGGCCGGCATCCACTCCGCAATGGCCGTGGCCGAGGTCGAGCCGATCGGCGGCTTTGTCGGCATGGCGATCTCCGAACCGCTGCTGCAGGCCGGCATCCTGGTGAGCGTGATCGGCTATATGGCCTTCCTCGAGTCGTGGACGCTGGTGCTGTGCGCCGCCTTCCTGTTGCCGCAGATGCTGTTCGTGCCGCTGCTGCAGCAGGCCATCAACCGCCGCGCCGGCGAGCGCATCACGACCCTGCGCAAGGTGAGCGGCGACATCGTCGACACCGGGGTGCCCGCCGACAAGGGCATCGAACGCGTCTTTTTCCTCAACATGGGCATCTACAAGATCAAGTATTCGATGAACATGGCGATGAACCTGATGTACGCCCTTGCCGTCGCCGTGGCGCTGGGTGTGGGCGGCTGGTTGGCGGTGGCCGGCCGCATCGAGGTCGGCACGGTCGTGGCGGTGGTGTCGGGGCTGGGCAAGCTCAACGATCCGTGGGGCGATCTTGTCAACTGGGCCCGCGAATGGTCGGTTGACAGCGTCAAATACCGGCTTTTCGCCGATGCCGTGAACGGCAAGGGGCTTGCAACCGCCTGAATCGACATCACATTTGCGGGTTATGAGCGATCCCTATTCCGTCCTTGGCGTTGCCAAGACCGCCTCGGACGACGACATCCGCAAGGCGTTCCGTAAGCTCGCCAAGAAGCACCATCCCGACCTTAACCCCGGCGACAAGGCGGCCGAGGCCAAGTTCAAGGAAATCTCGCAGGCCAATGACATCCTGTCGGACCCCGAGAAGCGCCGCCGCTTCGACGCCGGCGAGATCGACGCGACCGGCCAGGAAGTGCCGCCGCGCGGCTTCTATCGCGACCAGGCGGGCGGCTTCGACGGCGCCAAGTACGAGCGCGCCGGCGCCCACGAATCCTTCGTCGATATGGGCGGCATCTTCTCCGAGATGTTCGGCCAGCGCGGCGGACCCAACGGCGGCTTTGCGTTCCGCGGCGGTGAGGGCGGGGGCTTCGACATGGGCGGCCTGCCGGTCACCTATAGCCTGCGCGTACCGTTCCTGGTGGCGGCGCGCGGCGGCAAGCAGCGCGTCAACCTGCCCGACGGCAAGACCCTCGACATCGACATCCCCGAGGGCGCCGTCGACGGCCAGACCCTGCGGCTGAAGGGCCAGGGCATGCCCGGCGCCAAGGGCCGCCCGCCGGGCGACGCCTATGTCGAGATCCATGTCGATCCGCACGCCTTCTTCGAGGCACGCGACAACGACATCCATGTCGAGGTGCCGGTGACCGTCACCGAGGCGGTGCTGGGTGGCAGGATCCGCGTGCCGACCGTGGGCGGGCCGGTCATGCTGGCTGTCCCGGCGGGCTCCAACACCGGCACCTCGCTGCGGCTGAAAGGCCGCGGCCTGCTCGACCGCAAGTCGAAGCAGCGCGGCGATCAGTACGTCAAGCTCAAGGTCGTGCTGCCCGAGCAACCTGACGCCGCCTTGAAGGAATTCCTGGAGAAGTGGGAGGCGGGCCGCGCCCAGGACCCGCGCAAGGCGATGGAGCAGTTCGCATGACCAGCCTCGACGACCTGCTGCGCGTGCACGGCCGGCTCACCACTGTCCATGTCGAGCGCTGGGTGCAACGCGGCCTGCTGCGGCCGAGCGCCGAGGGCGACGGCTGGGTCTTCGAGACCGTCGACGTGGCGCGCGCCCGCCTGCTCGCCGAACTGGTCGACGAGATGGGCTTCGATGACGAGTCGGTCGAGACGGTGATCGACCTCGTCGACCAGGTCCATACCCTGCGCCGTCAGCTCCATCAGCTCGGCGAGGCGATCGGCCGGCAACCGCCCGAAACGCGCGAGGCGATTGCGCTGGCGCTCAAGGACCTGCGCGAGCGTTAGGTCAGTCGCGAGCCGACTTCCGCCATGTGGCCGCGATAGCGGTCACTGCCGCTGGATCGGCGATCATGCTGAGATGGCCTTGGTTCGGCACGACCGTCACGCCGATGCGGGGGTTGATGGCCTGCATCATCGGCTGGAACTGGTCGGCGTTGAACAGCTCGTCGTCGGCGCCGACCACGATTTGGGTCGGCGCGCCGATACGGGCCAATACGGCGCGCCAGTCGCGGCCGAGCTGCAGGCTGGCCAGCAGCCGGAAGGAGTAGACCGGCGTGCGATTGTTGTCGGCCTTGGCCGCCGTTGCGAAGTGGACCGCCGGCAGCCCCTGGAACCACGGCAGGCCGAAGCCGTCGAGCAGCGACAGCGCCATGATGCGCGGCGACGCCACGCTGGCCCATCCGCCCGAGTTGGGCTTGTTGGTGGGCGAGTCCTGCGCGATGTAGGGCGAGATGGCGAGGTAGTCGTCGAACAAGCCAGCCTGCGGACCGCCCGCGATGCGCAGCACCAGACCGCCGCCGGAGGAGAAGCCCGCGAGCGTGCGGTGCACGCCGGGCTTGTCGAGTCCGAGGCCTTTGACGAGATCGGCCAGGTCGTCGTCGAGCTGGCCGCGATAGGAGACGTCGCCGTTGGCCGTGCCGCTGCCGCCATGACCGCGCAGGCTGATGGCGTAGACCGTGGCGCCCGCCGCCTGCAGGGCCTGGGCGAGCTTCAGCATCTCCACGCCGGAGCCCGTCGAGCCGTGCACCAGCACGACAGTGCGGTCAGTGCGGCCGGGATAGAGGCGATAGTTGAGCGGCGCGCCGTCGCGCGCCTTGAGGGTCTGCACCTTGGGCAGCTCAGCGAAATTCCATTGCGCCATTCCGGGGATGGATTCGCCGGCGGCCAGTACCGGCGGGACGGCGGGCGAGTCGAAGGCGATGACCGCGGCGAAAGCACTGACGACAATCAGGACAAGGACGCCAAGGGCGATGAAGATCCGGCGAAGCATGGCTGTATCTTCACATCGGCCCTGCGGCCGATCCATCGCATTTGCGCCAAAGGGCGGCATTTTCACGATCGCGCGCCATCGCCCACTCACGAAGCGCGAACGGCACTCAAGCGGACCATGATCGCTCGAGATGACGCACGCCGAGCGGCCGGAGCGCGTCGAGCACGGCGTTGGCGAGCGCTGCCGGCGCGCCGTTGGTCGGCAGCTCGCCGACGCCCTTGAGGCCGAGGAAATTGTTGGGCGAGGGCGTGACGATGGTTTCGACCCTGAGCTCGGGCACGTTATCGGCGCGCGGCATGGCATAGTCCATCAGGGTGCCGCTCAGGAGCTGGCCGCTCGCCTCGTCATAAATGGCCTCTTTCATCAGCGCATTTCCGAGCCCGTGCACGATGCCGCCATGCATCTGGCCGGCCAGCAGTCGCCGGTTGACCGCCGGTCCTCTCGGCGCAGGATCGACTGGCCGAGCCTCAGAGGTGCGACCCTTGCAGCCGAGCCAAGAGCATGGCACCTCGATGCCAGGTTGACAGGAGATTCTTGCGCATGGACTACGCCCTGGTTCTGATCAGCGTTTTTGCGATCTTCATCCCGGCCCTCATCCTGCCCGGGCCGGATTTCGTTGCCGTCGTTCGCTCGTCGATGACTCGGGGAACCCGCGCCGGTCTGCTGACGACGCTCGGCGTGACGCTGGGACTGTGCCTTTATGCGACGCTCAGCCTGCTGGGCCTGTCGGCAATCCTGGTGAAGTATCAGTGGCTCACCTGGGCGGTGCGTGTCCTGGGCGGGGGCTATCTCATCTTCCTGGGCATCCGGTTGATCAGGGCCAAACCGCAGGTGATCGAGCTCGACCAGGCGACGCGGCCGGCCGGCAAGCGTGCGATCCTGTTCGGCTTTCTGGTCACCCTGACCAATCCGAAGGCGATCGTTCTGTTCGCCAGCGTCTTTGCGACCGCCGTCACCGCGTCGACGCCGCTCTGGCTGATGGGGCTGATGATCGGCCTTGTGACGGCGTCGTCCCTGACCTGGTATTCCTGCGTCAGCCTCTTCATGTCTTCCGGCCCCGTGATCCGCCGCTTCCAGAGAGCCCGGCACTGGATCGAGCGGGCGGCAGGCGCCTGCTTCATCGGTCTCGGCGGCAAGGTTTTAGCCGACGCCGGGAACCCCATATCGCCGTGACGGGCGTTCATTTCAAAGTCGGCCGCCAAGTCTTTGCTGGGAGCGCGCCACTCCGTGGCGCTCATGATCATGATGCGCCACGGAGCGGCGCGCTCCCAGCAATGATCAAGCCGCGAGCGCCTCGCTGATCACCTTCAAGGCCGTGTCGATGTCGGCGCGGTTGACGTCGAGATGGGTGACGGCGCGGATGCGCGTTGCAGTGTTGGCGCCGATGCCGACGCCGCGTTCCTTGCAGGCCTCGACCAGCTTGGCCGCGGTCCAGCCGGGCTTCTTGACCTCGAAGAAGACGAGGTTGGTCTCCATGCGCGGCACGTCGATCTCTATGCCCTTGATGTTGGCGAGGCCTTCGGAGAGGTGGCGCGCATTGGCGTGGTCTTCGGCCAGCCGATCCCAATTGTGGTCGAGGGCGTAGAGCGCCGCGGCGGCGATGACGCCGGACTGGCGCATCGAGCCGCCCAGCATTTGCTTGTGGCGCCACGCCTCCTTGATGAAGTCCTTGGAGCCCGCCAGGCTCGCGCCGACCGGCGCGCCCAGGCCCTTGGTGTAGTCGAGCCACAGCGAATCCACGCAGGCGGCATAGTCGCTGGCCTTGATGCCCGACTTGACCGAGGCGTTGCAGAGCCGTGCGCCGTCCATGTGCAGGGCGACGCCGGCTGTGCGCGCCACGGCCGCCACGCCCTGCATGGTGGCGAGCGGCCATACCGTGCCGAAGCCGCCGTTCGACGTATTCTCGATCGATACCAGGCGCGAGCGCGGGGCGTTGCGGCTGTTGGGGTCGCGCAGGGCAGCCTTCACCTGTTCGCCGGTGAACACGCCGTTGGGTCCCTCGATCGCCCGGATCATGACGCCGGAATTGGCGGCCGGGCCGCCGGTCTCGGCATTGATGATGTGCGCCGTGCGATCGGCGATGACCTCGTCGCCCAGCCGGCAATGGACGCGAATGGCGGCCTGGTTGGCCATCGTGCCGCTCGGCAGGAACAGCGCGTCCTCCTTGCCCAAAAGCTCGCAGACCCGCGCACGCAGCCGATTGACGGTCGGATCCTCCATCTTCTGCTCGTCGCCGACTTCGGCGTCGGCCATGGCCTTTCGCATGCCGGGCGAGGGCTTGGTCTTGGTGTCGCTGTAAAGATCGATGAAACGGTTTTGCATGGCGTGTCGTGTTCTCCTGCGCCACCATAACCATGGGTGACGGAAATCGCCACCTATCGCCCGAGAGGGAAGAAGCCATGAAATTCACCTGGTTCCACCTGATGCCCTGGCCGCACATGCCGGACGATTTCCGTCAGAAACACCGTTCGGTGTGGGTCGACCTGCCGAGCAAGATGTACGAGCCGGAGCTCGGTCACGGCATCTATCATCAGTATCTCGACCAGCTCGAATTCGCCGAATCGGTCGGCTTCGACGGCATCGGCGTGAACGAGCATCACGCCAACGCCTACGGCCTGATGCCGTCACCCAACATCATGGCGGCGACGCTGACGCGGCGCACCTCGAAGGCTGCCCTGGTCGTGCTGGGGAACTCGATCGCGCTCTACAATCCGCCGCTGCGTGTGGCCGAGGAGTTCGCCATGCTCGACGTGCTGTCGGGCGGCCGGCTGGTTGCCGGCTTCCCGGTCGGCACCTCGATGGACACCAACTATGCCTACGGCACGATCCCGGCGCTGACCCGCGAGAAATATGCCGAGGCGCACGATCTCATCCGCAAGGCCTGGTTGGCCGACGAGCCGTTCGCCTTCAACGGCCGCTACACCAAGCTGCGTTACGTCAATTGCTGGCCCAAGCCGATCCAGCGCCCGGCGCCGCCGATCTTCATTCCCGGCGGCGGCTCGGTCGAGACCTACGATTTCTGCATCGACAACACCTACTCCTATTCCTACTTGAGCTACACCGGTTACCTGCGCGCCAAGCTTTTGATGGAGGGCTACTGGAAGCGGGTTGCCGAGCGCAAGGTCGACGAATCGCCCTACCGCGCGGGCTTCGCCCAGGTGATCTGCGTCGCCGACACCGACGCCGAGGCGGAGAAGCTCTACGGCCCGCACGTCAACTATTTCTATAACCGCTGCCTGCACGTCTATCCGGGCTTCGCCGACGCGCCGGGCTATCGCACCATCAAGACCATCCAGACCGGCGCGCTGTCGCAGTTCACCGCAGCGGCGGCGCGGGATTATCCCAACATGACCTGGAAGGACCTTTTGGACGGCCGCTATGTCATTGCCGGGTCACCCGAGACGGTGCGCCAGCAGATGGAGGAGCTGATCAAGACCCTGCGCGTGGGCAACGTCTTCTGCCTGCTCCATGTCGGCAACATGCCGGACGACAAGGTGCGCCATTCCACGCGCCTGTTCGCCGAGAAGGTGATGCCGCACCTGCGCAACCTGTGGCCGGAATGGAACAATCACGACGATCGGTTCTGGGTCCATCCGATGAGGGAGCGCGTGCCGATGAAGGTTGCCGCCGAATGAATTCTTCCTCTTCCGGAGCGCGGGCGTCCCGCCCGCTTCATGATCATGAGCGGGCGGGACGCCCGCGCTCCGCATGAAGTCCCGCTTCCTTACGCTGAAGCCTTCGAAGGCGCGCATCGAAGTCGTCGAAGCTGGAAAAGGCCGCGACCTCCTCTATCTCCACGGCGCAGGCGGCCACATGCCGGCCGATCCGCTTATCGCGGCGCTGGCCGCCAAATACCGTGTCGTGGCGCCCTTGTTGCCGGGCTACGGCCAATCGACCGGCGAGGACGGGCTGCGCGACATGCTCGACATCACCTTGCACACGCTCGACGTGCTGGAGGCGCTCAGGCTCAAGAAGCCCATCGTCGTCGGCCATTCGATGGGCGGCATGATCGCGGCCGAGATGGCGGCGATCGCCCATACCGAGATCGCCAGGCTCTGCCTGCTGGCGCCCGCCGGCCTGTGGCTCGACGATCACCCGATCGCCGACATCTTTTCCAAGCTGCCCTACGAACTGCCCGGTCTGCTGTTCCACGATGCCGAGGCCGGCCAGAAGCTTTTGGCGTCGGGCGGCAACATGGAGGACCCCGAGTTCCTGAAGCAGTTCCTGGTCATGAACGCGCGGCGGCTCGGCATGGCGGGCAAGATCCTTTTTCCCATCCCCGACCGTGGTCTGGCGCAGCGCCTGCACCGTATCACCGCGAAGACGCTGATCGTATGGGGCCGCGAGGACGTGCTGATTCCGCCGATCTACGGCGATGCCTTCAAAAAGGCGATTTCGAAATCGAGGTTAGTGCGGATCGCCAAAGCCGGCCACGCGGTCGGACAGGAAAAGCCCGCCGCCGTGCTCGAGGCGATCAGGGATCACTTCTAACGGGAGAGGCTTGCAATGATCAGGGTTGTTGTTCTCGGCGGCGCCATGGCCGGTCTTCTGTTCATGGGCGCGGCCCAGGCACAGACGGCCGCCTATAGCTGGACGGGTTACGGCACGAACGTTGCCGGCAGCTCGAAGTGCCCGACCTACAAGATGACCATCGATGTCACCGTCGAGGGCAATACCGTGAAAGGCGTGTTCCAGCAGGAAGGCCGCCCACAGCGCCAGTTCCAGGCGACCAAGGACGGCAGCGGCCTGTTCAAGGCCAAGGCCGAAGTCGGCGGCAACAACTCCATGGATGTCACCGGCTCGCTGAAGGACGGCGACAGCAAGGTCCTGCTCGACGGCTACTGCAAGTTCGGCGGACCGCTCACGAAGAAGTAGGCACCGCGAGGTCGATGCGCGCCAGGCAATGCTGGCGCTGCAGGCTGTAGTTGGATCGGGTGCGCCAGCGCTCGCCGTTGGCGCCCACGGCTGACAGGCCGTCGACCCGGAAGCAGCGCCAGTCGCCGCCGCGCGGCAATCCGCCCGAGCTCTCGCCGGCATACTGGAAGACGAAGACGTGCGGCGCGTCGTCGATGCCTGCGCCCAACGCATGGGGCGCGAAGTGCCGCAGCAATCCGCCGTAGAGACCGCTGAGGCAGCGCCGTTCCTCAATGGCGTCGCGAAGAGTGGCTTCGATCATCGCTCCATGACCATGGCTGGATCACGCCCTATGGTATCCCCTTCGGTGGCGGCTGTGTGATTGGAGGCATTGTTTCGTGACAACGAACGACAATTGGGGCTGGCGAGCCCGTATCGGGCTGTTCATCGTCGGCAACGAAGCCGTTCCGGAAGCCGAATGGTGGGCCATGGCGCCGCCCGGCGTGTCGGTGCACGCCGCCCGTGTCACGGCGCGCGCGCCGTGGGCCCGTTGGCGTGAGGACAGGAAAGGCGTCGAGCCCGAGGAAGACCTGCTGCGCGGCTGCCGTCAGTTCGCGGCCATGCGGCTGTCGGCTGTCGTGATCGCGCATAGTTCGAGTAGCCTTTTGGGCGGCAAGGGCTGGGACGAGGCCACCGTGGCCAGTCTCTCGCCCGTGCTCGGCGCGGGCGCGATCGTCACCACCAACGGTCTCGACACCCAGGCGGCGCTCCGGACCTCGGGGGTGAGACGGCCCTTTCTGGTCCTGCCGCCCTGGTTCAACGACGAAACGGTGGCCGCGGGCCTGCGCTACTACGCCGATCACGGGTTCGAGCCGGCCGGCCACCTTCGCTACGACCCCGGCCGCAAGTGGCGCGACCTGCCGCCGTCCGAGCTCGTGGGCCACGGTCTGAGCTTCGAGCAGGAGGTCGAACCGCTCTACGCGCAGATCAAGGCGGCTTGCCCGGTCGGCGCCGACGGCGTCCTGATCGCCGGCACCGGCTTTCGCTGCGTGGCCGTCCTGGAGGCGCTCGAGCAGGATCTGAAACGACCGGTGCTATCGGCGAACCAGGCGAGCCTCTGGCACTGCCTGCGATCGGCCGCCGTCCGTACGCCAATCGCCGGCTACGGAAATCTGCTCCGGCTGTGAGCCTCGCGCTCCCGGCAAAGAGTGTCTTAGCCCACAAGCAGCGCGTCATATCCCTGCCGGCTGAATTGCAGCAGGCAGAAGCCGTGGCCGAAAGGATCGGCCAGCATGGCAATCCGTCCGTACGCCGCGTCCTTGGGCGGCGCCTCGAGCTTTGCGCCGGCACCGACAGCCCGCGCGACGGCGGCGTCAACATCGTCGACGACGATGTCGGCATGAACGGGCGTCCAGTGCCTGTCATAGCGCCGCAGATCGCCACCCGCGCCCACCGTGCCCGCCGCCTTCGCCAGCAGATAGATCGTTGCCGGCCATCCCAGCAGTTCGACGAAGTCCGTGCCGAAGCGACGGCCGACCTTCAGGCCGAACGCCGCCGTATAGAAGCGCACACCCGTCTCGACATCGGGCACATCGATATTGAGCAGCAGCGTCATCGCAAGCCTCATCGTGGATTTTGCAACATAGGCGGCGGCCGGCGGGAAGGCTAACCTCTCCACGCCTGCCGTCGTATGTCGCAGCCGGGGAGCCGAAGATGAGATCCGCAAGACTTGCCGCTGCCGTCCTCGCCATGTTGGCTTTGCTGCCTGGCGCGCATCGGGCGATCGCCGCCGACGGGTTCGATCTGGTGGTGCTGGGCGCCCTGGGTGGTATCGAGGACGGCAATCTCAGCGCCTCGCTCATCCATCCGCACGGCGACGACCGCGCCGTCGTCTGCGATGCCGGCACATTGGTGAATGGCCTGCGCGTCGCCGAGGAGAAGGGCGCGTTCGCGAGCATCACGGTGCCGGCCGATACCGACCAAAGCCGGGTGGGCTACGTGCTCACCACGAAGATCAAAGGCTACCTGATCAGCCACGCCCATCTCGACCACGTGGCCGGCCTGGTCATCGCCTCGCCCGACGACAGCAAGAAGCCGATCTACGCCCTGCCGTCGGTCACCGCCGACCTCGTCGAGAGCTACTTCAACTGGAAGGCCTG
>Ga0209693_10000742_pt1 | contig 13405 bp, 10 predicted proteins | sample HubBroMetageWRM3_FD_188345 | JGI IMG/M metagenome (GOLD analysis project Ga0209693, IMG submission 188345) | Warmed soil microbial communities from the Hubbard Brook experimental Forest, New Hampshire - Hubbard Brook CCASE Soil Metagenome WRM 3... | ecosystem: Environmental > Terrestrial > Soil...
TCTCCGATGCGTACGTCGGGCTCGCGGATGCTCCATCAGCTCACGCGATGCTCGACCAAGCGCAATCTCTGGCTGATACGGTTACAGAAATCGAGCGCCGCAAGATCGAGATTCACGGCTTACTTCTCGCCTGGCTTGACGATTCCGATTTGCAAAAGTATTTCACGTACCGAACCGCTATAACCGCCGCGATCACCGTGAGTCCGAACGACCCGTGGTTGTGGATCCAACGCGGGTTCGCCGAGGAAGGCTCTCCCCACGCGCACGGACAGAACGGCGGGCCGGATACCATCGCATTTTATGAAGCGGCGCTCGCTCTTGCGCCGGACGAGTTTGCGGCGCATCACTACCTCGCGCACACCTTCGAAACCATTGGCCGCCGCCAGGACGCGCTGGCACAGAGTGAGATTTACGTACGAATGGCGCCAGCAATTGCGCATGCGCATCACATGCACGGCCACGACCTGCGGTGGACGGGGCGCACAGAAGAGGCTATCGCGGAGTTTGAGCGCGCTGAGGAGCTTGAGGAAAATTATTATCGTTCGGAAAACATAGCCGCTCGTTACGACTGGCATCACTTCCACAATCTCAGTCTTCTCGCGATGTGCTATCAGACACTGGGACAGATGAAATCAGCGGAGAGGGTTTTCCACACGGCTTTTGAGTTGCCGGTTTATAACGATGTCGCCGAGTTCAACCGAAGGAACTGGCCCGAATTTCTGCTTGGCCGCGGACGCTACCAAGAGGCTCTCTCGGCAGCACAGGAGTTGGCCAACGGCAAATGGCCGATGGGTCGTTTCGCAGGACACACCATGGCCGGACGCGCGCTGCTTCGCCTCAATCAAGTGGACGCGGCTCAGTCGGAACTCGCGTTAGCTGAGCGGGAACTCGAAAGTGTGCCGTCAACTGTTGCGGCGGAATTGCCTGATGCGGGATTGCTGAACGCCGAGATTCTGCTTCGCCAAGGCCAAGTAGAGAAGAGCAATATGCTTCTGCGTGATATCGAGAAAAAAATCCGGGCCGTTCCGGGCCCTGACTCCTGGAGCGAAGCTCTGTTTCAGCTCGATTCAATAGCAAGCATTGCCCGAGATGCAGGCGACTGGGACCTAGCGGAATTTACGGCACACCAAATCATCGAACACGATCCAAGTTATGCGGGCGGCTACTATGCACTCGGCCTGATTTATGAGCACCGAGGGGAACAGACCGCGGCGCGCGAACAGTTTGCGCACGCTGAAAAGTCCTGGTTCAAGGCTGATGCAGAAATGCCGGAACTCGTTCGGCTGCGCCAAAGACTCGCTGCGCCGCCGCAAGGCGTTTCGACCCCGAATTGATTGCAGATGACCGGGCGAACTGCCCTCGCCCAGGCAAATCGATCGAGCTGGCGCCCGCAGCCCCTTTGTTCTGAGCGAGTTCACGAGGCCGGCAACATCGCGAGCTCGCCGCTAATGTCCCGAAAAACGCCATGGGTCGGCCCCGGGGAAGGTAGTACTCTCCAAATGTTATTTCTACAGGATTTCCCGTATGGCACCGGTTGCTGGCCGTCCCGTAAAGTGCGTTTTGAGCTGGCCCGGAAGGCCGGGTTGGCCCAGATAAGTTGTTGAGTAAGCGCTTTCCAGGGTTCGTTTATGTGGTTGAACGTGGTTCGATCAACGCCATACGTAGTTTTTGCCCCCAGCGCGATGGCCTACGTGTTTCCTCCACTTTGCAAAAACTTTGTAATACTGTAAATTACTAGTTGCGTAAGTATCTCCAGCGGTGCTTCAATCCAGTTCTGTAACTGTTAGGAGTAATATGCCGCAGCCCACGCGGACAGTGAGGGTAATAAATGGGGAGTAGAGCCAAAGTCTCGATCTTGTGTGTAAACCGGTTGTTGCGGGAATCCATCGCGAGGATTCTAAGCAAGCGCACGGACTTTGAGATCGTTATAGCGCAAATGGATAATTCCACATTGTGCGAACAAACCCTCGATTGCGGCGCGGACGTTCTGGTCCTCGACTCGTTGGATGTTCTGCTCGGTAACCTGGATTTGTCACCCTCAGGTGGAGCAGATAACCTGCCCGTCAAAACCGTCCTCATTGCCATGACCGATGACCGGAGCAGCTTTCTGACAGCGATTCGTCGCGGTGCGCGGGGCTATGTCCTGCAAAACGCCTCCGCCGTAGATGTGGTATCGGCGGTCCGCACGGTTGCCGAAGGACATGCCGTATGTCCAGCGCACTACACGGAAGTTCTGTTCGACTACGTGGCGACACAGACCGCGGAGCTGCCGAATCGCCAGAAGCAAGCCCAATGGGGATTGACGCAGCGCGAACAACAGCTTATCCCCTTGATTGGCCGGGGACTTAGCAATAAGGAAATCGCAAATCACTTGAACCTCTCCGAGCAAACGGTGAAGAACCACGTGCACCGGATCCTGCGAAAAGTGGGTGTATCGGATCGACTGAGCATCTACGAGGTATGTCAGAATCGAAGCCGCGTCCCACGCACTGCCCCTGCAGCCTAAGTCAGAAAGGTTCCGGTACCAATCAGTACCACGTGGTACTGAAAACCGGCTAGCCCGCCAAGAGATCGTGCCCGAGTACAACTGCCACTATGCGAAAAATAGCTGATTAGAATTGTGGGTTGGTGATTGTTTTCAATTGTTTACGGAGATTTCTAATCGCCGAGACGTTGATTAGAAACTTCTCGATTGCTACTGATGGCGTGCGTAGAACTACGTAGAGTGGTGATGTTCGGGGCGCGGCGGGCTGCGTTGGTGTAGAGTTGCGGCGGGGGCTGAACGGAATTTGATGCTGCGGCGCGGGTGCGGGGCTGGCGACGTCGCGCGAATTTTTGTGATGCTTCATTTTTTTGAGTCCTACGTGACGTTAGCATGCGCGGGTCGAGGACACAGCTGTACGTTCGTACAGAACTGGTACAGAACTAGTACTCACTGGCCGAAATGATTTGGCGGATGTACGTTACTGCCGTGGTCGAAAGTGTCTCGTCTAAACCCGTGCGCTTCAAATGCCGAAGGGATTCGGCGCCCGACAGTTCTATGATTTTCGGTTGGGGGCGTGGGAGAGCGGGCTGCCCGCCACTGCAAAATTGATCCTGCCCGCGCCCGTCAATTGCTTGGAAACCGCGCGGATTGTGAGAACGCGACACCATGCGGCGCGTGGTAGCATCCCAGCAAGCTGTTATTGCCACGAGTGCAGTTGAACAGTTGGAGTGGAACGACCGGCTGACAGTCAAATCGAAAATTCGGTTTAAGGTTCTCGCGCGGGCGAATGTGGAGTCGATCCAATGTGCAAGTTCAAGCAGTTCGTTCAAGTTCTTCCCATACTCTCGATTCTTGGGTTGTGCAGTTGCATCAGCTCTGACGTAAGCAACCTATTCATTACCGGGGTCAAGCTGACACCGGCGAATCCGACGATCGCGGTCGCAGCGACGCAGCAGTTCGCTTTGACTGTGATGTTTGTCGATGGCCAGACCTCGAACGTAACGACCAGCGACTCCAGGTATTCATCGGACAACACGGCGGTGGCGACCGTCAATACATCCGGTTTGGCAACAGCTGTTGCTACGGGAACGGCGAACATCCTGGCGAGCTACCGCGGTAACAATACGAAGACGCTCTTGACGGTGACGGCCGCGACGAACGTCGTGAGCGCGGTGCAAGGCGATTCGCGGGTGCTGCACGTCACGAATCTACGCACGGCCCAGCGGATGACATTCGCGGCGAATGGCTTGGCAGATTCACTGATGATTTCGCGCGACGGCGAAGGCGGGGCCGGGACTGAGGTGTCCGTGCTTCCGGAACATGGGCCGGGGTGGCTCGCGATCGATCCCTCCAGCCACTACCTATATGCGGTGAATCACACTTCGCAGAGTATTTCGGCCTTCAGTATCAACTGGAAGAGCGGCGAACTGAATGCCGTGGTGGGTTCACCGTTTGCAGCGGCCGCGAGACCCTCAAGCGTGGAAGTCAATCCGGATGGTACAGGGCTTTCCGTGGCACATTTCCAAGATTCGACTGTTTCCTATTTCCGCATTGACCCCGCGACCGGAGCGCTCACGCCGGAGCCGTAGTCACGCTGTTGGTTTCGGTGGAGTGGCACAACGTTTGTAGACAACCATGTGACCCGTTTTCAAAAACCGAAGGGTCCGGCACCCGTAAATTCGACGGCGTCCGTTTGGGTGGCGCGGAATGGTGCGCCATCCGTCCCGGTGCGAAACGGTGCCACCGACGTTATCTAATCAGGCCGGATTACCTGTCTGGTTTCACCTCAGGCGATGGCTCATCGACCGGATGTGTGGGATCAGACCACAATGTAAAGTTTCGTATGTCCTTGATTTCTGGGCCATACGAACCATTCGGGCCCCGAGCCGCGCGAAACGTGCCTGTCAGGCTTACATACCTGCGATTAATTCGTTCTTGGCTTTGCATCATCTCTTGGCTTGGGATCACGAGGATTCCATTCTTTGTCCGGGGATTTTTTGCGTCTTCTTGGCCCAGATACAAAATGACTAGCGGGGCGTGGCGAGGCTGGATCTCAATCACCAGAAATCCGTGAACTCTAACCAGCTCTTCATTGAAATTTTCGGGCTTCTCGATTAGACGATTGAAGCTGACAGACGTTGGCCGCCCTTTCTGCCCAAATCCGACTTGGCAGCTTAGCAGCGTGAATCCCACGGCGAGGGCTGCTACGTACTTCATGGTTGTGATCTCCCTTGGCCTCTCAGTAGGGCGGATGGCCACCCGCCAATGTAGGCTTCGGCCAGGCGGGCTTTCACATTGCTAATCGCTACGCTATTCACCGCTGCCGCGTTGCGTAGACAGAGATTCTCCGGTCATCCAGGATCGCCAACATAGACCCATCAGGAGACAATGCAAGGTCGTAGTCATTCGTTGGCAGCGGCGCAATTTCCACGTTCAAGACGCACTGCTTCAATGTCAAGTCGTAAACTGCTACATCCACGGAGAGAAGACTAATACTCGCTTCAGTGAAAAGATGGGTTCTCACGTCAATGTTTTGCGATGCAACCGCAACAAATCCACCACCTTGCGCAACCACGATTTTGCGCACCTCGGGCGAAATCTTGTCTTTACTCGGAGGCTGAGAAGTCATGAGGAGGCAGAAGTCAATAGTCGGAGGCTGAGAAGTCATGAGGAGGCGGCCGTCAATGGATATCAACAAGAACTTATTACTACGGTCAACGAAGAGAAGTTCGTCACTAACCAACAGGGGCAGGTTAGGAAAGACGGGCGGGGAAGGAACTATCCCATTTCCTTCCTCGATAGAATTCCACCTCCTGCTTCCGAATTTGGAGACGATGATCTCGTGCTTAGTAGAATCCACCGCGGCAATCGCGGTATCCGATATCGAGGAATAGTGGTACAAAGGTGGAGATTCGCTCCAGGAATACCTTGCTTTCGTCGTGCTTCCATCCAGAACATCAAAATGGCTGACATTTGCTCGCTGGTCAATACAGTTGAGCATGACAGTTTTCTGGCTAGCTGAGACGCTTACAATGTATATACACGGGGGCTCTGGAAGCGCCATTTTCTGATATTCCTCCAGGTCCGCCGAGCGTAGTAGCCTAAGCATATTCCCGGTTTTCAGCAGCGCACCACCGTTAGTCACGTAAACAGACGACTCGTGAACGCGTGTTCCCCATTCCTTAGAAAGCAACAATTTTCCTGAACTGGCATCAAGTAAAATCGTGTGCAGCCGGAACGGACTGGATATGTCCGGGCTCCGGCGTGATGAGAGTTGCGTCGGGTCAACCTCAACTTCGTGGACAATCACGTGTTTGTCGTCGAGGAAGGCAATGCCGGCGCGATTGGTGTCGAGTAGCGCTTGGTATCGACCTTTCAGCTGGGTCAGAGTGCTAGAGTTCGGGGAGCCCATGCCAAAATCTGGCGTACTCCAGAGTGGAATCGGGGAATCAACCGAGGGTGATTGGGTCGCAGCACAGATAAATGACATGCTGCAAATCCAAAACACAAGGCTGCTGAAGGCTGTTTTCACTTTCATCGACCCAACACCTCAGCGTTTCGCGCATCCGCCACTAGAGTGGAGGGATCCCTCCGCCAACGCTTGCGCCCCGATTGAGGTTGGTCAGTCAATTTCGGGCGTTTGGTCCTTTGGCCATTCGAAGGGGAAAATCTTGGCTGCTTGGTCTGGGGTTAGCTCGACGCCGGCGAGTTGAGCGGCGCGGGCCAGGACGGGGTCCCGACCGGCGGCCAGGTCCGCTGGCGTGGGTAGGATGCGCTCATCTGGCATTACACCGACGTTTTCCAGGCTCTTGCCGTCGGTCATGATGAGGTTCGCGACGGTAATCATTGCGCCGTATTGGGTGACGTTGATCCTGTCGAGCGGTATTGCGTGAATGTACGGCTTTCCTTCCATCACCATGCCACCGGAACGGTCGCCGAGAACGATACCGCGCTTCTCCAATTGAACGACGCGGGCAAAAACTTCGGCTGCGGAGGTGGATGTGCTGTCCACCAGGACGATTAGCTTGCCGGTGAACGCCTTGCCGCCCCTGGTCTTTGCGATTTGGGGCTTGATATCTGCGCGGCCTTTGCGGTCGCCGATTTTCACGTCATGGTCGAAGAATGCGCCGATGAACTTTTCCAGAGCGTCTATTCTTCCACCGGGATTTCCACGCAGATCGAGCACAACCGTTTCGTAAGGGCGCATTTTGTTGACGCGGCCGTCCACGTCTGAAGGATCAACCAGGAAATCGGGAAGTTTCCAAACTAATACTTTCTTGTTCAGGTCGTGGTAGCGAGAAGGATCATGCGTCGGGTCGTCGCGGTGGGTCCTTGCCCAGGCCATAACGTCTGTATGAGTGATCATGACTTGGCCTGGGATGACCTTGGCTTTCGCCACGATGTTGCGCGCGGCGCCATCCGGGGAGCGGACGTCCAGATGAAATCCGGATTGCGGAAATACACGATAGGAGTATTCGATGGTGGTGATGTCGTTGCGCGCGAGTGGCACGCCGTTGACTGCCAGGACCTGATCGCCGGGCTTCATGCCTTTCGCGGCGGCATCGCTGTCTGAACGAACGGCGGTGACGTAACAGTTGGAATCGCCGACGGCCTGCATGAGCCAGCCATAGTCCACGGTGTAGGGGCGAACAGGCGGTCTGAAGCGAGTGTGCGAATCGTTCAGTGACGCGACCGCGGCCGAAATGATGAGCAGGGCTTCGTCCTGGGATTTTGCCGCGGCAATCTTCTGGCTGGCATCGTCGAATCTTTTTTTGAGATCCAATCCATGCATCGCGGGGTCGTAATAGTATTGCTGGATGTCCGCCTGGATTTTGGCGAGCATTTCCTGAGCTTGGACGTTGCTTATCGTGGCGAATTTGTTGTCGGTTGCGGGCAGGGAACTCAGCGATAACACCGCAATGGTGGCTGCAATGATCAATCGCGTGAGTGCAGCTCGAAGCCAGTGTTTTCTCATCGATATAGTCGGCTCGATTCGTACGCCGACCGATCCTGTTTAGAGTTGAACTTCAAACTGTGCTCGGGATTCGGCAGAATTGTAACCAGTTTCGCTAATTGTGAACAGTGTGACGCTGTGACCCTGTTCTCAAATATCACCTCGGGCGGGCGACAAGCCCGGGCGATTTTGCGGCTCTGGGTCCGGTGCGCATTTTGGAGGGAGAGTGCGACGGGAGGGGCGATTGGGGCATCTACGATGGAGAGGAGGAAATCAACATGGCGAACAGCACATCGGCGAAGAAACAGGAAGAGCGACCGGCGAAGAAGGCCGGTGAATTTTTGATTGGAAATGATCTGCGCGTGACGCGGCTGGGGTATGGTGCTATGCGCATCACCGGCGAGGGAATTTGGGGCGAGCCGGCGGACCGGGCCGAAGCGGTGCGCGTGTTACGAAAGGCCGTCGAACTGGGAATCAACTTCATTGATACTGCGGATTCATATGGGCCGGAGGTGAGTGAAAAGATTATCGCCGAGGCACTGCACCCTTATCCTGCCGACCTGGTGATTGCAACGAAGGGCGGTTTCGACCGGACGGGTCCAAACAAATGGGTTGAAAATGGCAGGCCGGAGCATCTCAGGTCCGCTTGCGAAGGAAGCCTGCGCCGGCTGAGGCTGGAGCAGATCGCGCTTTACCAGTTGCATCGAATTGATCCGAAAGTTCCGGCCGAAGAACAGCTGGGCACTTTGAAACAGCTGCAGGCGGAGGGCAAGATCAAGCATATCGGGCTATCGGAGGTAAGCGTGCAGCAGATTCAGCACGCGCAGACGATTGTGCCGATCGTAAGCGTGCAGAATCGCTACAGCCTCACGGACCGCGGTTCGGAAGCGGTGCTGCAATACTGCGAACAACAGAAACTCGGATTCATTCCGTGGTTCCCGTTGGCGGCGGGAAAACTCTCGGGTGGCGAGAGTCCCATCGGTCGTGTGGCAACGAAGTTGAAAGTCACGCCGTCCGAAGTGGCCCTGGCGTGGCTGCTGGCGCGGTCTGCCGTGATGCTGCCGATCCCCGGAACATCCAGCGTCAAACATCTGGAAGAGAACGTGGCCGCTGCGGGTTTGAAAATCGACAAAGAGAAGATGGAGGAATTGAGTCAAGCGGCTCGCGGATAAAGATTAGAATAACGAATGAGGGCGAAATGGTGAGGATCGTTATTTTGGGCGGCGGCTTCGCTGGCGTTGAAGCAGCGCGGTACCTGGATCGCACAGTCGCCAGGAACAGCGAGGTGGAAGTAACGCTGATCAGCAGCGAAAACTTCACTATTTTTACGCCGATGCTGCATGAAGTGGCCGCTGGAGATCTGGAAGCCGCGCATATTTGCAATCCGCTGCGGAGATTACTGCGTCGCGTGACGATTTTGACCGGAGACGTGCAAGAGATTGATCTCACAAAGCGAACTGTGACGATCTCGTACGGTATTGACGCGCTTCGGCGGGATTTGCCGTACGACCATCTGGTGCTGACGCTTGGTTCGGAGACGAACTATTCCAGTGTTCCGGGCGTGGCGGAACATGCATGCGGAATTAAGACCCTCGGTGATGCGACCATAATTCGAGCAGGAGTGCTGGGGATTCTGGAAAACGCCAGCGTGGAGAGAGAGCCGGAGCGCCGGAAAAGAATGCTGACTGTTGTGGTCGTGGGTGGTGGATTTGCGGGCGTCGAGACGATCGGAGCTATCAACGATCTAATGCGCGGGAGCCTGCCACACTATGGCCTGATTGATCCGCAGGAGGCTCGCGTCGTCCTGGTGCACGGCGGAAAGTTTTTGCTTCCGGAACTGGGTGAGGCTTTGGGACTCTACGCTCAGGAAAAGCTGCACGAGCGGCGCGTGGAGATCAAGTTGGAAACACAAGTCAACGCCTACGCGGATGGGGCGGTGCACTGTAGTGACGGGGAGATCATACCGGCCGAATTACTTATTTGGGCAGCCGGAGTTTCGCCTAGTCCGATCTTGAAAAAGTTGCCGCTGGAATTGGCGAAGGATCGAGTGGTTGTTGATTCCACGCTGGAAGTTCCGGGGCACCCCGGTATTTGGGCGGCCGGCGATTGCGCGGCGGTGGCGGACCCCATATCAAAGCTGCCATATCCGCCCACTGCGCAGCATGCTCTGCGTGAAGGGAAAGTCATCGGGAGAAACATCGAGCTGCGTCTGAAGGGACAAGAACCTAAACCATTTCAATATAAGGCGCCGGGACAGCTCGCAGCGATAGGCAGGCGCACCGGAGTGGCACGGATATTCGGGTTGAAGTTTTCAGGAATCATTGGATTCATGTTGTGGCGCTCGGTGTACCTGATGAAGCTGCCGCGCTTGGAGAAGAAACTACGTGTGGCGTTGCAATGGACACTGGATACGATTTTTGAACGCGATCTCGGCCAATATATAACGCTGCGCGATGTCGCGTCCCTCTCTCGCCTGCTGGAGCCGCCGAAGAAAGCGGGACAGTAGTTCTACCGCTGATCTGATTGCGGACGAACCCAACTTTACATTTCCGACATCCAAGGACTGTTCGAGTAATTGCGGACGCGTGTGGTGGAGGAAGCGATGCCTTTGGTCCGGATTGATGCAGTGGAAGGGCGCAGCGAAGTGGAAATACGAAATCTTCTGGACGCGACGCAGCGGGCGGTGCTGACGGCGTTTCATGTACCGCAACGGGATCGGTATCAGATCTATCACGCGCATCCGCAGGCTCACTTGGTCGCCGAAGATACCGGTTTGGGGATCACGCGCACGAAAAACCTGGTGGTGGTGAGCATGGTGAGCAGGGAACGGACGCCAGAGATGAAGCAGAAGTTCTATGCGGAGCTATGTCGCGAGCTGCAGCAGAGCTGCGGCATTGAGGCGAACGACGTGATTGTTTCGATCGTGAGCAATTCTGCCGCGGATTGGAGTTTTGGCAACGGCCGCGCGCAGTTCCTCACCGGAGAACTGTAGCAATATGGCCCGCTGATTATTCAGCGAACGCCAAAAAGCGGCTCGAAACAAAGATGCCGTTTGCGACGCGGAGTTCAATCGGCTGCGTCGGCGGCTAGATTCTGTGGGCGACCAATCAAGTACGTAATGCGGAGTTGCAACCATCCGCCAGCTTTTTCGCCGATCTCCCAGCGGTATCCGCTGGACTCAAGTTCGCTCGTCATTTGGTGCAGTTCTCCGACCGAGTAGGCGCGCAAGCAGGAAACCAGCCCGTCGAAAAAGAGAACGAACGGAATCACCGGGATTAAATATGTCCATAGAAGCCGCGACCAACGGAAGGGGCGCCGAAACGGGACGAACAGCCACGTGCCGATGGGAATCAACAATATAGACAGCAAAGTCAGCGTGCGGAGCGCGGGCGCCTCAAACACGCCGATGGCCTGTCGCTTGTTGACGCTATCCTGCAGCAGGCTGCGCGCCTCGGCGGGGTTCAAATGGTGGAAGGATGAAAACAGCGTCCTGAATCCCCGCAGGTATTTGGGGACTCGAGTGGCATCAATCGAGTTTTTAAGGAAGTGGATGTGATTGGTGGCTGGGGAGTCCGCATCGCGAAGTTTTGTGGTGCTCGGAAACTTGTCGGTCAAGAGAACTTCGGGTGGGATGGAACCGTGCATTTCAAAATCGCGCACCAGCGATGGCCACGGTCCGCCGGCGCCCGAGCACAAATCCACGACGCGGTTACAACCACACTCCTCCAGCCGACTCCGCAGCAGGGCCGCGATCGGCTGATAGGTGTTGGTGACTTCCAAGTTCATCTGCAGCGAGTCCACGAATTGCTCGCGCAGAAATTGTGGAAACCACGGTTGTTCGTGAATTTCAAAGAGTCGCGCAACTGGCACAAAGGCCTCCTTCGGGATTGCAATGCACAGGCGCCACGCGTAAGTGGGTCAGCATGACGATGAGGCAGCAAGGTAGTGACCCGCGGAAGTTGCGGCCCGCCGCTGAGGACGGGCCGCAGTTCCGTCGCGTGTGCTAAAACGTTACGGACGCTTTTATTTGAATGATTCGGACGGAAGCATCGCCGCCGAGACCCGAACCGAGGATGCTGGTGGGTTCACTGACGGCCGAGGCGATGGATCCGAGCGCTCCAGTCAAATTGTTGTTCGGTTGACTGAAATTCGGGTGGTTGAACAAATTGAAGAACTGAAAGGCCAGACCGAATTGACCCCTTTCCCAGTGAGGAATTTGCGTCATCTTCTGGGCGGTGAAGTCGGTGTTCCAGTAGCCGGGTCCCCGGAACTTGTTGCGCAGGCCACCGATAAAGTTCGCCTCCGTGGTCGTAGGAACGAACTGAGCGGTGGTAAGGCAGGGCATCGCACCGGTTGCTGCGCCTTCTCCGCAGCTACCTATTGGTCCGCCGAGGAACTGCGGAAGCACCGAACCGCCGAACCCCTGCGCGGCCAGAAGACCGTCGAGGCCTCCATCTATCACGGAGTAAGGAAGGCCGCTACGGACGAAGATTGTCCCGGAGACCTGCCAGCCGTCCACGAGTGGGGCCCAGCCATGGCCAAACAAAGCGCGGCGAACGGGCAACTCCCACACATAGCTGGAGCTGAAGTAATGGCGGACGTCGTAGTCGGCGGGTCCGTAGTTCTCTCGAGTGTTGAACGGGTTTATAGCGAAGGGAACGGAAATCGCAGAGAAGAAGACGTTCGGGTTGCCACCGTTGGACACATCGTCAAGGGCGTGGCTGTAGGTGTAGTTGGCTTGGAAGACGCCTTTCCCCCAGCCGCCGTTGATGTTGTGTTTGAACGAAACGGTGACGCCGTTATAGTTTGATATGCCGCCGGTGTCGAGAAGGCTCACGGTGCCGAACCGCGCGTCGAAGGGAGCAGCCGGAAGCCCGGTGAACGACGGAACATTGGCGCAAGCGGTCCCAACAGCACCCGGACTGCAGAATGCGTTCACGCCATTGCGATCCACCAGATCGTGAATGCTGTGGTTTCCGTTATAGGCTATGTCAAAGGAACTGTTCTTGCCGATTCCCTGCTGAATTTCCAAGCTCCATTTCTGAAATTGAGCAATCTTCGTCGTCGCGTTTGCACTAAACAAACTCGGTGGCGCGAAGCCTGGAACGGCCGCCTGGATTTGCGCCAACGTTTCGTTGTTCTTGAAGCCGTTGATCAAGCCCACGTTGTTGGCGGCTGCCTGGGTGAAAATGCTGCCGCCGTTCATGGTTTCGCCGGGAGCGATGTTGCTTCCGCTGACGAAAAATGTATTAACTCCGGGCGCGTTGGAAGCAAAGTTGTCCACGAACACTCCGGGGAAGGCGTCGTTGAAAAGCCCGACTCCTCCGCGGAGCACTGTGCTGTGCGTAGGCGACCACGCGAAACCGAAGCGAGGCTGCCAGAGAATCGAGCTCAGACCTTGCAGTTCCTGGTGCAATCCCTGCAACACGTCGGTGCTATACGGCGTGTTGACGTTATTGTCGGCAATAAGAAACGGTTGGTTCAGGCGGTTAAAGCAATTGGTCTGGCAGACGGGGTTGGATTCGTGCTCGGCCCGCAGTGCGAAGGTGAGGGTGAGGTTCGATTTAATTTTCCAGTCGTCTTCCCCGTAGAAGGCCAGCGTGTATAGAGCAATCGGCTGCTCCTGTGCTGAGGGGAAGCTTTGCTCCAGAACCGAGCTCGTGCCGGTCGCCGGGTCCACGCCACCATTAAAGAACGCCGCAACCGAATTGGGCGTCACCAGCCCGCTCGTGAACTCGCCAAAGTCCAGATCGCTCACATCGTACCGTAGGAACTTGGTTCCGAATTTCAGAGTGTGATTGCCCAACGTCTTCGAAAAGTCATCGCCGATCTGATACTGCGTGACGTTTCGTCCCTGCGGGAAGAATGCATCCCCGGCGCCACCGGCGGCAGCTCCGCCGATGTTGAACCACGGAATGTTGGCGGCCCCGAAGAGTATGGTGGTGGGAAACGCCGCCAGCGTTGCG
>Ga0209693_10000744_pt1 | contig 13392 bp, 9 predicted proteins | sample HubBroMetageWRM3_FD_188345 | JGI IMG/M metagenome (GOLD analysis project Ga0209693, IMG submission 188345) | Warmed soil microbial communities from the Hubbard Brook experimental Forest, New Hampshire - Hubbard Brook CCASE Soil Metagenome WRM 3... | ecosystem: Environmental > Terrestrial > Soil...
CGCGCAGGCGGCGCAGGACTGGGATCTGGCTGCCCGGCTGCTGGCCGGTCACTGGCCGGGCCTGCATCTGGACGGGCAGGCCGCCACCGTGCATGAGCTTCTGGCCGGGTTCCCGGACCAGACCCGCGCGGCCGACGCCGAGCTGGCCGTGGTCGCCGCGGCCGATGAGCTGGCGCAGGGATCGCTGGAGGCGGCCGAGCGGTACCTGACCCTGGCCGAGCGGCACTCAGTATCGGTGCCAGCCGACCGGGGAGAATACGGGCGGCTTCTGCGTGCGGTGGTCCGGCTGCTGCTGGACCGCCAGTACGGGAACCTGTCGGCCGTGGTCGGCGAGGCGCGGGAAGTGCAGGCCATGGCTGAGGTCGCGGACGCGGCGCAGCCCGGCCTGGGCGCGGACCTGAGCGCGCTGGCGCTGATCAGCCTGGGCAGCACCGAGCTGTGGGCGACCGCGTCCGAGGACGCCGAGCGGTACCTGGAGCGCGGCATCGCGCTGGCCCGCCAGGGCGGACGGCCCTACCTGGAGTTCACCGGCCTGGCCTACCAGGCGATGCACGAGTTCTACCGCTCGTTCGCGCGGGCGGCCGAGCGCGGTCGGCAGGCGGTGGAGCTGGCCGAGCGGCACGGCTGGACCGGCGACCCGGCGGCCGGCATCGCCTGCATGGTCGTCGCAGTCGTGCTGGTGTGGCAGGGACAGCCGGATGAGGCCGAGCCGTGGGTCCAGCGCGCCGAGCGCACCCTTACCGCCGACACCCAGCCCGCGGCCGTGCTGGGGGTCCGCAACATCCGCGGGACGCTCGAGCTGGAGCGAGACCGTAACGCCGCGGCGCTGGCCGCCCTGAACGCCGGCGAGCCGCTGGCCCGGCGGCTTGCCGGGCCGAACTACCAGATCGCCCGGATCCGGGCATTGCTGGTGCATGCCCTGATCCGCCTGGGCCATGCCGAGCGGGCCGGACAGTTCCTGGCCGGGCTCGCCGAGCAGGACCGCGACCGCGGGGAACTCCGCGTCGCCGCCGCGGCGCTGGCGCTGGCCCAGAACGACCCGCAGGCCGCGCTCGCCGTGCTCGCCCCCATCCGGCCGGGCCCCGATGCCGAGGACTACTGGGGATTCTGGCGGGCCCGGGCGGACGTGCTGGAGGCGATCGCCCGGGACGCGCTCGGCGACCCCGCTGCCGCTGACGCCGCCCTCGAGCGCGCCCTGGACCTGTCCGAGCGCAGCGGCGACCTGACCCCGTTCCTGTTGTATCCCGCTGCGGGCCTGCTGGAGCGTCATGCCCGGCACCGCACCGCCCACGCCGCCCTGGTCGCCGAGATCCGCGGCGTGCTCGCCGGGACCCAGGCGGAGTCGCAGTGCGGGGCGCCGTCTCCCTCCCGGCCCGAGCCGTTGCTGGAGCCGCTCAGCGGCAGCGAGGCCCGCGTGCTGCGCTACCTGCCCACCAACTTGACCGGGCCGGAGATCGCCCGCGAGCTGTCGGTCTCCCCCAACACCGTCAAGACCCACATCCGGCACCTGTACGCCAAGTTCGGCACCAACCACCGCGCCGAGGCCGTCGACCTCGCCCGCGCCCTCGGCCTGCTCGCCCCCGCTAGAACGAACCCGGCCAGCCGCTAGCGCAGCGGTCCTTGGTTGCGGGATGCCAGCGTGCTTCGATGCCGTCGGACACTCGTGAGATGATCGTGGCTGCGGGACCTGGCCGGCCCGATTCCGTTGCCGGGCGGGTCGCTCGTGTTGGCGCGGGCGGCGTGGTAGCCCGTCCCCGGGCTGTTCGGGCGGCTGGGAGGGTCAGCCCGGGTGACGGTCGTGTCGGGACCGCCGGGCAGCGGCAAGACGGTGTTGCTGCGGTCCGGCATCAGCCGGGCGGGCCTATCCGACCGCGCGGCGTGGCTGCGGGTCTTGGGGGTCGCCCCCCGGCTAACAGAGCCATTGAGCGGAAGCGAACTGCGTGTGCTGCGCTATCTGCCGGCCAACTTGACCGGGCCGGAAATCGCCGCGGAACTGTACGTCTCGCACAACACCGTCAAGACCCACGTCCGTAGCCTGTACATGAAGCTCGGCACGCACCGCCGGGCCGAGGCGGTCGGTTCGCCCGCGACCCGGGCCTGCTCGCACCCCGCCGCCCGCAGCCCGCGCTAATACACCCTGGCCCGGCGGGGTTCCGGCAGTGCGGCAGAGCCAGAATCATCTTGATGCCGAACGGGCCGTGGTTTGACCTGTGACCTGGCCAGTCCCGGCCCCGCGGCGGGAGGCCTGGTCGGGCTGGACGGGCGTGGCTATGGCGTGGAGGCTGGTGGCGGCACGCCCGGCGGCGTGCTCGTCGAACAGGAACGGGATCGCGTTGCCGACAGCCTCGGCGGGCAAGGGTGACCCGCCGGCACCGGCGGCGAGCGCGATCTCGCGCAGCGCGGACTCATGCAGGACGACCAGGGTGACCGCTTCGGTCCTGGCCAGGAGGCTCCGCAGCGCGTTCGCGTAGCGCCGGGACGCGTCGTCGGGGCTCTCGCCGTGCGGCAGGCGGTCGCTCAGGGTGTGCTGGCGCTTCCAGGACCAGTAGGCCTCTATCGGCACGCCGTCGAGGTCGCCGGCCCGGAGCTCGTCGAAGCCCGGTTCGATCAGGACCGGGACGCGCCGGCCGTGCAGGGCGATGCCGATCGTTTCCTGGCTGCGCTGGAAGCGGGTGCCGACAGCGAGATCGATGTGCACGTTGGCGAGTTGCTCGCCGAGGGCGCGCGCCTGCGCTCGCCCTCGTTCGGTCAGCGCGACGGGGCGGGCGGGATCGCTGCTGAGCGCGTGTGTGGTGTTCGCCGTCGACTCCGCGTGCCGGGCGAAGACAAACAACCGGGGTACCTCAGCAGACATCGCCGGCCTCCTTCCCTAGGTGGTCCTGGAAACCTCACCAGCCGGTTCCGACGTCGTATTCGCGCCGGACAGGTCCTGGCGCGTGACCCGGATCACGGCCAGCGCGATGATCACCGCCAGTGCCAGGATGCCGGCCGCGACGAGGTAGCCCTGGGCGAACCCGGTGGCCAGCGCGTGGTGGTAGATCTGGGCCTGCAGCGCGGCGGCCCGGGCGCCGGATGCGTGCACGCCTGCCCTGGCCGCTGCCGTCGCCTGGGATCGCCGGCTGCTGGCCACCGCGCTCCAGGCCACGGTGCCGACGACCGCCAGCCCGATCGAGCCGCCGACCTGCTGCCCGACGTTGTTCAGGCTGGACGCCGCGCCGGCATCGCCGGCGTTCACCTTGTTCAAGATGACCAGGGACACCGGCACGAACACCAGGCCCAGTCCGGCCCCCAGGACCAGCGTCGGGCCGAGCATCCCCCCGGCGTAGGTGCTGTGCTCGCCGATCCGGGACAGCCAGACCATTCCGCCGGCCGCGATCGCGTTCCCGGCGATCAGCAGCGGCCGGGCGCCGATCCGGCTCACCGCCCGCTGCGCGACCACCGTCATCACCAAGATCACCGGGACGTACGGCAGGTAGGCGACCCCCGTCCGCAGCGCGCTGTACCCCCACACCTCCTGGATGAATACGGTCAGGAAGAAGAACATGCCGAGCAGCGCGGTGCCGACGCACAAGCTGATTCCGAACGCCCCGGACCGGTCCCGGCTGCGCAGCAGCCGCATCGGCAGCAGCGCGTACCGGCTGCGGGTCTCGATCACCACGAACGCGGGCAGCAGCACCGCGGCGGCGGCTAGCGAGACGACTACCTTGGTATCGCCCCAGTGCGAGACGCCGTCCGGGGTGGTCGCGGCGTTGGACAGCCCGTACACCAAGGCGGCGACGCCGGCCGTCGCGGTGACCGCGCCGGGCAGGTCGAACCGCCCGGCGCGCCGTCCCGAGGCGGGCAGCACCCGGGTGGCCAGGACGGCGACGATCAGCCCGATCGGCACGTTGACGAAGAACACCCAGCGCCAGCTGGCGTAGGTGACCAGCAGGCCCCCGGCGATCAGCCCGACCACCAGGCCCATGATGGCCACCATCGAGTACACCGCGATGGCGCGGTTCCGCGGCCGGCCTTCGGGGAAGGTGACGGCGACCAGCGACAGCGCGGTGGGCGCGGCCATCGCCGCGCCGGCGCCTTGGACGGCGCGGGCGGCGAGCAGCCACGCCTGGTCGGTCGCGAACCCGCCGAGCAGCGAGGCCAGCACGAAGACCAGCAGGCCGGCGATGAAGACCCGGCGGCGCCCCAGCAGGTCGCCGGACCGGCCGCCGAGCAGCAGCAGCCCGCCGAACGTCACCGCGTAGGCGTTCGCGACCCACTCCAGGTTGGACCCGGAGAAGCCGAGCGCGGCCTGGATATGCGGCAACGCGACGTTGACGATGGTCAGGTCGAGCACGATCATGAGCTGGGCCGTCGCGATGACGGCCAGCACCAGGCCCAGCCGCCTCGGGGCCTGCGCGGCGGGCGCGATGGGCGCGGCGCCTCTTTCTGCGGCGGCAGCCGCGGTGTCCGGTGTCTCAGTTGACACGATGATCTTCTCCTTAGGCGCTGATGTGCCGGTTTGGGCCCAGGCTGCCGTCCGGCAGGGTGAGCGGCCGTCACCCGGTTGAGGGGATCGGGCGCCCCCGCGGGCGGGTGAGCGCCGGCTTGCCCAGCGGGAGTCACCACGGCCCGTTCGGAAATATCGACGAAATTGGGAGGCGCGGCTGGAGGCCTGCGACGGCGGGCCGGCCTGCGGGCGTGGCCGACGCTCACCGGGCCCGTCATGGCTGTGTCATGTTTCTGGGCGCCTGCATGCCGCCATGGGTGGCGCAACCAGATCAGGATCAGCCACCCGGCCAGAGCAACCAGCCAGAAACTGACCAGGCGGTAAATCAGGACCGCGGCCAGCGCCCGGCTGGCCCGCATCCCGGCAGCGGCCAGCGCCAGGCCGAGCGTCCCCTCGGTGACCCCGAGCCCGCCGGGGGTGACGGAGAAGCTCTGCGCAGCAATCCCCGCGCCATAAGCCAGCAGGAGATCGTGCCAGGGCACCGCGGCCCCGACGGCGAGGATGCCCACGGCCAGCACCCCCGCGCCGGCCAGCCAGTTCCCCACCGCCAAGACGATCACCATCGTCCAGCCCGCCAGGGAAAGCTGCAGCTCACCCAGCCGCCCGGCCCAGATCCGGACGACCTGGCCGGGATCGGCCACAGGCCGGCGCGCCAGCCAGGATCCGCGCCGCAGCGCCCACACGGCGGGCCGCTCCAGCGCACCCCGCAGCCCCGGCCGCCGCGCGGCCACGGCCACCCCGACCAGAACAGCCGCGGCGAGCACACCGCCGGGAACGGCCACCGCCGCGGCTAGGACGTTCCCCGACGCCAGCCCGCCGCCGGCAACTACCAGAGCCCCTGCGGCCGTGGAGACCACCCCGCCGACCAGCAGCGACCAGCCAGCCAGCGGGGCATCGGCGCCCTGCCGGGTGAAGCGGCGGAAGGTGAAGGCTGCGGCCAGCTCCGGCCCGGCCAGCGGAACCGACACCGACACCGCGTTGGCCGCATAGACAGTGGCCAGCATCGGCACGAGGCCGAAACGAGCCCGGCCAGCTGCGAGCAGCCGCCGGTGCATCCTCGCGAAAGCAACCATGGACGACGACTCGAGCATGATGACGGCCGGCATCCAGACCCAGCGCAGATGACCAAGCACCGCGACCGACCCGGCCACCGCCGACCGCTCGGCCACCCCCGCCGCCATCACCACGACCACCGCCGCCGTCGCAGTGAAAAGCGTGCGCTTCCGGCCCCGGCGGCGCGGCGGCCAGGCGCTTAGGGCCGGGGCGGCGTCGGGGGCCGCAGCCGGCTGTGTGTCCTCGCTCATGGTTGTTCACCTCGCATTCGTCGGGCCTCCGGCTCGCCCGGCGACAGGCACCACGGTCCGTTCTGAAATCAACCGGGTTGGTTGAGTTTCAGCAGCGCTTGGGCGTTGAGGTGTTCGATCTTCGCGCGGACGTGCGCGTCGAGTTTGGCTGCGTCGAGCCATTTGGCGGCTCGGTCATCGACTCGAAGGGGTAGTCGATCGAGTACATGACGTTGTCCTCGCCGAGTGCGTCGAGGGCGCAGCGGAGCGGTTCGTCGGAGAAGCTGCCAGCGGTCGTGATCCGGATGTTGCGCCGGACCAGCTGTGAAGGCGTCAGTTCGGGAGCGTGCTCAGCGAATGCGCCGGCGCGCTGATCAAGGCGCCACAGGAAGAACGGCAACGTCTCGCCCATGCGCCCCAGGATGACCCGCACGCGCGGGAACCGGTCGAAAACCCCGCCGAATACGATGCGCAGCGCGTGCGTCGCGGTCTCGGCTGTCCAGCTCCAGGTCGGGCCCCTGAGCTCGGGGCGGCCAGCCTGGCTGGCCGGCAGGGCCGCGGCGTCAGCGGCGTGCAGATAGACCGGGACATCGAGGTCTTGGGCGCGCTCCCAGAAAGGGTCGAAGGACCGGTCGTCGAGGTAGCGGCCGCCGGTCTGCCCGAACAGCATGGTTCCGACCAGCCCGAGCTGCTCGACCGCGCGCTGAAGTTCGTCCGCGCCCTCCTGCGGGTGCTGCAGCGGGGTCGTGGCGAACGCCGGGAACCGGTCCGGCCGCGCCCGCACTACCTCGGCGAGGTGGTTGTTGGCCTCCCGGGCTATCCGCAGGGCGGCCTGCGGCTCGAGGGCCCCCTGGACCACGGCGGCATTCGACAGCACGGCCAGGTCGATCTCACCTTGATCCATCACCTCCAGCCGGCGCGAGGTGTCGGTGAGCTGGGCAATGAGCCGTTGTTGGAACTGCTCCGGAATCATCGGCACCAGCGTGCGCCAGCGGTCGATGTAGTCCTCCCGGTCGAGCACCACGTGCTCCTCAAGAGCAATCTTTCCCATGACGTTCCTCCTGTTCTTGTGACTTCCTGTTCTTGTGACTTCTCACCAGGCGGGCGGGACGGGGTGGTTGGACCGGATCACGTCATCGGGATCGACGCGGGCCTTGATCTGCCGCAGCCGGTGGTAGGCCGGTTCGGTCCACAGCGTGGCCCGGGGGCGGGACGTCTCGGAGAAGTTCAGGTACATGTGCGCAGCCATCCAGGGCGCCAGCGCGTCCTCGACCGCACCGATCTGTGCCCTCGCTGGCGCTGCCAGGTCCGGGGTAGGGGTGATGCCGGCCGCGTACAGCAGGTACGGCGCCTGCAATGACGTCAGCGCGCCGTTGTCCCGGCGGCCGCGGCCGAGCTCGCCGCCGAGGTGGCGTACCTCGACGGAGGCCAGCGGGAACGCGGCGTTCCTCCCCGCGGTGCTGACGAGCGCGTCGATGGCCTGGTCCGGGAGCCTGGAAAGCATCAGTCCGTCGCCCAAGCTCGCGGCCGGCTGCTCGGGATCCATGTGCACGTGCAGAAGCTCCGGCACGGTAATGGTGGCGATGGTGTCGTTGACGGGCCGCAGCGCGCGCAGCGGCGCGAGCAGCTCGTCGGCCTGCGCCTGGTCGCCAAGGTGGAAGGCCTCGACGAGGGCGAAGGACTTGCCGCGGATCTCGGCCGGGAGTTCGGGGATCGGCGGCAGCCGCAGGAAGCGGCCGAGCGTGGTGAGCTCGTCGGGGACCGTGCCGCGGGTGAGGTCCCGCCAGGCATGCAGCACGTCGGGCCCGCGTTCGATGGGGTACCACAAGATGCCGGCGTACAGCTGGGTGACCGGGAACAGCCGCAGCTCCAGGGCGGTGACGATGCCGAAGCTGCCGCCGCCGCCGCGCAGCGCCCAGAACAGGTCGGGCTCGTGCTCGCGGTCCGCGCGGCGGGGCTGGCCGTCGGCGGTCACCACCTCGATCGCCCGCACGTTGCTCGCCGACAGGCCGTACTTGCGGCCCAGGAAGCTCACGCCGCCGCCCAAGGTGTACCCGGCGACGCCGACATTCCCGGACGATCCCGGGAGCGGGGCCAGCCCGTGCTTGGCCGCGGCCTGCACGACGTCGGACCACACCGTACCCGCCTCGACGCGCGCGGTCTGTGCCAGCGGATCGATATCGACGCGGTTCATCCGGTGGGTCTTGAGCAAGATGGTGTCGGTCAGCGGCCCGAGCGGCATGGCGTTGTGCCCGGTGCCCTGGGCCGCGATCCGCAGGCCGTGGTCCGCGGCGAACGTGATCGCAGCCGCCACGTCGCGCGCCGATCCGGCAAATACCACTGCGGCCGGCTCCTGGTCGGCGGCGAGGTTGAACGCCTGCCGGGCGTCGTCGAAGCCCGGTTGCCCGGGCAGTACTACCTCCCCCGTCAGCCCGCCCGACAGTCGGCTCGCGTCCTGTGAAAGTGACATCGTGGACATCTCTGGATCCTTCCTCCTTGCCGTTATCCGCCGCTGGTACGGCCTGTGCTACCGGTACGCCGGGGAGTCGCCGCGGATGGCGGTATCGCCGACTGGGTTCCGTGTGTGTAGTGACTTGCGAATAATGTGCGGTCAGCTTTCGCGGCGGGCGAGTGTTCCTTCGGCCCTTGGTGTGGCCAGCCTCGGATTCGCCAGGGTGAGCGGGCGTCACCCTGTCAGCGTGATTGGACGCCCGTGAACTGGGTCTTGACGGTGTTCGGGGAGACCGACAGCTCGCAGGCGATCTCCGGTCCGCTCAGGTTGGTGGGCAGGTAACGCAGCACGCAGGCCTCGCTGCGGCTCAGCGGCTCCGGTCCCGGACGATGGCTACCGCCTGCTGCTGGGTCAGCCCGGAGCCGGCGTGGAATGCCTGATCGAACTGGCTGCCGCCCAGCCTGTGGCGGATCTCGGCGACCAGATCGGCCTCCAGTCGCCGTAGGAACGGCCAGGCTGACAGGCCGACCCGTCGGCGCAGGCCGTCGGCTGCGCCTTTCAGCCGCGCCGCCCTCTGCGGGTCGCCTTCCGCCAGCGCCAGCCGGGCGTACGCGGCCAGGCACAGCGTGACAAGCGAGGTTCTGCGGGCGGCCAGACTCCGGTCCAGCGCCTGGTCCAGCAGCGGCCGGGCCTCATCGAGCCGGCCCTGAAGGACAGCCAGGACGCCCAGCTGCACGGGGGAGGCGGCGAGAAGCCAGTCAGCGCCACACCGCTCCGCCAGGTCACGCGCCTCGCGCAGGTGGCGCAGGGCGTCGTCGTAGCGTCCCAGCGTCATCTCCAGGGAGCCGGCGTAGGACGCGGCGATGGCGGTGTAGACGGGCTCGTCCTGGCCGCGGAGCTCCTCCAGCGGCACCGCCCCCTCTCGCAGCGCCCCGTCGTAGTCGCCGGTGATCGGCAAGGTCCACGCCATCGCCAACTGGCATGTCGCGCGTAGGAAGGAGTCACCGATGCCAGCCACCAGCGACGCTAGGCCCTGGCGGGCCGCCAGCGCCGCCGTGTCGTCCCCGGTGACGGCGCCCAGCACTGCCGCCACCGCCGCAAGCTCGGCCTGGGCCCGCAGGTCCAGCGGGGCGGCGGGCCGGAACTGCTCCATCCAGGACCGGGCCTGGCCCACCAGGTCCGCGTACAACCAGAACAGCCAGAGGACCCGGAACAGGTGCGGCAGCGGCCCGGGGTCATGGGCCAGGTACCAGCGCACCGCGGCGGCCAGGTTGCCCGCCTCGGCCCGCAGTCGTTCCAGCCATTCGCTCTGGCCGCCGCCGCGCAGCGGCCGGTCCGCCTGCTCAGCGAGCGCCCGGTAGAACTCAGCATGGCGGCGCCCGATCTGGTCGGCGTCGGGCCGGGCGGCGAGCCGCTCGGCGACGAACTCGCGGATGGTCTCCAGCATCCGCGACCGCGGTCCGAGCTGCGTGCTGTCGACATACACCAGGCTGTGGCGGGCCAGCGCCTCAGACAGCTCCAGCGCCCGGTCCTCCTCCAGGACCGCAACCTGGGCCGCGGCCGGGATGGTCCAGCCATTCACGAACACCGCCGCGACCTCTAGCAGGGACCGCTCGGCGTCATCGAGCAGGCCCATACTCCATTCCACGGTGGCGCGCAGGGTGTGCTGCCGTTCGGGTAGGTCCATCGCGCCGGTGCCGAGCGCGTCCAGGGAGGCTGCCAGCCGGTCCAGCAGCGCGGGCGGGTCCAGCAGCCGGGTGCGGGCGGCGGCCAGCTCGATGGCCAGCGGCAGGCCCTCCAGGCGTCGGCAGATCTCGGCCACCGCCGCCGCGTTGCCCTCGGTCAGCGCGAAGCCGGGGCGCACCGCGCGGGCCCGGTCCACGAACAGCGCCACCGCCGGCCAGGTCGCCATCTCCGCAACTGAGGCGGTGCCGGGGTCGGCTGGCAGCGGCAGCGGCGGCACCGGGTACTCCCGCTCGCCCCGCAGCCCCAGTACCGTCCGGCTAGTGGCGACGATCGCCACCTGCTGGAAGCGGGCCAGCAGCTCGCCGAGATCGGAGGCGGCCTGGGTCACCTGCTCCAGGTTGTCCAGGATGAGTAGCCACGCGCCGTCGCCGAACGTCTCGGCCAGTGCCTCCACCGCCGGGCCCGTCCCGGCCAGGTCGGCGCCCGCCGCCCGGCCGATCGCGGCTAGCACCCGCCCGGGGTCGGTGACCGCCTCCAGCGGCACGAACACGGTGCCCGCACCGAACCGGCCGGCCAGCCGCTCGCCCGCCGCCAGCGCCAGCCGGGTCTTGCCGACTCCGCCCGGCCCGGTCAGCGTCACCAGCCGCACCCCAGGCCGGCCGAGCAGCCCGGCCACCTCATCGATGGCCCGCTCCCGTCCCAGCAGCGGCGTCGTGCTCACCGGCAGCGGGCGCGGCCCGCGGCCGCTGGCCGTCGACGCCGCGGCCGCGCCCCGCCCGCCAGCGGCGAACCGCTCGCTCAGCAGCACCGCCAGGTCATCACGCACCAGCCGGCCCAGCTCGGCGGGAGTGCGGAAATACCGGTAGGACGCCGAGGCCTCCCCCTTGATCCGGTCCAGCAGATCCGCCAGCCGCGGATCTCGGTCAGGCGCCGGCGCCTTGACATACAGCAGCCGCGGCAGCCCGCCGGACAGGTCGAACTCCTCCTCCAGCCCTGAGACCTCCAAGCCCGGGACCGGCTGCCCGTACCGCTGCCAGTACACGCCGATGAACACGTCGGCCTGCGCCAGGTAGGCCCGGTACACCTCGGCCGGCGGATACGGCCGCGCCCCCACCTCGAACATCACCGGAGTCAGCCGCAGCGCCGACACCGCCCGCGACACCGCCCGCCGCTCCTCGGCCAGCTCACCCAGCGTGGAACTCACGAACACCCGGAGCCGCCGGTCCGGCGTCCGGATCACCGCCCCGTCCCGCTGCTCCTGGCTCACCGGCTGCGCCGCCTGCGCATGGGCCTCACGGCCTGCTTGGTGAGGTGGGGTCACCGGCCGGCTCCGACATGGGGTCCGCGCCGGACAGGTCCTGGCGCCTGACCCGGATCATGGCCAGCGCGATGATCACCGCCAGCACCATGACGCCCGCCGAGACCAGGTAGCCCCGGGAGAACCCGGTCGCCAGCGCGTGGTCGTATATGCGGGCCTGCAGCGCGGCGGTCGGGTGCACGCCTGCCCGGGCCGCCGCGGCGGCCTGGGATCGCCGGCTGCTGAACACCGCGCTCCAGGCCACGGTGCCGAGGACGGCCAACCCGATCGAGCCGCCGACCTGCTGCCCGACGTTGATCAGGCTGGAGGCCACTCCGGTGTCGTTGTTGTTCACCTTGGTCAGCCCGACCAGGAAGATCAGCACGAACAGCAGGCCCAGGCCGGCCCCGAGGAGCATTTCCGGGCCGAGCATCCCGCCGGCGAACGTGCTGTGCTCGGTGATCCGGGACAGCCAGAACATCGCGCCGGCCGCGATCGCGCTCCCGGCGGCCAGCAGCGGCCGGGCGCCGATCCGGGTCACCCCTTGCTGCCCGGCCACGGTCGCGGCCAGGATCACCGGGACGAACGGTAGGTAAGCCAGGCCGGTCTTCAGCGCGCTGTACCCCCATACGTCCTGGACGAACAGGGTGAGGAAGAAGAACATGCTGAACAGCGCGATGCCGACGCACAAGGTGATCAGGTAGGCGCCGGACCGGTCCCGGCTGCGCAGCACCCGGACGGGCAGCAGCGGGTCGTTGCTGCGGGTCTCGATCACCGCGAACGCGGCCAGCAGCACCGCGGCGGCGGTCAGCGAGATGATCACCTTGGCGTCGCCCCAGTGCGAGACGCCGTCCGGGGTGGTCGCGGCGTTGGACAGCCCGTACACCAAGGCGGCGACCCCGGCGGTCGCGGTGAGGGCGCCGGGCAGGTCGAACCGCCCGGCCCGCCGCCCCGTCCGGGGCAGTACCCGCGCGGCCAGGGCCGCGACGGCCAGCCCGATCGGCACGTTGACGAACATCACCCACCGCCAGCTGGCGTAGGTGACCAGCAGGCCGCCGGCGACCAGCCCGACCACGATGCCCACGATGGCCATCGCGGAGTACACCGCCATCGCGCGGGTGCGCCGCGGGCCCTCGGGGAAGGTGACGGCGATCAGCGACAGCGCGGTGGGCGCGGCCATCGCCGCGCCCACGCCTTGGACGGCGCGGGCGGTGATCAGCCAGGCCTGGTCGGTGGCCAGCCCGCCGAGCAGCGAGGCCAGCACGAAGATCAGCAGCCCGGCGATGAGGATCCGGCGGCGCCCCAGTAGGTCGCCGGACCGGCCGCCGAGCAGCAGCAGCCCGCCGAACGCCACCGCGTAGGCGTTGACCACCCACTCCAGGTTCGATCCGGAGAAGTGCAGTGCGGTCTGGATGTGCGGCAGGGCGACGGTGACGATGGTCAGGTCGAGCGCGACCATGAGCTGAGCGGTCGCGATGACGGCCAGCGCCAGGCCCAGCCGTCTGGGCGCCGGTGTGGCGGGCGCGGCGCCTCTTTCGGCGGCGACAGCCCTGGTGTCCGGTGTCTCAGTTGACACGATGATCTCCTCCTCAGGAGCTGATTTGCCGGTTTGAGGCCAGGCTGCCGTCCAGCAGGGTGAGCGGCCGTCACCCGGTTGAGGGGATCGGGCGCCAGAAGCCCGGCTGGCGTGATGCGATGATTGGGACCATGGGGTCCGCTGTCGGATCGGACGCCGTGGCCGGCCGCGTCGCACCTCCTCCCGAGAGCGAACGCTGTTGCCGAGCGCTGGGTGCGAACAGCCCGGGCCGAGGTCACCGACCAGATGCTGATCGCCGGGCCACGGCACCTGCGCGCGGCCCTGGATGAATACGTCGCACACCACAACCACCATCGCCCGCACCGAGCCGGGAACCTGCGGCCACCAGACTGCGACGACAGCACCATAGCCACGACCACCGACCTGACGGCGGCGAGAATACGGCGGCGAAGGGTCCTCAGCGGGCTGATCCACCAGCACGAACGGGGCAGCATGACGGCCCCGGCCCAGCCATAACGTTGCAGGTCAGAGACCGTGACAAGGTTATGGAACCCTACAGCGTGATCGTCTGTGATTATGCGTTACCGCCAGAGGCGTTCGGAGGCGAGCCGTGCGCCCTGGGCGAGGGCGCCGAGCTTAAGCCAGGCGACA
>Ga0209693_10000745_pt1 | contig 13390 bp, 4 predicted proteins | sample HubBroMetageWRM3_FD_188345 | JGI IMG/M metagenome (GOLD analysis project Ga0209693, IMG submission 188345) | Warmed soil microbial communities from the Hubbard Brook experimental Forest, New Hampshire - Hubbard Brook CCASE Soil Metagenome WRM 3... | ecosystem: Environmental > Terrestrial > Soil...
GCGTACGTCACCGGATCGCGAGGGCTGACCGTGAGAAAGCTGCCAACCACTTGCCCGGCAGCCAGCGCGCCGCCAATGCCCACCAGCAGTCCCACTCCGACGATCAGCAATCCTTCGCGGAAAACCATTTTCAGAATGTCCGCGGGCTGAGCTCCCAACGCCATGCGCACGCCGATTTCGTGGGTCTTCTGAGTGGCGGCGTAGGAAACCACGCCGTACACTCCGACGATGGCCAGCACCAGTCCTAACATTCCGAGCAGCGCCGCCAGCACCGCGCCAATTTTGTAGAAGAGCAGCCCGTTCAGCGTGTTGAGCGCCTGGGTCATCGTCTGCACGTCGAAGACCGGAAGCTGCGGCGCGAGGGATTCGATGGCGTGCTCGACTTCCGGAATCATCGTTTCCGGCGCGCCTGCTGTGCGCAGTTGCAGAGTTTGCAGCGAATTTCCGTTCTGGTGCTGCAGGTAAGGCGCGTAGAACATCGGGCTGAAAGGACCGGTGAGGCCGTTGAAGCGGATGTCCTTGGCTACGCCGACAATCACCAGCGAGTGCTTGGGGTCCGTGGTCATTTGAAATTGGCGGCCGATGGGATCTTTGTCGGGCCAAAACTGCTTGGCCATCGCTTCACTCACGATGGCGACATACTGGCCATTCTCGTCGTCAGCTTCCGTGAAGTTTCTGCCGCGCAGCAGGGAAACTCCCATCGTCGGAAAATAATCCGTGGAAATTGTGTTGTAGAGGGAGGCCGGAGCGGGCTGGCCCGGAGGCGGCTGGTATCCCTCAATCGCGAGGGAATCGAAATTGTTGTAGTAGCCCATGGGAGTGGCATTCGCGGTGGAGGCAGAGACAACTCCGGGGAGCGCGCGAACACGCTGCAACAGATTCTTGTAGAAGTCGCGCGTTTGCGACTGGTTATAACCGATTTCGTTCGGGTCCATGATCAGGTTCAGGACGTGATCGGGTTTGAAGCCGAGGTCGGTGCGCTGCGCTTGCGCGAGGCTGCGCGTGAATAGTCCGGCGATGATGAGCAGCATCAGCGATCCCGCGACTTGGACCACCACCAGCGCGCTGCGCAGACGATTCTTCCCGCCCACCACGCCGCGGCCGCCTTCATGCAAAATCGCGCTCAAATTTCCGCGCGAGGCACGCACCGCCGGCACGATGCCAACGATAATGCCGGTGAGCAATGCCGCGGCGGTAGCGAAGGAAAAAATCCGCCAATCAAAACCGAAATCAAAATGAATGGGAAGGTCGGTCTGAACGTTGACCGAGCCGAGCGCGGAGCTGCCCCAATAGCCCAGCAGAACACCCGCCACGCCGCCCAACAGAGCCAGCAGCACACTTTCGGTGAGCAGTTGCCGGATCATACGAATTCTCGCCGCACCCAGAGCCGCGCGAATCGCCATTTCGCGTTCACGCACCGTGGATCTGACGAGCAAAATATTGGCCACGTTGACGCACGCGAGCAACAGCACCATCACCGCCAGGCCGAGAAAAAGGCCGCCGACTACGAATACGGTGTGATTCGGATCGGGATTGGGCCGCGCTTCCAGTTCACGAAATGCTCGCATGCTGAGGTTTTTGTGCGTTTCCGGATATTCCTGGGCCAACCTTTGGGATATTACGGCCAACGCGGCTTGCGCCTGCTGGATGCTCGTGCCGGGCCGCAGCCGCGCCAGGATCGGCACATTGCGAATTTGACGATTGGTCATGAAGTCACTGGGATTGCCTGCAATGGTTGCCATGCCCATCGGCAAATATCCTTGCACGCTCAAAATCGGATAGACTCCGACAAAATCCTTGGGAGCAACGCCGACGATGGTGATCGGCTGGCCGTCCACGGAAACTTTCCGCCCGATAATTCCCGGATCGCCGCCGAAGCGGGTTTGCCAGTAGGAATATCCGAGAACCATGACGGGATCCGCGCCCGGCACATCACCTTCCGACGGCAAAATCAAACGGCCCAGCGCCGGTTTCAGGCCCAAGGAGGAAAAATAATTGCCGGTGACGTAGTTGGTCATAACCCGGTCGGCTTTACCGTCCACGCTCAGGCCATCCAAGCCGAACTGGTACGCGAAGACGTCGGAAAACACGCCGGTGGATTGATCGCGGATGTCGCGATAATCCGCGAGCGAGAATTGCGTCAAGAAATTTCCCTGTTTCTGCTGGAATGCCAGAACCGTGATTTGCGCGGGATCTTTCACCGGAAGCGGGCGCAGCAGAAAAGCGTCCACCATGCTGAAGATGGCGGTGTTCGCGCCGATGCCGAGGGCCAGGGTGATCACGGCGACGATCAGAAAGCCGGGATTCTTCATCAGCATGCGCGCGCCGTAGCGAATATCTTGCAGTAGTGTTTCCATTTAAAGCTCCGTGATTCGTGAGTAGTGATTGGTGATTAGTGATCCGTAACACCCGGCAATGGCGCTACAGCCATCAGCCGTCAATTCCAGGCGATTCGTCGTCACTCGTACCGCAGCGCCACGATGGGATCTACGCGCATGGCGCGGCGGGCCGGGATGTAACAGGCGACCATCGCGACGAACGTCAACAAAATGGCGACACCCGCGAAGGTGAGCGGATCGACGGTGCGCACGCCGAAAATCATTTGGGTCAGCAAGCGCGTCAATCCCAGGGCGGCTACGATTCCCACCACCACTCCCAGCAGCGCCACTCGTAACCCTTCGCCCAGCACCATGCGCACCACATCCCTCCGTTGCGCGCCCAGGGCCATGCGAATGCCAATTTCATGGGTGCGCTGGCCCACCAGATACGAAATCACACCGTAAATTCCAACCGACGACAGCACCAGCGCCAGTCCCGAAAATATTTCCAGCAGAATCATCGTGAATCTCTGCGTGGCGATGGAGTCGGAAACGATTTTGGTCATCGGCGTAAAGTCGTAAACCACCTGCCCGCTATCGAACTTCATGGACGCCTGGCGGATGGCGCTGGTGAACGCTTCCGGATTGCCGGAGGTGCGCACCACCATGCCGATGCCACCGGCGGCAAGCGGCAGCACCTGGTCGGGCAGTTGCACGAGGGATGAATAAAACTCGGCTTGCAGATTTTGGTGCCCTCTATCGCCGAGTCCCCAGTGCTTCACGTGGCCCACGACACCCACGATTTCCGCGATGCCATTGATCAGGCCAAGATTGATTCGCTTCCCGATGGGATCTTCATTCGGAAAGTATTCCCGCGCGAAATTTTGATCAATTACCACCACCGCGGGCGAATTTTCGGTATCTTCCGCGGAGATGAAGCGGCCACGGATCAACGGCGTCCCCATCGCTTGTAAATACTGAGGCTGGACCGGATACCAGAGCGCGAAATTCATTTCTCCGTCGGTTGCGGGGCGCGGCTGGCCCTCGCGCCAGAAGGGGAGCTCAGAATCGCCCTGCATGGGAAGGCTGCCTCCTAATGCCGACGCTGCTTCCACGCCAGGAACCGACGCAAAACTTGCGGTGGCATCGCGCAGGGCGGCGCGAATTTTTGCGGGATTGGACGTTCTAGCGGGTGACAACCCCAGCGCGAAGGTGGACACGTTCCGCGGATCAAATCCGGGATTGACGCTGCCGAGCGCGGCGAGCGTGCGAATCATCAACCCCGCGCCGACCAGCAACACCAGCGACAGCGCCATTTCGATCACGACAAAAACATTTTGCATTCGGTGGCGCGTGCCGCTCCCGCCTCGGCCACCCTCTTTGAGTGTTCCGGCGACATTCGGGCGAGCCGTTCGCAGCGCGGGAGCTAAGCCGAAAATCGTTCCGGCCAGCACCGAAATACCCAGCGTGAACAGCAGCACGCCAGCATCAAGATGGATGTTGTCGGCGCGCGGCAGCGCAGCGGGCAGCGCCGCCAGCACGGCGCTGGTTCCCCATTTCGCCAGGACCAGGCCAAGCACTCCGCCCGAAATACCGAGCAGCACGCTTTCCGTCAGCAGTTGGCGGATTACGCGAAATTGGCTCGCGCCCATCGCCGCGCGAATGGCAAACTCACGCGCACGGCCCGCCGAGCGCGCCAGCAGCAGATTGGCGACGTTGGCACAAGCGATCAGCAATACAAAGCCCACCGCGCCCAAAAGGATGAGCAGCGCCGGCTGGACGTCGCCGACAATATCCTGTTTCAGCGGCTTCAGAGTGATGCCGGTGCCCTTGTCGGCATCGGGATACGTCGCGGCAAGATTGCGGGCGACAGAATCCATATCCGCGCCAGCTTGCTGGAAAGTGACGCCGCTCTTCAGTCTTCCGACGCTTTGCGTGCCCATGCCGATCTTGCGGTCGCGGAAAGTGGGGTCGGCCCATTGCCCGATCGGGACGTAAACATCCATCACGGTGGGATCGAACATCGGCGTGCGGCCGGTGATCACGCCAACCACGGTGTACGCGGTGTCATTCAGCGTGAGGCTCTTGCCAATCACTTCCGGTGAAGACGCGAACTTGCTCTTCCAAAAGCCTTCGCCGAGCAGCGCAACCGGAGCCGCGCCCACTTGATCTTCCTCGCGGCGAATCATCCTGCCCAGAATCGGCTGCACACCGAGAATCGGGAAGAAGTCGGCGGAAATCTGCTGTCCGTGCAATCGTTGCGGATCGCCGTAACCAGTGAGGCTGAAGTCCATTTCGCGATAGGCGGCCATTGCTTCGAAGGTTCGATTGTCCCTTTGCCAATCGAGGAAATTCGGGTAAGTAATCGAGGCTTGCTCGAACTGGGGGGTCTTCCAATGGATCGCCGCCAGCCTGCTGGGACTGGCAAAGGGCAAAGGGTTGAGCAGGACCCCGTTCACGACGGAAAATAGCGCAGTATTCGCCCCGATGCCCAGAGCTAGCGTCAGAATCGCGATCAGCGCGAAGCCTGGATTCTTAACCAGCATCCGCACGGCGTATTTTACATCCTGCACGAATGTTCCCATGCTCGCACCTCTGCAACAGATACGTCATTTCGCGCGCGTAAGTTCCATCCGGGGTCTTACTCGTGCCGCAATGCCACTATCGGGTCCACTCGCATTGCCCGGCGCGCCGGGATATAACAGGCCGCGAGGGCAACGAGGGTCAAAAGAACCGCCACGCTGAAGAATGTGGCCGGATCGGTGGCGCTGACGCCATAAAGTAAATTGGCCATAAGACGTGTAAGCGCGAGCGCGACTGCGATTCCGATTCCCACTCCGATCAGCGCCATGCGCGCGCCAGCGCCGAGCACGCCACGCAGTACGTCGCTTTGCTGCGCGCCGAGGGCTACGCGAATCCCGATCTCGTGAGTCCGCTGGACCACGATGTAGGAAACCACGCCGTAAATTCCGACGCTTGCGAGCAGCAACGCCACGATCGCAAACGCACCCAACAGAGTCATCGAGAAGCGCTGCGCCAGCATTGACTGGTTGTAGACGATATCGTCCATCGATTTTGGGCCGAACATCACTTGCTCGCTGTTCATCTGCTGGATCTCATGGCGAATGTTATCGGTGAGCGAGAGCGGCGCAACCGTCGTACGCACGACCAGCGTAGTGCTGCGGCTGGCGCGCGACATGTATTTGTCCGGAATCTGCCTGAAGGGAAGATAAAACTCGGCATGCATCGCGAGCTTATCGTCCAGGCCCCATTGCTTCACATGGCCTACCACGCCGACAATTGTGGCCGTGCCCACGTAATCATCCACAAACGTTTTCCCAACGGGATCCTCGCCGGGAAAAAACTTCCGTGCGAAGTCTTCATCGACCACTGCAACACGCGGCGAACTGTCGGTGTCTTGCGGCGTGAAGAAGCGGCCACGCACCAGCGGGATTCCCATTACCTTCAAGTAATCGGGCTCAACTTCGGACCAGATGGACCAATACTTGTCGTTGTCACTGATCGGCTTCGGACGGCCTGCAATCCAGAATGGATCCTCGGAATCGTCCCACATGGGAAGCGAGCCGCGTAGCAGCGAGACCGACTGAACTCCTGGAACCGAGGCAAGCCTGTCATGAAGTTGGAGAAGCGATGCCCGCGTCGAGGCCGGCGTGGCCGAGTCCGTGGAAGGCGGAAGAGCCACGTAGAACATCAACACGTGATGAGGGTCGAATCCGGGATTGACGCTCCAGAGTCCCGCCAAGCTTCTCAGCATGAGCCCCGCGCCGACCAAAAGCACCAGTGCCATCGCCATTTCCGCTACCACAAAAATACCTTGCGCTCGATGGCGCGAGCTACTCACGCTGCGGCCACCCTCTTTCAATGTGGATTGCACGTTGAGTTGCGCCGCTCTCAGTGCCGGGGCAAATCCGAAGAGAATTCCCGAAAGCAGCGAAATCCCGAGCGTGAAGAAAAGCACGCGCGCGTCAACCCGTACCTCTTGAGCGCGGGGAAGCGTGTCCGAAACGAGACCGAGAATGGCCTGCGTTCCCCACGCCGCTACTAACAATCCCAGCGCGCCACCGGCCAGCGCGATTAGCGTGCTTTCGGTCAGAAGTTGCCGCAGCACCCGTCCTCTGCTTGCGCCCAGAGCGGACCGGATCGCAAACTCCCGGGCGCGGCCAGTGGAACGGGCGAGGACCAGATTGGCGACGTTCACGCAGGCGATGAGCAGGACGAAGCCGACAGCTCCAAGCAGTACGAAAAGAAATGGCGCGATCTCGCCCACCATGCTTTGCTTGAGCGACATCACGGTGATGCCTGAGTCCTTATCGGCCTCCGGATAAGCCGCGGCGAGCTGGTTCGCAATGGAATTCATTTCGCCGCGAGCCTGCTCAACCGTAACGCCAGGCTTTAACCTGCCAATTACTTTCATGCCCAGGCCGGCCGAACGATCGTGGAAAATCACGTCGTTCCATTGGCCGATGGGAACATAGGCGTCACTATTTTCCGCGAAACCTGACAATCGCAGGTGGAAGTTAGCCGGGACCACTCCAATGATGGTGTACTCGGTACCGTTGAGCGTGATTCTCTGGCCGACGACATTCGGTGAGGCGCCGAATTTACGCGCCCACAAACCTGCGCTTATCAACGCGACCGGCGCGCCGCCAATGCGGTCCTCATCTGTGGCGAAAAAGCGGCCTTGCGCCAGTTTCACGCCCAGCGCCGCAAAGAAATCGGCTGAGACCATCTCGCCGCGAATATGTTCGGCTTCGCCGGCGCCGGTAAGATTGAAATCGTCCTGGCGAAACGCGGCCATCGAAGTGAAGCTGCGATTGTCTCTTTGCCAATCGAGAAAATTAGGATAGGAAACCGACGCGCGTTGGAAGCTAACCCGGTTTGCGTACAGGGCCACCAGTTGGTTGGGAGCCGGAAAAGGGAGCGGGTTCAAAAGGACGCCATTGGCCACGGAGAAAAGCGCCGTATTCGCGCCAATTCCCAGGGCCAGCGTCAACACCGCAACGATTGTGAAGCTGCGATTTTTTGCGAGCATCCGGAGAGCGTATTTCACGTCTTGTAGCAGCGTTTCCATCTGTGTGCCTCGGCGTGACCCTCATCACCGGCGAAACACAGTTTCGCGGGCGACGAGTTCACATTTTTTGCAGCTAGGCGCCACGACTTATTCGTAACGCAGCGCCACCATGGGATCCACATTTGCGGCTTTGCGCGATGGCAACCATCCGGCCAACATCGCGACAGCCGCGAGCAATACCGCAGCGAGGACGAACACGACCGGGTCGCTGGCTTTGACTCCAAACAACAGCGATTCGACAACTCTGCCGATTCCGTATGCAGCGATGAGTCCTGCGCAGAGACCCGCCGCCAACATCCCTAAAATTTCGCGCAAGATCATCCAGGCTACGTTTTGCTGCGTCGCTCCTAGCGCCATGCGTATGCCGATTTCGCGCGTGCGCCGCGCCACCACGTAGGCCATCACGCCGTACAGGCCTACGGCGGCGAGCAGCGAGGCGAGTAAGCCGAGGCAAAGCGAGAAAATTGTGACCAGGCGGTCGGTGAACATGATCTCGTCCACTTGCGCCGTCAAGGTTTTTACGCCGTAGACTGGCAGGTTGGCGTCGAACCCTGCAATCAGATTGCGCACAGTGGCCGTCAGCGCGACGGGATCCTGATTCGTGCGCACGTAAAATGTCGCGTTTCCGGCGTGCTCGCTCTGCGAATAAGGCAAGAAGGCGAATGGGCGAGCCGCCTGCTTCACATCGGTGTTCTTGCTGTCCTTCACGATGCCTACAATTTCCGTGTCGAGCTTGACGTCTTTACCGCCGCCGAATCCGAAGCGCAGTCCAATCGGATTACGTCCCGCGAAGAAACGGCGCGCCATCGCTTCGTTGATGATTGCAACTTTCGGCGATGTGCCGGTATCGGCTTCGGAGAATTCCCGCCCATTCAGCAGCGGAATTCCCATGGTGGCCAGGAAGTTTGGACCCACGAAGTTCTGATCCACGTTCATATCTTCGTCTTCCTGCGCGTTGTATCCCGGGACAGTAACGTTGCTGGACGAATTGCTATTCGCGAGCATCGGTATTTCGGATTCACTGGCCGAGCGCACGCCAGGCAGCGGCCCCATGCTTTTTCGAATGCGGTCCGCAAGCGCTATCGTCTGCGGCGGCGTGTAGCGATTCAATTCCGGCGAGATCGAAAATTCCAGCACGTGGTCCGGACGGACGCCTAGATCCTGCGTCTTCAGGTTGAGCAAACTGTGCGCGAACAAGCCGGCTGCAGAGAGCAGCACCGCGGTCAGTGCAATTTGCGAGGTCAACAAGAACTTGCGCACTCGTACATTGGTTCTACCGCCCGATACGTTCACGCCCTGATCTTTCAATACGCTCTGTAAATCGGTGTGAGTCGCTCGAAGCGCGGGCACCAGCCCAAACAACACTCCCGTAACCACTGAAATCAGGCAGGCAAATATCAGCACGCGATAATCAAGCTGAGATGTGAGACCAGAAGCGCCTTGATCCTCCGGAATCGAATTCACGATCACGCTCAGCGTCCAGGAGGCCAGCGCGAGGCCCGCCGCTCCGCCTGCCAGCGCGAGAATTAAACTTTCCGTCATCAGTTGGCGCACCAGCCGCACGCGGCCTGCGCCTAGCGCCAGGCGTAATGCGATTTCGCGCTGCCGCCCTTCACCGCGCGCAATCAGCAGGCCGGCCAGATTAGCGCACGCGATCAACAGCACTAGTCCCACCATGGCCATCAGCACGAGCAACGGTTGCCCTGCGTCATGCTGCAGGATCGGTCGGCCATGCGATCCGGTGTCGAGGACAATCTTGCGATCAAGGAATTCCTTTTCATGCGCGCCCCCGTGCGAAAACTTTTGGGGAATAGCGTCGGTTTCCAGAATTGCCCGATACATCGGAACGAGTCCAGCCTGGGCTTTGGCTGTGGGGGTCCCGGGCTTCAGCCGGCCAATAATTGCCACCCAGTGGTCACCTCGATCCGCAAGGCCGTCCCAATTCGGCGTCATCTGCGCTTTCATTGTTATGGGGATGAAAAGGTCGGGAATTTGACCGACCTGCACGCCCGTGAAGCCGGGGCGTGCGATGCCCACAACCGTCAGAGAGGTCCCGTTGACGGCGAGCTGCTTATTCAAGATGTTCGGGTCGCTGCCGAAGTGGTGAGTCCAATAACCATAGCTAAGCACCGTCACGGGATTTCCGCCGGGCGCGCTTTCGTCCTGCGACGCAAGGACTCGTCCGAGATAGGGCCGGACGCCGAGCACCTGGAAATAATTTCCACTGACGAGTTCCGCTTCGGCGAGCTGTGATTCTCCGTGCCCAGCCACGCTTACCTGCACGTGAAAGCGCGCCAGCAGGCCTGCGAATACTTCGTTACGATCTCGAATGTCCTTGTAAGCCGGGTAGGAAAATGAAGTTGCGCCATCGCCATCGCTCCACGTACGTCCCCAACTTCTACCCGGTGAGCTGAGGACGACAAGTTCGCGCGGACGTTCGACGGGAAGCAGGCGCAGCAGGACCTGATCGGTGAGCGAAAAGATCGCGGCGTTCGCGCCGATGCCGAGCGCCAGAGTCAGAATCGCAACCAGCGTGAACCCTGGATTTTTTCCCAGCGTTCGCAGCCCGAAGCGAATGTCCTGCAGCAGGTTTTCCATTTACAACTCCTCAGGAAGTGACGAGTGATAAGTGGCGAGCGGAAGGCCCGCCGTTTCTCATCACTTATCACTTATCACTTATCACTTATCACTCATCACTCGTATCTAAGCGCCACCATCGGATCTACGCGCATCGCTCGCCGCGCTGGGACATAACATGCGAGCAGCGCGACGCCGAGCAGCAAGCCTGCTACCGCAACGAAAGTGGCCGGATCGGTTGCGCTGACGCCAAAAAGCAGGCTGTCTAGCATTCGCGTCAACATCAGCGCGGCAAGCACGCCAATCATCGTACCCGCTCCGGCCAACCGTAAACCGCGCCCGAGCACCAGCCGCAGCACTCTCCCCGGATTCGCGCCCAATGCCATGCGAATGCCGATTTCCCGTGTCTGTTGCGCGACGGTGTATGCCAGCACGCCGTAAATTCCGATGGCCGCCAGCAGCAGAGCCGCGACTCCAAACAGGCTTAGGAGCGCGGTGCGAAATCTTGGCTGGGCGATCGAGCTGCCAATCACTTCCGCCATTGGCCGCACGTCAGCAACAGGCAGCGCGGAATCGATCGCGCGAATTTGTTCACGCAGGGAGCCGCTCAGCGCGCTTGGATTGCCATGCGCACGAATCGCAATATCCGCAGCCCAGAACGGATTCTGTACGAACGGCACATAAATCTGCGCCGATTCGCGCGCCGCAAGATCGCTATCTTTGACGTCGCCCACAATGCCCACAATCTCCCGCGAGGCGTCGGTCGGATAGCCGATATCGATCCGCTGTCCCAAGGGGCTCTGATTGGGGAAGAGTTGCTGCGCTAGGCCCGAAGAAATAACGCACACCTTCGGTCCGCCTTCCGAATCAGCATCGCTAAATTGCCGGCCGCGGAGCAGCGGAACCTGCATCACGTGGAAATAATTCGGACTGATGGCTACAAGATCCGCCGTCGGCGAATCACTTCTTGTGCGCGGCGGACGGCCTTCGATCGCGAAAGCGAGGTTGATGTAAGAATCGCTCAACGGCAACGGGACTGCCACGGCCGCCTCTTGCGCGCCCGGCAGCGCGTTCATCCGTTCGAGCGTTTGCTTGTAGAACGAAATCCACTGCTCGGGCTTCGTATAGTGCGCGCGCGGCAGGCCGATCTGCGCCGTCAGCAATTGCGCGGGATTGAATCCCACGTTGACCTGCTGCAGACGTGCGAAGCTGCGGATAAGCAGTCCCGCACCGACAAGCAGCACGATTGCCAGCGCCGTCTCCGCGACCACGAAAATATTTCGCGCGCGCTGACTCGTTCTGTTCTCTCCCACTCCGCGCGCACCTTCCAGCGCTTCCGCCAATCGCGATTCGGTGCCGTGCCACGCCGGGGCCAAACCGAAAATCACGCCGGAAAGTACCGACAACGCCAAGCCGAACGCGAGAACGCGCGCGTCCACGTGAATTTCTGACACTCGCGGCAGGTCGGCAGGCAACCACGCAATCAATCCCTGCAACGCTTCATATGCGAGTCCCAGCCCGACCGTGCCGCCGATGACGCTCAGCAACAGGGACTCGGTCAGAAATTGGCGCAGCAACCGCTGCCGTGCGGCGCCCAGCGCCACTCGAATCGCAATTTCTTTTCGTCGCGACGCCGCGCGTGCCAGTTGCAGGCTGGCCACATTGGCGCAGGCGATGAGGAACACAAATCCAACCGCGCCCAAAAGCACCAGCAACGCAGTGCGCACATTTCCAACCGCGTCCGCTTGCAAAGAAACGATACGAATTCCCCAGCCATTATTTTCGTTGGGATATTGCTCGGCGAGCCGCTGTTGCAACGCCGCCATTTCACTTTGCGCGTGCGCGGCGGTCACGCCGGGTTTCAGTCGTCCCAGCGCGGAAAGATAATGGCCGCCGCGTCGCCCTCGCATGTCGGCAAACACGCCGTCCTGCCGGAGCGGAACCCACAACTGCGTTTCAGCACTCGGCACGGACGAGTGGAAATAGGCGGGCACGATTCCCACAATGGTGATCGGATGCTGGTCGAGCGCGATAGCGCTTCCCACGATCGCCGGATCAGCACCGAATTGCGAGCGCCACAACGATTCGCTCATCACCGCTACGGGATTCGCATCGAGTGCATCATCGGAAGACTGCAGAGTTCGGCCCAGCACCGGTTTCACGCGCAACACGTCGAAGTAGTTCGACGTCACCGAGCCAGTCTGAATGTAGGTTGGCTCGCCCCGTCCGCTAAGCGCCAGCACGTTGCCGCGAGCGGCCGCAATCGATTCGAACACCCGATTCTGCTGCGTCCAGTCGATATAATTCGGATACGAAACACCGGTGTTCTGCGCGGGATCTTGGGGTAACGTCTGATAAACCATGAAAAGCCGATCGGAGTCGGGATAGGGAAGAGGACGAAGGAGCACTGTGTCCACAACGCTGAAGATCGCGGCGTTCGCGCCGATGCCCAGCGCCAGAGTCAGAACCGCGACGATCGTAAAGCCCGGATTCTTCCGCAGCGTTCGCAGCCCGAATCGAATGTCCTGCAGTAGGTTTTCCATTTACAGCTCCTGAGGAAGTGGTGAGTTAGAAGTGACGAGTGATGAGAAACGGCGGGTGTTGCGCGCATCACTCGTCGCTTATCACCTGTCACTCATCACTCGTACCTGAGCGCCACCATCGGGTCCACGCGCATCGCGCGTCGCGCCGGGATGTAACAGGCCGCGAGCGCGACGCCCGTCAGCACCAGGGCTACGCCGCCAAAGGTAATCGGATCGGTGGCGCTGACGCCGAAGAGCATGCTGGCCATCAGCTGCGTCAGGCCCAGCGCCGCGGCCATTCCGATGGCGACGCCAACTAGCGCCATTTTCATTCCTTCTCCCAGCATCAGCCGCAACACGTGGCTGCGCTGCGCGCCTAGCGCCATGCGGATGCCAATTTCGTGCGTGCGCTGGCCCACCACATAGGAAATCACGCCGTAAATTCCGATGCTGGAGAGCAGCAGCGCGAGCGCCGCGAAAACGCCCAGCAGAATCATCGAGAATCGCCGATCCGCCAGCGACTCCGCCACGATTTGTTCCAGTGGTTTTGTCTCGTACATCACGTTCTCGCCGTTCATTTTCTCGATGGCGTCGCGGATCGCGGGCACGAGGCCGGCCGGAGACCCTTTGGTCCGCACTACCACAGCTGCTGCCGGCGGCCCAGTCCAGAGCACGTCGGGAAGCTGCATCATCGGCATGTAGGTTTGCGCCATGATCGGATGTTTGGCATCGCCGTCGGTGTCCAGGCCCCAATGCTTCACGTGGCCGACAACTCCGACAATCTCGGGCTCCGTGTCAATAATGCCGATGTTGATGCGCTTGCCGATGGGATCCTGATTCGGAAAATATTCGCGCGCGAAACTTTCATCAATCACGATCAC
>Ga0209693_10000747_pt1 | contig 13369 bp, 9 predicted proteins | sample HubBroMetageWRM3_FD_188345 | JGI IMG/M metagenome (GOLD analysis project Ga0209693, IMG submission 188345) | Warmed soil microbial communities from the Hubbard Brook experimental Forest, New Hampshire - Hubbard Brook CCASE Soil Metagenome WRM 3... | ecosystem: Environmental > Terrestrial > Soil...
GCCTGATGGGCGGAATCGTCGTGAAGAATTAACTCGCGCTCATGCATCCCATACTCAGCCAACTGCGCCGCGTCGTCATTTACCTCCTCGCATGGATTCCCATCGCGGGCCTGCTGGCCTACTTGCTCACCGTTTCACACGAGATCAGCGCTCACGAAGCAATCGTCCTCTCCGTGCCCCTCTGCCTCCTGTACGCATTTCTTTGCCTCACGTCCTGGTATTCCTGCCGGGGAAACCCGCTGGAAAAATACGGCCTGGGCCGCTTGATTGCCACTCATCTCACCGCCGCCCTGGTCGCCAGCATCATTTGGGCGGTCGCGGCAGAGAGCCTCGCCAGCACCCTGTCCAAAATGCATTCGTTCGAGGGATTATCCGCGCGTTTTCGCCCGGAAGTTCCGCTGGTAATCGTCACCGGGTTGTTGCTCTATCTGCTCTGGGTAACTCTGTATTACGTAATCATCGCCGTGGAAGCCTCACGCGACGCTGAAGCCCGCGTCATGAAAGCGAGCGTGCTGGCTCGCGATGCTGAACTCCGCGCCCTGAAAGCCCAAGTAAATCCGCACTTCCTTTTCAACAGCCTGAATTCCATCAGCGCGCTCACCAGTTCGGACGCATCCAAAGCCCGCGAAATGTGCATCCTCCTAGGAGATTTCTTACGGCGCACGCTAGGCCTCGGAGAAAAAGCTGCCATACCGCTCGAAGAAGAGCTGTCCCTCATCCGCGCTTTTCTGGCGGTCGAGAAAGTGCGTTTCGGCGCCCGCATCCAAATGGAAGAGAATATCGATGAATCCGCTCTGCACGTTCCGGTGCCGCCGCTGCTGCTGCAACCACTCGTCGAGAACGCGGTCGTGCACGGCATCGCCAATCTGGTCGAAGGCGGCTGGATCCACCTAGACGTCCATGCGCAAAACGGCACCCTAACCATCACGGTCGAAAACAGTTTCGATCCCGATGCTCCGCCCCGACGCAAAAGCGGTGTAGGCCTGGTAAACGTCCGCCAGCGTCTGCAAGCGCGCTACGGCAACCAAGCCAGCTTCGCCGTAAAAACCGAAGGCGATCGCTACCGCGTGGCATTGACTCTGCCCACAGAAAGCGAGGCGCAACCGGCATGACTCGCGCAACCACATCGAAAATTCGAGCGGTCATTGTGGACGACGAGGAGCTCGCCCGCCAGGTACTGCGCGAATTCATCGGCGCGCACCCCGAAATCGAGTTGATCGCCGAGTGCGCCAACGGTTTTGAAGCCGTCAAAATTGTCAGCGAACAGAAACCCGACCTCATGTTTCTCGACATCCAGATGCCCAAGCTCGATGGCTTTGAAGTGCTGGAATTGATCGGCAAAGACACCGCCGTCGTCTTCGTCACCGCCTACGATAGCTATGCCATCAAAGCTTTCGAAGTGCACGCCGTCGACTACCTTCTGAAGCCCTTCGGCGCCGACCGATTCGAAGCATCGCTGAAACGCGCCAAAGAACGCCTCACAGGCAAAGCAGCGGAGCCCACTCCTTCAGCAACCGACCTCGCCGTCGCCGCGCGCCCACCCGCGCAATTTCTCGATCGCATCGCCGTACGCGACGGCACTCGCGTCTTCATCATTCCCGTCGCCAAACTGGAGTACGCCGAAGCTCAGGACGATTACGTCGCATTGGCCGCCGAAGGCAAAAAGCATCTGAAGCAGCAAACCATTTCCAGCCTGGAATCCGCCCTGGACCCGCAGCGTTTCATGCGCATCCATCGGTCCTACATCGTCAACCTGGAACGAGTAGCCAAGGTCGAGCCGTACGGCAAAGAAAGCCACATCGCGGTCCTGGCCAATGGCACCCAGCTCCCCGTAAGCCGCGCAGGATACGCCCGCCTCCGCGCGTTCCTAGACCGCTAGCGCCGGGATGCGTTGCGCACGAGGCCCCGCGCGCGCCGCAGGAACGCCCGCCGCCCAAGCAAAGCTGCCATGACCCAGAGCGTAGCGAAGGATCTCTGCTTGATTTTGCGCTCGGCGTACCCGTCCGCTGCATCACAATCTCATTTTGTTACACGCCTCGGTTCTAGAACTTCTACTACTCGCCCTGCAAGCTCCGTTAACCACCTGTATATTGCGGCACGCGTCCATTCGTAGTAATGTCCGCCCATGCCCCGCCCTTCCTCGCGACGGTCCCCCCGGCATCGCAGTAAGGGCATGCAAAGGAGAGGTAGGAAAATGGCATCCCCGGCGGACGCAAAAATGCACAATTCAAACTCGAAGGAAAACGCGGAAGGCGCCAATGTAGATAAGATCCGCGACATCTTATTCGGCTCGCAGATGCGCGATTATGAAAAGCGCTTCGTCCGCCTGGAAGAGACCGTCATCAAGGCAGTTGAGACCTTGCGCGAGGACATGACCAAGCGCCTCGACACGCTAAGCAATTACATCAAGGAAGAAACCGATTCCCTGGGGTCGCGCATCAAGGCCGAAAAGTCCGAGCGCTCCGAAGGCCTGAAAGAACTTACGCGCGAAATGAAGGACTCCGGGAAAATCGTCGAGAAAAAACTCTCTCAGCTCGAAGACCAGATGTCCGACGGCCACGCGGAATTGCGTGCCAAACTGCTCGAACACTCGAAATCGGTTTCCGCCGAAATTGACAAGCTGCGCCGCGATTCCACTGCGGCCCTGAACCGCGAAGTCGAAGCCTTGCGCGACGAAAAAACCGACCGCGCCGGCCTGGCCGATTTGTTCAACGAATTCTCGCTGCGGCTCAAGAATAAATTCGAGCTGCCCGGGGAGTAGCCAAAGACTAGTCCGAGAGAAGCGGGAAGACTAGTCGGCGAGCGCACGAATTCAGCGGGTCGTAACGTGAATCCGCCGCCGAGACCTTCACCCTCCCTATATGGCCGAGCAAGCGCAACGCCGCGCCTTCGAGGCGCAGGCCCAGGAAAAACCGACGGACAACAACCACGCGTACGAAGAGTTGCGCCACTTAATCGTCGCGCCCGAGCAGGAAGGCATCGCGTCGATTCAGGAGCGCCTTGATAACCAGGAAAAACGCACCGAAGACGTGAGCGCCGTCGTCGCCGAAGCCATTCAGATGCGCCGCGAAAAGGGTGATGACCTCGCTCTGGCCGCCGCACTCGCTCCCACCATTCAGGAAACTCTGCGCGAATCCGTGCGCCGCGATCCGCACGTTCTGGCCGACGCGCTTTTCCCCGTGATGGGACCGGCCATCCGCAAATCCATCGCCGAAACTCTGCGCGGCATGCTCGAATCTTTCAACGAAGCTCTGGAGCACAGCCTTTCCTGGCGCGGAATTCAATGGCGCATCGAAGCCTTCCGCACCGGAAAACCTTTCGCCGAAATTGTAATGATGCACAGCCTGCTCTATCGCGTCGAACAGGTTTTCCTGATTCATCGCGAAACGGGTCTGGTGCTGAATCATGTGGTCGCGCCGTCCGCTCCTGCGCAGGATGCTGACATGGTCGCGGGGCTCCTCTCCGCGATTCAGCAGTTCGCGCGTGATTCTTTTCAGTCTGGCACAACCGAAAATCTCGGCAACATGACGTTCGACGAATTGCAGATTCGCGTCGTCAGTGGACCCAACGCCGTCATCGCTGCGGCAATTCGCGGCCACGCCCCCGAAGCGTATAACCTTGCGATGAACGAAACTCTGGAAGAAATCCAGCGGCATTACAGTTCTGCGCTGGCCCATTTCACCGGCGATCCCGGCCCATTTCGCACCGCGGAACCTCAGATCGCGCGCTTGCTCGCAACGCAGTATCGCGAAAAACCGCCGGAAATGCGCAGGCCGCGCGCGGCTATGATTGTTGGCGCCATCGCCGCGGTGCTGGTGATCGGTTGGGCAGGCTATTCCACGTACTTGCTGATCGAATGGTCGCGATTCCTTTCCGAGATGCGCAAACAGCCGGGCATCGTCGTCGTTTCTTACACGAAAGACGGCCGTACGTTTCACATCCAGGGATTCCGTGATCCTCTCTCCGAAGATCCGAAAAAATTAATCTCTCAAGCCGGCCTCGATCCTGAACAGGCGGACCTGCAGCTCGCGCCCTATTATTCTCTGGACGATGCAATCGTCGCCAGGCGCGCCACGGCATTGCTGCATCCTCCCGCGGGCGTCACGCTCACCGCGAAAGATGGCGAACTAATTCCCCAGGGCAGTGCCCCGGAGAAGTGGATCGCGCAGTTGGAGGAAAAAGCACCCTGGATCGCAGGTGTAAGCCGCGTGGACGAATCTCATCTGCAGAATTCGAATTTGCAGCAATTGAATGCGCTGAAGAACACGCTCGAATCTGCGGTGCTGCTCTTCCCTCTCGGTCGCGCCGAACTGGAAGCCGGCCAGGAAACCAATCTCGCTCAAGCCGAAAAGAATATTCGCGAGCTGGTCGCGCAGGCCGCGCCTCTACACCAGGCCGTCACCATCGAATTGGTTGGCCACACCGATATCACCGGCGTCGAGGCTGCCAATCTTCCTCTTAGCCGCCAGCGCGCTGACCAAATTCGGGCCGCGCTGCTGCGCAACGGTGTGCAATCCGCCAGTCTGCTTCCACGCGGCGTCGGCACTTCGCAGCCGCTGCGCGACGAAGCAACTGAAGACGGCCGCCGCCTCAATCGCAGCGTCACCTTCAAGCTCACGCTGACTCCCCTGCCAGCCGCCGGCGCTGTCGCCGCCAATTCCGGCGCTGCTCCCGCTAACTGAGCGAGACATCGGATGCTCCAGAAGAAAGTCTGCATGCTCGGTTCCTTCTCCGTCGGAAAATCCAGCCTGGTGCGGCGCTTTGTCGCAAGCATGTTCGACGAGCAATACCACACTACCATCGGCGTGAAGGTGGACAAAAAAGTGGTTAACGCGAATGGCGAAGACTTTACTCTCGTCCTCTGGGATATTTATGGCGAAGACGCGTTTCAGAAAATGCGCATGTCCTACCTGCGCGGGATGCACGGGTATCTTCTGGTCGTGGACGGTACGCGCCGCCAAACCCTCGAGGATGGGCTGGCATTACACGATCGCGTTGTAGCCGAATTCGAAAAAGTTCCCGCGGTGCTGGTGCTGAATAAATTCGACCTCACCGATCAATGGGAGATCGAGCAGGCTCAGGAAACACAACTGACTGCAGCGGGGTGGACAATCGAGCATACCAGCGCGAAAACCGGCGCTGCCGTCGAAAAAGCTTTCCTACATCTCGCACAATTGATGCTGGCTAAATAAATGCCCGCGAATTCCATCTTCGAATCATTTCTCGCCGGCCAGGGATACGCGCTGTTTGAATATCTCGGCGATGGCGAGTTCCGCCTGATTGGAGGATGGCCGCCATGGTGCGCCAATATCTGGGACTCGCAGCCCAGCGGCGACCAACGGATCGGCTTGGCCGACAAATCGCCGTTCCTCGAAAACTTTCTCGTTGATGCTGAAGAATTCTGGCGCGCGAGTTCGCCCGGCGCGGTGAATTCCGGCAATTGGATCGAGCGTGGCGCGGATGGCCGTGAAATCCCTCTGGAAGCCTCCGCCCGCTCGCTCGACGGGAAACGAATCCTGCTGATTCACAATCTCTCGGAAACATTCGGACAACAGCAGCAGTGGTTTCAGACCGCGCGCAATTCCCTGCTCGAACACGAAAAACTCTTGAAAGAAATCCAGAAGAAAGAAATTCTGCTGCACTGCATCGTCCACGATCTCACGCAGCCGCTCAGTGCCATGAACGGAGTGTTTCATCTCCTCGGCGGTGAAAATCTCCCTGACGCGCTGCGCAAATACGTGAAGGCGGGAGAACGCGAATCGCAGCGCCAGGAATTGATGATCCGCGGAATCCTCGAGGCTTTTTCCAGCGATCTCGCCACGCAGCAAGCCCGCGAAGCCGGTACCCACGAAGCGCCGGACCTGCTTGCCTGCGCCGAGCAAGCGATCGAGGAATTTTCTCCCGCTTTTCGCGAGCGACACATCCGCCTGGTATTGGGCCCGCATGCGGCTGGTCCTCGCGGATGGCGCGTGGTTGGCGACGCTTCGCGTATCGACCGTATCTTCGGCAATTTGCTGGAGAATGCGATGCGTTACGCGCCCAAAGAAACTTCGGTTACCATCGGCTTGCAAGATCAAGACGGCTTCGTGTTCGCATACGTGGACGATGAAGGTCCGGGTTTGCCGCCGGACCAACGCCCCGATCAATTGTTCGCGCTTTTCTCGAAGGGCAAGTCGCACGCAGGCAAAGCCGGCCTGGGACTTTATTTCTGCAAGATCACCGTCGAACGCTGGGGTGGTGCGATTGGCGCGGAAACGCGCGAGCGCGGCGGCTCGCGATTCTGGTTCCGCTTGCCGCGCGCCACGCAAACCGCGGAGAGCAAAGCAGCCGCCGCGGCACGAGGGAAATCCGTGGACAAAGAAAGACCGCACAAAAATAAGAAGGCCGAAAAATCGCTGCGCATTCTGGTCGCGGAGGATACGGAACTCAATCGCGACCTCATCATAGAATTGTTGAACAAGCGCGGGCACGTCGCCGAAGGCGTGGCCGACGGCCGCCAAGCCCTCGTCGCGCTTGAAAAGCAAGACTTTGATGTCGTGCTGCTCGATGAAGAAATGCCCGGCATAACTGGACGGCAAACCACCGCCGCGATTCGCCGGCGCGAAGCTGGCACTGGAAAGCATCAGATCATCATCGGCATTTCCGGACACGCAACCCAAGACGACGAACACCGTTTTCGCGAGGCGGGAATGGACGCATCGCTCGCGAAACCTGTCGAAGTGAAGACGCTCTACAAAGCCGTCGAAGCGGCCGCGCAGAACTTGCATCCGGGTGCGGCGGGTCCTCAGCACGAAGCAGATCATAACGTCGCGGCCGCGTCGTCTGCAGCGCCGCCCGGCACGAGCGCGAATTCCACCGCTGATTCTTTGGCGAATTCTCCAGCAGACTGCGAAGAAGTCGTCACGCACTTGCGTCGCACCACCGGAGGAAACGAGAAACTGATACGCTCGCTCGCCTCAACGTTTCTCGCCGATGCGCCGAAAGCGCTGGCGCGGATTCGCAGCGCCGTCGCGAAGAAGGACGCCGCGGAACTCGCCGGCGCGGCACATCTGCTGAAAGGCTCGCTCGCGATTTTTGGCGCGCCCAGCGCCGTTGCCGCAGCGCGCAACCTGGAAATTCTCGGTCGCGCGGACAGCCTGCGCGAGGCATCAGCCGGATTGCGCGTCCTCGAATCCGAATTCGCGCTCCTGCAACACGAACTTCGCCGGATAAACTCCGAGCGGCAACCCAAGGTCAAATCGCGGTCGAAGCCGACGTCCACACGCAAGCGCAAACGAGCACGCTAGTCGCACAATTCTTACTCCGCACTGGCTGCGCCATCCGCTCAGCTCGAAACGAGTAACTCTTGCTGACTAACCAAGCAACCACGTCGCGCCTAGGCTTGCCGCTCGCCCGCTCCAGCGCGATACTCGAACGCATGAATCGAACGATCGTATCCGTTGCCGGCCTCGCCGCGCTTGGTTTCCTGCTGTCTTTCGCAGCGACGCGCGCCGACGAGATTAAGCTCAAGGACGGCACGAAGATCAACGGCACGATCGTTGGCTTCGAGGACAATTCCTTCAAAGTCAAGACCAGCTACGGATTCGCCGTGGTGCAGAAGGATCAAGTCGTCTCCATCTCGGTTACAGGTGACGCGAAGCAACCGGAAACTGACACCGCGAAGAAAGCGGAGCCTGCGAGCGCGAAGAAGTCCGTCGCTGCGCCTGCGCCGCCAGCTGCGAAACCGGAAAAGGTCGTGCACGCTTCCGCACCGCCAACCACGCAAGCCAAAACCTCGGACCTGGAATCTGGAACCTCCGCGGACAACTCTGTAGTCGAGTATCCGCACGTGGATCCTGCAACGACGCCAGGGAAGGACTCCACACAGCCTGCGGCAACCGCGACGAACGCGCCAACATCAGCCGCAGCGGCTGCGCCGCCTGCGCAACCTGCTGCGCCGGAACCGATGCGCGAGGAAGTTAGCGGCAACCTCTACACGAACGACACTTATGGTTTTCGGATGTATAAACCGCCGACGTGGAAACTGATTGAGGGAGCGCGGACAATTTTGCCGGGATCGATTACGGCGTTGGGGACGGACGATCAAAACACTTATCTTCTGATTGGGCAGGAACCGTCGGGCAAATCTTTGGCGAACGACATCGCTGCTACGGAACAGCGTTTGCACGAACTGATGGAGAACTTTCGGCCGCTGGGCGAGAAGCAAGTGATGATTTCGGGAGTATCTGCGACGGAGCGGCGTTTTCGCGGCAGCGTGGACTCGCGCGATTGGTCTGGCGTTGTGGTCTACATTCCACGCGGCGCACACGTGTACACCATTTTCGGGATGACGCTCGCGGATACTGACTTGGTCCAGATTCAAGAGAATGTCATTTCGCGCGCCATCACCAGCCTGCAATTTACCAAGTGACAGGTTCGCTTTTGCGAACGAAAAATCGCATCTTCTTCCGCGGAAGTGAAGATTGCTCCGCACGAAATCACCTACGCGCGCAATTGCGGCACGCGAAGCTTGGTTCGCGCCGGAAAAGCGGAGGCAAGCCGCCGCACTCCAAGATGGTGGGCGCCGGATCGGCGTGCGCAGCGCGAATTTTCAGAATTTTGTTACTTCGCTGAAATGGAAATTGTTGATCTTCATGGCTGGAACTACCATTTCGAATGATTCTTCGCCGGCGGCGCGCACGGATGGGCCTAACATCTCTACGCTCGCGAGCGCTTCGATGACGCTTTGATTGAAGCGGAAATTGCGGATGCCGCCAGCGACGCGGCCATTTTCAACGAGGAACGTGCCGTCGCGGGTCATGCCCGTTAGCACCTTTTCGTAGGGATCCACTTCGCGGATGTACCACAGGCGCGTGACTAGAATTCCGCGCTCTGTTGAACGAATCATCTCGTCCACGGATTTATCGCCGCCGGAAAATACCAGGTTCATGGGGGCTTCACCGAATTCGTTGGGCAAAGTGAAGCCGTGGCCGGTGGGTTTGGTTTTCATTTTTTTCGCGGTGGCGCGCGAGTACACCAGATTCTTCGGAACGCCGCGATCGACCAGCAAAACTTTCTGCCGCGGCAGGCCTTCGCCGTCCCATGGGGCACCGATTTGTAGCGGATGATAGACGTCGTCCCACAGCGTGATGTTGTCGCCGAAAATCTTTTTGCCCATGCGATCGTTCAGGCAGGAACGCTTGTCGAGCACGCCGGTGCCGGCAAAATCGTAAAAAATCGAGCCGAGCAGATCGAGCACGGCGGGCGGTTCCAGAATTGCGGTGTAGCGTCCGGGCGCGAGTTCCTGTGGCTTACGCGAGCCTGCGGCTTTTTCGCTGGCGCTTTCGAATAATGCGTCCGGATCAACGTTCAAAATGTCTGCGGAGTTGGCTTTGGCCCAGCCCGAAGAATTGTCTTCGAGGATGGTGACGGAAAATTCCGCGCGGGTGTGATCGTGGCGCGCCACGAGGCCTTTGGAATTTGCCAGCACGGTTTGCACGAAGCCCGTGGTGAAAATTCCTGCGGCGGTCTGGTTCGCTGCGTCCGCCATTTTGCAGACGCGTGCGACGGCGCGGGCGCGGTCCTGGGCAGTAGCCGCGACCGTGGAGCGATAGAAATTCGAGACTTTCTGGTATTTCTGCGGGCCGAGCATGGGCAGCAAGTCGGGATTTTCGGGCTGGTTGCGCGCGAGGCTCACGGCGGCTGTGATTACGCGGCGGAGAGATTCTTCGTCGGTTTTATTGGTGGTGGCGCGGGCGGTGCGGCCGTCCACCACTGCGCGGACGGAGATGCCCAGGCTGTGCTCGGCGACGTTTTGATGGATGGTGTTGTTGGCGAAGCGGGTGAGCGCGTCCACCGTTGCGTCAATTTCAACTTCGGTTTGGTCGGCGTCGCTCCAGCGGATGATGCGGTCGGCGATGTGCTCGAGTTCCGCGGCGGTGAAGCGTGCGCCGCTGGGATGGTTCGAGGATTGCGGTGCGGAAGCTTTCCGCGGTCGCTTGGTTGTTGGTTTTTTCTTGGCTTTTGCCATTTTTCAGTTCTCGATCCCGCTGCAAGTGGCGCACTGAAGCGCGCCACTACAAATTCAAAGACAACGTCAAAAACGCCCGCCTAAAACAGCACGCGGCCGCTACAACTGCAAAGGCAACTGCAACTGCGCACAGGCAAGATCGTCTGTGCCACGTTGGCTATTTCGCAAAAGCCACTCCGACTTTAATATTTCTAAAACGCGCGGGGGAGGCGCCGTGGCCTGTGCCCATGGTTTGCATCGGTTGACCTTTGCCGCAATTGGGCGTGCCCCAGAGCGTCCAGTGATCGCGCGAGCAGATCGCGTCGCAGCTGTTCCAGAATTCGGTGGTGATGCCGCTGTAGCTGGGATTTTTTATCATACGGCCGAGCTTGCCGCCTTTCACTTCCCAGCCAATTTCGGTGGAAAATTGGAAATGATAGCGGCGGTCGTCAATGGACCAGGAGCGGTTGGTCTCCATCAGGATCGCGTCGTCGGTATCGGCGATCAGATCATCGTAATTCCACGTGCCGGGGTTGATGCTGATGTTGGTCATGCGAATCATCGGCAGGCGATTCCAGGATTCGGTGCGCATGGTGCCCCCGGAGCGCGTTTCGCCGATGGTGGAAGCCAGCTCGCGATTGCTGAGGTATCCGGTGAAGAGGCCGCCGGTGATGATCGGCGTGCATTGCGCAGGGACACCTTCGTCGTCGTACGCAAACGTGCCGAGGCCGGGACCGTGTTCGAGGCGCGCATCGGCGACAACGTTCACGATGTCCGAGCCATATTTTAATTTGCGCAATTTTTCGATGGTGAGAAAACTCATGCCCGCGAAATTTGCTTCCTGGCCGAGAACGCGGTCAAGCTCGATGGGGTGGCCGATGGATTCGTGAATTTGCAGGCCGAGCTGCGAGCCGCCGAGAATAATTGTCTTTGTGCCTTCGGGACACTGCGCAGCAGAATGGAGCGCGACGGCTTCCTCCGCGGTGCGCTGAGCATTTCCCACCAGATCGAGAGCTTCTACCAGTTCGTAACCCTGCAGAGCATGCTGACCGCCGAAACTATTTGGATAAGAGCGCTTCTGAATTTCCGTGCCCGCGAAACTGGTGGCGACGGTTCCCGCGCCGGAATGCATCTTCACCTGATGAATCACCGAACCGATGCTGGAAACGAAAAGTTGGTCGATACGCTTGAAGGACATCGAACCTTCGGCTAGCGTGACGCCTTTCACGCGCATCATTTCTTCGTCCGCGGCGAGCAGCACGGCAATCTGGCGCTCGACCGGAATGCGGAAGGGGTCCTTAAGGAATGGATTCTGCCAGGTGTCGACGTGCGGCTTTTCTGGCGCGAGCGCGACGTCAGCCCGTTTCGCAAGGGCTGAAGATTTGGCAATGGCGACGGCTCCAGCGGCGCAGGCTTGAATGCCTTCGCGCGTGAGGCGGTCGGTGGAGGCGAAGCCCCAGGCGCCGCCGGCGATCACGCGGATGCCGATGCCTAGGGTTTCGGATTCGACGAGCGTGCCGACTTCGCCGTTTTTGGTGCCGATCTCGCGCTGGCGGATGTCCATGACGCGCGCGTCGGAGTAGGAGGCTCCGCGGCGTTTCGCGGTTTCGATCGCCCAGGAGGCCCAGTCCTGCATCATGCGCGGCGAGTCCAGGGGGCGAGACTGGGCTTGAGATTGTGGGCTGAGCGAAAAGTGCTGAAAAAGTGGTGATTAGAACATGTCGCAGTTGTTTGTTTTGAGTGAGTTATAGCGGTTTCCAATAACCGGCGACTAGCGATCCGTGGGGGATAGAAAGAGCGAGTTTGAGCGGTGGGAGCCTTGCTCACAACCGGGTTATGAATCGAGGCCTCAACCGATTCGTGCTGTGCGTCGTCGAGCAAAAAAATCATACGCGTATTTTAGAGAGACCGCAGTGAGAATGCAAACGATGCTGTGTGTGCATTGCGGTTGTCGGGACGGGTGGGGCGGACAAAGGAGTTAACAGTCGAGTGTCGAAGGTTCAAAGGCACGAAGGTGGCAGCGCAAAAAAAAGGGCGGGTCTGAGACCCGCCCCTACGAAAACAATCCCAACACCGACGACTACGTGCCTTCGGACCAGCTGGCTAGATAGTGTTCCTGGTCGGCTGTTAGTTTGTCTACGTGGACGCCCATGGATTCTAGTTTTAGTTTGGCGATTTGACGGTCGATGGGCTCGGGGACTGAATAGACCTGCGGCTTCAGATCCTTGGCGTTTTTCACCATGTATTCCGAGGCCAGGGCCTGGTTGGCGAAGCTCATGTCCATCACTACTGCGGGATGGCCTTCGGCTGCGGCTAAATTGATGAGGCGGCCTTCGCCGAGGAGATAGATTTTGCGACCGTCTTTCATGGCGTATTCATCCACGAAGGGGCGGGCGGGTTTTTTGGAGCTGGCCAGTTTTTCCAGCGCGGGTATATCGATTTCGACGTTGAAGTGGCCGGAATTACAAATGACGGCGCCGTCGTTCATTTTTTCGAAGTGTTCCTGGGCGATGACGGACTTGTTGCCGGTGACGGTGACGAAAATTTCGCCGATTTTGGCGGCATCGGCCATGGGCATCACGCGGAAACCGTCCATGATGGCTTCCAGGGCGCGTGTGGGATTGATTTCAGTGACGATCACGTCTGCGCCGTGGCCTTTGGCGCGCATGGCGACGCCGCGTCCGCACCAGCCGTAGCCGGCGACGACCACGCGCATTCCGGCTAGCAGCATGTTGGTGGCGCGGATGATGCCGTCGAGTGTGGATTGGCCGGTGCCGTAGCGATTGTCGAAGAGATGCTTGGTGAGCGCGTCGTTCACGGCGATGACGGGATATTTCAGCGTGCCGTCTTTGGCCATGGCGCGCAGGCGGATTACACCGGTGGTGGTTTCTTCGGTGCCTCCGATGACTCCCTTGACGAGATCAGGATGCTTGGTGAGGAGTTGAGTGACTAGGTCGGCTCCGTCGTCCATGGTGATTTGCGGCTTGTGGTCGATCGCGGCGGCGATGTGCGCGTAGTAGGTGGCGTTGTCTTCACCTTTGATGGCGTAGGTGGGGATGCCGTAATCCTTCACCAGGGAGGCAGCGACTTCGTCTTGCGTCGAGAGAGGATTCGAAGCGCAGAGAACGGCATCGGCGCCACCGTCGCGCAACGCAATCATGAGGTTTGCGGTTTCGCTGGTCACGTGCAGACAAGCGGAGACACGCAATCCTTTAAGCGGCTGCTCCTTTACGAAGCGCTTGCGGATCGATTCGAGAACGGGCATCTGCTGATGCGCCCACTCGATCTTGCGCTTGCCGGCGTCGGCCAGCCCGATGTCCTTAACGTCACCTTTTTTCAGTTCAGCGGTAGCCACACTGACTCTCCTTGATGCTAATTTTG
>Ga0209693_10000748_pt1 | contig 13358 bp, 8 predicted proteins | sample HubBroMetageWRM3_FD_188345 | JGI IMG/M metagenome (GOLD analysis project Ga0209693, IMG submission 188345) | Warmed soil microbial communities from the Hubbard Brook experimental Forest, New Hampshire - Hubbard Brook CCASE Soil Metagenome WRM 3... | ecosystem: Environmental > Terrestrial > Soil...
TCCCAGTCGAGCACGTTGAGTGGGCGCATCGATCCGCCAGACGTCAGGATTCGCCGGAGAAGGTGCAGGGAAGAAAGTGCAAGGAAGGAGGGACGCGCCGCTACTGGTGCCGCCAGATCGGCAGACGTCTCGGCATATATTCCCGGCGCGGTGCCGGTGTGGCGTCTGGCTCAGCACTCTTGGCCCCCCCGGCGCGTTCCGGCCGTCCCCCCATTCGGTGTGCACGATGCCTGACCGTCTCCCGTGTCTGGCGGTAACCGCGCCAGGTCTCGCGCCACTTGCCGGACGTGAGTTGCGGGCGATCGGGATCACGCCGCAGGCGGTCGCTGCCGAGGGCGTCAGCTTCAGCGCATCGCCGGCCGAGGTGTATGCGGCCAACCTCTGGCTTCGCACGGCGACGCGGGTGGTCGTCCGGGTGGCGTCGTTCCGGGCGGAATCCTTCGCCGAGCTCGAACGACACGCGCGGCGCGTCGGGTGGGACCGGTACATCACGGCGGGCACGTGGGTCCGCATCCGTGTGACCTGCCGCAAATCACGCCTCTACCATTCTGATGCGGTCGCCGAGCGGATCGCGGGGGCGGTCCGTCGCGCGGGGGGCGTGCCTGTGCTAGAGCCGGACCGTGCCCCCGTGACCGGACCGGCGACTGACGGCTCGTCCGGGCAGCTCGTCGTCGTGCGGTTCTTTCGGGACGAATGCACCGTGAGCATCGACTCGTCAGGTGCGCTGCTGCATCGGCGCGGATACCGGCAGGAGACGGCAAAGGCTCCACTCCGTGAAACGCTTGCCGCGGCGGTCCTCATGGCGAGCGGTTGGGAGGGACAGGGCCCGCTCCTCGATCCGTTGTGTGGTTCGGGCACGATTGTGATCGAGGGCGCGCTGCTCGCCCGTCGGCGGGCGCCGGGACTCTCCCGAAACTTCGCCTTTATGCAGTGGCCGCAGTTTGACGCGCCCGCGTGGGACGCGATGAAAGCGGCAGCCCGGGACCAGGAGCGTGCGGCGGCGCCGGTCGCGATTCATGGGTCGGACCGCGATGCAGGCGCGATGGCGGCCTCGCTCGGGAACGCGACCCGGGCCGGGGTGCGGGACGACATCCATTTCGCGACCTGCTCGATTTCGGCCATCGAGCCCCCGCCCGGGCCGGGCTGGCTGGTGACCAATCCACCGTATGGCGTACGCGTGGGTGACCGGGACCGCCTCCGGAATCTGTACGCGCAACTCGGGCAGGTCGCGCGCGCCAAGTGCCCGGGCTGGACTGTCGCCCTGGTCTCGGGGAACCGCATGCTCACCCGTCAGACGCGGTTGCCGCTCGAGGCCGAGATTCGCACGACCAATGGCGGGCTTCCGGTGGAGCTGGTGCGGGGCGTGGCATAACCCCACTGGAACCGCCATCCCTTAGATTTCGCGTCCATGAATTCCGGCCCCGTTACCACCACATTCAACGACGCGTACATCGCAGAGCTGTTCGAGGCATATCGCCGCGATCCCGCGTCGGTCGACGACTCGTGGCGCCAATTCTTCGATGTGGCGCAGCGCTTTGCGGACAGCGGGACTCCAGCCGTCTCCGGTGGCGGACCCGCCGACCCGGTGCTGCTCAAGAAGGCTGCCGGCGCCGCGGCGCTCATGCAGGCGACCCGGTCGTACGGCCATTTCGCCGTGCAGCTCGACCCGCTGGGGACTCCGCCGCTTGGCGCACCGGAGCTGACGCCCGAATTCCACGGCATCAGCGAGGGGGACCTCGACCTGGTACCGGGGAGCGCGCTCGGATTCCCGCACATGGCCACGGCGGCCGATGTCATCCGGCGGCTCCGGTTCCGGTATTCAACGACACTGGGCATCGAGGTGACGCACCTCGCGGCGGAAGAGGAGCGCAAGTGGTTCCGGCAGTTGCTGACCGCGGAGGCGCTGACCCGGCCGCTCACGCCTGATGAGAAGCAGGCGGTTCTGGTGCGACTGACCGAGGTCGACGGGCTGGAGCGGTTCATTGGCCGGGCGTATCCGAACGCCAAACGATTCTCGATCGAAGGCACCGATGCGCTGGTGCCGATGCTCGACGCGACGATCACCGAGGGGGCGGCGGCCGGCGCGCGCACCGTGGCGATCGCGATGGCGCACCGCGGGCGGCTCAACGTGCTTGCGCACATTCTGAGCAAGCCTTACGCGTCGATCTTCGATGAGTTCGAAGGCAAGCACGAGGACAGCGGGACCGGTGACGTCAAATACCACCTCGGCGCGCAGGGAACGCGTACGCTTCCTGGCGGCGAGTCGATCGGCATCGTGCTCGTACCCAATCCGAGCCACCTCGAGATGGTGAACCCGGTGCTCGAAGGCATGGCGCGGGCACTGCAGCGTGACGGGACCGCGCTCCGGCATGAGCGCGTGATTCCGGTCTGCGTCCACGGCGATGCGGCGTTTCCGGGTGAGGGCGTGGTGTCGGAGACATTCAACCTCTCTCGGCTGGCCGGCTACACCGTGGGGGGTACGCTCCACATCATCGTCAACAACCAGATCGGGTTCACGACCGACCCCGCCGAGGCGCGTTCGACGCTCTATGCGAGCGACATCGCCAAGGGCTTCGACGTGCCCATCATTCACGTCAACGCCGACAATCCAGAAGCGTGCATCATCGCCGTCCGGATCGGCGTCGCCTACCGGACGCGCTTCCACAAGGACTTCCTGATCGACCTCGTGGGATACCGGCGGCATGGCCACAACGAAGGCGATGAGCCGGGATTCACGCAGCCCCTGACGTCGCAGGCGATCAAGACGCATCCCACCGCGCGCGTCGTCTGGGGCGAGCGGCTGGTGCGCGAAGGCGTGGTGGCCGCGGCGGTGGTCGCGAACGCCGAGCGCGAGATCATGGACCGGCTGACTGCCGTGCACGAAGCGGCCACCACGGGAGCGGCCAAGGCTCCCGCGTACGATCCGCCACACCCGCCGGTGAAGCTGCCCACTCGGCCGATGGAAACGGCGGTGCCGGCGGAGCGCCTGATCGCGCTCAACGAGCGGCTCCTGACCTGGCCAGCGGGTTTGACGATTCACAGCCGGCTCGCGCGCACGCTGGCGCGCCGCCGCGAGGCATTGGGCCCCAAGGGGTCGATCGACTGGGGACTCGCCGAGACGCTGGCGTTCGCGTCGGTGCTGACGGAGGGCACGCCCGTCCGCCTGTCCGGACAGGATGCCGAGCGAGGGACCTTCTCGCACCGGCATGCAGTGCTACACGATGCGAACACTGGTGCGCGGTATATCCCGTTGCAGCATCTCGAGGGCGGCGCGCCATTCGAGATCTACAACAGCCCGCTCTCCGAGACCGCGGTGCTGGGCTTCGAATACGGCTTCAGCGCGGCGGTCCCCGAGGCGCTGGTGTTGTGGGAGGCGCAGTACGGCGACTTCGTCAACGTGGCACAGCCGATCATCGATCAGTTCACCAAAGCCGTGCTCGCGATAATGGCGAGCAACGAACTTAAAGAACGCATTCGTCAGGTCGGTTATGAGCCGATCGTCGGCGACGCCGCGACGGCCAAGGCGCGGATCGCCAAAGACGTGCCGTTCTTCAAGGAACTGGTGAGGGACGCCAAAATCCCACAGATCGAATAGCATGATCCGGAAAAGTGGGAACCGGTTTTCCGACAAGACCATGCTCAATGATAATACTACGGCGCGTCGTCAGCCTACGAACTGATCGCGCAGTCTGGCGCTGACGCGCGCGATGACATTGTCCCACGTGCGGCTCTGGTCCTGACGAAAGAGCCGCATCGTGGGATACCATGGGCTGTCGTCGCGATCGAGCAGCCAGCGCCAATCCGGCACGAAAGGCAGCAGCACCCAGACCGGTTTGGCAAGCGCCCCAGCGAGATGAGCCACGGCGGTATCGACCGAGATGACGAGGTCGAGATTCGCGATCAGCGCTGCCGTGTCCGAGAAATCCCTGAGTTGCTCACCGAAATGAACGATGTCGCGGTTGCGCAACAATTCGGCATCGGCAGCGCGCACACTGGGTTGCAAGCTCACATAGGTCGCATCCAGACCGAGGAGCGGCAGCAAGGCCGCAAGCGCGGCCGAACGGTTGCGATCGTTTTTGTGCGTGGGGTTGCCGGACCAGGCGAGCCCAATGCGCGGCCGGCTCCTTGAGCCCAGCCGCGCACCCCACTCTGCCACGCCTTGCGGACTCGCGCCGAGATAAGGGACTTGCGACGGTATGGTCGCAAGCTCCGTTTCCATTAACAACGGCAGACTGAGCAACGGACAATGCACATCGAAATCAGGAAGTGCTTCGCCTCTTGACACGACCTGCGTCACACCGGGCAGAACGCCGACCAGATCGCGGAGCGGCTCTTGCACTTCCAGGATCAGGCGCCCCGCGCGTTGCGCAACCAGCGGCGCGTAACGGCAGAACTGGATCGTGTCACCGAACCCTTGTTCGGCATGCAGAAGCACGGTCTTGTTCGCGCCATCGTCCGCGGCGGTCCAGTGCGGCTGCGCGAAATTGCGCTTGGAAGATTTCAGCCGGTCGATCTTCCACCGCCATTCGTAGTCCTTGAAGGCGCGGAAGTCGCCGTGCAGCATACGGCACCAGCCGGAATTGAAATGGGCGTCGGCATAATCCGGCTCGACGGCAAGAGCGCGTGCATAGCTCGCCAGCTCGTCGTCGAACCGCTTCAGTGCATGGAGCGCGATGCCGCGATTGGTGAGAGCCTTGGCGTTATCGGGCCGCAACGCCAGCGCCTGGTCGTAACTCACCAGCGCCTCATCGAACCGCTGCAGGGCATTGAGAGCATTGCCGCGATTGCAGTGCGCATCGGCGAGATCGGGCTGCAGCAGTAGCGCGCGGTCGCAGCTTGCCAACGATTCTTGGTAACGCTCAAGCTCGTGCAATGTATGGCCGCGATTGGACAGCGCCTCGGCATCGTCCGGCCGCAGTTCGAGCGCGTGGTCGTAGCTCTTCAGCGCCTCGTCAAGCCGGCCGAGCTCATGCTGCGCGACACCCCGATTGGTGAGCGCCTCGGCATGGTCCGGGCAGAGGGCGAGCGCGCGTTCATAGCCGATGAGCGCCTCGGCGTAGCGCTTGAGCGCGTTCAACGCGACCCCGCGATTGGTCAGGGCCTCGGCATTGTCCGGATCGAGCGCCAGCGCGCGGTCGATACTCGCCAACGCCCCCTCGTCGAGCTCGAGCATATGCAGCGTCGCGCCGCGATTGGTGAGCGCATCGACATAGTCGGGCCTGATTGCCACCGCGCGATCATGGCTTTTGAGCGCCTCCTCATAGCGCTTGAGGGTGTAGAGCAGATTGCCACGATTGTAGTGCGCCTCGGCATAATCGGGCCGCAGCGCAATGGCGCGATCGAAGCTCGCCAGCGCGCCAGCGCGGCGGCCGAGGGCGGCGAGCACATTGCCGCGGTTGGAATGCGCTTCGACGAAATCCGGCCGTAGCGTGATCGCCCGGTCATAGCTCGTCAGCGCCTCGTCATAACGCTTGAGCGCATTGAGCGTGACGCCGCGATTGATCAGCGCCTCGACATAATCGGGCCGTACGCTGAGCGCCCGGTCATAGCTCTCGAGCGCGTCGCCGAAGCGCTGCAGCTGCTGAAAGGCATTGCCGCGATTGTTGAGCGCCAGAATATGATGCGGCGCGACTTTAAGGGCGGCGCCGATTTGCGCAATCGCGGCCACCGGATCGCCGCGCTGCATGAAGATAACGCCGAGCAGATGCAGGCTGTCGAAATGCGCCGGCTCGCTTGCCAGAATGCGCTGATAGGCTAGCTCGGCCTCCGCCAATTGCCCGGCTTGATGCAGCTTTAGAGCCTCGGCAAAGACAGGTGCAACGTCGGCCATTTTCCTTCACCGCCCGCAGGCACCGGTTTGCTACGCTCCCTCTACGCCACCTGTGCGTTGTAAATGATTCGGACCTCAGGTGCCGACTTTCAGTTCGGCGACAAGCCCGCGGAGCGCGGCCACCGTGCTCAAGGCCGTGATCTTGCCGGTGCGCGGATTTTCCGACGACGGCACGTTCTCGATCGCCATCGACAGATGCGCGGAATCGGCGTCGACCTCGATGCGATGGGTGTTGCGGGTCAGCGCCGGATCAGCCCAGATTTCAAGCCGCGTCTTGTCGGGTCCGATGCCGGCGAGGCTCAATGCGGCAGCGACATTGACATTGGCCGGGAACCCGCGCGCGCCCTCGCGCGCCGTACCGTCGAACACTTTCTTCGGCGCAGTGAGACCCTTCACCGAAATACCGTGCTCGACCAGATAAGGCGCGCCCTCAAGGCCGCCCGGCGGCTTGCGCGTGATCATGGTCACGGAGCGGATATCGCCTTCGGCGGCGGCGCGCACCGCATCGAGGCCAAGGAGCGCGCCGGTCGGCACCAGAATGCGCGCGCCCTTCGCCTTGGCGAGATCCACGAGATCCCAGTTGTCGAGAAGCTGGCCGACGCTGAGCGGCATGAAAATCCGGCCGCGCGCGATCACTGATTCCGCGAGCGACCGGAACATTTTCGGCGGCAGACATTCGACAACAACGTCACAGTTCTCTGCCAGCGCCTCCGGCGCAACGATCGGGATGCGGCTGCCGGCATCGGGCAGATTGCGCCGCGCCTTGTCCTGATCGCGCGCCGACACGGCGGCAAGCGCCAAGCCCGGAACGCCAGCCTCGAGCCGGCGGGCCACTTCGAGCCCAACAGCGCCCAATCCCGCCAACCCGACTTTCAGAATTTCCCTCGTTACGCCCCTTGCAACTTCCCCTGCCACGTCGATATTTCTCCGCTCTGGCCGGACCCCGCGCGGCCCGGTAGATTGGGACAAGTCTCTAGGCGCTGGCCATGTTCTGCGCAACAGGCCACACCCAATTGGACGGCACGCGCGCATGTCTGAACTCGGCAAGAGATTATTTATGACGAACGTCAATCCCAACACTTTCACCACGCGGCCGGAGATCGAAGGCACGTTCGGCGTGGTGGCGACGACCCATTGGATCGCGACCGCGGTAGGCATGAGCATGTTGGAAAAAGGCGGCAACGCTTTCGACGCCGCGGCCGCCGCCGCGTTCACCTTGCAGGTGGTCGAGCCGCATTTGAACGGCCCGGGCGGCGATGTGCCGGTCATTGTCCATGACGTGAAACGCGGCAAGACCGAAGTAATTTGCGGCCAGGGCGTGGCGCCGGCCGGCGCCACCATCGCGCATTACAGAAGCGAAGGCCTCGATCTCGTCCCCGGCACCGGACTGCTCGCCGCCGTGGTGCCCGGCACGTTCGAAACCTGGATGCTGCTGTTGCGCGACTACGGCACGATGAAATTGGCCGACGTGCTCGCTCCGGCGATCGGCTATGCGCAGAACGGCTATCCGCTGCTTGAGCGCACCAATGCGACGATCGCAACCGTCGCCGAACTGTTCCGCGACTATTGGCCGACTTCGGCCGCGGTCTATCTGCCGCACAATAAAGTGCCGGCAACCGGCGACCTGTTCGCCAATACGGCGCTGGCGTCGACCTACGCCCGCATCATCAAAGAAGCCGAGAGCGCCGGTGGCGACCGCGTCGCCCAGATCGAGCGCGCGCGCCAATCGTGGAGCCGCGGCTTTGTCGCCGAAGCGATCGACCGCTTCTGCCGCACCCAAGACATTATGGACACCAGCGGCCACAAGCATCGCGGCGTACTCACCGCCGACGACATGGCGCGCTGGACGCCGCATATCGAGGCGGCGCTCACTTACGACTACGGCCGCTATACCGTCTGCAAGACCGGCCCATGGGGCCAGGGGCCGGTGACCTTGCAGCAGCTCGCACTGCTGAAAGGTTTCGACCTCGACGGGCTCGATCCGACCGGGCCCGACTTCATCCATCTCACCGTCGAATGTTCGAAGCTCGCTTATGCCGACCGAGAAACCTTCTACGGCGACCCTGATTTCGTCGAAGTACCGATGACAACGCTGTTGTCGGATGCCTATAACGCGCAGCGCCGCAAGCTCGTCACCGACAAGGCTTCGCTCGAACTGCGCCCCGGCTCGATCGAAGGTTTCGGCGCGGTGGTGAAGCTGCGCCGCGAGAGCGTGCCCGAGAACGCGCGCATGGCGGCCGGCGCCGGCGAGCCAACCGTCGGCAAGATGGGCGCGATGCGGGGCGACACCGTGCATTTCGACATCATCGATCAGGCCGGCAACATTGTGTCGTCGACACCGTCGGGCGGCTGGCTGCACTCGTCGCCGGTCATTCCCGAGCTCGGCTTCTGTCTCGGCACCCGCGCGCAGATGTTCTGGCTCGAAGAAGGCCATCCTGCCGCGCTCGCGCCCGGCAAGCGGCCGCGCACGACTCTCTCGCCGACCATGGCGCTCCGCGATGGCGAGCCTTACCTCGCCTGGGGCTCGCCGGGCGGCGACGGCCAGGATCAATGGATCACGCAGATGTTCCTGCGCCACGTCCATTGCGGCATGAATCTGCAGGAAGCGATCGACGCGCCGGCTTGGCATTCCGAACATTTCCCGAGTTCGTTCTGGCCGCGCACGTCACGCCCCGGCGTATTGGTGCTCGAAGGCCGCGTGCCGCAGAAAACTGTCGACGAATTGAAGCGCCGCGGTCATGAGGTCGAGATGGGTCCGGACTGGTCGGAAGGCCGCCTCACCGCGGCTTCACGCGTCGGCCGCCGCCGCCGCGCCGCCGCCAATCCGCGCGGCATGCAAGGCTACGCGGCGGGGCGGTAGATTACGCCGCGACGGTCGCCAGGAACTCTTCGACTTCGCGGCGGAGCTTCGCGGTGGCGTCCTCGACTTCCTCGGACGCGCTGAGCATCGTCTCCGCCGAGCTTTTGGTCTGCGTGACGCCGCTTGCCACTTCGCCGAGCGCCATGGCGATGCCTTTGGCGCCGGTCGCGGCGCTCGCAACATTGTGGGAAATCTCGCCTGTCGCCGCGTCCTGCTGCTCGACGGAAATCGCAACCGCACTGGTATAGGTATTGATGTCCTGCATGCGCTGGGTGATGTCGCGAATCGCCGACACTGCTTTGCCGCTTGAATTCTGCACCGAGAGAATTTCCTGGGTGATCTCTTCGGTGGCCTTCGCGGTTTGCACGGCGAGCGATTTCACTTCCGAAGCGACGACGGCGAAGCCGCGCCCGGCCTCGCCGGCCCGCGCCGCTTCGATGGTGGCGTTGAGCGCGAGCAGATTGGTCTGGCCGGCGATGTCCTGAATGAGCTTGACCACGTCGCCGATCTTCTGCGCGACATTGGCGAGCGCCGTGATGTCGTCATTGGTCGCCGCAGCGTCGGCAGCCGCGCTGCGCACAACGTCGTTGGTCTGGCTGAGCTGGCGGCTGATCTCCTTGATCGATACCGAGAGCTCCGCCGCCGCCGCGGCCGCGGTCTCGACATTGGTCGAAGCTTCATTGGAGCCGCGCACCGCGCTCTCGGCGCGCTGCATAGTATGATCCGAGGTCGTCAGCAGCGATTTGGCCGCGGCTTTCATGGCGGAGGCGCTCTGGCTTACGGTCTTGAGGCCGCCGTCGACTCGCGCGCGAAACGACGAAATCGCCGTATCCGTCTGCTGCCGCCGCTCCTCGCGCTGCAACAGCGCGTCGCGCTCCTTCTCGGCGCGCAGCCGGTTGGTAACGTCGAAATGGGTGGCGACCCAGCCGCTGCCGCGGATCGGACAGTTGACCAGCGAGATCATGCGGCCGTCGCCGAGCTCGACGATCTTGGATTCGGTCTGTCCCGCGGCCACCAGCCGCATCGCCTGGGCGACATAGGCATCCGGGTCCCCAGTGAATGTGCCGGAGGCCGCGCGCTGAACTAACAATTGCCGCAGCGGCGTACCGGCTTTGGCGTCATTCGGGCCCAGGCCGTACATTTCGATATAGCGCTCGTTGCAAAACAACAGACGCCCCGCGGCGTCGAACATGCAGAGGCCCTGCGTCATATGATTGAGCGCGGTACGCAACACGCGTGTATGCGAACGGCGAAGCGCGTTGACCATTAGGCCGGCAAGCGCTGCAGCGCCGAGCCCGAACGGCGCCGCCAGCGCGATTTCAGTAATCGACGCAGGCGCCGCGCTTAGCGCCGCCATCAGACGGCCCGGACCGTAAAACGAGACAACGGCAAAACCGGCAACAAATCCGAGCGCGCCCGCCAGGATGACGAGCTTCCAGTTGCGGCTGGCTTTGGAGAATTGGAAACTGCTGAGCATCGCGCGCCGATGTCACGAGAATGAGCGCGCACAAGATATTCGCCGGGCGTTGTCTTGCGGTTAACGAGTTGCCAGCGAAAGTCCTTAACGAAATCTAAATCGGCCAACCCGGATCGGCCATTGGCCCGGAACCGCGCGATCAGCTTTGCGGGATCACCGGCAGCAGTAAATAAGATTCCCTGTCGCCGCCGGCATAGATCGTGTTGACGGCGCCGCTATTGTAGTCGGCGTGATAGTGCAGGTATTGCGCGCTGCCGATGCCGTCCCGCGGCTGGATGTCGAGCCGGATGCGATGGCCTTTTTTGAAAACCATCGAGGTTGGCCAGATTTCGACCTCGACTTTCACGATCTCGCCCGGCGTCAGATAAAGTCGGCGCAGATGCTTGTGATAGGGCCGATAGGGCAGCGACAGTTCCGGATCGAGCTCGCGATGCGAGACGCGGAGCCACCCTTTGGCCACCGGCACCGGCGCGCCCTGCTGGCCGGTTTCAAGAATCTCGGTGCCATCGGGGCCGATATTGCGGAAGGTCAGGAACAGATCCATGTCCTCGGTCGTGCTCGACACCCACAAGACGCAGGCGAGCGGCCCGGTGATTTCGGTATCGACCGAGAGCTTTGTCGTTTCGAGCGCCACGCCCATGCCCGGCTTGATGCCGCCGCCCATGACTTGCGAGGACGCCGCCGAGGTCGAGCCCATGGTGCCGAGGCTTGACGCCGGATAGCTGCGCGAACCGACCGCAGCCGGATTTTTCACCTCCAAAGCGCCAGTGAGCGGCGTGCCGGCAGGTGGCTCCGCCTGCGGCGGCGACAGGTCGAGATAAAGCTTGGTCCAGCGCGTGCGCTTGAGCGGCCATTCGTGCTCATCGCGCCATTCGAACGCGTCGCCGCCCTTGCGGATCGCAAGCTTCACCGGCGGCTCGTCCATCACGCCGTTGTCGGTACCCTTGAGCCAATAATCGAAGAAGCGGATCTGATCGTCGCGCCCTTCGTCGGTATAGAAGGGATGCACGTGCGAGCCGAGATGGATGCGGAGCTTCTTGTGCGGCGTCGCCGCGCGCATGAAGGCCTCGGTATTGCCGCGCAAATGCAGCGCCATGCCCGACCAATTGCCGACTGAATAGATTGGCACGTTGATCTTGTCCCACTGCGCCTGTGCGCCACGGAACACGCCGGTGTCGAGATTGTTGCGCAGCCAGAAATGCAGCGTGTTGATCTGCCAGCCGTCGGGCTGATGCACCGAGGCGCGCCCGAGCAGATGATGCAACAGATGCGCGGTGAACCAGTTGGTCATGAATAGGTTCAAAATACCGCCGTGATAAAGCGCATCGCGATAGATGTCGGCAAAACCCTCCCACGGAATGATCGCCTTCAGCGAGGGCGGCGCGAGATTGGCGACGAACCATTGATTGATGGCGAAATAGGAAATGCCGAGCAGACCGACCTTGCCGTTGCACCACGGCTGCGCCGCCGCCCATTCGATGGCGTCGTAGAGATCGACCGCTTCGGCGAGCGACCACGGATCGTACTGGCCCGGCGACTTTCCGGTGCCGCGGCCGTCGACGCGCACGGCCACGTAGCCGCGCGGCACCCACCATTGCGGATTGACGGTTTCCCAGTTCATCCATTCGTTCGGCGCCTCGGCCAGATTGTCCGGCACGATCCAGAGCTTGTCCTTCTGGTACGGCCCGAGATTGAGGATGGCGGGAAATTTGCCGTCGTCGTAGGGCCGGAACACGTCGGCCTTGAGCCGCGCGCCGTCGCGCATGGTGACGTCGACGTCTTTGTCGACGACAACCGGATAAACCGGACTTGCAATTTGGTCACTCTTCATGAAACACACCTTTGGTCATTCCGGGGCCGAGCGCAGCGAGGAGCCCGGAATCCATAACCACAGTTTTTGAGGGAGTACACTGCGGTGCTCGTTCTTGGATGCAGGGAATATGGATTCCGGGCTCGCGCTTCGCGCGCCCCGGAATGACGACGTTACTCGGTCTCGATCTTCACTTCGCTGGTGATCTTGCGCCAGATATCCATCTGGCCCGCGAGCCAGGCTTTGGCGTCGGCGAGCGATGTGTTGGGCACGGTGTTGAAGGTCTGCTTCTTGAACGCGTCGACGACCGCGGGCTCCTTCATGGCCGCGACCGTGGCGTCGAAAATCGCCTGCAGCACCGGCTGCGGCGTGCCGGCCGGCGCGAACAGGCCCTGCCAGGCGATGGTGCCGACGCCGGGGAAACCAAGCTCCTGCATGGTCGCCACGTCGGGAAAATCCGGCAGCCGCGCATGATTGACCAGCGCGAGCGCGCGCAGGCTGCCGGCCTTCACCTGCGGCCCGCTGCTCGCCGCGTTGAGGAAGGTGACTTGCGTCGAGCCGTTGAGCATGTCGTTGATGACGCCGGTGGCGCCGGCCTTGTTCGGGATCGCGATCATGTCGAGATCGCCGGCGCGCTTGGCGAAATAGGCCATGTCGTAGTGCGGATAGCTGCCCGGCCCGACCGTGCCGTAACGCACTTGGCCGGGATTTTTCTTGGCGTAGGCGATCAGCTCGGGGACGCTTTTGACGTCGAAATTATTCGTCGTCGCCACCAGGAAGGCCGGGATGTCGACCACATTGGTGATCGGCACCACGTCTTTCAAATAATCGATCTTGAATTTTTGCGGATAGATGATCGGCGTGATCGCGCTGGTCGAGACATTACCGATCATCAGCGTGTAGCCGTCGGCGCCCGACTTCACCATGTCCTCGATGGCGATGATGCCGAAGGCGCCGGGCTTGTTCTCGACGATGACCGACTGGCCAAAACTCTTGCCCATCTGATCGGCGAGGATGCGCCCGACGATGTCGGTCGCGCCGCCCGGCACGTAAGGCACGATGATCTTGATCGGCTTGGACGGATACTTGTCCTGCGCCTGGGCAAAACCCGCACCTGCGGCCACGCACAACAGCGACAGCGCAAGAGCTCCCAGCCGCCTCATTGGCTCCTCCCAATCTTGTGAATGCGATGTTAGTAGAGCGCCTGCGGCGATGCTAGAGCCGGGGCGGCGCAAGGTCTTTCATGCTTCCGACACTTTTTTAACGGCAATGTCGCGGCGGATGCGGGGGAATTCTCGGATGCTACGGCCATCGACCGCGCTGCTGCTCGGCGGTGCCCTCATCGGCATTGCGGCGCTCGGCGGCTGCGCCGACAACGGCC
>Ga0209693_10000749_pt1 | contig 13345 bp, 11 predicted proteins | sample HubBroMetageWRM3_FD_188345 | JGI IMG/M metagenome (GOLD analysis project Ga0209693, IMG submission 188345) | Warmed soil microbial communities from the Hubbard Brook experimental Forest, New Hampshire - Hubbard Brook CCASE Soil Metagenome WRM 3... | ecosystem: Environmental > Terrestrial > Soil...
GGCTGATTTTGCGCTTTGGGCGACGGCCTGCGAGACCGCGCTCTGGCCCGCCGGCACCTTCATGCGTGCCTATGAGGAAAATCGGACGGCCGCAATCGAGGGCGTCATCGAGGCCGAGCCGGTCGCCGAGCATGTGCGCGACATGATGGCCAAGGCGACCACTTGGACCGGAAGCGCGTCGGACCTTCATCGGATCGGTGCCGCGATGGAGTATGTTTGGAGTCGGCCGCCCGGGCCGGCCGGCCGTAAAGCGATTTCACGGGCGCGTGCGATACTGTGCCCACGATTCAGCAACCCTATAGTCGGCTAGAATGAGGTGCTGTCATTTTGACGAGGAGACTGGAGGACCATGACTGAGCGCAAGCCTCCGGGGACGAGCTGGGAGACGTGGATCGAAGCGCAGATCCGTGTCGCCAGGGAACAGGGAGCCTTCGACAACCTGCCGGGGGCCGGTAAACCCCTCCCGTATCTCGGTCAGGAATACGATCCTGACTGGTGGGTGAAGCAGCTCGTCCAGCGCGAGCAGATCTCGATCCTGCCGCCATCGCTCGAACTACTCCGCAAGGTGGACAAGGAGCTCGCCGCGATCGAGAAGCTCCACGACGAAGCGACCGTCCGTCGTCGGGTCTCCGCTCTCAACGTCGAGATCGCCAAGGTCAACGCGCTGTCATTCGGCCTGACTGTCAGCCTGCAGGACGATCTGGTGCTGCACTACCTACTCGATCTCACCACCGAGGATCAGAAACAGCGATGGCTGCCAGGCTTCTCGTCCGGCGAACTGATCGGTGCCCTCGCGATGACCGAACCTGGCGCCGGCAGCGATCTCAGAGGGATCCGCACCAGTGCTCGCCGCGACGGCGACAGCTGGATCCTCAATGGCCAGAAGACATTCATTTCGAGTGGCATCATGGCCGACCTCGTCGTGGTCGCCGCGCGCTCCGACCAGGAGGGCGGCTCACGGGGGTTCAGCTTGTTCGCCGTGGAACGCGACACACCCGGATTCCGGCGCGGACGCCAGCTGGACAAAATCGGGCTGCCGGCTCAAGACACCGCCGAGTTGTTCTTCGATGACGCGGTGGTTCCCCTCGACAATCTGTTGGGAGAAGAAGGCCGCGGGCTGCAGTACCTGATGAGCCATCTGCCCCGCGAGCGACTGGGAGTCACCGCCCAGGCCATCGCGACCACACGTGCGATCTTCGACCAGACCGTCCAGTACTGCCAACAGCGCAATGCATTCGGCCAACCGCTAACCGCGCTGCAACACATCCGTTTCCAGCTCGCCGAGATGGCCACCGAGCTCGACATCACCGAGGCATACGTCGACAAATCGGTTCACGCGTTCAATGCAGGCGAGCTCTCCGCCGTCGACGCCGCGAAGGGTAAGTGGTACGTCAGCGAGCTCCAACGCCGGCTTATCGATAGCTGCCTACAACTTCACGGAGGGTATGGGTACATGGTCGAGTACCCAGTCGCCCGAGCGTATCTCGATACCCGCGCCCAGACGATCTACGGCGGCACAACGGAGATCATGAAGGAGCTCATCGGCCGCGAGATTGCCGGCTCAAACCAGACTTCTCATCGTAATGAATATTGATCCGGAGCCTTAATTTAATATATATTAGATCGCGTACGAGGAGGGTTGCCCAACATGCCGCCAAATATCCTACCCAGTCCATCGGATTTTTCTGCAGGGCACTTCGCTGGTTGGTTTTTCACGTTGTATGCCGGCCTGCTCGTGGTCAGTATCGCCGTCATCTGGGCCCTGTGGACGGGGTTCAAGAATCAGAACTGGCTGCCGTCGATGCTGATCTTCGGGGGATTCCTGTGCTCGCTGTTGGAGCCGATGCTCGACCTACTGGGCCATCTTCGGTGGGCCAATGACCTCCCGTTCTACGTCTTCACCAACTTCGGAATTCAGATACCGCTGCTGATCCCATTCTGTTACGCGGCCTTTTTGGGCTTGGAGCCCTATTTCATCTACCTGCTGTTCAAGCGCGGCCTGAACGTCAAGCAGGTGATGCTGGTCTACCTGATTGCGGGATTGACCGATGCCATCATGGAGACTCCTGGGCTGCTGATGCACGTCTACCAGTACTACGGCGTTCAGCCTTACACCTTCCTGAAATTCCCGTACTGGTGGGCGTTCATCAACGGTGCGTCGTTCATGACGATTGGGTTCTTCATTTGGTATTTGGAACCCCGGCTGAAGGGCTGGGGACGAGCCCTGTTCCTGGTGCTTCCCCCCGTCGGGATGATGGTCGCCTATTTCAGCGTCGGCTGGGTGCACATCCTGGCGCTCAACTCCACTCTGCCGACTGCGGCCAAGTGGGTGGCCACCACGATCATGATGGCCGGCTTCATTCTCTACATCCGCGGCATGGCCTACTTCGTCGCAGTGCCGGACGAGGAAGCGGTCGATTGGCATTTCGGTCATCTCCTTACCTACCGGCTACTTGCCTTCCTGCCCTCAATGCGACAGCGCATGCTTGACGACGAGGCACGGCGCCGCGCCGCAACAGATGCTCCGGCACGACGAGAACGAGCGCGAACGTCCTAGCCGGCGACCCGGACTTGCCGTGGCGGGTGAACATATCCCCGCCATGGCATTGTTTCATCGAAACTACTTAATCGGAGATAGAAAATCGTGGTTTCGGCCAGTGTTACATTGGTTTGCACGGTGTCCGCGGACCGGTTGCAGCCTCGAATGTGGGATAGAAATTGTGCCCGCACACGGGGGCGTGGTTCCGTTTGCTGGCTAGAATCGGTCAATGACCAGGCGGACTGACGTGGCTTCTGTGACGGGTCCGGCGTCCGCCGACATCGCTGAGTCCAAATCGGCCCAGACAAGACGGCGGATCTTAGACGCGGCCGCCCACGTGTTGAGCGCCAATGGATATGCCGGGTTGCGCCTCACTGACGTGGCGGCACAGGCTGAGCTGCAGGCGCCAGCGATCTATTACTACTATCCGTCGCGCGATGACCTCATCGAGGAGGTGATGTGGGCCGGCATCGCCGACATGCGCGAACATGTCGTCGCAATACTCGACGGCTTACCTGCGGACGTCTCTGCCCTGGATCGCCTGCTCGCCGCGGTCAGCGCTCATCTGCGACACGAACTAGAGATATCGGACTACACGACCGCGGCCATCCGCAACGCCGGCCAGGTACCGCCGCGGATTCGAAAGCGCCAGGTCCTCGAGGAAGAGCGCTACGGCGAAGTGTGGCGACGACTGATCAACGACATGGCACGATCTGGTGAACTGCGCGCCGATCTGGACTTATACATGGCTCAGATGCTGGTCTTGGGCGCGCTGAATTGGGCGGTCGAATGGTGGGATCCTCGGCGCGGCTCTTTAGAAGCCGTGGTCGCCAATGCGCAGTCGTTCGTCCGGTATGGATTAGCGGAGCCGACAGTCGGTTAGCGCAGCGAGGATTTTATCCGTCACTAGCTGCGCCGTCTCTGCGCACGCCGTCGTGCCCCCGTTGGCGTATTCCTTGACGGCATCGCCGACATTCCACAGACCGGCGAACGGTGTGTCGTGCGGCAGATCGAAACCCGCCACTGCCCGTTGCGGCGGCCAGTCGTCACGAGTGACCGCAATGCTCAGTATCCGTGCACGCTCATCGAACCGGTCGATATTGTCGCGCAGATCCGCCAGCAGGAGCTCGGTTTCGGCGGCCTCGTCGAAGTCACCAATGGAGGGCTTGGGCACCGAGGTCCCGACGTAGAGATGCCATCCCTGCGGCGCCATCTCCGGGCAGGTATCGGTGAAAGTCGCGATGTAGGCCAGTCGGCGCGACGTGGCGAAGCTGAGCATGCCGGGAACGTCGACGAGGCGGTGGCGGCTCGCGAAGTTCACCGAGATCATTGCGGTCGGGCGATCGCCCTTCTTGACCAGGTCCTGGTAGTCGGATGGCACGTTTTCCTCGCCGAGAAGCTCGATGGTGGCCGCGGGTCCGACATCGCTGACCACGACTGACGTTGCGACGCTGACCTTCTCGCCGGCGCGGTTCACCTCTACGCCGGTCACCCTGTCGCCATCGGAGATGATCTCGGTGACCGTTGTGCAAAGCCACACTTCGCCGCCGTGCGACTCGACGACGTCAGCCAGACCGCGCCACAGCCCGATGGTGCCGTCGGGGTGAAAGCCGAACCGCTTGAACGCGCTCTTGCGAGTGAAGTAAGTGAGGAACACCCGCGCCGGAAGGTCTTCTGAGCCTACTGCGAAGATCGAGGCGCACATGTTGCGGAATATGCCGTGCACGCGTTCGTTTTTGGTGTACCGAGACACCCATTCGGCGGTACTGATCTGGTCTTCCGGCAGGCCGGAGTCGCTGCGCGCGGCGCCGATGCCTGCCACCAACTTGGCGCCCTGGCGGGTGAGCTTGCTCAGCAGAAAACCCCACCCGCCGCCGGTCACGTCGACGTTTTTGCCGCCGATCCGGTACAGCAGCGCTGGCTTGGGTTCGCGGATGTCGAACGGTGCGCCGACCTCCTCACATGTCTGTTGGGTAATGCCGCCGACCTCGATCACGATGGCACCGGTATTGACCTTGAAACCGTCGATGTCGTCGGTAGAGGCGCGTCCACCGACCTTGTCGAGGCGTTCCACGACGAGGGTGCGATAGCCGTGGTGGGCAAGCCGGGCGGCGGTGAACAAGCCGCCCGCGCCGGCTCCGATAACGACCGCATCGAATTGCGTTCTGTGCACTCGGGTCTCGCTTTCTAATAGGACCGGGGCAGGCCCAGCGATGTTTGGGCCACGAAGTTGAGCACCATTTCGCGGCTCACCGGCGCGGTGCGCATCAGCCTGGTGACGAACCACAGCTCGGAGAGCCCGTATTCGTGGGACAGCCCGTTGCCCCCATGGGTTTGAATCGCCTGGTCGAGCGCCTTCAACGCGGCTTCGGAGGCAGCGTATTTGGCGATGTTCGCGGCTTCACCCGCCGGTTCTCCGGCATCGAAGAGCTCGGCGCTGCGCAGGGTCGCCATGCGGCCTAGTTCGACCGCGATGTGGCATTCGGCGAGCGGATGCGCAACGCCTTGGTGGGCGCCGATCGGCGTCGACCAGACGCTCCGGTGTCGCGCGTAATCCACGGCTTTGCCAATCGCGTAGCGTCCGATGCCACTGGATAACGCGCCGACCAGGATCCGTTCGGGGTTCAGGCCGTCGAAAACCTGCCGAAGACCGTTGCCGGCGACCCCGATCAGCGCATCTTCGCCAACTGCGACGTCATCGAGGAACACGGTGAACTGCTTGTCCGGTGACACGATCGACGTGGCAATGGGCGCAAACGTCAATCCCGGGGTGTCGGTTGGAACTGCGAATAAAGACAACCGATTGCGCTCCGCTGTCGAATGATCCGCGTCGCGCGTGACCAGCAGTATCGCGTCGGATTGGTCCACCGCGGAGATGTAGTACTTGGAACCGGAAATCCTCCAGCCGGTATCGGTGCGTTTCGCAGTTGTCTTGATGTCGTGGCTGTTTGACCCGGCGTCGGGTTCGGTCAGGCCGAATGCCATCTTCCTGGTCCCGTCCGCGATCCGCGGCAGCCATTGCTGCTTCATTTCCTCCGACGCGTGACACGCTAGGATGCTGCCGCAGATGGCCGGCGAGATCACCCAGATCAGCAGCGGCATCCCTTGCGCAGCAAGCTCTTCCACGACGACGACGGCATCAGCCATCCCTCCCCCGCCGCCACCGTAGCCCTCGGGCAGGTGCAGGCCCAACAGGCCGGCGGCGCCGAGGTCATTCCACAACTCCTCGATCCCCCTGCCCGTGCGTGCCCGCTCCAGGAAATACTCGGGACCGTATCGCTTGGCGATCCCGGCGACGCTGTCGCGAATCGCCTTGTGTTCGGGCGAATCACTGATCAATCCCATCTCCTACCTCCCTGTGAAGCGTGGTACGCGTTTCGCTCTGAACGCTGACAGCGCCTCAGCGGCATCGGCGGTGTCGGCGGTGGCCGTCAATGCCTGGATCTCTGACTGCAGTTGCGTGGCCAGGTCGTTGTGCCACGCATCGCGCAATAGCGCCCGCATTCGGGCGAATGCGCGGGTCGGGCCTTGCGCCAGCTCGGTCGCCAGGGCCACGGCCCGCGCTCGCAGCTCGTCAGCCGGCACGATCTCGTTGATCAGCCCCCACTCCAGGGCCTCGGTCGCCTCGATGGGTGTGTTCCGCAGGTAGGCCTGGGCTGCTCGGCGCGCGCCGATCAGGCGTGGCAGGTGCCAGGTTCCGCCGCCATCTCCCGAAAGGCCAAGTCTTGCAAACGCTGTCAGGAACTTCGTGCCTTCGGCTGCTAGCACCAGGTCGGCCGCGTAGATGTAGCCGAGCCCACCACCGGCGATTGCGCCATGGGCGGCGGTGACGATCGGTGCATCGATGCGGCTGAGCACGCGAAAGGCTTCATGAAACGGGGTGGTCATCCGCTCCAGGAGTTCGCCATACGGTGTCGACGCATCCGACGGAAAAGAATCAATGTCGCCGCCCACCGAAAATGACGGCCCGTCGCCGCAAATGAGGACGGCGCGAACGGACCGGTCATCGGCGATGCGGCGGGCGACGACGAGGGATTCGAACGCCGTGCGTGGGTCGATTGCGTTGCGCGCCTCAGGCCGGTTCAGGCACACGGTCGCGAGTCCGTCGACCACGGAATAGTCGATCGTTTCAAGCCGAGCCTGATCGTCCAGCGCTTCAACCCATGCGGCGGTGTCGGTCAGCTGATCCAACGACGTCATGCGGCCATCGTCGGCGAAGCCGATCACATGATGAAACGCCGCCTCGAGCTTCTTGCCGGACCGCCGAGCCTCGCCCCGGTAGTGGCCGATGACCAACAAGCGGCCGTCGTCGAGGGCGTGGAATTCGTCGGGATGGGCTGCCACCCGGTAGTGGCGACCGAGTTGCCACCACAGCTCACGGCGCATCGCCTCGGGGCCGACGTGCTCACCACCCGCCCCCAACGGCAGCCCCTCGGTGGCGTGTCCGATGAAATCCGGGTGCAGCAGCTTTCCGAGCGTTTCCCGGTCGCCGTCGGCCAATGCGCGGTAGAGGCTCCGAACGGCAGCGATCTTGGTCTCCCAAGGCGGCGATGCGTCAGGCGACATGGCCGCTGACACCCCCTTTTGCGTTTGCGTCGCAAAAGCAACGGCAACTGCATTTTTTAATACTCATTAGACGTGTATCAGACCAGATCAGTACCTATCCGTCCACACTCTAGCAGAATTTTCTAGTATATGTTAAATTATCGATGTCGTCGATAGGGGCCCGCAACATGGACAACGCACGCGTAACCGTCGATGTGGACGGCGCGGTAGCGCATGTCCGACTGAACAGGCCGGACAAGCTCAATGCACTCGACACCGCGATGTTCGAAGGACTGGTATCCGCGGGCAAGCGACTCATGTCCGACCCCGACATTCGAGCGGTGGTGGTCAGCGGCAACGGACGCGCCTTCTGTGCCGGCCTGGACTTGTCGTCATTCGCTCGCGTCGCCAAGGGGGGTGGCGAGCATGCAGCCATGCCGCCGACGACCGTCGAGCGTCTCGGCGGTACGACGGCGCTGGGTCCGCAAGCCGCGCTGGTCTGGTCGCAGGTTCCCGTGCCGGTCATCGCCGGCATTCATGGTGTGGCATACGGCGGCGGGCTGCAGATCGCCCTGGGTGCAGACATCCGGGTGGCGTCCCCGGACGCGGAGCTTTCCGTCATGGAGGTGCGGTGGGGACTGATACCGGACATGGCCGGAACACAGCTGCTTCCCGAGCTGGTCGGCCGTGACGTCGCCAAGGACCTCACGTTTACCGGCCGGAAAGTCAGCGGATCCGAGGCCGCCGGAATGGGACTTGTCACCCGATTGGCCGACGATCCGGTAGCCGCAGCAGTGCAGCTCGCACAACAGCTCGCGGCCAACGACCGAAACGCGTTGCGGCACGCGAAGGCGTTGCTGGACATGGCCGGTCGAGTTCCGCTTGCAGATGGCCTCGATGCCGAGCAACGCGCCATCAAAGAGCTACTGGCCTCGCCGGCCATCGCCACCATCGCCGCGGAACGCCTTCAAAAGATGCGCCGAGCGTAAACCGCGTTAAGGGCGCCTGGAATCGGGCCAACCTCGGACACTAGGAGGAACTGTGACAACGACAACGCGACGCACGACGGTAGCGAGTGCGCAACTTTTGGGATCAGTTCAGTTGCGGTAGAACGTCGGAGCCGATGAGTTCGACCATGTCGCGGTATTCGTCGGCCGGCTGGCCCCCCATGTCGATGTAGATCAGGTTCGTGTCGCTGGTGAGCACTTCCGACCAAGCGTTGAGCCGTTCGGCCACCTCCGGCGCGCTGCCGACGACCGCGGGTCCCCTGGTGGTGAGGAACTCGAAGTCGAACGGCTTGGTGACGAACGCCGGCGGGTCGGGGTTGACCCGGGGGATCACGGTACTCATCAGCTCGAAGTAGGCCCGGTAACGCGGTTCCCACCGCTCGCGGGCCGCCTGGCTGGTCTTGGCGACGTTGACGTGCCAGCAGGCGCCGACGCGCGGCTCGCGCGGATGCCCGTAGGACGCGAACTTTTCCAGGTAGCTCTCGACCACGGGCTTGAACATCTGCGGGTTACCGAAGGCCGAGGGCAGCATCAAGTCGAGACCCAGGCGCGCCGCCAGTTCCGTCGACGATTCCGAGGCGCCGCCGCCGACCCACAGCGGCATCGCGCCGACCGGCACGGGCTGCAGCACGAACTCACTGATCGGGGCGCGATGGCGCGAGCCCGCCCAGTTCACCTCCTTACCGGCCCACAACTGGGTCAGCAGTTCGACGTTCTGCGCGAACAACTCGTGGGAGTCCTCCAACCGCTGCCCAAAGAGCGTGTAGGTGGACACGAAGAAGTTGCCCCGGCCCACGACGACCTCGCAGCGTCCACCCGACAGGGCGTCGACCGTCGCGTAGTCCTCGGCCACCCGGATCGGGTCCAGGTTCGCGGCCAGCGTCACAGCCGTGGACAGCCGCAGTCTGGACGTGCGTTCCCCGATGGCCGCGAGGATCACCGGCGGCGCCGACGTGGTGTATTCCAGCCCGTGATGTTCGCCGATGTGCACGGCCTCGAAGCCTGCTTCGTCGGCGACGACGGCTGCCTCGACAATGGCCCGGTGCCGTTCGGCGGCTGTGGGAGCGAGTCCGGTGACTGGATCGGCCACGACGTCACCCAGGGTCATCAGACTCAACTTCATGTCGGCTCCTTACTGTGCCGGATATCAATCTTTGTTGGGTTATCGATCGGCGTGAGAGGTTGGCTATTTCCGCTGCGGGCGTTGTCAATTCACGTTGAAACCGTTGCGGCGCAGCCAGTCATGAACATGGTCGGCCGCCCGTGACAGATGCGATCGTTGGTCTTCGCCAGCGAAGTAGTGGTTGGCTTCCGGCAGGTCCACCCGCTCTTTGTCCTGGTGACCGATCGCATCGAACACCTGTGCCTGATGGCTGGTGGGCACCGCGTCGTCGCAGCCGTTGACGACCATGAGCACCGGCACCGAAACCCTCGGCGCGGCATCCCCGGCGTCCACCTGGGCGGTGTCCAGGCCCCATTGCGACAACCAGCTGCGCGCGGTGGTAAACCGCATCAGCGCTCCAGGGCTGGTGTTGGCCACCTCGGGGTCGCCCAGATAGCTCCACCGCGGCCGGCGTCCGTTCGGTTCGATGGTGGGATCCAGCCAGCGCGGGTCGGCCATCGTCCCGTGGACGACGAACGAGTGCTCAGCGTGCGGCTTGCCGGCGTTGCGGAAGTCCCGCAGTTTCTGCTGCGCGTAAGCAGTGATCCGGCGGTTGCGCTCGCGTTGTCGTTCGCGGTAGGCGGCGAGGAAGTCGGCCGAATACGGTGGCTGATTCGGGTTCGCGGGGTCGTAGAGATCAAACTCGGCGTCGCGATCACGGTCCGGCTGCAGCTCGTCGGTGATCGAGGCATCGAGGAACTCGGTCAGCAGCCGGTGACGGCTGCGCGGAGCCGCCAGCTGCATCACCGCGTCGGCAGGCGGCAGCGCGGTCTCAGCAAGCGACGACGGCTCCTCGGCGGCGGTCTGGGTAATAGTGGGCTTCTCGGCTTCGGCCTGGTAACCCATCATCGGCGATCCCCCGCCGCTCCAGCCGGCCAGCACGACACGCTCATAGCCGAGCCGTTCTCGCGCGTCGCGGACGCAGGCACCAAGGTCGATCAAATGGTTTTCCATTTGCAGCGCGGAGTCGCCAACCGAATACCGGTTGGCGTAGCCGATCACGTGTAGCCCGGTGCGTGCCAGTTCGGAGAACAACGGGAGGTAGGCAGGCGAACCGATCGGATGAGATGCCACGATCACCGTGTCGGAGTCGCGGTCGCCGCGTAGTAACTGCGCGTAGCGCACCACATGGTCCGCGACGGTGCCATAGACGTCATTGCGCACCGTATGCTCCTGCGACACCACCAGGTAGGGGGTGCGCCGGTACTTGATACGCGCGACGGCCGGCGGGGTATTGGTCGGCGATGTCATGAGCAGCGCATCTCACGCCACGGGATGTCCCGGTCGACCCGCGGTTCCCCCGGCAACCCGAGCACCCGCTCACCGAAGATGTTGCGCATCACTTCGGAGGTACCTCCCTCGATCGAATTAGCCAAGTCTTGATCTCGCCGGTCCCGCGTCGAGTATAACCATACACCGTTTGGTTCAGGCGCGCCCGCGATGCCGAAAAGTGGGTTTACCGGCACCGTCGTCTCAATCGATGACATCGAAAAGGAGATCCAGCCGCTCTGGGCCGTTGGCGATGCCAGGGGCCCAGTGCACTTCGGCCGCGGGGTCCGCGAAGCGCAGATTTGTCACCCGATTGAATAGCTCGTCGAAAGCGATCGCAATCTGAATCCGGGCGAAGTGCGAACCCAGACAACGATGGATTCCCAGTCCGAAGCCGGCCGAACTACTGCGCCGCACATCGAACTTCAAGCACGACGCATCCTCGAAGCGAGCCTCGTCGCGATTGGCAGAATCGAAGCGAATCAACAACTGCTGGCCTTGCCTGATCGTCACCCCACCGAGTTCGACGTCCCTGGTGGCGGTTCGGCCGAGACAGCCAACCGGCGACTCCAGCCGGATGAACTCATCCATGTCCTGACGAATCCAGGCGGGATCACGTAGCCGTTGTTCGAGTTCGGGCCGGCTCGCTAGGTGGTAGGCGATCGAACCCATCGCCCCCCGGGTGGTGTCGAGACCACCCAGGAACAGGACGGTGATGACGCCGAGTCGTTCCTCGTCTGTCAGCGGCCTGCCACCCTCCACCGTGCCGGTGGCGATGGCGTTCAACACATCGTTTCGTGCAACTGGGTTCGCCTCGCGCTCGGCGATGTACTGCCCGGCGAGGACGGCAAGTTCGAAAAAGGCTTCATCGGTGGCCTCGACCGCCACCCGGATCACGACTTCGGCCGCATGGTCCATCTTCTCCAGGTCGTCCTCGTTGAAGACGACCCTCGACAAGGCATTGCCCACGAACGGACCCGCGAACTCCCGGACGAATTCGAAGCGCCCGTTGTCGATGAAGCGCCCGATGAGGTCGGTGGCATTTCTTCGCAGTTCGGGCTCGAACCGCAGCAGGAAGCTGCGGGTGAACAACGGATTGAGGATTTTGCGCAGTTCAACCTGGTAGGGCGGATCGGCATCGAGCGGGTTGAGTTGCACCGGTGACGGGCGGGGCGCAACACCGGTCGAGGAGAAGGTCTGCGGGTCTTCGAGGACTCGACGGACGTCGTCGTAGCGAGTCACGACGTACTGACCGCCACCGTCTGCATCGGTGTGGGCGACCGGACAATTGCGCCGCGCGTACGAAAAGACGTCCCATTTGGCCTTCTCGTGGTCGGGATCCCACATGTTGTAATGCGGCAGCATCGCCGCGGCCGAGATGTCGGATTCGGCCTGCGCTTTGCCCATGACGTGTCACGCTAATCCAGCGCTGTTTGGTTAGTCAACGTTTTGTATGTACAAGGAGTTGCACCACGCGCTACGTTATCGAACAATGATCGGTTAGATACAGCTGTGTGGCGCGGCGACGCCGCTGAACGGGAGGTCCGCATGGGAGCGTTGGACGGCAAGGTTGCCTTCATCAGTGGTGGGGCACGCGGGCAGGGCCGCTCCCATGCGGTGCGGCTTGCCAGGGACGGTGCCGACATCGTCACGTTCGACATCTGCGAGCAGATCGACTCGGTTCCCTACCCGCTGGGAACCGAGGAGGAACTCGCCCAGACCGTCGAAGAAGTCGAGGCGCTGGGCCGTCGAATTGTGGCAGCCAGAGCCGATGTGCGCGACGAGGCGGCGGTCAACAAGGTTTTCGACGAGGGGCTCGCGGAGTTCGGCCGGCTGGACATCGTGATCGCCAACGCCGGCATCATGCCCGTGCTGGGCCCCACATCGACCGTGGTCCAGGCGTGGCACGACTGCATCGACGTCATGCTCACCGGCGTTCTCTACACGATCGAGGCGGCCATCCCCACGCTCGTCGAACAGAACCAGGGCGGCGCTATCGTCATCACCAGTTCGGCGGCCGGCCTGAAGGGAACGACACGCAGCCTACGGTCCAAGACGTACGGGATGTTGGGCTATACCGCCGCGAAGCACGGCGTCGTGGGGCTGATGAGGGCCTACGCAAATGCACTGGGCAGCTACAACATTCGGGTGAACTCCATTCACCCCACCGGTGCCGACACACCCATGGTCAACAACGAGTCGTTTTTGGGTGCCGCGCCCGATGTCCCCGAGCTGTTCGAAGCGATGACCAATATCCTTCCTGTGCAGCTCATCCAGGCTGAAGACATCTCCAACGCGATCGCCTGGTTGGTCTCCGACGAAGCCCGATACATCACCGGCGCGGCCATCCCTGTCGATGCCGGTGCGACCGCACGCTGACGCGCTACCCGACGGCAGTGGTTGATCCCCCCGAGAGCGCCGAATCCGTACGTTGGTGGCAAAAGATCTTCGCCCTGCGGGAGATCGCTGCCAACACCTACGAGACCGATCCCATACGCTCGGGCCTGCCACGTCTCTACGGTGGCCAGGTCGGGGCGCAGAGCCTGCTGGCCGCGGCTGCGACGGTCGATACCGACCGTGTCGCGCACTCGTTGCACACCTCGTTTTTGCACGCGGGCGACGACACCCATGCCGTCACCTACGACGTCAACTGGGTGCGTGATTCCCGTTCGATGTCAACCCGTGTCGTCACCGCGCAGCAAGACGGACGAATGCTGGCCACCAGCGTCGCGTCGTTTTACACTGCACCAACGGGAGACCGCGCACCCTCGATCGAACATGAATGGCCACCGGCCGACGGTGAACCCGTCCAACCGCCGCCCC
>Ga0209693_10000750_pt1 | contig 13339 bp, 13 predicted proteins | sample HubBroMetageWRM3_FD_188345 | JGI IMG/M metagenome (GOLD analysis project Ga0209693, IMG submission 188345) | Warmed soil microbial communities from the Hubbard Brook experimental Forest, New Hampshire - Hubbard Brook CCASE Soil Metagenome WRM 3... | ecosystem: Environmental > Terrestrial > Soil...
CCCGCCGAACGCGGCGCAATCCTCGACTACGCGCTCCAGGAGGGCGCGCCCGACGAGGTCATGGATGCCCTCGGCAGGCTCCCCGCCCGCACGGTCTTCCATACGATCGGCGAGGTCGTCCGCGCGACCGGGATACACACCGAAGACCCCAGAGACCGCGCCGACGGCTAATGGGTTTGCCGGGCCGGTTCTGACGCCGCGTCAGGCTGATCCCCACCCCCGTCGGGCGGTTGTTTCATGATCCAGGAGCCTTCCGCGCAGCATGTGCACTAGGACCTGGATCATGAAAATCGAGGCGGTTGACCAGCTATGCCGATCTAGACAATTATTTTGGCACTTATCCATCACCGTCCCTGTCAGCGCTGATCTGGGTCCTGATCCGGCTGCCAGGCCCGATTACGCTGCTTGGGGGACCGACTTCGGTGACTTTCGTGCCATACGACCGTCCGGTGCGCGCCGCGTTCGTCGGGCTTGGCCGGATCTACGACCTGAATGTGCGCGGCTACATCGACAACCCCGACGTCGAGGTCGTCGCGCTCGTCGACCCGAACGAGGAGCGGCGCGCGCAGCGCCAGGCGGACTGGCCCGACGCGGCCACGTTCGCGTCAGCGGCCGAGCTGGCGGCGAGCGGCCTCGAGGTCGACACCGCAGAGGTTCTGCTGCCGATCGTCCTGCACGCCGACGGCGTGGCCGAGCTGCTCGACTTCGGCTGGCACGTCAACCTGCAGAAGCCGATGTGCAACAGCCTGGCCGAGGCGCAGCGGATGCTGGACGCGGCGACGGCGAACGACCGGATCCTGCGCGTGATGGACAACTACCTGTTCTACGAGCCGCTGCACCGGCTCAAGGCGGTGGCCGAATCCGGGGAGATCGGCGGCGTCGTCGGCTACCACATGAAGATGGTCGGCACCGGCAACGGCGGCTGGGACGTGCCGTGGAGCAGCTTCGAGTGGCAGATAGACCAGATGAAGCGCGGCCGCGGGATCATGGTGTTCGACGACGGCTGGCACAAGCTAACGACCGCGATCTGGCTGTTCGGGCCGATCCGGGAGGTCCGTGCGTGGATCGGGAACCTCGCGGTGGGGCCCGGCATCGACCTCGAGACACCGGCCACGCTCATCTGGGAGCACGAGAATGGCATCCGTGGCGTGTGGGACGTCACGATCGCCATGGACATGTACCTGCGGTCCGATTACTACACCAACGACGAGCGCTGGGAGATCACCGGCAGCAAGGGGTTCGCGCGGGTCAACCGGTGCACCGGCCGCGGGATCCAGCAGCCCAGCGTGGAAATCTACGCCGATGGCGAGATGCGCGGCTACCACGCGCTCGACGACGACTGGGGCAGCAGCTTCCGCGACTCGGGCCGGTACTGGCTGCGCTGGCTGCACACCGGCGACGGCCCGCTGCTGTGGAGCGGCCAGGAAGCCGTCGACGTGCTGAGGTTCGCGCTCGCCGCGTACGAGAGCAGCGCGAAGGGCGGCATCGGCGTGGACCCCGCGCTGCTCACATAGGACTCGACAGGACCAGGCCGAAAATGGTGGCCGAGTCAGGTTGAGCGGGAGGCGGTCCATGTGGCCGGGCCGGGGTTCTGCCGGTCGGCACGGCGCACATGGACCGCCGGTCAGGGCTCGCGTTAGCTGCCCTTGGGATCCTCGGCGGTGACTGTGACAGCAGTGGCCGCGTTGTCCGCGCCGGCCAGGTCGGCGCGGCGCACCCGGACCATTACCAGTGTTATCAGGACGGCGGCCAGCATGATCACGGCTGCGACGGTGAAGCCGCGGGAGATGCCGCTGGCGAGCGCGCTGTGCAGGATCGGCGCGGGTATCTGCCCGGCGGAGCGCAACGCCGACACTGGGTGCCCGGCCCTCGCCGCCGCGGCGTGCGCCACCTGGGTGTGGGCGCTGGCAGCCACGTGTCCCCAGACGACGGTGCCGAGCGCGGCCAGGCCGATCGCCCCGCCGACCTGCTGGCCGGTGTTCAGCAGGCTCGAGGCAAGCCCGGAGTCCTCGTCCCGCACGCCGGAGACCCCGACGAGGAACAGCGGCACGAAGATCAGGCCCAGGCCGGCGACCGTGACGAGCATCGGGCCGAGGAGGCCGTTGAGGTAGGTGCTGTGGTCGGTTACCCGGGAGAACCAGTAGAACCCGCCGGCGCCGAGCAGGCCGCCGGCGAGCATCAGCGGCCGGGCGCCGATCCGGGGGATCAGCTGCGACGCGACCGCCGAGACCACCGCGATGCCCGCGGCGAACGGGAGGAACGCGACGCCGGTCTCGAGCGCTCCGTAGCCGAGCACCTCCTGCACGAAGATCGTCAGGAAGAAGAAGATGCCGAGCAGCGCGGTCCCCATCACCAGCGCCGTCAGGTACGCGCCGGAGCGGGTGCGGCTGGCCAGGATGCGCAGCGGCATCAGGGCGTTCTGGCTCCGCCGTTCGATCAGCACGAACGCCGCGAGCAGGACCGCCGATGCGGTCAGCGCGGCGATGACTTTGGTGTCGCCCCAGTGCGAGACGCCGGACTGGTCGGTGCTGGCGTTGGACAGGCCGTATACCAAGGCGGCGACGCCGGCGGTGCCGGTGATTGCGCCGGGCAGGTCCAGCCGGCCGCCGCGGCGCTCGGACTCGGCCAGGACCCGTGGCGCGGCGAGGGCGGTAAGAATCCCGATCGGCACGTTCACGAACATCACCCATCGCCACGACAGGTAGCTGGTGAGCAGCCCGCCGCCGATCAGCCCGATCGCGAGCCCCGCCCCGCTCATCGCCGAGTACACGGCCATCGCCCGGTTGCGCGGTTGTCCCTCAGGGAAGTTCGTAGTGATCAGGGCGAGCGCGGTCGGTGCGATGATCGCCGCGCCGGCGCCCTGGACCGCCCGGGCCGCCAGAAGCCACGCCTGTGAGGTCGCGAATCCGCCGGCCAGCGACGCCGCCGAGAACAGCACCAGCCCCGCGATGAACACTCGCCTGCGGCCGAGCAGGTCGCCCGCGCGCCCGCCGAGCAGCAGCAGGCCTCCGAAGGTGACCGCGTACGCGGTGACCACCCACTCCAGCCCGGATCCGGAGAACCCCAGCGCCCGCTGGATATGCGGCAGCGCCACGTTCACGATGCTGGCGTCCAGCACCACCATGAGCTGGGCGGCGGCGATGACCACCAGGGCAATGCCGAGCCGGCGGGGCGGCGCCCCCGTGCCCTGCCGCTGTGGTTGTCCGCTGGCGCTCCCGCCGGGGCTGGCCACCGCCCGCCCGTTATGCGCCGTTGCTGTATGAGACATCCTGTCCGCTCCTTCCGCTGCTGTTGTCGGGGCTGCCCGGCTGGTGCGCCGTGGCGGCGAAGGCTCTCGCCCGTCGCCGAGGCCATGGGGAGCGTGTCCCGCAGCCGGCGGCCCGCCTCGACACAAACATGTCACTCGGTGTCAGTTGCTGTCAAGAGACTTTTGTCTATGAGTGACTTAAGCTTCTACGTGACGATAGTCATCCAGCGCCTATAGTCACTCCGTGGCATCCGTGCTACGCTGCCGCAATGAGCGTGCAGACGGCCCCGGTACCTGGCCTGCGCGAGCGCAAGAAGGAGCGCACCCGGCAGGCCCTCATCACCGCGGCCTTTGACTTGTTCCAGCAGAAGGGCTTCGACGCCACCACCGTCGAGGAGATCGCGGCCGCCGTTGAGGTGTCGAAACGCACCTTCTTCCGGTACTTCGGATCCAAGGAAGATCTCGCGCTCAGCGTCCAGGACGACTGGGAGACCGCCGGCATCAGCGAGCTTGCCGCGCGCCCGCCGGACGAGCCGGTGATGACCGCGATCCGGCGGGCCGTGCACGCCGGATACCGGTCGCTCGCCGAGGACAACGACCGCCGCCCGCCCAACTCGGACGGCCCGCCGTCGCAGCGACTCGCCCGCTTCACCGAGCTGATGAGCACATCGCCCGCACTATTCGGGGCCAGCCTTCAGCGCACCGCGGCGCACGCGGACGACCTCGTTGGGCTCATCGCCGAGCGGATGGGCGCCGACCCGGCAACCGACCTGCGACCCCACCTGGCCGCCGCGGCGGCGCAGATCGCGGTCCGCACGGCGCTGGAGACCTTCAAGCGCGCCGGCGGCACCGCCCTGTCAGTGGCGGAGGACGCGGATAAGGCGTTCAGCCTGCTCGAGGAGAGCATCAACTACCCCGCCGCGCCGGGCAGCAGCTGATCCCGGCACCTCCGGCCACGGCCAGGCCAGGCACAACCAAGCCCGCTCCGCGGATGCGTGACACGACCGGGTCAGGTCACATAGGACTCGACAGCGCGGGGACCCGGCCCGCCCTGGCCCGCCTGATCGCGTGCTGGCGGAACAGTTCGGCGGCCGGCAGCAGCCGCCGCTCGGCCGACCAGGTCAGGCAGATCTCCCGCGCCGCCGCGGGGTCCGGGATCTCGCGGTAGAGGACCGGCCCGCTCGCCGCTTCCGGCGATCCGGCGCGCGGCGCCGGGATGATGGCCACGCCGAGCCCGGCGGCCACAAAGCCGCGCACGGTGGACAGGTCGTTGCCCTCAAATACGACGATGGGCGTAAAGCCCGCCTGGGCACACAGATCGTCGGCCTGCTTCCGCAGTCCGGTCGTCGGCGGCAGACTCACAAACTGCTCCCCGGACACCTCGGCGAGGTGAATGCGCTCGCGGGTGGCGAGCTCATGGTCGCGGGGCAGGGCGAGGCGCAGCGGCTCCACGGCGAGCTGGCGGACCCGGAGCCCCGGGTCGCGGCGGCGCACCGTGCCGATCTCCAGGTCGGCGTCGCCGCCGTTCAGGGCCGGGGCGTGCAGCTCGTCGTGGACCTGGGTCAGCCGGAACCGGACGCCCGGGTGACCCGCGCGGAAGCTGCGGACCAGATCGGGCACCAGCCAGGTGCCCAGCGACTGCTGGAACGCAAGGGCCACCGTGCCGGTGTCGGGATCGATCAGCTGGTTGACCGCCGCGATCCCGTCGTCAAGCTGGTGCAGCAGCGCGTCGACGTGGTGCTTGAACACCGATCCGGCGTGCGTCATGTGCAGCGTCCGCCCGGAGCGGCGCAGCAGCGGCGTCCCGACCTGCGCCTCCAGGCGCTGCAGGGCGCGGGAGACTCCGGGCTGGGTAACCGCCGACAGATCGCTGATCTCGGTGACGGTGGCTCCGTCGGCGACCTGCTGGAACCAGCGCAGCGTGTCGGTATCCATATACATGACTGTAGATCATAGATCTCCTGAGTTGCGCTCATTGGACGCATGGGTACCGAGACGGCACACTGAAATGGCAAGGAAGAATCGACCCAGAAGGACATGCACATGGACAAGCCAACGTACGAGCTGCGCCCGCTGCTGGCTGAGGTCCGCGATGGATACCGGGAGATGCGCGCGATGCGCACGTCCCTACGGACCGCCAAGCGCGAGGTTATGCGCACCGCGCGGGCCGAGCGCAAGACGCTCAAGCATGACCTGGCCGGCTACACGTCGCCGGGCGACCGCGCCGACCTGGAGGCGATCCTCGCGCGCTACAGCGATGAGGAGACCGCGGACATCCGCAAGCTGCTCCCGGCCCGCCACTGAACCAACGGCTCACGCTTAGCCGGCGCACCGGGGCGCCGGTTAAGCGGCCTGGCCTGCGGGAACAATCCGGCCCTGAGCACCAGGGATGCTCACCGTCCAGCTCAGCCGCTGATTCGAGGTACGGATGGAGCCCCAGGCGAGGATCACCGCCAAGGTCGAACACGCCCGCGAGGTCGAAGGATTCCTCGTGCGGCTCGGCTGGTCGGTGGCGGTCCTCGGGCTCATCGGCGTCGTGGTGTACGCGGTGCTGTGGGGACTCGGCGACCTCAGCACCGAGCAGGCCATAAGCCTGATCCTGGGAACCTGCCTGGCGACGATCCTGTCCGGCGCGACCGCTTACGGCTCCGGCACCAACGTGGGGCTCGGCGCGGAGCGCCTGGAGATCGCGGCCCGCGGCGCACTCCCCCAGCAGGACGAAGGCCCGGCCCAGCGCTGATGTCACCGGCGTGACCGGCCGTGGCGGGGCGGCCGGGCTCTCATCTGCACAACGAACGAGCAGCAGCCCACGGGACACGACGGGGTCCACAATCGTGGCGCGGCAGGACTCACCCGTTGTCCGGGCGCACCCAGATGTCCCGATCGTGCATGAGCTCAATCTGCTTGGCGGTCACCTCGTGGCGGTACTCGTCGTGCGTGTACGGGGCGCGGTCGAGGTAAAGGTTCTTTGGGTAGACCGGCTGCTCATAGATGAGCTGGTACTGCTCGGTGGTCAGATCCTTGATCCAGTTGTCCCACTGCGCATTCGCGCGGAACCGGCGCAGCGCATCAACGTCGACGGTCCCGGCCACCCAGGACGAGCCGCCGCTGTAGTCGTGCCGCCCGACGATCTGGCCGCGGTAGTCGATTACCGCTGACCCGCCGCCGAACGTGTCGATCGGCACGTCGGAGTCGGTGTGCAGGTAATACGTCCCCACGTTGCACGCGATCAGGTACATGTTGTTGTCCAGCGCCCGCGCCCGGTTCTGGATCTCGAACAGGCCATTGCCGACGTGCGGGTGCGGGTACGGGCCCCGGTAGACGACCTCGGCGCCGTTCATCGCAAGGCCACGCGCGTTCTCCGGGTACGAGCCCTCGTTGGCCATCAGGAACCCGAGTCGGCCGATGTCGGTGTCGGCGACCGGGTAGAACGCGTCGAGGTTGCGGCCGTACAGCTCGATCCACTTGTCCCAGACGTTGTGCGGTGTCACCGAGTGCTCCACCGGCAGCAGCGGCACGACCTTGTGGTGCTTGAGGATGACGTCGCCGTCGGGGCTCAGGATGAACCCCACGTTGAAGAAGCGCCCGGGGAACTCTGGATGGCGCGCCTTGGCCTGGGCCATCACGAACGCGTTCCACTGCCGGGCCAGGCCGCCGAGGTAATCGGTCTCCGGGCCGGGGATGTCGATCGCGCATTCGGAGGCGAATTCCTCGTGATCGAGGTCGAGAACCTCGTCGTTGAACCCCTGCAGCGCTCCCTCGGGCACGGCGATCAGCCGCACCGGCAGGTCCAGGCTGGACAGCCACGACGCGGCCTTGATCAAGTGCGAGAGATGTTCGAGGTTCGTCTGGATCTCGTCACGGCGGCGGATGCCGCGCATGGTGGGCACCAGGCCCAGGGCTTGGTAAGGCTCGATCATGACATGTCCCTCCGGCCCGCTGAGCCTGGTCGCGGTCGGCCCATCCCGGGCTGTCACCTTGTCTACCCCGGGACTACCCGTTCTGTCTGGTTATCCCAGTCCCGGACGGCCAGCGGACTGACGCCGCCGGAGGGCAGAGCCGCTAAGAGCTGGGCGTGAGTAGCGATGCCACTGGTCCCGCATCGCCACACAGGTCACGGCCAGTGCGGCCGAGGCGATCACGTACCAGGCGATGGTCACGCCGTGCGCGGTGGCGGGAGGGTCGACCAGGACGCTCGCGCTGGCCGGGACGTTCCAGGCGGCCGCGATCGCCCCGAAGCTGACGGGCACGGCGATGGCCCCGCCGAGGTCGGCGTAACGGGAGCGGTCGACGCAGACGGCGGCGGCCACCGTGACCGCGCACCACCCGGTGAACTCGCCGATCAGCGGATAGACGGCCGGTGCGTGGCCGAGGGCGTGCGGCGGGATGGTGTAGGCCATGACGCGCAGTTGCGCCCAGCAGGTCAGCGCCAGGACGGGGACGGCCAGCAGCAGGTGGCAGGCGGGTGCCACCCAGGCCGGGACCGGGGTGGTCTGGGTTAGCGGCCGGAACGCGGCCCGGGGAACGAAAGCGAGCGCCGCGAGAGCGGGCAGCAAGGCGAGCCGGACGTTGCCCTGGCTGAGCAGCCAGCCAGAGGTCCGCGCGACATGGGCCTGGATGGCGAGGAAGACGGTGCCGGCCAGGCATCCGGTGATCAGCGTGGCCCACGGCATCGTCCGGGCGATGGGCCGGGCCAGCAGGGGCAGCGCGCGGAGCCAGGTCCGGCGGGGCCGCGTCGCCGTCAGCTCGTGCATAGCGGGCTCTGGGCTGCGCCGCCCGGTCCGGGCGCGCCTCCCGACGGACCGGGCGGGAAGCTCCGGACGCTGGGCATGCGTACTCCGAGCGCGCGGGCGAGCTGGGCGTCGTTGGTACGCCAGTTCAGCCATTTGCCCCATGCGTCTGTCAGGATGTGGCTGACCTGGTGTTCTGGCACGCTCGTCATCACGCTGGCCAGCAGGTATCCGGCCGCGGTGTTCTGTGGCCCGTCCCCGGGCGGCGTGACGTAACCCTTGCCCATGCCGGGGTAGGTCCAGGTCTGGACGATGCTGTTGGCGACGCCCGTGCCGGTTATCCCTCCTCCGGGGCCCGTGTTCAGGCCACCGTGGAGCTCGCCGGCTGAGCGGTGGGTGGCGAGGATAGCCAGCCAGATTGCGATTGCCTCCCGCGCCTGGCCGAGCGGCACGCATGGCTGGTATGCAGGGCTCCCGCTGTTTTGGGGAGGGATTCCTACCGCCCATTCGGCGGTGGCCAGGGCCAGGTCGAAGTTTGCGTCGGCCAGCTGGCCGCCAGCGGCAGGCCAGGACCCGACGGGCAGGTAGATCGTGGCTGCCGGGGCGGCGAAGGCGTTGCCCGGCGCCTGCTGCATCCGCGTGTTCCAGGCGGACACCTTCTGGATCGGGTGCCCATGTGCGAGGGCCCATTGGGACAGGGAGAGCCCCACGACCTGCCGGATCATCAGCGGCTGGCTGGGCTGGGCCGGCAGCCGCGCCAGCACCGCGTGGACCGGTTCCTCAAACGAGGGCAGCTGGCTGCTGAAGCCGGGATAGAGGCAGTACCGGACGTGGGCTGCGGTGGTGCATCGCTGCACCGAAGCCGGGTCGGCGACCTCAGTCACTAGGTGGTTCAGGGCGGTTGTCGGGATGGGCCGCAGCTGCAGGGCCCCCGCGAAGCAGATCACCGCCACGGCGACGATGCCGGCCGCGGCCAGCCCGGCCCGGGCTCTGACGCGGCTGACGGTCACAGCGAGCGCCACGATCCCGGCCAGGACAGCAAGGCCGGCCAGTTCCAGCGCGTGTGCGCCGGCCGGCGGGTACCCGGCCAGCGGGCCGGGCAGCGACGCTAGCTGGTTCACCATGATTTCCCACGGAACCAGCCAGATGGCGCCGTCCCACAGCGCTTGATATGCCCCGCAGCAGAGGAACAGCACCAGTGCGACGAGCACCCCGACCACCGGGTGCGACAGCCGGGAACCGATCGCGACTCCGGTTGCTCCGGTGGCGATTACCAGCAGCACCCCTCCTGCAAGCACCACGAAATCCGGCGTACCGATCGCGCCGCGCGTCTGCACCACGGCGCTGGCAACGCCGGCCAGCAGCAGGCTGGCTGGCACCACTCCCGCCAGGCCGGCCAGGTGACCGGCCGTGCGGGTAGCGGCCGAGGTCGGGAAGCTGGCGTACAGCTCGGCCAGGCCAGCCCGGCGGGGACGCCCGGCGGCCAGCTGCGCGGCGATCAGGACGGCCATGCCGAGAATGAGCTGCCCCGCGCCGATCCACCACGAGACGTTCCACCACAACGGCTCCGTCCGGTCAATGGTGAGCCAGATCAGGCCGCCACCGCCCACCAGGCCGGCCAGCACCAGGAGGCTACGGACCAGCAGCGCCGCCTCCACCTGCGCCAGGCCCAGGACCGTCCGCAGCCTGGGAGCGTGGATCACCCTGACTCCTGGCCCGCCGTCATCGCGCGTGCGGGCAGGCACGTCCGTGCTGGGAAGCGCGGGTCCGCCCCCGGCGACGGTCATCGCGAGCCTGCCGCGTGGGACAGCAGCAGGTACCCGTCCTCGACCGTCGGCGCGACAAGCTCGGCACCGGCCGGCGGGGCGTCGCCCACGTGCCGCCACCGGTTGTCACCGCCGCGCCAGGCCAGATGGGCGCGGTCGTCGCGGTCGTCGGCCGCCCACACCCGCCCGGCGGCGGTGGCGGCCAGCTCGGCCGGGGTGCCAGTGAAGTGAACCCGCCCCTGCAGCAGCACGACGACGTGGGGGCAGATCGCGGCGATGTCGTCGGCCTGGTGGGTGGACAGCATGATGACCGGGTGGCCGGGCAGGCCCGACAGCAGTTCACGGAACCGCAGCCGCTGCTCCGGGTCCAGACCGGCCGTCGGCTCGTCCAGGACCAGCAGATCAGGCCGTCCGAGCAGGGCCTGTGCGATGCCCAGGCGCTGCCGCATCCCGCCGGACAAGGCCCGTATCCGGGTGCGAGCGCGAGTTTCCAGGCCGGCGGCGGCCAGCACCCGGGCCACCTCCTCCGCGCGACGGCGCCGGTCGGTGATCTCCTTCAGGATCGCCACGTAGTCCAGGAAGGCGGCGACCGTGAAGTGCCGGTGATACCCCAGCTCCTGCGGCAGATAGCCGAGCCGCCGGCGGATCTCCACCCGCTCCGCTGTCTGGCGCGGGTCGAGGCCGAACACCGATACCCGCCCCGCGTCCGGTTCGCCGACGGTGGCGAGGATCGACAGCAGCGTGGTCTTGCCCGCGCCGTTCGGGCCGAGCAGGCCGGTGATCCCCTGCTCCAGGGTGAGGTCGACGTCGTCCAGGGCGTGGGTGGCGCCGTACCGCAGGGACAGGCCGTCGACACGGACTTCTGCGGTGCGCCCGTTCAGCGTCATCTCGTCCATCCCTGCTCGAAGCGGTCACGGCGCGCCAGCAGCACCACGGCACAGGCGCACAGCACGGCGAGGCACGCGAACTGGGCGTGCGCCTGCACGATTGGCAACGGGCCGCGCGCGGTCGCCAGCAGCAGAAGCACCGGCACCGCCCACAGCACCCCGGCCGTGACAGCGGCGGCCCGGGGGTCCAGGACGGTCGCGGCCGCGAGCGCGAGCGCGCACAACGCCAGCGATGGCAGCAGCAGCGCGAGCGGCAGCCACCGCGGCCCGGGCAGGACGAACGTGGCGGCGACCACCGGGACCAGCGCGGCGGCCAGCGCGCAGACCGAACGGACCAGCAGCAACGTGAAGCCGGAGAACGGCGCCGCGACCGCCAGCCGGAAGGCGGGGTCGAACATCGGCAGGAACGCCGCGGCCACCCCCGCCAGCACCAGCAAGGGGGCCACCAGCAGGAACGGCGCCAGGACCTCCGCGTCCCGGTACCCGGCCAGTCGCCCGGGCGGGCCGGAGCGGACCCAGCCGTACCTGACCGCCATGGCTTCCGCGGCAACCACGGCCAGCACGCCGAGCACGGACAGCAGCCATGACCTGCGCAGCGACGGGGTCGCGCCGAGCAGGCGAAGCAGATGGTCGGGCAGGCCGCACCGGCACAGCAGGCGCCGTGCCCGGCTCCCGTCACCGAGCGCGGCGCGCACCATCAGCACGGACCGGTTACGCGCCAGCCGCCCGGCGTCCACCTGAGCCGACATGGCCGAGCGGCAGCCCGCGCACTCCATCAGGTGGGCCTCCACCGACCAGACCACGGCCGGCGGAATCGTCCCGGCGGCATACCCGGCCAGGAGATCCTCGCCCGCGTGCCCGTCCGCTCCGGCCGCCGGCCCGGTCGCGCCGGGAAATGAACTAGTCATGACGTACCCCAAGCTTCTCGGCGGTGCGCCGGTGTCTCCGGTCCGGCTTGCTGATCGGTGAGCGCGGCGCGCAGCGCCACCCGCGCGCGATGGCATCGGGACTTGACGGTCCCTTCCGCCACGCCCAGCAAGACCGCGGCCTCCGCGCAGGTCAGGCCGTCCAGCACGGTCGCCTCGATGGCACCGCGCAGTTCCGGCGACAGCCCGGCCAGGGCCTGACCCAGGCGACCGTGCTCGATGCCGGCCAGCACCTGATCCTCAGCGGAGACGACGACCTCCGGCCGCGCCGCGTGCCACGGCAGCCGCCGCCGGGCGCCGGTCTCCCGGCGGATCGTGTCGATCAGCCGCCGGATGCCGATGCCCCAGATGAATGCGGCCACGTCGCCGCCCCCGCGATAGGCGCCCGCCTCTCGCCACAGGGCGAGGAACGTGTCCTGGACGGCGTGGTCGACGACATCCGGCAGCGCGCATCGCCGGGTCATCCGGACGGTCAGCCAGCCGGCGTGCCGGTCGTACAAGGCGGCAAGGGAGTTCTCGTCACCGCGCGCCACAGCGCGCAGCAATGCGGCGTCATCGCGCTCCTCGGCCCCCGGGCCCACGCCCGCGGCCGGTTCGCACACTCCCATGCACTTCCTGTCGCAGCAGCAGACCAGTCCGGTTCCCATCATGCAGAACAAATTCAGCTATGACGCTGGCCTGCAGGGATAGCCATGATCGGTTATCCCGCTGCGGATTCGGGGGCTTCAACCGCCCGCCGGTTACTTCTGGGGAGGCTTGCGCACCGCGTAGCCCAGATTGATGATCCCGATGATGATCCAGATCAGGCCAACGAGCAGCACCTCAGCAAAACCCGAGGATCCCTTGAGCGCTATCGTCACAAACAGGGCAACCAGCATGGACCCGAGGGCCAGCGTGATGGACTGCCAGCCAGAACGGTCGGCCCGGTTCGCCCGGATCGTGCGCCGCTCGGCCCGGATCAGGCGCCGCTCGCCCTTGATCATGCCTTTGGCCCGGCGGCGCTGGTGCCTGCACCCCGCCGCGTACTCGTCCAGTTGCGTCACGATGCGCCGGTCCACCTCGGCCGCGACCCGGTCACCGAGACCAGCCGCGATCTTCTGGTCGATCTCCGCGCCGATGCGTTCCACGAGGCCCTCGGCCAGCGCATGGTCATAGCCGGAACCGAGGTCCTGCAGGGCGGCCACCGATGCGGTGATCTCAGCCTCGCGATCTGTTACCACTGCGCCCTCCGAGTTCCGTCAGCCCTTGCGGAAACGGTACGGAGCCCGGACGGGCAGGCGGAATGCGGCTAGCCCCCCTTCCCGCCGTCGGGTCAGCCCCCTCCCTGGCGACGGCTCGCTCCGTACCTTCGGGAATTCTGCTGAGCCGCACGGGTCAACAGGCGCGCCCGGGCGAACCGGGCGACACGCCGCTGCATTGCCGCGTCGGCCCGGGCGGGTGGTGGTGGCCTGGTGTTCCTGGCGCTAGACCGGCTGCGGAGTGGAGTTCCGTCAGACGGCCCGGACGGCCTGCATGATCAGCTGGGTCACCTCTTCCGGGTGAGTGACCAGCGAGAGGTGGCCGGAATCGATCTCGACCGTCGTTGCCTGCATGCGTTCGGCGAGGAACCGCTGGAGCTCCGGTGCGATCGTGCGATCCTGGCGCGAGACCGCGTACCAGGCCGGCCGGGACCGCCAGGCCGCCACCGTCGTACGGTCCTGGAAGAGGGTCTGCGATATCTGTCCCTGCACCGCGTACAGCACGCCCGCGAGGCCGGGCTCCACGCCGTTGGCGAAGTCGTTGC
>Ga0209693_10000751_pt1 | contig 13337 bp, 9 predicted proteins | sample HubBroMetageWRM3_FD_188345 | JGI IMG/M metagenome (GOLD analysis project Ga0209693, IMG submission 188345) | Warmed soil microbial communities from the Hubbard Brook experimental Forest, New Hampshire - Hubbard Brook CCASE Soil Metagenome WRM 3... | ecosystem: Environmental > Terrestrial > Soil...
GAGCTGCGGCTCGCGCTGGCCGCTGCGGCGCAGGCCGCGAACGCCGACGGCGAGCGCGCGGTCGGCAGCGACATCGGCCCGCGTGACTCGCTCAGCGAGATCGTCAAGAAGATCACCTACGCCGACGCCAGGGCGGTCGAGGACACCGGCGCCCAGCTGCAGCCCGCGTCCCTTCGTGCGGTGGTGGACGCGGTCATCAAGGCGCGCCGGGTGGACATCTACGGCGTCGGAGCGAGCGCGTTCGTGGCAATGGATCTGCAGCAGAAGCTGTACCGGATCGGCTACATGGTCTATGCCTGGCCGGACCCGCACAGCGCGGTCACCTCGGCCGCGCTGCTCGGCCCGCAGGACGTCGCGATCGGGATCTCGCACACCGGCACGACCGAGGACACGATCGCGAGCCTGGCCGAGGCGCGCCGGTGCAGCGCGGTCACGGTGGCCATCACGAACTTCCCCGGCTCGCGGATCGCAGCGGTGGCCGACCACGTGCTGACGACCGCGGTGCGCGAGACCACGTTCCGGTCTGGCGCGATGGCCAGCCGGATCGCTGCGCTGACCGTGGTCGACTGCCTGTTCGTCGCCGTTGCGCAGCGCAACTACCGGCAGACCATGCGCGCGCTCGAGCAGACCTACGCGGCCGTTCAGGCCCGGCGGTAAGGCCCGCAGCTACTCCCGGCAGCCACCGCCCACCCAGCCACCGCGCGCAGCGTGCCCGGGGCCGTCAGCTACTGCCCACGCAGCCACCGCGTGCGCAGCGCGTCCGGGCCGTCAGCCACCGCCCACGCAGCCACCCGCGTGCCCGGTGCCGCGGATGTTAACAATATGCAGCATGTTGCCTATTGACGGAACTTAGCGTTCCAACTGTAATATTTTTTCGCAGGTCGCGGCCGAGGCGGCGTCTTGCGCTCGGAGCCCGAAAGACAAGGACCGCGTGGTCCGACCGACCCGGTACCCCCGTCGTCAGAGCAGGTGTCACATGAGCATCCGAAGACTCAGATCCCTGTCGGTGCCGCTGGCGATCGCGGCATCAGCCTCGCTCGTCGCGGCGTGCTCGTCGTCTGGATCAGCCAGCGGCGGCAGCAACGCGACGTTCACCACCATCGGCTACACCACCGTCATCACCCCGGGCGCGCCGATGAACCCGTTCAACGCGACGAACAACGTGTTCCCCACCTTCGACGCGATGCAACTCGGCTGGAACGCCGGCAACTCCGCCAACCCGAATCAGGAACTCCCCGGGCTCGCCTCATCCTGGTCGCTGTCGTCGAGCGGCACGTCGCTGACCGTGCACCTGCAGCCGGGCGCCAAGTGGTCCAACGGCAAGCCCGTCACGGCTACCGACGTGGTGGACTCGGCGGCGATCTGGTTCTGCCAGGGCGCCGCGCAGGTGTACAACCTTGGCAGCGTCACCGCAGACAACTCCAGCACGGTGACGCTCACGGAGGCCCCGGGCGCGCACAACAACCTGTTCGAGACCGTGCTGGGCGGCGCGTCCGGCGCTGCGACGCAGTGGATCGTGCCGTCGTTTGAGTACGGAAGCCTGCTGCCGTCCACTATCTGGTCGACGATCAAGGCCAGCGAGGGGACCGGCTCGGCTGCCACCGCCGCGACCGTCACGCTAACCAGCCTGGCCAAGAAGATCGACGCCTTCGCGCCGAAGACCGACATCTCCGCCGGGCCGTTCTACATCAAGCGGCTGAATAACAGCCAGGCGCTGCTGGTGCAGAACCCGGACTTCTACGCCGCGGGCAAGATCCATGTCGGCACGGTGATCATGGAGCACCAGAGCAGCACCCAGCAGATCGTCAGCTACCTCGATGCGGGAACGCTCGACGCCGCGCCGTACACGGCGATGGCCACGAACGTGTACAAGCAGGTCGTGGCCGCGGGGAACACCGCGGTGCGGATGCCTTCGCTGGTCGCGTCGGCTCTGACCTTCGACGAGCAGGTCGCGCCGTACAACAACGTCGCGGTGCGCCAGGCCCTGGCGTACGTGATCGACCGCAGCGCGGTGCAGAAGGTCGGCGAGCCCACCAGCGGCACGCCGTCCACGACGATCACCGGCGCGGTGTCGAGTGCGCTGCCCGACTATCTCACCTCGGCCCAGCAGGCCAGCCTGAACCCGTACTCGCCCAGCACCGCCAAGGCGACATCGCTGCTGAAGGGCGCGGGCCTGACGCTGAAGAGCGGCCAGTGGTACCTGCCGAACGGCAAGCCGTGGACGATCACGCTGCCGGTGCCGCAGGGCTTCGCCGACTGGCAGTCGGCGTCCTCGGTGATCAAGTCCGAGCTGACCAGCTTCGGCATCCCGACGACCGTGACCGGCGGGCCAGCCTGGACCAGCTACCAGCCCAACCTGTTCACTGGCAAGTACCCCGTCGGCTGGTGGCTGATCGCGCTCGGCCCCGGCGCCTACGACACGTTCGCCCGTATCTACGGAACCTACGACGGGTACATCCCGGCCGGAGCCACGGTGACCCGGTACCCGGCCGGAAACGCGGCGGCGGACAACTTCCTCAACACCCCGAACACGGTGACCGTCCCCGGGCTGGGATCGGTGAACCCGGGCCAGCTCACCTTTCAGCTGAGCCAGCTCAACCTCAACACCGCGACCGGCCTGGCACAGCAGAAGGCGATCTCCGCAAAGGTGATACAGGCGGTCAACTACGAGGTTCCGGTCATTCAGCTCTGGGACTACATCGACGTCCAGTTTGTCAACAGCAAGCGGTTTACCAGCTGGCCGACCAATGACGCGGTCGTCGGCCAGGACCCCGGGGTGTGGATGGCAGACGGCTACGTGCGCGCCAAGTAGGCAACGTCAGGGTCCGGGGCCGCGCCCCGGACCCTGACCCGACGATGACGACGACACCAGCGAAAGGCGGCGCGGTGCGGCTGGCGCGACTGCTCGCGGCGAAGGCCGTGTCCGGCCTGGTCATGATCTGGGTCGTCGCCTCCGCGATGTTCTTCCTGGTCCTGGACATGCCGGGAAACCCTGCCCAGGCACGTGAGGCGCAGGACATCCTGCACGGCATGACACCCGCGCAGGCGCAGCGGGAAACCGCGGCGATGTTCGGCTTCGTCCCCAAGCAGCCCCTGGCTGACCAGTACGGGCACTACCTGTGGCAACTGCTCCACTTCAACCTGGGCGTGTCGATCGCTCAGGAGGGCACGCCGGTCGCGCACATCGTCGCCTCCGCGTTCCCGTGGACCGTGATTCTCGCGCTGTCCGGGATCCTGATCAGCTTTCTCATCGGGGTGTGCCTGGGCGTGCTGGCCGCGGTCAAACGGAGCACCAGGCTGGGCGACGGCCTGACGCTCGGCGGCGCGATCGTGAACGGCGTCCCGGTCTTTGTCATCGCGATCTTGCTTTTCTACTTGTTCACAACCATCTGGGCGCTGTTCCCGCAGGGCGGCAACGTCAGCATCACGTACACGCCCGGGTTCAACGCCGGGTACATCGGCTCGCTCGTCACGCACGCGGTGCTGCCGGTGACCGCCTACGTGCTGTCGATCCTCGGCGCCTGGATGCTCACCACGAAGGCAAGCGTGATCTCGGTCCTGGGCGACGACTTCATCCTCGCCGCGGAACTGCGCGGCCTGCGGCCGCTCACCGTGGCCAGGTACATCACCCGCAACGCGATGCTGCCGCTGTTCACGATCCTGGCGATCGCGCTCGGCCTGCTGTTCAGCGGGTCGATCTTCATCGAGAACGTGTTCAACTATCCGGGCCTGGGTCAGCTCATGATCAGCAGCATCGCCACCAAGGACTACCCAGTCCTGGACGGCGCGTTCCTGCTGATAATCGTCGCGGTCATCGTCGCCAACAAGCTGGCAGACCTTAGTTATCCGTTCATCGACCCGCGGATCCGCAGGAGCTAGGCCGATGACCACCACGGCCGCGCTCACCCCGGAGCAGCTGCAGCGTGCCATGCGCCGGTCCCGCCAGCAGACGGCGAGCCGCTGGCGGCTGTTCGTGAACACGCCCGGCCGCATCGTGTCGTGCGCGATCCTGGTCGTCTTCACGCTGATGGCCATCGGCGGGCAGTACCTGTACCCGGCGAACCTGCCGATAGACCCGGACAGCATCTATGCGCCGCCGAGCCTGGCGCACCCGCTCGGCACCGACTTCGAGGGCACCGACACGCTGGCGCTGGTCGTGACCGGTGCCCGGTACGTGCTCCTCGCGGCGCTGATCGCGGCGCTGATCGCGGTGTTCATCGGCACCGCGGCGGGCCTGGCGGCCGGGTACTACCCGCGGCTCGGGGGCAGCGCGATCATGCAGGTGACGGACTTCGTGCTGGCGATACCGGGCTTCCCCGTGCTGCTCGTGCTGTCGACGATCTGGCATTTCAGTTCCGTCCTGCAGATGGGCGTGGCGCTCGGCGTCTTCGGCTGGGGCGGCATCGCGCGGGCGGTCCGCGCGCAGACGCTGTCGCTGCGCGAGCGAGGGTTCGTGGAGGCCGCGCGCGGTCTCGGCCTGCCCGGCGGGCACATCATCCGGGCCGAGGTGCTGCCGAACGTGGCGCCGTTCATCGGCATGAACCTGATGCTGCAGCTGACCGGGTTCATCTACATCGAGGTCGGGCTGTTCTTCCTGGGCGCGGTGCCGTACAGCACGAACAACTGGGGCGTGATGCTGAACAACGCGGTGTTCCAGGCCAACGCGGTGACGAGCCCGCGAGCACTGGCCTACCTGCTGTCCCCGCTCATCTGCATCCTGCTGATAACCCTTGCGCTGGTGACGCTCGCGAACGCGGTCGACGAGTTCTTCAACCCGAGGCTGAGACGGGTCTGATGGCCGGGGACACTGGCGAGGCGACGCTGGCCGGGCCGGCGGGGCCGCTCGAACACGGGCCGGACGCGTCCGCGGCGGTCCGCGTGCGCGACCTCACGGTGTCGTTCCCGACACCGGACGGGCCGCTGCCCGCGGTCGCGGGGGTGTCGCTGGATCTTGCCCGCGGCCAGATAACCGGCCTGGTCGGCGAGTCCGGGTCGGGCAAGTCCACGCTTGCGCTGACGCTGCTGGGCGCCGTCCCCGCACCCGGGCAGGTCGCCTCGGGCTCGGTCGTCATCGACGACGTCGGCGACGTGCTGGCGTTGCGCCGGCCGGAATTGCGGCAGGTGCGCGGCGCCAAGATCGGCTACGTGTTCCAGGCGTCGCAGAACTCGCTGAACCCGCTCAAGCCCGTCGGCAAGCAGGTGCTGGACGTCGGCCGCTCGCACGGCGTGCGCGACGTGCGCACGCTGCTGCACAGTGCCCGGCTGCTCATCGACGAAATGGGCCTGGACGCCGAGCGGGTGCTCGCCTCCTATCAGCATGAGCTGTCCGGCGGCATGCGGCAGCGCGTCGGCATCGTGCTCGCGCTCGTGCTCAACGCGCACGTGCTGATCCTGGACGAGCCGACGACCGCCCTGGACACGCTGACACAGGCTTCGGTGCTGGAAATCGTCAGGAAGGTGCACGCCGAGCGCCACCTCACCACGCTGGTCATCTCGCACGACATGGGCGTCGTCGGTGACCTGGCCGACCGGATGGCGGTCATGTACGCGGGCCGGATCGTCGAGGAAGGACCCACTGCCGAGGTGCTCGCCAGCCCGAAGCACCCCTACACCCGCGGGCTGCTCACCGCGATGCCGAGGATCACGGGTGACGTCGCGGAGGCGCGGCCGCTGCCGGGCCGGGTGCCAGACCTGGCCTCGGTGCCGCGGCGGGGCTGCGTGTTCCGGCCGCGCTGCCCGCTGGCCACCGACGTCTGCGCGACCGAGGAGCCCGCGGACACGGTGGTCGGCGAGCGGCGATTCGCCTGCCACGTCACGGCCGGGGAGGCCGCGTGATCGAGGGTCAGGCAATCACCAGGACGTTCGCCTCGCGCCGGGGGATGCTCGGCCACCGCGGCGTCCGGGCACTGCGCGGCGTCGACTTCACGATCCCCGACCGGGGCGCGGTGTCGTTCATCGGGGAGTCGGGCTGCGGCAAGACCACGCTGGGGCGGATCCTCTGCGGCCTGGAAAGCTTCGACGGCGGTGACCTGATCATCGGCGATCAGCCGATGGCCGGGCTGAAGCCGCGCCAGCGGGCGCCCTATCACCGCCGGATCCAGATGATCCATCAGGACCCGTACTCCGCGCTGAACCCAACCCGCACGATCGGGCAGATCCTGGCCGCCCCGCTGGCCCTGCGGGCCCGGCAGCTGGGCGCGGACCGGGGCTGGCTGGAGCGGCGCCGCTCCGAGCTGCTCGGGCTCGTCGGGCTCGACCCGGACTACGTGCTGCCGCGGTACCCGCACATGCTGTCCGGCGGCATGCGCCAGCGGGTGGTGATCGCGCGGGCGCTGACGGTGGACCCGGAGGTGCTGGTCGCCGACGAGGCGGTCTCGATGATCGACGTGTCGCTGCGGCTCGGGATCCTGCAGCTGCTGCGTGACCTGCGGGATGCCGTCGGGGTGTCGCTGCTGTTCATCACCCACGACATCGCCACGGCCCGGTACGTCGGCCAGGGCGGTCAGCTCTATGTGATCTACCGGGGCTCGGTGGCCGAGCAGGGCGACACCGACACGGTCATCCAGCACCCGGCCCACCCGTACACGCAATGCCTGCTGTCGGCGATCCCGGTGATGCGGGGCATCGAGCTCCCCGGCCCGGAGCGGGTGGTGCCGACCGGGCCGCTCGATGAACGGTCGGAGCCGCGGGGCTGCCTGTTCGAGCCGAGGTGCCCGTTCGCCGAGGAGGACTGCGCAGCGTCGCCTCCCGCACTGACCCAGCTCGGCGGCACGAAGCAGTCGCACGCGTGCCTTCACCCGGCACGGCGGTCCGTGGTCGCCGTACCGGCCCCGACCGGCGGGGCGTGACCGCCGTGCCCGCCCTACCGGCGCGGCGTGACGGCTGATGTCTCTTCGGCGTGGCTAGGGCCGGCGGGCCGCTGCCGCCTCCGCGAGGCGCACGGCGCCGGCTACCGGCGGCTCACGCAGCACCCGCACCGGGCTGGCCGGAAGCACGGCGCTGACGGCCGCGACGGTCGCGGCGCTGAGCCGTTCGTTCCTCATCAGGCCGCCGGCCAGTACCACCGGCGCGCCTGCGGCCTCGAGCCTCCCGGCAACCTGTGCCGCCAGGCCCGCCAGGGCGTCCGCCGCCTGCCGGACGAACCCGGCGACCTCGGAGTCTGAGCAGGCCAGGATCGCTGGCGCGTGCCTTGCCCAGTTACCCGGCTCGGGCCTGCGGTAGAACTCACCTCGCAGCGCGTCCAGGTCTGGCGCGCCAGCCGCGCTGAGCAGGCAAGCACCGAGCTCGCCCGGGGGCAGGCCGCCGGTGCGCCGGCCGAGCAGCGCGCGGATCGCCGAGCGCACGATCCAGTAGCCGCTGCCCTCGTCGCCGAGCAGGTAACCCCAGCCGCCCGCCCAGGAATCACACCCGTGCCAGGTGCCGGTCGCGATCGACCCGGTGCCGCAGATCACCGCGACACCTTCGGCGAGGCCGGCGGCCGGCAGGACGAGCGACGCGTCGTCCACGACGAGCACGTCGCCGGACCGGGTGATCGGCGCCAGGCGTGCCCGCAGGAAGTCGCCGGTATCACGCGCGGTGCGCGAGCCTGCCGCTCCCGCGCAGACGGCGTCCAGCGGGCCGTCCACACCGGGCAGCCCGGTCAGCAGCTCGTCGAGGACGGCGGCGGCCCGCTCCCGCCCGACCGCAGTCAGGCTGGCGCTGGCAGCTGTCGCGTCACCGACCACCACCCCGTCGGCGACCAGCCGCACCCGCGTGCTGGTCGCGCCGATGTCCACACCGAGTACCCGGCTCAACCGCGCTGCACCACCGCTCCTCATGGTCAGTCGGTCCTAGCCCGCAACGATCAAGCAGGCGCAGTCGAACGTAACACTGTTCCGCTTGACCACCGCGGACAACATAGTTAAGAATTTTCGACATCTCGTTCTTTCTCGCCAATAACTCACGGCGATGATCCCCCGAGGGAAGGACGCAGCGCGTGGTAAACAACCGAGTTCTGGCTCTGGCGGCTCGTGCCCTCGTGGGCCTGGCGCTCCTCTCGACGGCCGTGGCCGCACCGGCGGCCGCGGCCAGTGCCGCGTCATCCCCCGCCACGTCCGCCGCGGCTTCGCTGGAAGGCGCCTACGAGGCCGCGCTGCACGTCCCGGCCGCCGACGTGGCCGGGATCCGTGCGGGGACGCTGCACACCGGCTCCGTGGCGGGCCGGGAGTGGGCGATCGCCAGCTTCACCCCGGCAAGGTCCGCAGCCAAGAAGGTCGCGGTCAACTTCCAGGACGGCGCCGCCACCGGCGTCTTCATCAGGACCGGCGGCACCTGGCGCCTCGTGCAGACCGGGCTGTACGGCTGCGGCGACGGCCTCCCGGCCGCCCTCAAGTCAGCGTGGCACCTGGCCGACCCGGCGGCCTGCAGCACGCCGGCCGCGGCGCAGCGCGCCTCCGCGCAACGGGCCCTGGCCGCGCTGCCCGCGCCGGCGCGGGCCGCGGCCAAGGCAGCGAGCACCGCCAAGACGGCCAGTGCGCCCGCGACCAGCACAGCCGACCTCAGCCAGGAGATCGCGGCCATCGCGCTGAGCCAGGTGGGGGTCGAGGACACCCCGGCCGTGACGAACTTCAACGGCGTCGACTGCGACCCGTACAGCACGCTCGTCGCCGGCTTCTCCGCGGACTCTGACGGCTGCGGCTACGACACGGGCTTCGGCGTCGAGAACGAGAACGAGACCTGGTGCTCCGACTTCAACAAGTGGGTGTGGCAGCAGGCCGGGATCACCGCGGACATGAACACGCTCAACGCGGGCGCGGTGTCGTTCTACGACTGGGCGGTGGCCGAGGGCCAGACCCCGCAACTCGACACCGGCACGCCGCAGGCCGGTGACAGCGTCGTGTTCTTCAGCCCGGGCAACTTCCCGGACTTCGCCGACCACGTCGGCGTCATCACGTCGGTCAGCTCCGACGGGACGATCGACATGGTCAACGGCGACTTCGCCGCGACCCCCGACGTCCACGCGGAGTACGACACCGGGATAACGAGCCTGAGCAGCTTCGGGGCACAGGTCGAGGGACCGGGCGAGCAGTGGATTCTGGTCACCCCGCCGACCACCGCTCAGCAGCCCAACCCGACCGGGAGCATCGCCGGCCCGTCGGTCGCGGTCGCCGGCGCCACCGGTTCATTCCGCGCATCCGGCGCGGTCAAGGGCGGCACGGTCAGCGCTTACTACTGGACGTTCGGGGACGGCCGCACGACGAACGCCACCGGCGCGGACGTGACTCACGCGTTCAGCGAGCCCGGCACGTACACGGTCAGCGTGACGATCACATCCAGCTTCAGGACGATCGTCACCCTCGAGCGGAACGTTCGCGTTGTCGCCCCGTCGTCCGGCGTCGCCTCGGTCCCGAACGACGGGATCTGGTACGACCCGCTGCCGATCCTGCAGTACGTGTTCACCCGCTCCGCGGGCGCGCTGGCAGTGGACAGCTGGGACGGCGGAAGCTGGCTGCAGCTCACCGTCCCCGGCGACCCGTCCGCGACCGGGAACTTCGCCACGCTCGCCTACCCGGACGCCGCCAACGCGGACGCGATGACCCCGCACGCGTACTACCGTGCGGCGGACGGGTCCCTCGCCGAGACCTACCTGAGCACATCCGGCTGGGTGACCCAGGAACTCCCGGGCGAGCCTCTGGCGGGCGGCCAGATCGCGGCGACGACCACGGCCAGCGGCGCACCGGCAGTGTTCTTCGTCGACACGGCAGGGCACCTCGCCGAGACCGCGCAGGGCTCCAGCGGCTGGGCGGCCAGCGAGCTGACGGGCGCAGCCGGCGTCCGCGCTGCGTCGCTGACGCTGACCGACACGGTCAGCGGGCCCGAGATCTTCGCCGTCGGCCCGGCCGGCACGATCAGGGTCTTCTCGTCCGTCGGCGGCCGGTGGTTCAGCCGGGAGGTCCCGGCCGGGACCACGGCGGGCGGTTCGCTCGCGGCCCTGACCACGCCCGGCGGGCGCGCGGCCGTGGTCTACGTCGCTGCGCGCGGCGGCCTCGCGGAGGCGACCCAGGCCGGTCCGCTGACGATCGGGCCCTGGAAGGCGACGGCCCTGCCCGGCTCCCCGGCGCGCGACAGCACGCTCGCGGCAACGACCTACCTGCTGCCGTCCATGATCCCCAGCACACCAGGATCGTTCCCACAGCCGCCGGGCTCGACCACACCGTCCAACACCGCCGAGCCGCTCGGCACCGAGGCGTTCTTCCTGACCGCGTCCGGCTCGCCCGCGGTCAGCTACGACAGCGGAACGGGCTGGCAGACGGCGACGCTGCCGGGCACGGCATCCAGCATCGCCACGGCGAGCGCTTACCAGGTCGAGGAGGAGCCGTCCAACCTGTTCCTGTCCAGCGCCACCGGGCTGACCGAGGAGACCACCGGCGCCCGTAGCGGCGACCCGTCCGGCGCCTGGACGTCGATGACGCTGCCGGACACGCCGGCGACCTGGGCCGACCAGATCGTGCTCTACGCCGCCGACCCGGCGGACGCGGCCGCTGCGCAGGCCGCTGCTGCCGCCGCAGGCCTTGCGGCCAGCCAGGTCACGACGTCGTTCGCGGCTGCGTGGGCGGACACGCTGAGCGGTGAGTACCTGGTGTTCGCGATTGGCGCGCCGGCCGTCAGCGCCCTGTACGTGAACGACTGCGGCTGGGCCAACCCGTCCGCCCTGCCCGCCGGGTCCACGCCGTTCTACTACTACGTCGGGACGTTCAACACGCTGCCCGGCGCCGACGCGTTCGTGAACGCCGCGAGCGACACCACAGCAGACACGCAGGCACTGGCAACCGATCTCGCCTACTACGCGCTGAACGGCTCGCTGCCCGCAGGCGTCACGTCGCTGCCCGCAGCCGTCGGCCCGACCTACACGTGCTCGGGCTCACCGTCGTGAACGCACCGGGATGCCGCTGGATCGGCTTCGAATGATGGAGTCCTGGCAGAACCTGCTGGGGAAGGGGATTAGCCGCAGGCGCTGCTGGGCTGGCCGCTGGCCGGATTGCCGGAAGGCCAGCTGATCTGCTGGTAACCGCAGGGGACGGTGACGGACGCGCGCGCCCGATTGGCCGTGGTCGGCGGCAGCCACTGGATGTCGTATGAGGTCAGCGAGCCATGTAGGCCAGGTGCGGTGATATACAGCTTGATCTGCACCGGGAGGTAGGTTCGAGGGCTGACGAACAGCGTGACCGTGACGGTGTTTTCCGCAAGGCCTGTGCCGATCACCCGCGAGCCAGTCATCTTGACGGTCTCAGCCCCGCCGATATCGGCATAGCCCGCCGTCTTGTAGCCGCCGCAGGCCAGGGTCCTGACGATCAGCGACGGCCAGTTCGTGCCCGGATCGCCAGGCGCATCCAGGAACCCGGTGCTCGTGCACGCGTTAGCCGGCGCCCCGGAAGAGATTCCCGGCATCAGCCCCCACTGGTGCCGGATGTAGTCGACCTCGACTCCCTGGAGCTTCCCGCTGACAACGCCGGTTCCCACGATGCCCTGAAGCTGCCCGTTGGCGTCGAAGATCTCAGTGCTGGTGCGCCCGTGATAGGCCCAGGTGACCTCCTCAGAGGACAGCTTTCCGTCAAAGAACCCAGCACCTCCGCTGCCGGGGGCGTCCAGAGATCTGGTCTGCCGCATGACCTGGTTGTCGTTGGCGAACGCGTCCTCCACCCGGCGGACCACGTACGCGGTGGCCAGCGCCGGGTGCGCCGCGGCCGGGCCGGCCGGGCCGCCAGCCGCCACGGCCACCCCGGCCACGGTTATCGCCGCTGCGGTGACCACCGCGCTGGCATAGCCGGCCGCGCGCCGGCGGCGCCGGCGTGCGAGCAACCGGCCGGCCATCCCAGCGGGCACCCGGGTACCTTCGGTGAGCCGGTCAAGACCCTCGCGAAGCAGCAGCTCGGCGTCGGTATTCATAGCCCGTCCTCCACGAGTTTCATCTGGTTGACCGGTCCTGCATCGGGAGCCGGGCCGCACGGGGTGTCCCGCTGCGGTGCAGCCTCAGCGTCCGGCCAGGATTCGGCCAGCTCACGGAGCCGTTGCAGCGCGCGGGAGGTGGCCGACTTGACCGTGCCCTCCCGGCAGCCGAGCAGCGCGGCCGTCTCGGCCTCGGTGAGCTGCTCCCAGTACCGCAGCACGATGACCGTGCGCTGCCGGGGCGGAAGCTGGGCCAGCAGCCGCACCAGCGCGTCTCGCAGATCCACCTCGGCCATGGCATCCGGCACGGACGCCGCATCCTGGGCGCGCAGCAGCGGAAACGCACGCCGCCAGGCACCTCGGCGGCGCCAGCCGTCGGCCGCGAGGTTGTAGAGCGTCCGCCGCACGTAGCTCGCGGCGGCGTTGGCATCGATGGTCCGCCAGCGCGGCAGCAGCCGTTCGAGAGCGGCCTGAAGCAGGTCTTCGCCGTCGGCGCGGCTGCCCATAAGCGAGATCGCGATGTGCAGCAGGCGCTCGCCGTGTTCGGCGAGGAACCGCTCCAGATCCGCCTGATCCGGGTCACGCCTCACGCGGCAGCCTCCCGTCGGGATTGCTCGTTGCCTGCTACAGACGAAGCACCGGCAACCGGGGTTCCGCGGCCCTGCGACGTTTGCCATAGACGGGCTACGATTAAGCCCGGCGCTGGGAGGGTGCCGCCGGGTCCGCGGGAAGGACGTGAGTCCACCTCCGACGCACTGACCTTGTGGTTGTGGCCTCTTCCTTGGCCTGAGCAGCGGACCGCGGGCCGACGAGGGAGACGCCATGTCTGATTCGCTTCCCGAGCGCCCCCATCTGGGATGGCTTCGCCGCCGCGCCAAAGAACTGCGCGACGCGGCCCGGGCTGGCGATGCCGTGGCCCTGGAACGATTCGGCCGCTATCACCCCCGGGCGCCACAGAGTGTGATCAGTCTCGCCGCTGCGCAGCTCGTCATCGCCCGCGAGCTGGGTTTCGCGAGCTGGCCCAGGCTCAAGGCCACGATCGACGCCGAAGCAGCCTCCCAGCGGGAGGCGGATGCTTTCGTGGCTGCTTCCGTTGACGGCCGCCTGGGTCAGGCCAGCGAGATCCTCCGCGGCGATCCGGAGCTCGCCGGCCGCAGCCTGCTCTCCGCCACTGTGCTCGGCGAGGTCGACGCCGTACGCCAGGTCCTGGCCACCAGCCCCGCCGCGGCGGTGGCCGTTGACGACGAGCGCGGCTGGCCACCGCTGCTGTACGCCTGCTATTCGCGGTGGCATCAGATCGAACCCGGCCGGGCACCCGGGCTGGCCGAGGTGGTCGGCGTGCTGCTCAGCGCGGGGGCCAGCCCGGACACCAACGACGGCGGCCGCGCTCGCTACCGGTCAGCCCTGAAAGG
>Ga0209693_10000754_pt1 | contig 13327 bp, 8 predicted proteins | sample HubBroMetageWRM3_FD_188345 | JGI IMG/M metagenome (GOLD analysis project Ga0209693, IMG submission 188345) | Warmed soil microbial communities from the Hubbard Brook experimental Forest, New Hampshire - Hubbard Brook CCASE Soil Metagenome WRM 3... | ecosystem: Environmental > Terrestrial > Soil...
ATCAACCACTATCAGCAGAAGATCTCCGAAGAAGTGCGCAAGATTACGAATAAAGAGGGAGTCGACATCGTGGTCGAGCATGTGGGCGCCGCGACCTGGGACGAGAGTGTGAAATCTCTCAAGAGCGGCGGCACGCTGGTGACTTGTGGAGCGACCACGGGACCGAACGTCGCGCTTGATCTGCGGCATCTGTTTGCCCGGCAGTTGACCCTGCTCGGCTCGTATATGGGAACCATGGGCGAACTGCATGAGGTGCTGCGCCACGTATTCGCTGGCCGTCTAAAGCCGGTGGTCGACCGCGTGTTTCCCCTCAGCGAGCTGCGGGCGGCGCATGAGTATCTGGAGGGGAGTCAGATGTTTGGGAAGATCGTAGTGAACCCTTGAGAAACCGCGCAGCCAGCTAATCATCCCACCCATATTTGCCGATTGCCTTCTTGAAGGCCGGCTTCGGACGTTCTTCCTCTCAGCCTAGGTACACAATAATGCCGCAATGGTACGGGGTCGCTCTGGGCGCGCTCGGCATCCTGGTGATTTACCAGCAGTTCCGCATGTACCTGGCTCGCCAGAAGTCAAAGGAGCGCGAAGAGCTGTTTCAGATCGTCACCGAGAACGCCGCCGACATGATTGCCCTCGTCGATGTGAAGGGGCGGCGGCTTTACAACAGTCCCTCGTATAAGAAAATTCTGGGTTATTCGCCGGCGGAACTCTCCCAGACTTCTTCGTTTGAACAGATCCATCAAGAGGATCGTTTCAAAGTGCTGGAGGCCGCACGCGAGGCCCGCAGCACGGGAGTGGGCAGAAAACTGGAATACCGCATTCGGCACAAAGATGGCACCTGGCGGGTGCTCGAGTCGATGGCCAGTACCATCCGGAACGAGAAGGGCGAGGTCGCCAAGCTGGTCATCGTGAATCGCGACGTCACCGAGCGCAAACGCGCGGAAGAAGAACTCGAGCACAACTCTTTTCACGATGCTCTAACCGGGTTACCCAACCGCCGTCTCTTCCTCGACCGCCTGCAGCACTTGTTTGCCCGGGCGCGGCGCAACCCGGAGCGGCAGCACGCTGTGTTGCTTGTGGATCTCGATGGCTTCAAGACGTTCAACGACGCCATGGGTCAGGCGCTGGGCGATCGCGTGATCGTCGAGATTGGCCAGCGTCTCGGAGCCTGCTTGCGGCATGACGACACGGTTTCCCGCCCGCAGTTCGAAAACTCCACCATGGATCCAGTGCTTTCCCGCATGGGCGGTGACGAATTCACCATCCTACTCGAAGAGGTGAGCCATCCCAGCAACGCGATGCGGGTCGCCGAGCGAATCCTCGCTGCCGTGGCTGAGCTTTTTCTGGTGGAAGGGCGCGAGGTGCGGACCTCGGCGAGCGTGGGCATCGCTTTGAGCAAGCCCACCCACGAGCACGCAGAAGATCTTTTGGTGGATGCCGACGTCGCCATGCGCCGTGCCAAGGCGATGGGAGGGTCGCGCTGCGAAGTGTTTGACGAGGCAGTGCACACCCGCGCCATCAACCGGCTCAAGCTGGAATCCGAGTTGCGCGAGGCTCTCGAGAAACGCCAGTTTCGCGTGCACTACCAGCCCATCGTGCAACTCGAGACCAGGCAGATCACCGGGTTTGAGGCACTGCTGTGCTGGCAGCATCCGGTTCAGGGTCAGATTTCACCGGATAAGTTTATGGTCGCGGCGGAAGACACCGGGTTGTTGGTTTCGGTGGGCCAGTGGGTGATTATGGAAGCATGTGAGCAGTTGCGTGCGTGGGACAACGCCTCGGACGGTAAGTTTGGGACAGAGCATTCCCCACTGCCGCCTGTCAGCGTTAGCGTAAATGTCTCAGCCAGGCAATTGTCGGACCTCCGCTTTGTCACCGGCCTCGAAGCTACTCTGCGGCAGACTGGGATTGACCCATCGCGACTGCATCTGGAGATTACAGAGGGCGTGGCAGCTGCAGATGAAAAGCAGACTGCGACGGTACTCTCGCACCTGAAGCAACTCCGCGTCGGCGTGATCCTGGACGATTTTGGAACCGGTAATTCCTCTCTGAGCGGGCTGCGGCAGTTTCCCATTGCAGCCTTGAAGATCGACCGCTGCCTGATTGCCGGAATGCTGGCTGACCACAGCACGCGTGACACGGTCGAGTTGATTATCCTGCTCGCACATAAATTGAAGTTGAAGGCGATTGCCGAGGGTATTGACTCCGCGCGGCAGTTCGAACAACTGCAGGCGCTGGGGTGCGAACTGGGGCAGGGACATTTCTTCTCCGCACCGGTGGAGCCCAAGGCAGCTGAGCTGCTTCTGCGCCAACGGGCGCCGGCACCACACGCGAAGGTGGCGGGCGCGCAATAACCTGTCTTCGTCCCCCCATCATGCCTCGGTAATGCCGGCTTTGATTCCTCCTTCCCTGCGCAATGTCTATACTCTTCTTGCCGGTCTGCACAACGCCGGCAGAGGCTGATGCTCACTCCAACCGCCAAGCACATCCGCCGCGTGACCTGGATACTCTATGGTCTGGAAGCCGGAGCGGTGCTGTTTGTTGCCGGTCTGGTAGCTCTCTATCTCAATCCATTTTGGCATTTCGATGAGGGTGGGTTCCTGGATTGGCGGCTGCGCTGGTGGAACATTGCTGGTGAAGCGCTCATCGCGACAGGTTTTTTTACTGAAGCGCTCGCGTTGGTGGGGTTGGCGGCGGTGGTGGTATCTCGCTTTGCCGGGCGGCGCGCGTGGCCCTACGTGGTAGCGGCTTTGCTGGTGGTTTGCACTGTCGTGTGGATCAGCCCTGCCGGCTTCACTCGCGATCTGGATGCGCATTTTGAGTGGAACCTCGCCGACGGCTTCAATGTGTTCCGCCTGCAAGTGTGGGACGACGCCGCTTCGGCCTGGCGCCCGGTCGGAAGTCCGGCATGGCAATCGACGATTGGGATACAGATTCAGCCGTTGTTGCGAGGCTATTTCAAGCTCAACGATTTTCAGAGGATGAATGGGGACATCGGCACCAGGGTGGCCCGGATCATTCCCATCGCCTGGCCGATCGAGTTGGGGCGTGGTGGCGAAACCCTTGAAGATCCTGATGAAACCGATCTGATGCGGGCGGCAGCGCGAGAGGACTTGAAGACCGTGCAGCAGTTGCTGGCGGCGGCAACGGGCGCCAATGTGAATGCGAGCCGAAATGCACTGAACATAAACGCGTTAGATCAGAGCGGGCAAACTGCTTTAATTCTCGCTTGCCGAAGCCCCAAGGCGAACCCTGACGTTGTGAAGGCACTTCTGGCTGCTGGAGCGGATGTGAACCTGCGCAGCCGCACCGGCTACACTCCCCTGACCTGGGCGCAGGTTCGAAACAACGCCGAGGTTATTCGTTTGTTGCGCCGCGCCGGAGGCCGGCCCTAGCCGCCGTTGGCCGGACGTTGCTTTCGTGCTTATCGAGTAGAGGGTAAGTTCAACGGGCGCCGTTGCCCGGCGACACGACCCGGCCGTATTCCGAGGCACGGCTGAGACGGTCGAACATGCGCCAGGCGGCGAGTGAAATCTTGCTGATGGCTTGTTCGCCGTCGCGTTCGTTCGCGAGAAACGCGGTCATCACGCAAATCACATAAGGACGCCCTTCGACAAAGACGATGCCCGAATCGTTACGCACGGCTTCGAGCGAGCCTGGCTTGTTGGCGATCTTCACATCGGCCGGAAGGTCCCGTGGAATCCAGGAATCTTTGTTTGTGCTCAGGACTTTGAAGAACTCGGCGGTCGATTCTTTGTCGAGCAGCTTTCCTCGATAAATGTCTTCCAGCAAGGTCATCATTTCACGAGGCGTGGAAATATTTTCGCGGCCTTGCTTGGCGGCTTCCACATCCATCATCTTGCGGCGCAGGCGAGTGTGCGATAGTCCGAGGGAATCGAGCATGGCGTTGACGTTGGCCATGCCGACCCGGTCGACGAGCACATTGGTGGCAGAGTTGTCGCTGACCGCGACCATCATGGTGGCAAGATCGCGCAGGGTAATGCGGGTGACGCCGGGCGTGAGTCCGCCCATGATGTCGCTATCGGCAACCAGGTCGGAGGACTGCACGGTGTACAGATCGGTGAGCTTCAGCTTGCCTTGCTGCGCCTGTAGATAAAGATTGGCGAGTACTGTGATCTTGATCGAGCTGGCTTGCGCAAAGACTTCGTTTTCGTGCAGGAAGAACTGGTTTCCGGTGGTCAGGTCCTCGATGGCCACACCCATCACGCCGTCGAGGTTCTGGTCGACATCGTGAATCGTCGACTCCAGCTTTTGCCAGAGCACTTTCCGTTTTTCGGACGATGGGGCATCGTTCGCCAATGGACTGCTGGCAGTCTGGGCAGCGGATGCGGCAGCGAGCAACAGCACTACACAGAGCATCTGTTTCAACCTGGTCTCCTAAATCCCTACTGGACATCGCAAACGTACTCAGCAGAAGCGGAACACGCCCCAGACTTCATCCGTCAATCTTCGCCTCCCGCAGTTGCTTCACTGCGGTCTCGGAGCTCACCGGCGAATAGTAAACCTCTTTGAAGGTGTAGGAGCGGGCTTTAGCGGCGAGGACCGGCATGATCTCGATGTGCCAGTGATAGTCGTCGTCGATGGTCTTCCAGTAACCGAGAGTTTTCGAGGGATGCAGGCTGTTCGGCGAGGTGTGCAGCACGAGGTGGAAACCTTCCGTGACAGTGCGAATGCGCTGCAGCGTGCGGCGCAGAAGGGCGGCGAGATTCACACGCAATCCTGGCTTCGATAATCCCGTGCGCTCGAAGGAGGCGTCGTGGTTGCGAGGCAAAATCCAGGTTTCGTAAGGGACGCGGGGAGCATAGGGGCCGAGCGCGACGTAATCTCCGCGGGCCTCGATCACGCGTGAGGCTTGACGTTCTTCCTGGTTGAGAATGTCGCAGAACACGCAGCGTTCCTTTTCCTTAAAGTATTCGCGTCCTGCGCGCAATTCGTAGAGCACGCGGCGGGGAACGAACATGGTTGCCGTGAGCTGCGATGTGGGATGGCTGAATTCCTGCCCGGCGTTGGGGCCGAAGTCCTTGTAGAGACTGACATACTTAATGCGCGGGTCGCGCTTAAGGTCGAGGATGCGTTCGGCGGCAAGGCGTAGGAACATTCCGATTTCATCGTCGCTGGCATTCCAGAGTTGGCGGTCATGCTGCGGATTCTCGACCAGCACTTCGTGCGCGCCCACCGAATTCATACGGTCATAAATGCCGTCGCCGCGGCGGCCGGGTTCGCCTTCAATATGGTAGAGCGGCGCGGGATGCACCATGGACCGCGCCGACCAACCCGCGGCACTGGGCAGAGCGGCGATCACCTGAGTGGCCGCGGGTGAATCCGGACAAAAACGGCAGGCAGTTTGAGGACGCGGCGTGCTTTCGGCTGGGTCGTCTCCCGTCATGACCCAGGACCGAGTGATGGGATCTTTGCGCAGTTCCATGCATTAGGTAAGTAGCATTCTAAGTCTAGTGGTCTCAATGCTTTAACATCGAAACAGAGCGCCACGCGAGCAGTTTACAGACAAGCACGTAGACAAGCCAGTTTCCTGCGTCGTCGTGCGCTGCGCACCAGCACCTTCCTTATAGCACTTCGCGCAAGCGTCGCGCACTTTTCGTTTCACTGCTTTCCATTCGCCTTACCGATACGCGACTAATGACAACTGCTGAGAGGTTCCGAGCGAAGACGCGGAATTTCTGCGAAGTACCCAGGGGCCGGGGTCAATGAGTGTAATCGGGATTTGCAACAACTATGCAAAGAGAATGTCGGGTAGAGACAAAGCCACGATGGCAAGCACCGAACATGCCATCATCGATCAATCTGACCCGTGATTGCGCCGCACTAGGTGCTATCCAAGTTCTTCCCCGAAGGACATAAAGGGCGCGAAGGAGGTCAGCAATGCCCTTAGAAATACGAAACGAACGGTACTCATGCGAATTCCCGCACCTTGACAGGGCGATCTAGCGGGATGACACTCGAGTTGGCCCGTGGGCATTGAGGAGTCAGAGTGATGATTACCACAAAGAAGAACGCAGTGCGGACAGTTCTCAGCATCTGGATTAGCGCAATTTTCGTATTGGCTGCGGCTGGCGGGGCGGCATCAGCGAGCACGGAGAAAGTCATTCACTCGTTTGGCTACCCGCCCGACGGGTCGCAGCCGGCCGGATCCCTTATTTTCGATTCACACGGCAATCTGTATGGAGTCACTTCTGCCGGAGGCGGCAATAACTACGGCACAGTATTCGAACTCACGCCAACAGCGGGCGGCCGGACAGAAAAGGTGCTCCACAGCTTTCGCGGCGGCGCTGACGGCTGGGACCCGGCCACCTCCGGTCTGGTGATGGATTCGGCGGGAAATCTCTACGGGGCAACGCAGCAAGGAGGCAACAACGCCTGCGCCGGCGGTTGTGGAGTCATCTTCGAATTGAAGCCTGTGGCGAGCGGCTGGTCGGAATCAGTGATCTACAGTTTTAAAGGTGGCGCCGACGGAGCCTATCCTTGGGGGGTGACTCTGGACAGCGCAGGCAACTTGTACGGCACGTCCGAGCCGGGCCTTACCTCGAACGCAGGGGTAGTCTTTGAGCTCACGCCTGCCTCACCCACCTGGAGGGAAAAGACTCTCTATAGCTTCAAAGGGGGCGCAGACGGATCGGGACCGGCGGGCGGTGTCATCTTCGACGCTTCTGGCAATCTCTATGGCACCACGGCAGGAGGTGGGACAGCCGGCTTTGGCACCGTGTTTGAGCTCGTACGTTCCACAGGTTGGACGGAGCAAATACTCTACGCGTTCCAGGGAGGCACAACCGACACCGCGTATCCCCAGGCATCGCTCACTTTCGATGCCGCGGGCAATCTCTTCGGCGCCACCGGCATCGGCGGAGTATTCGAGCTGACGCCGGTTTCTGGCGGATGGAGCGAAAGCGTCCTTTTCGCTTTTCCGAACCCGGAACAGACGGAGCAGAATATTCTGGGCGGAGTGATTCTCGATGGTGCAGGAAACGTCTTTGGCGCGGCCTACAACCAAGGTGTGTTTGAACTGACGCATGGCAGCGGTGGCTGGACCGAAACCACCCTGCGTCCTACAAGAGAATACATGGGCGGTCTCATACTCGACAGCGCTGGAAATCTTTACGGAGCAGACAGTCTGGGAGCTACGAACTCCTCGCTCGGCGTTGTTTTCAAGCTCACATTTGCTTCGGGCACGTGGACGAGCACCACAATCTACAACTTCCCAAACGGGCCCGCACAAGCTCCGATCGGTGGTCTCATCTTCGACACTGCCGGCAACCTCTATGGCACAGCAGCCGCCGGCGGAGAATTCGGTTCTGGAACGGTATTCGAGTTAACTCCGAGCGGTTCGACGTGGGTCCAGAAAGCGCTGTACAACTTTCGCGGTGGAAATGATGGGGTCGGGCCTTTCGGCAGCCTGGTCTTCGATGGCTCTGGGAATTTATACGGCGCCACAGTACGGGGAGGGCCACATGACGCCGGCACCATATTCGAGCTGATCCGCAACTCCTCCGGCAGCTGGACGAAGACAACTCTGTATTCATTCTGCAAAGCGGGCGGTCGATGTGTGGATGGAATGGAGCAGGAGAACGCGGGGGGCCTGGCTTTCGACACTGCAGGCAACCTGTATGGCACCACCCCCGGAGGCGGGGCCGCTGGTCAGGGTACTCTCTTCAAACTAACGCACGTAGGCCCGGGATGGACCGAGACAGTTCTATCGAGTTTCTGTATTTGCGCGAGCGGGTATAACCCCCAAGGCGGCGTCGTTTTCGGCCCTTCCGGGAATCTTTACGGCGTGTTCTCGAACGGCGGCGTCGGTACCAACGGCGGCGTTTATGAATTCAACCTTGCCACCAACACGAGAACGATACTGCACGGCTTCCGCGGCAGCGTGCATGATGACGGGAGCTACCCCGCCGGCGGCTTGACTTTTGACGCTTCAGGCAACCTGTACGGCACCACCACAGAGGGGGGACAAGGCGCAATCCAAGGTACAGTTTTCGAACTGTCGCCGGGTACCGGCGGCTGGACTGAGAAGGTACTCTACACCTTCAAAGGGGGAACCGATGGGGCAGCTCCGTGGGGGGGCTTGACCTTGGACACCGCCGGCAATCTCTATGGGACGACGATGTTCGGCGGCTCCCCAAATAATCCGCTGACCTGCCTGGGGGGCTGCGGAACGGTATTCAAACTTTCGCCGGACTCGGAGACCTGGACTGAGACGCAGCTTCATGCGTTTACCGGGGGCGCCGACGGCGCTACTCCCTCGGCGGGCGTGATCCTCGGTTGCATGGGGAACCTATACGGAGAAACCACCGGCGCCACAACAGACAATGCGGGTACGGTGTTCGAGGTTATTCCCTAAGATGCCCGAGGCGGACAAACTTAATTGTTGTTAACAGGCGATTACACTCATTGACAAATTGTGACCATCGGACAATGAGTGTAATGGGGATATTTCAACAGTGGGGAGTCGTTCGGAAGCTTGTCCGTACTTTTAAGATTCTCCGCGACAGCTGTCCACTCGCTCATCAGCGTAAATGGCGACTGAACAAAATGACCGTCAACCACACCAACGTGTAGCCACTTGTCGCGAGGTTGCTGAATCTCACTTCCTTGCCGGAGCGTTTTCTCCACAGTTCTACAGCCGGGCCCGACACAAGGCCGATTAGAATAGCAATTCCCATGAACTTGCCATAGAGGTCGAAAGTTCCCCAGCGCTCTAGAACCTGATTGCCAACGAAAAGTGCACCCACGAAAGCTTGCAGCGTGATCGGCCACAGAGATGGGGGTGCGGGCACACTCCGATCAATCGTAATCGTCGGTTCCATTTGACCCTCCTGCTGGCTGATCTCTTGGGTCTGCAGACATTGTTGTTTGTGAATAGTAGCACTTCGGCGCGTCCCAGATCGTATAGGTGACTGTGCGTAGCCTTCGGATGCTCCATCCTCGCCTTCATCTCTTCACACTCCGCTGCAACTTCCGGCTTTGGAGCGATTGCATCGAACCTCGCTTTGATCAATGCTTTCTCTTCTACTTTCGTCATTTTGATCGCCTACTCCTTTCAGATAAGTCTAAGTCACATCACTTATCTTATAGCCAATCATAGACACTCCAGACGAGTATGTCACGCCTTTTCAATGAGTTACAAGCCGCTTCAACTGTTAGGTAAACACTGTGGGAGAAGCTGCGTCAAGCAAGTTTCAATGTTTCAGCGTCTCAAAGAGAATGTGCACCAGGTATTGTTTTGGGAATCGTGAAACTTTGAAACCTCGCAACCTTGAAACCTAAGGAATCTGAACTTGTTATAATCCGCGCCAAGCCCACTGCTCCGACTGAAACGATGACCGAGCCGTCCACTCCGCTGATGCGGCAATATGCTGCCGTCAAGAAAGAGCATCCCACCGCGCTGCTGTTTTTTCGCCTGGGAGATTTTTATGAGCTTTTCTTTGATGATGCGATTGTCGCCTCCAAAGAGCTGCAGATCACGCTCACCTCGCGCAACAAGGAGAAAGGCATCGCGGTGCCCATGTGCGGGGTGCCGCACCACGCGGCGGAAGGCTACATCGGAAAGCTAATCCGCAAAGGCTTTAAGGTGGCGATCTGCGAGCAAATGGAAGATGCTCGGCTGGCAAAGAAGCAAATCGGCACGAAATTAGTGCGGCGCGAAGTGACGCGCGTGGTCACGCCCGGAACAGCCGCCGACTCCCTGCTGGGGTCAGAGGAAAATAATTTTCTCGCGGCGCTGGCCCAGGTCGGAGAGCACGTTGGCTTTGCCGCGCTTGATCTTTCCACTGGGGAGTTTCGCGCCACCGAATTCTCCGGCGAGAATGCGTTGCGTCGAGTGCAGGAAGAACTGGAGCAACTGCGACCGAAAGAGTTGTTGTACGGGTCGGAGGCTCCGCTCTTTGAGACTAAAACCAGCCGCGCCTTGCCTACGCAGCCATCGCCCACGCAAACGCCTCAGCCTCGCGCAGCGGGCTTTACCTGTGCCGACACTCCGTTGGATGACTGGATCTTCGCGCCCGATCATGCCATCCCGCTGCTGGAAAATCATTTTGGAGTTTTATCGCTCGAGGGATTTGGGCTGGCCGGCCGGACCGCGGCCGCGGTCGCCGCCGGGGCGATTCTCTACTATGTGCGCTCGACGCAGCGTGGGTCGCTCGATCACGTCGACCGCATCGGCTGGTACGAGCGGCAAAGCTGCCTCGTGCTGGATGCGGTTACGGTCAGGAATCTGGAATTGATCGAGCCACTGTTTGCCGGGACGGACGCAGGCATTACTCTGTTTCGCTCAATCGATGCCGCGGTTACGCCCATGGGCAAGCGGTTGCTCCGGGCGTGGTTACTGAGGCCCTCGCTCGATTTGGCAGAAATCAATGCGCGGCTCGATGCCGTGGAAGCGGGTGTAAAAGACATCATCGCACGCGAGGAATTGCGCCGCGCCCTTGACGGCGTGCTCGACCTGGAGCGGCTTCTGAGTCGGGTTACGCTGGAGACGGCGAATCCGCGCGATGTGCTGGCCCTGGCTGCATCGCTCGCGAAGATTCCGGGAATTAGGGCTGCCGTGGGACGGCTCGCGGCCGAGCGGTTGAAGACTTTGCACAGCTTGCTCGACGAACTCGGTGACCTGCGCGGACGCATTGAGAATACGATTGTGCCCGAGCCTCCGCTGAGTTTCGCCGATGGAGGTGTGATTGCGGCGGGCGTAGATCGTGATCTTGATGCATTGCGCGAACTCTCGCGCAACAGCAAGCAGGTGCTGGCACAGATCGAACAGCGGGAACGTGGGCGGACCGGGATCACCTCACTCAAAGTCAAATTCAATTCCATCTTCGGTTACTACATCGAGGTTTCGAAGCCGAATCTGCATCTGGTTCCGCAGGATTATGAACGCAAGCAAACTTTGGTAGGCGCTGAGCGTTTTACCACTCCTGAGTTAAAAGAATATGAGGCCAAGATTCTCGATGCTCAGGAAAAGATAGCCGAGATCGAGCGGCGTCTGTTCACCGAATTGCGAACGGCGATTGCGTCCGAAGCGAAGCGGATTCGGCAGACGGCATTGGCGTTAGCCGAGGTAGATGTGCTGGCCTCGCTGGCGCACATTGCGGCTCTGCGCAGTTATTGCAGGCCGCAATTTGTTGTCACGACCACCGGTGAGGCGGGCGAGTTGGAGATTGTCGAGGGACGGCATCCCGTGATCGAGCAGCAAGAGATGGCCGGAGGCAGCGAGCGCTTCGTGCCCAACGATCTTTACCTGAATTCGTCCACGCACACTATTTTGCTGCTGACCGGGCCGAACATGGGCGGCAAGTCTACTTATTTGCGGCAGACGGCGCTGATTGTGATTCTGGCGCAGATGGGGTCGTTTGTTCCGGCGCGCTCGGCCCGGCTTAGCGTGGTCGACCGCGTCTTCACCCGCATCGGCGCCAGCGACAACCTGGCGCGCGGGCGTTCGACCTTTATGGTCGAGATGACGGAGACTGCGGCGATTCTGCATACGGCGACGGCACGGTCGCTAATCCTGTTGGATGAGGTGGGCCGCGGGACATCCACTTATGACGGATTGGCGATCGCATGGGCGGCCATCGAATATCTCCATGTGCGGGTGCGCGCGAAGACTTTATTTGCCACGCACTATTTCGAACTGACGGAATTGGCCGAGCAGCTTGCAGGCGTGAAGAACTATCACGTTTCGGTGAAAGAGACAGGAAGCGGGATCGCATTTTTGCGTAAGGTTGAACCGGGTGCGGCCGACCGCAGCTATGGCATTGAAGTAGCCAAGCTCGCCGGGCTGCCGAATGAAGTAATAATGCGGGCCCGCGAGGTGTTGGCTGAGCATGAGTCCGTCGAGCGATTGGCGACGGGACATCTTTCTCCGGGAGCTTCGCCGCCGGCGACACAGTTGACCATCTTCACGCCGCTGTCGCAGCCGGTGCTCGAGAAGCTGCGCGTAGTGGATTTGAACCGGCTTACGCCGCTGGAGGCTCTGAATTTGCTGGCGGAGTTAAAGAAGCAGATTGAGTAGCAAGCCCGCAGGATGGAAAGAGGAATCGAATCGACCCGACGAAACAAGAACTAGCTTACGAAATTACAATCGACAGCGACCGGGGTACGATCACCTCTGTGGTTTTGGCGCTCTTGTTCTGCGTCGCGTTCATCGTCATCGAAGCACGGCATCTCATTTTGAACCAGTTCGGCCGAGTTTCGCCGACTGCAATCCTCACCCCCATCTGCTGCTTGGCGCTTGCAATTAGGTTCAGAGATGTTCTCTTCAAGTTGGGTTTCGCCTTGATCGGCGTTCAGGAGCTAACTCGAGTGATCCTGGCCCAGGTTCACGCTCCTTACCCCGTCAAGCACCTGGTATCCGTGGGAGGAGGCATACTAAAGATCGTCGGCCTGCTGATGGTAATCTTTGCCATTGTGAAATGGCTTCGGTCCGTGATTCACAGGACGCCAATACTCAAGCCGGAGGAGCCGACTCCGTGAGCGCACAGGGTCAGATCGGCCAACTTCTGATCGTCGGCTTCGACGGCACCGAAATGACACCGCTTCTCAGTTCCCTGCTCACCCGCCTGCAGCCGGCGGGGGTGATCCTGTTTGCTCGCAATATAAAGACTGCCGGTCAGACTTGGCGGCTGCTGCGCGATAGCCAGAAATGCGTTTCGACGCCACTGTTTACCTGCGTCGATCTCGAGGGTGGAAACGTCGATCGCTTTCGCGATGTGCTTGGCACCACGCCTGCGGCGGCGGACGTCTTCGCGACCGGCGATCGCAAACTTTTCCGCAAGCATGGGCAAGTAATCGGAGCGAATTGCCGTGCTCTTGGATTCAACATCGACTTCGCTCCGGTGCTCGATCTGGCGTTCGAGGCTTCGCGCCGCGTGATGAGTACACGCTCGGTTTCGGCTGATCCGCGCCAGACGATTGCCTACGCACGCGAGTTTCTCGCCGGCCTGCGGGCCGCGGGAATACTGGGATGTGGCAAGCATTTCCCCGGTCTGGGCGAAGGCGCGCTCGACAGCCATCATGAATTGCCGGTGATCAAGAAGGCTTTGAGAAAACTCTGGACCGAGGATCTGCTGCCTTACCGGACGCTCCGCGCGCAGATGCCACTGGTGATGATTTCACACGCGGCGTATCCACTGGTCACGAAGGATCGGACTCCGGCGTCGCTCTCGAAGGTTTGGATTTCCGATATCCTGCGCAAGCGCATTGGATATCGCAAGCTGATTGTGTCGGACGATATGGAAATGGGAGGAGTTTTGTCGGCTGCGCCCATAGGACCGGCGGCGGTTGAATTCATTCGAGCCGGCGG
>Ga0209693_10000755_pt1 | contig 13323 bp, 15 predicted proteins | sample HubBroMetageWRM3_FD_188345 | JGI IMG/M metagenome (GOLD analysis project Ga0209693, IMG submission 188345) | Warmed soil microbial communities from the Hubbard Brook experimental Forest, New Hampshire - Hubbard Brook CCASE Soil Metagenome WRM 3... | ecosystem: Environmental > Terrestrial > Soil...
ACTTCCTGCAAGTTGATGGTGACCTCTTTGACGTTGCCCTGGTCCACATCCGTCATGAATTGCGAGAAGTTGACTTCCTTCTCTTTTTGCCCCGCGCCGCCGGCCTTCACTACTTGCCAAAGCAGGAACGCCGAGAGCACGATCACTAGCCAGAAAACCACGGTCTTAACTGTTGAATTCACCTAAAAACTCCTGAGAAAGTCGCGTCCTGTTCCAAAAACGCAACTGGGGCTCCGCCTAAAGTAATTAGATGCCAGCCGCAAGGATTGGATAGAGGAAATTACCAACTCCATCATTCTAACCCTTCTTGTGGGAAAAAGGATGGAGTTCTTGCCGTGACTTAAGTCACAGAAAAGCTTCAGCTTGCAGCCGCAATGTAGGGCAGGTTGCGAAGGGTCTGTTCGGGGGATCCCAACCCATAACCCACCAGGAACGCTTCGTCCACCAGAAATCCGAAGTAATCCGGCTGCAACTGCACTCTCCGAGCCGACTGCCGGTCGAGCAACGTGGCCAACTTGACCGAAGCGGCTCCCCGGCCTCGCAAGTCGTTCATCAGAAACTCGCTCGTCACTCCGGAATGCACCAGGCCCTCGATCAGCAAAACATGCTGTCCGACGATCGCTAGTTCGTGGCTGAAAAAGATTTCCAGAAAGCCCGCCGCAGTGTTCTGCTGCTCCCGCCGATAGCTCGGCTTGATAAACTGGCAAATGACCGGTACCTCCAGAACCCTTACTAAGTCGGCCATGAAAATGAACCCGTTTTCCAGCAACGCGAGGGCGTGAATGGTCTTGCCTTGATAGTCGTAGGAGATCTGTCGTGCCATTTCACGCACGCGCTTTTGGATCTGCTCGGTCGGAATCACGGCACGTGGCTGCCCAGGCTTTGGGTTAGCGTTCATATGCTTTGTTCGTGTGGCGACGGGCGCCTCGCCTCGCTCCTACAACCTAACCTCCCGGATCAACACAGCGCCGTCATCTGCGCTACGTGGTTGCAGTCGAGACGGTGCCGAAAAGCCGCGAACCCAGACTACATCCGTTTCGCTCGCCACCACCGGCCACAGTTTTCGTTCCGGGCCCGCCACCTGCCGCTCCTGCAGCAGTTCTTTTACCTTTTTCGCGATCTTCGTATGCGGCGGCCAGAAGCGATCGCCCGGACGCCAGTTCCGAACCTTCAGTTCCGCCGCCAATAATGCCCGATCCAACAAATCCTCGGGATTATAACCCTTGGCAGCGTTTCCAGAAACCAATACCACTTCGAAGCGTGATTCCGTTTCCTGAACCTCGACCGATCCAGGGACGGGGAGGCGGTATTCGTAGTCCACTTTGCCCGGCGTATCGCTTTGAAGCTCGAAGCGCAACTCGCCCTTGTTTCGCAAAACCACCCACCCATCCGGCAACACAATGGACTTAGCCGGTCCAGCACGGTTGGAGCCTAAAGCAAGAACCTCGTCGACGTGATGGAAATCCAGCCGCATGCCCAAAGATTCAATGGCAGCCCGGACCAAACGCCGCTGCAGCGCGAGAGGAAAGTCTGCCAAAACTGACAAACTAAGTACGCCGCCGGCGCCCTTTGCACGCCAAACCAGCGGCAGTACTCGCGCAACTTCCTTTTCCCAGTATTCCTCCTCCGTACGCGCAATCTCCGCTGTCTCGGCAAACGCCTCGCGTACCGCGGGGTTTAGATAACGCTCCAGCCGCGGCAAAATTCCGTGCCGCACTCGATTGCGCATATGCCGTAAGTCGCGATTACTCTTGTCCTCCTGCCAGCTTTGCCCCAGCGCAAGCAGATAAACCTCCAGCTCTCGTCGCCGGATTCCAAGCAGCGGGCGAACAATGGAGGCGGCTCTAGTCTCCTTGGTGGGCTGTGAGCTGAGAGCTGAACGCTGAAAGCTGGTCACTGACAACCGAGGGTGAATTCCTGCCAATCCACGGCCACCAGCTCCTCGAACGATCTTTAGTAGCACCGTCTCGGCTTGATCGTCCAAAGTATGTCCGGTAGCAATCCGGTTCAACCGGCTTTCCAGCAGTAATTGATGGAAGTACTGGTATCGCATTTCGCGCGCCGCCGTTTCCAGACTCAGGCGTTTCTCCGCCGCATGAGCGGCCACCTCACCGCTTTGGCTGCACAGCTCTAACTTGTGCCGCTGAGCCAATTCAGCCACGAACCGTTCGTCTTCATCCGACTCAGCCCCACGCAACTTGTGATTGAAATGAACCACCGAAACGACAATGCCGACTTCCTTGCGGAGTTCTAAAAGCAGACGGAGCAAGGACACCGAGTCTGCCCCACCCGACACCGCGATCCCCACGCGATCCCCGGCCTTCAGGAGTTCATGTTTGCGAATGTATTCGAGTACAGCCTGCTGCAGCCTCTCCACGGGAACATAGTACATCCACAGTAAGTTGGGCCGGATCTTTGCTGGTCACGGCCGAGGACCACCGACCAACGACTAACCACTGCTCTTTTTCATCTTCTCCATGAAGCGCCCGATAGTCACCACCGCGCGCCCCACCGTGCCCCGGCCAATTTCCTGGACATCGTCCCACGCAGTCACGCGCACCGTGTAAAACTTCCCATCGAACGATTTCAGCACTGCCTCCGCCCGGATCCGCGCTCCGACTCCGCTCGCCGCCCGATGCTCAATATGAACGGCCGTGCCCACGGTGATCTCGTCGCCCTCGCAGTAAGGTTGCAGGGCATGAAAAGCTGCCGTTTCCATCAGCCGGATCATGTCAGGAGTCGAATACACCGGCGGCAGCTCGGGATGATGCGAGGTCAGTGTGTGCTTGAACTCAACCGTCTCCTCAACCGTCGCGCGAGCGCCAATTGGCATTGCTTTCGCCATAAGAAAATCCCCATAAAGAGAAAGAGCCAATGATTCTAACGAATCACCGGCTCCATTTTTCATTCCTAGTTTTGAAGATCGCAGTCTACACCGCTACCTTCTGCATCCGCCGGGTCTCGATGCCATCCAGCGCGTGCCACAGGGCCTTCGCAGCGTTCTCGGCCGCAACCAGCGCCTGCTCCGCCATCTGCGCATTCGATTTCAGCCGTTTGCCCAACTGCTGACGCCAGACCTGCGAGTGATAAGCATCCGCGGTAGTATGCAGGGTGAAATAGGTGGTGACGCGCTCATCGGCGCCATACATCTCTAGCAGCCCGCGCGCTTTCTCCTTCGCGACCCGCGGTACTTGCGACTCGTAGGCGTAGAAGGCGGCCAGCGCTTCTTCCGGCGTGCCCTCACTCGCCACACGATGGAAGAACGAAGTCAGCTCCTTAACCTCGGGCAGCGGGTCGTGTCCACGCATGTTACGTCTTGCGCCCATGCCTTCAGCAAAATCCAGCCATAGTTCGGAATGCGGCGGCGACGCATCGCCAAACGCATCCGCCATGCCCGTCTCCTCCGCCATGTTGGCCAGCACCGCTTGCCGGAGTTCGCTTTCGTCGAGGCGGATACCCAGTTCCGCTAGATAGAGCGGAAAGGCCTCCACCTGGTGGTAGTAATCTCGCGCGTACTCCCGTAAATCCTCGCGCGTAAGCTCGCCCGCGCTCCATGCTTTATAGAAAGGATGGGAAAGCAGATCATACTTCGCGATCCGCGTATCCAGCTGTTCGAAGAATTGCTCAGTCGTCATATGATTGCGCCTCCAGGACACTCCAATATACGGGGCTCAGGGGGCCCATGCAACTCGCCCCAGTCCGGGAATTCATCGCAGCGATGACGCAGTTTGAAGCAAGCCAAGAGCAAGTCACGTCGGATAATGTAGGCGCGGGCGTCCACGCACCCGTGCTGGCGCCGCTAGCTGAACAGGTGTGAACACGGGAAAGCGAATGGCAATTACGACGATTGGAGCGCTGATCTCAACTCTTTCCGCAGTCGTGATTGCGCAGTCGACACGCCCCGAGATTTTCCAAATTTCGCCCACCAACGGTCCCGAGGGTTCCCGTGTGGAAATCACAGGCAAGAACTTTCAGGGAGCCTCGGCTGTCTTGCTGGGCACAAGCAGCGCCGCTGTCAGTCTCATTTCCCCCGAAACACTCATCACACTAATTCCGCATCAGAGCATCACTTCAACAATCACGGTGGACACGCCTCAAGGCCGTGCCTCAAGTCCGTTCGCCTTCGTGATTGCTAACGATCCGCGCGTCCCCGACGAGGTAAGCTACAAAGATGGCTATGTGAACGCAATTGCGCCGCCCCGGAATTTCAAGTCGGCGCTACTTTGGGGAATCGCAATCGTCGTCACCCGCGTCCCAGGTCACGAATCCGTAGAAATGGAGATTGCCTCGACCCAACTCATCTGTCGAGTCGATGGCAAAGGCGTAATCCTCAACGACAACCAGGGCAACGCTCGTGGCGGGATCAGGCAAGGGCTCTACTGCAGATGGGTATGGACTATTGGCGCTTGCCGACCATCCCCTACGGCCTGGGTGGAAACAATCACGAAGCCGGAGCCAGGAATTGGTATTTCCCTTCGGCGCAGTGGCAGGATGCGGCGTTCACAGATATCGGAGGCCCACAATTCTAAAAAATCACGTGCGGACAGCCGCCCCCGGCACACTGCGTTCTGTCGAGGTTAAAATTCATTTCAACCCCGGCCAACCCTGCGAAGCTTCGCTCCGCTGGACAGCCGAGGGCGGCTGTCCCCAGGTGCGGAATGTTCTCCAGCGTGTTGGCTCGCTCATTGCTAGAATAGAGACCACAGATGTCCTTCACCGAACATTTCGACGTGGTTGTAGTCGGCGCTGGTCACGCCGGATGCGAAGCTGCCATGGCCGCGGCCCGCATGGGTTTAAAGACCGCCCTTTACACGCTGAACGTAGACCTCATTGCGCAAATGTCCTGCAACCCCGCGGTAGGCGGAATTGCCAAAGGCCATCTGGTCCGCGAAGTCGATGCTCTCGGCGGCATCATGGGCGAGATCACGGACGCGGTTGGCATTCAGTTCCGCCTGCTGAATACTTCTCGTGGACCGGCTGTCTGGTCTCCCCGCGCCCAGTGCGATAAGCAAGCCTACCGCCTAAAAATGCGCGAAGTTCTGGAATCCCAGCCAAATCTAAAGATCAAGCAGGCCGAAGTGGCGGATCTGATCGTAGAGAGCCCTCAGCCCTCAGCCGTCAGCCATCAGCAACCCTGTCATCCCGAGCGGAGTAAGCCGAACGCAGTCGAGGGACCTTGGGTCCCTGCTAACGACCAACGACCAACGACCAGCCACCGAGTCTGCTGCGGAATTAAACTTCGCGACGGCCGCACCGTCGGCGCCAACGCCATCATCATCACCACTGGAACTTTCCTCAACGGCCTTATTCACTGCGGGGAGCAGCAATACCCCGCCGGGCGCTCCGGCGAACCAGCCGCAGTTCTCCTGGGAGAATCGCTAAAGCAACTCGGCCTCCGCGGTTGTCGCCTTAAGACCGGAACGCCGCCACGCCTCGACGGTCGCACTATCGACTGGTCGCAATTCCAGGTACAGCCCGGCGATCCCGATCCCACGCCCTTCAGCTTCCGCACTAAGCGCGTCGCTCATCATGATTCCCAAGTGCCTTGCTACATTGCATGGACTACGCCGGAAACGCAGCGCATCATCCGCGAGAACGTACATCGTTCGCCCATGTACAGCGGCCAGATTCAATCCATCGGGCCACGATATTGTCCTTCGATCGAAGACAAGATTGTAAAGTTTCCCGACAAGACCACGCACCAGCTCTTCCTCGAACCTGAGGGACTGAACACGCACGAGATCTACGTCAACGGCATGAGCACCTCGTTGCCGGTCGAGGTTCAGCTTGCGATACTCAAATCCATTCCCGGCCTTGAGACCGCGGAAATGCTGCGGCCCGGCTACGCCATCGAGTACGACTCAATCGATCCCACAGAACTAGAACGCACCCTCGAAACCAAAAAGATCAGCGGACTGTACCTCGCCGGCCAGATCAACGGAACCAGCGGATACGAGGAAGCCGCTTGCCAGGGCTTGATGGCCGGGATCAACGCCGCGCTGAAAGTGAAGAACGAGGAGCCGCTCATCCTCGATCGAACCGAAGCCTACACCGCGATTCTGATCGACGACCTGATCTCGAAGGGCACTAACGAGCCCTATCGGATGTTCACCTCCCGCGCCGAGTTCCGCCTGCATCTGCGCATCGACAACGCCGACCACCGACTAACCCCGCACGGCCGCAGAATCGGCTTAATTTGTGACCCAGCCTGGGCCGACCACCTGGCCAAGCAAGAGCGCCTGCAAGCCATAAAACAATTGCTGGAAAAAACCAGACTCACCAGCACAATGCTTGAAAAGATTGCAACTGCAGAAGTGCTAACTCCCTGTCATCCCGAGGGCAGTGTGGCGCAGCCGAACGAAGTCGAGGGACCTTGTGTTTCTCTGCTGCATGCTAATCACCTTTCTGGCGCCCTGGGCCAAACCTGCGCCCAACTTCTCAAGCGTCCCGAGGTCAGCATCGAGAATCTCGTCCCGATCCTCCGCGAACTAGACAGGCCATTCTTTGAAAGAGAACAAATCCGTGCGAATCGGCGCGAATCCGTGGCCGGTCTTTCTTCCGAAATAAGAAACGAACTCAAGTCAGTCGAAACCGAAATCAAATACGAAGGCTACCTGCTGCAACAACAGCGCGCCATCGACCGCCTGAAAAAGGCCGAGCAGCGTGCCATTCCCGCCTGGTTCGATTACCACTCGGTCAGCGGCCTCTCCCGCGAAATGCAGGAGACCCTTCTAAAGATAAGACCGCGCACTCTGGCCCACGCCTCACGGATTCCGGGCGTAACCCCAGCCGCGGTGTCCCTAGTCCACGTCTACATCGAGATTCAAGCCAAGCGTCGCGAACAAATTGCAGCAGTATGAGGTCATGTGGGGGCAGACGCTTCCGGCCGAAGATCACGTAAGGGCGCACGCCCTCATCCACCCAGCCGAGCAAAGCTCGGCAGCCGCCTTGATGTCCGAAAACGGCCAACCGTTCTCCCTCCGATGATCTATCCTGTTGGGAGCAAATGACCCGATGCTTCACCCAGATCGAAAGCCCGCTAGGTCCATTGCTGCTGGCCGCGGACGAAGCCGGCCTACGCGAGATCCGTTTCGTGAACGGACGTCACCCGACCCCACCAGAACCTTCCTGGAAAGAAGACCGCACTCCGCTTAGCAAAACGATCCAACAGCTCCAGACCTACTTCGCTGGAGAACTGGAAAACTTCGACTTGCAGCTCGCGCCCGAAGGAACACCATTCCAACTCGAAGTTTGGCGCCGCCTCTGCGATATCCCCTATGGCGAGACCATCTCCTATGGTGAACTGGCGGGCCGAATCGGAAATCCGAAAGCATCCCGAGCCGTGGGCCTCGCCAACGGGTCCAACCCGATCCCCATAGTGATCCCGTGCCATCGCGTGATTGGCAGCAACGGCAAGCTCACCGGATACGGCGGCGGTCTCCCGATCAAAGAAAAACTGCTCGCCTTGGAACGTCGTCAGCTGCGCCTCCTCTGATCTCCTGCATCGTCCGGACAAACTTGCTTTTGCGTCGCAGACCCGGCCTGAAAGCCAAGTTAGGGTAAAATATGGACTGTTTTGATTCGGCGAGGGAATCCCGGCTTAATGCGGTACGTCCTGGTTTCGTTGACACTTCTTGGCTTCGTAGCATCCGGCCTTGCGCTCCGGGAACACTACCGGACGGATAGTTCTCCATGCAGCATCAACGAGCGCTGGGACTGTGGAATCGTCAACCACAGCCCTTTCGCGGTGCTTGCCGGAATTCCCGTCGCTGCCATCGGGATGGCGGGTTACGTGCTTCTGGCCATGCTTGCCCTAAAACGCGCCTATCGGCTATTTCTGGCCGCCGCTCTTGTCGGCCTGTCATTTTCGCTCTACCTGGCACACGTGGAAGCTCATATCCTCGGAGTGTGGTGCGTCTATTGCGTGGCCTCACTCGCGGCGATTTCTTTGCTGACTTTGTTGAGCCTTGGAACAATTGTGATTTCGCGCACCGGGACTGCCGGTGCACATTAATTTCGATAGATTAGGTAAGGTCGGTACTGATTCTGCCATGAATAGAAACCTGGTTCGCTTTGCTTTGTTCGTTGCAATGTTTGCTTCCCTGGCTTTGGCGCAGGACTCTGTGAACCCGGCCCTGCGTCCGCCGAAGGGCTCGCAGATCGCCATCGTGGTCTTCGAAGACCTGCAATGTCCGCAATGCCGGCGCGAGGCTCCTCTCGTCGCGCAAGCAGGCAAGACTTACAAGATTCCCGTGGTTCGCCACGACTTCCCGCTGCCCATGCACAACTGGTCTTTCGAAGCGGCGGTCATCGCCCATTATTTCGACAGCCGCTCCCGGCAGCTCGGGCTAGAGTTCCGGGACTACATCTTCGAGCACCAGCCCGAAATCTTTCCCACGAACCTGCGACAATTCGCGGAGAAGTTTGCTGTCGATCATAAAGTGGATTTGCCCTTCGTGGTCGATCCTCAGGGCAAGTTTGCGGCCGAGGTGAACGCCGACCGTGAGTTGGGAAAAACGCTTCACCTCGAGCACACTCCGACCGTTTACGTCGTCAGCAGCAAACCCAACGGCCATCCCTTTGTCGAAGTCAAGCAGCCCAGCGACGAGCTTTTTCGCTCCATCGACGCCATGAAGGCAGAGTAATGATTAGAATTTCGTGAGGTTTGCTCCATTGATGACGGGAGCAGATTGAAGGGGTTACATGGCTCTCAGCTTTGCCAAAGACATTCGCCCGCTGTTTCGTGACACTCCCGACGTGGACACGATGAAGGATTTCGGCCTCGACCTCTCGTCATTCGCCGACGTCAAGGCTCAGGCCGAGGAGATCTACGCCCGCGTTCTCGATGGCACCATGCCCTGCGATGAACCCTGGCCTAAGGATCAAATTGCCCTGTTCAAACGCTGGATAGAAGAAGGTACGGCGCCTTAGAGGCGGTTCGTCAGCTTCTCCTACCCTCTTTCAAATGCGTGCTTTTTCTCCAACTCCTCCAGAGCCGCGCGCATGTCAGCCTCAAAAGTTGCGTCCTGCTTCATTAAGAAAGGAGTCGCCGTGGCCCGCTCTCCCTCCAGTTTGATCAGCCCTTGCGTTTCTAATTTCTTGGCGAGATCCAAGAGATGCTCCGCCGAAGTTTCAACGTAAAGCACTTCGGAAGGGTCCGCAATCCACACCGGCCCGGCGACCAACCGGGTCTGCCAGTACGCTTTTCTCTTTACCAGCAACGCGATCTCCTCATCACTCGCCTTGCCGAACATCCATTTATTGCGCTTGAAATCAAAATGACGGCTGGAAAACTGTACGGGCACAAGCTTGCCCGACTTGACAAACTCCATCTGTCTGCGGTCGACTTCCTTCCGCAACGCGTTGATCACCGGATCCTCTACGTCCTTCGGCTCGAGCGATGGCAACACCTCACGAACGGTCGCCGACAGATTCACCGCTACCGGCGCATGCAACCCTGCCGAGTTCTCCAGCCGTATGTCGGCATGCAGGAAGAAAAAATCCGCTCCCGAAGTAGACCTGCGAAAAGGCCACTCGAAATGAAATGAAAGAGGCAACCCGGTGAGGGTCACATAGATTTTTTTCTGTTCGCTTCCAGGGCTTGTTGCGCTCATATCCACCAGTTCTCGCCAAGTGACATTCGCCAATATTCTACCGCGCCTATGGTTGGACCCGTGTAGGGACGGGTCTCTGACCCGCCCAGGCCGAGCAAAGCTCGGCAGCCAAGGCCTCGGCTCCCACCGACGCATCACGGTAACCAAAAATTAATCCAAGGCGGGGCCAAATCCGCCCGGTCGAATCCACTTTTACTATCTTGATTCGTATTCAACGAGATGCTTTGCCGAATAGGAAAGGCGGCCCAAAGGCCGCCTCGCGGAGAACTGACAACAGAAAACCGAGAACTGTAGTTGAACTATCTGCCGGCTGCCGCACCCTTGGCCAGTCCATTCGAAGCGATCTCGCCACTCGCCGTCATTGAAGCGATTTTCGCCACCAGATCGGCAATGCTCCTCCCGGTATCGAGATTCGTGTCCACCGCAGGATGCCCCTCTCCATCGGTGTGCATGACCAGAACACGGATCGCCGCCTGCACCTTCTTGATCACGTAAGGCAGGTGATGCCGATCGTTCTTGGTCAAGGTCGGGCCGAGAATCACCAGGTCGAAGGCGCCCCGCCGCACCGCCTCGTCGACTCCCTTACGCCCCACCGCCGTCTCTACCTGATGGCCCGCCTTTTGGATAAGAACTGCTTGTGAAGCAAGTACTTCCGCGTCGCCTTCACCATAAAGAATCTTGAGCTGGAATGACGATTTCTCAGTCTTTGCCATAATGTGATCAGAGCCAGCCTTTCTTGCTGCTGGCTTATCACGTTAGCAATGCCCGGGAGATAAGAGAACGTCACTGAAGACCAAGCCCGAATAGGACATGGCACAACTTAGACCACCCCGAAAGTACTAATCCCGCGTTCCACAACTGAATTCCACCTGCAATTACGGCGCTGTCGAAGTACAATGAATCGCCATTAGCTGTCCGACGTTGAAAAGTCGAGTCCGGGGGGAATACTTCATGCGTCTGCTGGCCGTCTGCCTCGTCTTGACCTCTCAGTTTATTTTGGCCACCATCGCCACCGCGCAGGCGGATCAGGATCCGAACGATCCCACCAAAACCGCCAGCTGCGATTTCGCTGACGACAAAGAAATCAGCGTGCAATACAACGGCTCCGTCATGAGCGAGAAGGACCAGCCGCACACCGGCAAAATATGGCTGCCCGCCGGTTCACCCATGACCCTGTTCACACAAGTTCCGCTGATTCTGAATCACCAGGAGCTCGCTGTTGGCGCCTACACGATGTACGTGATCCCAAACAAAAAGGATTGGACACTCATCGTGAGCAGGAACGTCACCAATCCCAAAACCTACGACGAGAAGCAAGACTTGGTGCGCGCTCCCATGGAAATCGGCGGAGTCAGCGGCCCGCCCAAACAGCTGCAGATTTCCTTCGCCCACATCGCGCCCAAGCAGTGCAGCATCCGGTTATATTACGAGAGCACCGGAGCGTTCGTCGAGTTCAACGAGAAGTAGCCCGCAGTGTCGCCGATAGCTGCCGCACCAGCGTCGCATCCGTCATCTGATAACGATCTTCCGATGGGTACAAAGATCCGCCGAACGTAATCCCCGGCCGCGCCTGCGTCGATGTGTCAGACACTGTTCCCCACGCTGTCATATGCACCTGCCGGCACCCGGTCCGCTCGACTGTCTCTTTCAAGTTCCTATCCTGAATCCCGCCGCCGGGAAGAATCTCGATCCGCTCGCTTGCCCGCTCGATCAACTTTTTGATCAGATCCACTCCCTCGGGCACGCTATCTTTCTGGCCGCTCGTTAGCACGCGCGTAATTCCCAGATCCACAAGTTGTTCCAGAGCTTCAAACGGATCAGGAGTCACGTCGAACGCCCGATGAAACACCGCCTGTCGTTTCCCGATCAACTGACGAATGCGTTGGCTTCGCGCCATATCAACTCTTCCGTCGGATCGCAAAATGCCAAACACAACCCCATCGGCCCCGTTTTCAACCGCTGCCTCCGTGTCGCGTTCCATGCTCGCCATTTCCGCTTCGGAATACGCAAACCCTCCTCCTCGTGGGCGAACCATGACGATGATCGGAATCTTTAGTCGTCGCTTCACCTCCTGAATCGTCCCCATCGACGGCGTCAACCCGCCCAGAAAAAGCGCCGAACAGAGCTCCACCCGATCTGCCCCACCCTTTTCCGCTTCAATCGCGTCATCAATCGATCCACAACAGATCTCCAGCAGAACCCGCGCCATGGGCTTCCTTCTTTTCGGAATTTCGATTTAACCCACAACTTCTGGCACAATCATCGCATGCGCCCGCATGTCCTGCTCATCATCTGGCTCGCTGCCTCGCTGGTCGCGCAGAATCTGATTGTCCAAAAATCCAACACCACCGAAAACCTGCGCGGCATCAGCGTGCTTCCGAACCAGGTTGCTTGGGCCAGCGGTACTCACGGAACCTATCTCCGCACTACCGATGGCGGAACTTCCTGGCATGCCGCGCAAGTCCCCAACGCCGAAGCGCTCGACTTCCGCGACGTGGAAGCCTTCAGCGCCGATCTCGCCTACCTGCTGAGCGCCGGACCCGGCGAGCAGTCGCGCATCTACAAAACCACCGACGCCGGCAAAACCTGGGCTTTGCAATTCACCAACAAGAATCCCAAAGGATTTTTCGATTGCATGGCGTTCTGGGACCGTGATCACGGCATTGCGGTCGGCGATCCCGTTACCGACAATTCGGGCAAACTCAAGTTTGAATTGATCACAACTGGAAACGGCGGCACAACCTGGGAACCGCTTACACCCGAATCGCTCCCGCCAGCCATCGACGGCGAAGGCGCATTCGCCGCCAGCGGAACCTGCATCACAGTGCAAGGAACGACCAACGTCTGGTTCGCCACCGGCGGGAAGGCCGCGCGTGTATTCCACTCCAACGACGCCGAGAAAGCCTGGACCGTCGCCGAAACCCCCATCAGCCACGGGCCAGATTCGGCCGGCATTTTCTCCATCGCATTCCGCGATGCCATCCATGGAGTCATCGCCGGCGGAGACTACAAACATCCCGACCAGGACGGCCCCCACCTCGCCTACACCAACGACGGCGGCCTCGCCTGGACCCTGTCCACTAGCGCACCGCAAAGGTACTTTTCCGCCGTAGCCTTCGTCAGGCGGCACTCAGAAAGCGGGGGCATTGTAGTTGTGGGATCGTCCCAATCCACCTACGAAGATGACCTCGCGAAAACGCAGGGGCAAAAAACAACATCGCAGAAGAGCTGGGACTTGAATCTGAACGCAGTAAGCGTCAGCCCAACCGGCGAAGCCATAGCCGTGGGCCCCAAAGGCCTGATCGTCCGCATTCCCTAAATGAAGGACGAGCGTTTCCAGCCCGTCCAAAGCTCTGGGGAAAGTTGCGCCCATCTGCTATTACTACCCCTAACTCGATGCGAGGTACAGTGGCTTCCTCTTATCAAACCTGGGGCTATAATCGCGCTTACAAAATACTGTCAGGTTCCTCAAATGATGAAGGCAGAGGGGCGGAGCCGGGCGATAACAATCTTCCACCGCGTCCTCGAAATTCCCGTGGAGAGGCGGATGGATTTTCTCGCCGAGGCATGTGCCGGAGATTCCGCCCTGCGAATCGAGGTGCAGGAACTTCTCGTAATGCTGGTCGAGGAAACAGGACAGAACCTGGTAAAGGTAACCGATTTTGGCCTGGCAAGAAGTGTGCAACCGGTGGAAAACTTTACTCACTCG
>Ga0209693_10000756_pt1 | contig 13318 bp, 6 predicted proteins | sample HubBroMetageWRM3_FD_188345 | JGI IMG/M metagenome (GOLD analysis project Ga0209693, IMG submission 188345) | Warmed soil microbial communities from the Hubbard Brook experimental Forest, New Hampshire - Hubbard Brook CCASE Soil Metagenome WRM 3... | ecosystem: Environmental > Terrestrial > Soil...
GGATCGAGGACGCACTGCGCATCCGGCGGGCGATGGCCGCGCGCTCCGTCGCCGTCGCGTCAGCGCAGGCGAGCCTGGCCCGGGCGTACCTGGCCGCCGGCTTGTCCGACGAGGCCGCCGCCCAGGCGCGTGCGGCCGTCGACATCCAAGCCGAGCACGCCAGCGGGTCGGCTGGCCACGCGGCCAGCCTGGCCACCCTGGGCGCGGTGCAGCGTGCCGCCGGGGATTTCGACGCGGCGCTGCGCTTGCTGCGCCAGGCGCTGACGATCCACGAGGCGATCCAGCCGGATTCGCTCGGGGTGGCGACCGACCTGAACAACACCGGGCTGGTCTACCATGACCTCGGCGACCTGCGCCGGGCGGTCCGTTTCTACACCCGAGCGCTACCTCTTTACGAAGCCCGCTCGCCGCGGTCAGCCACCACGGCGACGATCCACAACAACCTCGGCGTGGCGCTGCGCGCGCTGGGCGATCTCGACAGGGCACTGCACCACCTGGAAACCGCGCTCGCGCTGGACCGGCAGGCCGCAGCCGGGTCGCCAGCGGTCGCGACTGACCTGACGAACATCGCCTCCATGCTGTTGACCCGCGGGGAGCGCCAGCGGGCGCTCGCGTACCTGAACGAGGCGGTCGATCTCGACGGTGCCGCCACCCCCGACTCACCTGCCCGGGCGGCTTCGCTGGCCGCACTGGCCACCGCGCTCGCCCAGGACGGGCAGCTGGACGCCGCGCTCCCGCTGGCCCGGCAGGCGGTCGACATCGACCGGCGCAGCGCCCCGCGCTCGGACCGGATGCTCTCCGACCTGACCCTGCTCGGCGACTTGCTCGTGCGGCACGGCGAGCCGGCCGCGGCGGTCGAGGTACTGACCGAGGCGGTCGACCTGGTCGATTCCATCCGGCTGCGTTCGGGGACCGACGAGCGCCGTCGCGAATTCGCCCTCGCCGACCGGCACGCGACCTACCGCCACCTGATCGCCGCGCTGCTGCGGCGCGGTCGCGAGGGCGACGCCGAGGCGGCATTCCTTTACTCGGAACGGGGCCGGGCCAGGTCGCTGAATGACCGTCTCGCGCGCGAGACGGCCACCGGGGAACAGCCCGGCGACGTCCTCCGCCTGTTCGCCGAGGAGGAGCAGCTGCGGCGCAGGCTGTCCATCCTGCGCCGCGCCCCGGCCGTGCCGCAGGCCCTGAGCCCGCCGGAGGAAGCAGCCCGCGACAGCGGCGAACGCGAGCGTTTTGAGGCGCGGCTGGACGATATCGTCGAGCTGCGGCTGGCCCGCGCCGCCCCGGCAGGCGGGCCCGGCGGCACGGAGTCCATGCCGCGGCTGGCGGAGTTGCAGGCGAGCCTGGCCGCGTACGAGATGGCGCTGTGCTACCACATCGGGACCGACTCGGTGATCGCCTGGGCGGTCACCACCGAACGACTCCGCACGTACACCCTGCCCGTGGGCGTGGACCGGCTGGCGGAGCTGGTGGACGAGGCGACGCTGCCCTACCGGGAGGGCGACCCCGGCGCGGGCGGCCAGCCGGCCGTGATCGGCGAGCTCGCCGCCGTGCTGCTGGCGCCCTGGTACCAGGAGCAAGCCAGCCCGGCCGCCAGCCAGCTGATCGTCGTGCCAGACGGTCGGCTCGCCTACCTGCCGTTCGAGATGCTGCCCCTGCCGGATGAGCGGCTGCTTGCGGACCACCTCACCGTCAGCTACGCGCCCTCCCTGTCCACCCTGATCTGGTTGCGCGCCCGCCCCGCCTCGACCGCCCCCAGCGCCTTCGTTGCCTTCGCTGACCCGGTGATCAGCCCGGCGGCTGGTGCCCTCGCCGGTCCGGCCGAGGCAGCGGCCCGGGCGGACAACCCCGCGGCGTTGCTGCTGCCCGCCGGGCACCAGCTGTCGCCGCTGCCAGGGACGCGCGCCGAGGCCCAGGCCATCGCGCGTCTCTTCGGCGCCGACGGCGTGGCGTTCGTCGGCCCGGACAACACCGCCCGGCGGGTACGGGACGCGGCGCCGCGGTACCGGATCCAGCACTGGGCCACCCACTCCCTGCTGGACGAGGTCGACCCGGACTTCTCCGGCCTGGTCGTCTCGCCGTCGGCGGGCCAGGCGCCCGACAGCGAAGCCGCCGACGATCTGGTCACGGTGTACGACCTCGCCCGGCTGTCGCTGCAAGCGGACCTCGTGGTGTGCTCGGCGTGCCAGACCGGACTGGGTACCGTCCGGGCCGGCGAGGGCACCGTCGGGATGTCCAAGGCGCTGCTGTCGGCCGGGGCCCGGTGCGTCGTGCTGAGCCTGTGGCCGGTGCCCGACCGCCCCACCCGCCGCCTGATGCTCGCGTTCTACCAGGCGCTCCGCCGCGGCGAACCCACGGCGGACGCGCTGCGCACGGCTAAGGCAGAGGTCCGCCGCCGCTACCCGCGCATCTACCAGTACCCGTTCACCTGGGCCGCGTTCGTCGTGATCGGCGACGGAACCACGCGTGCTCACCCAGCGGGATAGCCGATGACCGAAGGAACCGACCGCACGGACGGCTCAGCCGAACGTGCAGAGGCAGGCGAGCCGGGGGCAGGCGAGCCCGGGGCAGGCGAGCCCGGGGCGGCGGACGAGCCCGGGGCGGCGGACGAGCCCGGGGCGGCGGACGAGCCCGGGGCGGACGAACCCGGGCCGCTGTCGCTCGCGGTGGGTTACGCCACCGCCGGCCGGGACGCGCTGGCCCGGCACGAGGAGAGCCTGGCGATCGCCGCCTACGAACGCGCGCTCCCGCTGGCGGAGGCGGCGGTGGCAGCCGGCGACGGCCCGCACGAGGACCTCGTCCGGTTCCTCGTCTACGTGCACGACGTGCTCGGCGGCCTCATGCTGGGCCGCAGCGAGCTGGACCGGGCCGAGCAGCACTACACGACCGCGCTCCGGCTCAGCGCGGCACGCGACGCGGGCGAAGCGGACGTGGTGAAGTTCACCAACAACCTCGGCGCGGTGGCCAGGCAACGCGGCGACCTGCCCGCCGCGCTGCGCCTGTACCAGATCGCCACGAAGTTGGCCGCCGAGGTAGAGCCGGAAAGCAACGCGTTCGCGACTGGCCTGAGCAACACCGGCACGATCCTGCTCGCCATGGGTGACCTGGCGGGAGCGCTCGACCTCTTCCGCCGCGCCCTGGCGATCGACGAGCGATCCGATCCGACGGACGCCGCTACCGACCTCAGCCTGATCGGCTCCGTGCTCGTCGAATACGGCGACCTGGACCAGGCGCGCGACCACTACGAACGCGCGCTGCAGGTGCACCGTGCGCTGGACCCCCGCTCGGCCGAGACGGCACGGGACCTGGTCAACATCGGTTACTGCCACCGGCTCGGCGGTGACCTGGACCAGGCGCTTGAGTACTACTTCGCCGCGCGGGACGTCGATCGCGCCCTCGGGCCGTCCTCGCTGCAGACGTCGGCAGATCTCAGCAATATCTCCTACGTGTACGAGGTCCGTGGCAACATCGCCCGCGCCCGGCATTACCTGGAGCAGGCGATGCAGATCAGCCGCACGGTAGCGCCCCGGTCCCAGCGCACCGCCGCGCAGCTGACCAATCTCGCCGGCATCTATGTCAGGTCGGGTCAGTTCGCGCAGGCGCGGGCGGTGCTGCTTGAGGCCCTGGACATCGACTCGACGGTCGCGCCCGGGTCGCTGGAGACCGCGCGTGACCTGAACAACCTCGCCGCCGTCGCGATCGACCTGGGGGAGCTCGCGCAGGCCGAGGATTACGCGCGGCGTGCGCTGCAGATCTACCGTGCCCAGGTACCCGACTCCAGCTCGATCGCGGTCGTGCACAGCACGCTCGCGGCCATCGCGCACGCCCGCGGCGACCGGGATACCGCGCTGGAGCAGACGCGCCTGGCCCTGCAGATCGATCGGCGACGCGTGCCCGGCGCGGAACCGACCGTCACCGACCTGATAAATCTCGCTTTCCTGCATAGGCAGCGCGGTGAGCTCGGCGCGGCCATCGCCCGTTACGACGAGGCCGTGCAGATCGTCGAGTCCCTGCGGCGGCGGGCCGGCCTCACCGAGGCACGCGAGGAGTATTTCGCGCTGCTACAGAAGCCGTACCGCGGCCTGGTGCACGCCCTGCTGCGCCGCGCAGCCGACGGTGACGGCCAGCTCGCCTTTGCCGTGGCCGAGCGAGCCCGCGGCCGGGCGCTAGCCGACCTGCTCGCCCAGCGGCGACTCGACATCCGCCCGGACAATGACCTGCAGCGATCGCTGCTCGCGGACGAGCAGCGGCTCGCGGACGAGCTTGCCGCGATCAACGGCCGGATCGCGGCGAGCCTGCCCGCCCAGCCCACGGACCGCGGGGGACTGCTGCCCCACCCGGTCACCATGACCGCCCCGTCCGACAGCGACCTGACACACCGCCACACCGCAGGCGAGGAACTCGAGCGCTTGCGGACACGGATCCGGTCACAGTTCCCCGCGTACGCTCAGCTGCGCGATCCCGAACCGCTCGGGCTGGCCGCCGCCCAGGCCATGCTCCCCGCGGACACCCTGTTGCTCTGCTACCACGTCAGCGACGACGGCTGCGCCATCTGGGCCGTGCGGCGCACCGACTGGCACGTCGCCGACCTGGCTACCGGCCTGCCCGCCCTGGCGCGCGACATCGACACTGCGCTGACCCCATGTCGTGCGGCGCAGCCAGAGACACCCGACGCCGCGGCGGCGTGGCACAGGCTCGGCGAGCTCCTGCTCGGCCCGGTACCTAGCGGCTGGCTCGCCGCCGCCGCACGGGTCGTCATCGTCGGCGACGGACCGCTGCTGCACCTGCCGTTCGACCTGCTGCCGTTCGGCGACCGACCACTGGCGGACACGCTCGTCGTTTGCTACGCCCCGTCGGTGACCGTGCTCGGCGACCTGACCGAACGAGCCGCCAGTGCCCGCGAGACCCCACCCGACCGCGTGTTCCTCGGCTTCGGGCTCGCCGACCCGGACGGCGATCGATCCTGGAACCCGGTGCCCCTGCCCGGCACCCGAGAGGTCAGCGACATCGCCGCGGACTACGGACTAGGAGCCAAGGCGATCACCGGGGCGGACGCGACCAAGCAGCGAATCTTCCAGGAAACCGCCGGGTACCGCGCCGTGCACTTCGCGACCCACGGGATCCTCGACGACCAGGATCCGCTATATTCCGGGCTGCACGTGGCCCCGGCAAGCTCCCCGCCACCCGGGGACTCACCCGGGCCCGAGGTACTGCACGTCTATGAGATGTTCGCGCTGCAACTGACCGGCGCCGTGGTCATCTGCTCCGCCTGCGAGACCGCACGCGGCACCATCCGAGCCGGCGAGGGACTAGTCGGGATGAGCCGGGCGCTCTTCTACGCCGGCGCCATCTCGCTGGTGATCAGCCTCTGGCCGGTCCCGGACGCCCCAACCCGCCGCCTCATGCGGGTCTTCCACCGCTATCTCCGTAGCGGCCACGACCCGGCCCTGGCCCTGTCACTCGCGAAACGGGCTGTACGCTCCAGCCACCGCCGTGTCTACCAACACCCCTACACCTGGGCTGGCTTCATCGTCCTCGGTGCGACCGGCCAACCAGTCAGCCCCGTCAGCCACTGATCGACCCCGGCGGCGGAATCGTGCCCGGCTTGTTCCGAGCCAGAAAGGCGCGCTCACGGTCTGCCGATCGGTCGGCGAGCCGAGTCTGCGGAGCTATCCCGAAGAAATGACTTCCCACCGCGCCCCAGGACCTGCGGAGCTAGCACGGCTGCCCGGTGATTACCTGGAGCAGGTCCTTCGCTCCCGCCGGGGTGATGCTGGGCACGATGAAGTGGTCGGCCGTGTACGGCTGCAGGAAGAGCGGGATCTCGTTGGCCGAACGACCCGGGAGCACGACCGGGAGCATCTTCTTTGTCCAGGTGGCCGGGTCGCGGTGGTAAAGCTCGCGCAGCGTCCGCATCTCTGACTGCAATCCGGGGTGCGTGCCCGGCGTCACCGCGCCGTCGCCGACCCGCGAGCACGCGGGCGAGGCGATGATGATGACGAAGTCAGCCTCCAGGATCTGGGTGGTCGCCCACACTTGCCAGTCTCGCCGCTCCCCGGCCGCCCAGCAGTCCACTCGTATGTCGACGCCCGACTTGGCCAGCAGTTCGCACAAGCGGCGAACGCTCCGCTTGTGCGGCTGCGAGTCGTGGGCGTATGAGACGAACACCTGCGGCCAGGCCATGGCGGCTGATCCCTCCGGCAATGGCCGGGCAGGTTGCCCGGCTTCTGAACGCAACCATCGCGCCCACCTGCGGGGATCGTAAGGGGGCACAGGCGGGGGCAAACTGAGGGTTTCGCTCAGCCGAGGCTGCCGCCCATGGTGAGCCCGGCCTCGCGGCAGGCCAGGAGGAACCCCTCGCGCGTCGCGTGCTGGGCCGCGATCAGCCGCATCTTGTCGGCGACGATGGGCGACAGTTCTCCGCGCCAGCCCGCCAGCCCGAGCAGGGCCTCGGCGCGGAACTCGGCGTCCCCCTGGAGGATGGCGGCGCCGTAGTCGCGCAGGTACGCGCTGCTCCAGTGCATAAGGCGGCCGATCTCCCACAGCGCCGAATCGCGCGCCTCTTCCAGCTTCAGCGCGGCGTGCTCCTCGTCGGGCCACGCCTTCAGCCGCTCGATGGCGATCAGTTCTGCCCGCAGGCCGTACACGTAGGCCCACAGGCGCGAGACGCGCTCCTCGTAGACGGCGCGGTCACGTGAGGACAGATGCTCCTCGGTAATGGAGGGACTGGTTCCGGAGATCTCCTGCCGCGGCATCCCCGGGCCGGGCTGGATGTAGTTCTGGCTGTCCTCGTGCAGCTGCCGCGCGATCTGGCGCAGGATCTTCGGCATCACCTCCTGGCGGAAGTGGTCGGCGTTGTACGGGGCCGACTGGGCCGCCCGGAGCTGGCGCTGCGACAAGTTGAGCTGGCCGGTTGCCGGGGCGATCTTGAACAGGATGCTCGCGGCGAGGGCCCAGTCCTTCCCCCGGTACGGCGGAATGCGCGGGATGAGTTCCCTGAGCAGGGCATTGAGCGCCTTGACCCGGCTGAGGATGTCATCCGGGTCGATCGACCTAGCCCAGACACCGCGCAGGCTCAGCAGCGTCGGGTCGGCCGTCTCCTCAGTTGCCGGGAGGCCGTCGCGCACCACGCGTCCGAGTCCGCGCACCAGGGTGTCCAGGCCGGGTGGGCGCTCGGCGGTCGGAAGCGGCGCCCCGGGCCCGGCGTCTGGCGTATTCGGGTCACTCTCCGACATAGGGCGATCCTAAGGTCCGTCGCGACGCCGCCCCAGAGCCCGCGCGAACGCCGCGCGGTGTGGATACCGAAAACCCATACCAAATTTTGGCCGAACGAGCAGTGGTGCTTGCGCGCCTAACGGTTCGAGCCGTCTGTTGCGGGCGGCCGGCCCGGTGAACCTGCGGCCCGGATGGATCGCCGGATCCCGTGACGCGGCTGGGGGCGGATATACGCCGGGCGACCGGTAATGACACGAAGCAGGTCCTCGGCGCCGGCCTCGGTCATATCCGTAACCTGGTAATGGTCCGCGGTCTGCGGCTGCAAGAAGAGCGGTATCTCGGCAGCCGAGCGACCGGGAAGCACGACGGGCAGCAGCTTTCTTCGCCACGTCGCGCGATCGCTGTACAGGAGTTCCCTGAGCAGCGACAGCTCGGTTTGCATTCCGCGGTGGCGGTCATTGGGCATCTGACCGTCGCCTGCCAGCTTGCACATCGGCGAGGCGATCACCACCACGAAGTCAGCCTTCGTGATCTGGTCGATCGCCCAGAGATACCAATCCCTGGGCTGGTCGAGATCCCACCGGTCCAGATGAACGTCCAGGCCGCAATCGACCGCCAGGAATCCGCTGAAAACGCGGACCGCCTCGATGTGCTTGGCGTCGTCATGGCTGTAGGAGACGAACACTCGCGGCACACGCGGTACGGCATGGCGCGGAGTGCCGCCAGCCACCGCGAGAGCGGCCACCGGCTGCGTTGCACGCGGCCCGGTCAGCCCCAGGCGGAACCGGCCCGGCCGGTTCGACGGCCGACAGCCCAGCGAGTCATCTGGGCTCAGGTCGAACCGGGCCGACACGTCGACGGTCACCTCGCGGCATCCATCGGGCACGACGAGGACCAGCAATGCCGAATGCGACCCTGGCCGCACGCCCGACGCGTGCCGCCACCGGATCTCGCCGCCGCCGATGCCGAACGCGTCGATGAACGGCGTCACAGCCGGCAAGACGATCCCGTCGGCACCGCCCGCAGGAACCAGGCTCAGGTACTCGCTGACCGTGTACGACATCGGCCCCTGCGCCTCGAGTACGTCACGCGGTACCGCGTCGATCACGGCAACGGGACCGTCCGTGCCAGGACAGGACCACGCGATGCCGATCTCGAACCACGGCGGCGCCGGCACTCCCTCCTGCAGCACAAGGTCATAGTTGACCCTGATCAGGTAGCAGTCCTGTCCGTCGAAGCCATCAGGGCGGGGCCGGACCGGCTGGACCTGCCAGCCCTGCATGCGGATGGCGCCGACGGCAATCTCGGCAGGCGCCGAATCCAGCCACCTGCTGCCGTCATCGGCCAGCACCAGGCCCACCTCGGCCAGTGGGACAGGCGTGGGTTGCGCACGGGTACCGGGCACTGCCGTCTCCAAGGGCCAAGGCGATGATGGACCACTGCCCTCATAAGGATAAGAACTGCCGACGGCGGTAAGGCCGGCCGCGCCCGACCTTCCGGCTAGCTGAACGCGGCGAGGATGACTCGCGTGTCGCCGGCCCGCGCGTGCCGGGACACGTTGAGGTCGCGGACGACGAAGCTGCGGATCACGAACCGGTCGGTGCCGTCGAACCGCGCGCCGAACATGGACCGTAGAACGAGTCCCGCAGGCTGCGCAGCACCGCGGACCTGGTCCTGACCATCGCGCCCGCCTCCGGCCGGACGATCAGGTCCACGTAGCGCCGCCGCACCCGGAACTCGTCCGACAACGGGCTGCGCGGAGTGGGCAACGGCCGCAGTGCCTTGGCGGCCATCTCCCACTTGTCGGCCACCACCGTCAGCTCGCCGCGGCTGGTGGTGACGACCTCACCATGTACCGCGACGATGTCGCCGATGTCGATAACCTGCCGCCAGCCCGCCATCAGATCCCCTCCTGAGCGCGCCGAGGTCAGCATGACCTGCAGCTCGGCGCCGTCTCCCGCGCGCAGCGTGGCGAACAGGATCCCGCCGATGTCACGTTGCGACATCACCCGTCCGGCCGTGGCCACCATCTCGCCCGATGCCGAGCCGGCCGGCAGCTCTCCGTGTGCGGCGCGTATCTCGGCGAGTGTCCGATCCCTTGCCACACACACCGGATACGCCTGTTGCCCGGCGTCGAGCAGCCACTCCCGCTTCTGCCGCCGTGCGTCCCGTTGCTCGGAAATCCGCAGCTCATTATGCTCAGCCGCGGCGGCCTGGTCAGATATCGCGGTCTGTTCCCGCACCAACGGAGGCAATGTCGGCTCCCATTCTCTGGCTTGTGCAAGGCCCACCCTGCACCGCGAGCCGGGGGCGTAAAAGCTGTTTCCGCCAACACGAAACACGCAACCCCGCGGCCCAGTCCTGGACATGCCAGGCGCCGAGGTTTAACAATTCCGCTATCTGCTGCAGCGACGCGGATTTACCCGCGGAAACGATGGCCCGATAATGATCATCGCAATGGACGACAATGAGTAGCCGTCACCCCGCGCACGAGGCCGTGCGGAGCCGGGTGATGGATGCGGCCATGGCGAATGACCCCGCCGGGTTGCTGACCGAGGAGGCAGTCCGCGAGGCCCGCCAACTGGCCGCGGTCATCGATGCCAAGCCCGACGTCAAGGCAGCGTGGGTGCTTGGGATGTTTCACTGGCTGCGCTACATCTCCCTGGACGATGGCGAGGACCTGGAAGACTACATCGCCGCGGTCAGGCTGCTGGCCCCCGTTTACGACGAGGACCCCGACGCGGTGCCCCCGCAACTGCACAAGCGCTATGAGCTGATCCGCGGCCGGGACGGCCGGCAACCTCCCGATCCGATCGAACTGAACAGCCGCGCCCGCAACCTGCTCAGCCGCTATCAGCGCAACGGCGAACTGCCGCTACTCACCGAGGCCGTCGCGCTGTTCCGCGCCGCGCTCGCCGCCGAGCAAGCCGAGGCAGCCGAGGAAGGCGAGGACGCCGAAGACGGCGAGGAAGCCCGCCTTGCCTGGCGTAAGTCGAGCCTGGGCGCCGGCCTGCGGATGCTCTTCAACCGCGCCGGCGACCCGGACCTGCTCGCCGAGGCGGTCAGCCTGCACCGCGAGGCGGTGGCCGCCGCGGCCGACGATGAACGCGCCGGGTGCCTGTCCAACCTGGCGGCGGCTCTGGCCGATCAGTACCTGCTCACCGGAGATCCGGCGCTGATCAACGAAGCCGTAGAACTGCTCGAGGCCGCCGCCGACGCGACCGCGGACGAGGCCGAGCGCCGGACCATCCGGTCCAACCTCGCTGCCGCCCGCACCCGGCTGGCCGAGGCCGACGTCACCGGCGAGGATCTTGCCGGGGCGGTCGAGTTCCACCGCCAGATGCTGGCCGCGAGCCCGCGGGACGACCCCGATCGCCCTCGCTACCTGACCAATCTGGGCGTTGCCCTGCAGGCTCTGGCCGAGCGCACAGCCGATCGGGGGCTGCTGGCCGAGGCGGTCGAGGTCCAGCGCGCCGCGGCGGACGCCTGCCAGGCACGCCATCCGGACCGGCCGGGATACCTGTCCAACCTCGCTGCGTGCTTGACGAGGCTGTCCGAGGCCACGGGCGACGCCGCGCAACTCCAGGAGGCGGTAGACGTCCTGCGCGGTGCGCTCGCCGACGTCGCCGGTGGCGACGTGAACAGGCCAGCGTACCTTTCCAACTTCGCTTCCGCCGCGCTGCGGCTGGGTGAGCGGATCGGCGACACCCGCCTGATGGCCGAGGCCGTCGAGGCCCATCGCCTTGCCGTAGACCTCGTCCCCGACGGCCATCAGGAACAAGCCAGCCACCTGTCTAATCTCGGGCTCGCGCTGCAGGCGATGTTCGAGCGCACCGGCGATACCGGCCTGCTGGCAGAGGCGGTCAGCACCCAGCGCGCGGCGGTCGCCGCCGGCCAGGCTACGCCCGGCCGGGCCGGTGCCCTGTCCAACCTGGGGGTTGTGCTGCGCACCATGGCCGACACGGTCGGCGATACCGGATTGCTGGCCGAGTCGGTCCAGGCCAGCCAGGCCGCTATCGCCGCCGCTCCGCCCGGGCATCCCGAACTGGCCGGCTACCTGTCCAACCTCGGCGCTGCCCTGCAATCGCTGGCCGAACGCACCGGGCGTGCCGACCTGCTCGCCGAGGCGATTCAGGCTCTCCGCACCGCGGCGGTGATCTCGCCACCAGGGCACCCGGACCGGGCCGGCTGCCTGTCCAATCTCGGGCTGAGCCTGGACGCCCTGTTCGAGCACACTGGCCGGGTCGCGGTGCTGCACGAGGCGGCGCAGACGCACCGGGACGCGGTGGCGGCCGCACCGCCCGGGCATCCCGAACTGGCCGGCTACCTGTCCAATCTCGGCATCGCCCTGCAAGCTTTGTCCGGACGCACCGGCAACGAGGATCTGCTCGCCGAGGCCGTCACCGCCTTCCGCGACGCCGCGGCCGCCACCAGCCCGGATGATCCGCAGCGGGCGACTTACCTGGTCAACCTCGGCAATGCGCTTCAGGTACAGCACGATGCGCCAGCCGGAACCGGCGGTGTCCCCGACCCCGGGCTGCTCACCGAGGCGGCCCGCCACTACGCCGAGGCAGCGGGGAACGCCGGCATGCGAGCCCTGGACCGGATCTACGCTCTCCGCCAGGTCTCGAGGCTGGCCGTCCGCCGTGGTGCGGGGGACGATGCCCTGACCGCCGCCGAGGCCGCGGTTGCCTTGCTGCCGCAGGTTACCCCCCGCTCGCTCGCCCGCCGCGATCGCGAACGCCAGCTTGGACGGCTTGCCGGGCTGGCCGGCGACGCGGCCGCGGCGGCGATCAGCGCCGGGCGCCCTGACCGGGCAGTGGAATTGCTGGAGCAGACCCGCGGGCTGCTGGTAGCCGAGACCTTGCAGGCGCGCGGCAGCGACCTCGCCAAGCTGCGGGACACGGAATCCGGAGCGGAACTGGCCGCCGAGTACGAGGAACTTCTGCGCCGCATGGACGCCCTGGACTGGGCAGGTTCCCCGACACTGCGCGAAGGCAACGCGGCCGACAGCCCCGCCGACCTGTATCAGGCCGGGACATGGCAGGCGGCCGAGGCCCTGACCCAGATCCGCCGGCAGGCCCATCAGGAGTGGGTCGAACTCATAGACCGCACCAGGAACAGCGGATTCCCGGACTTCCTGCAGCCGCCGGCCGTCGCCGAGCTGGCCAGGCACGCGGATGAAGGCCCGGTGGTGTTCGTCTTCACCAGCCCGACCTGCAGCGGCGCGCTCGTCCTGACCGCAGCGTCGCCGCAGGTCCGCCTGATCCCGCTGCCTGGCCTGACCGACGCTAACGCCTACGAGCGTGCCAACCAGCTCTGGGATGCGCGCCGTCGTGCGACCACGGGGGAGTCCCTGCTAGAGCGGCGCACGGGAGCGCAGGAGATCCAGGATGTCCTCGCCTGGCTGTGGGATGCCATTGCCGGGCCGATCCTGGCGGCACTCGGTCACACCGCCGTCCCCGCTACCGATGAGAGCTGGCCGCGGCTGTGGTGGTGCCCGGTCGGAATCCTCTGCTACCTGCCGCCGCACGCGGCCGGCCATCACGCCGATATCCGGGCCGACCACCCAGCCCCCAGAACCGTGCTCGACCGCGTCGTGTCTTCCTATATCCCCACCGTCCGGAGCCTGGCCTACGCCCGGACGCACCGCAGGCCGGCCGAGGCCAGCACCACCTTGATCGTGGCCGTCCCGGAAGCCCCCGGCATGGTGCCGCAGCCGGGCGTCGGCGCCGAAGCGGACGAGCTAACCGTGATGATCCCAGGCGCGAGCCCGCTCCCCGGGCCGACTCGCGGACGGGTGCTTGAAGCGCTGCCGCAGCATGCGATCGCCCACTTCGCCTGCCACGGGTACGCCGACATGATCGACCCGGGTGCCAGCGAACTGGTCATGCCGGATCGGCACGACAACCCACTGACGGTGAGGGACATCAGCACCCTGCAACTGACCGCGAGGCTCGCTTACCTGTCCGCCTGCGACACCCAGTTCGCCCCGCAGAACCTCGCCGACGAGGCCGTCCACATCACCGGGGCCTTCCACCTGGCCGGCTACCAGCACGTCATCGGTACGCTCTGGAGCATAAACGACGCGGCCGCGAGAGAA
>Ga0209693_10000757_pt1 | contig 13318 bp, 12 predicted proteins | sample HubBroMetageWRM3_FD_188345 | JGI IMG/M metagenome (GOLD analysis project Ga0209693, IMG submission 188345) | Warmed soil microbial communities from the Hubbard Brook experimental Forest, New Hampshire - Hubbard Brook CCASE Soil Metagenome WRM 3... | ecosystem: Environmental > Terrestrial > Soil...
GCGCCCGATGTCGTAGATGCCATAGGGATAGGCACGCGGCACGTCGGGTGTAGGAAAATCGTGCCTGCGAACCTTCCTCGGCCGTTTTGCTGGAAGCCATTGCTGGCCGGCGTTATCGTAGTTGCCGATGAGTTCTTTCTTCTTGGTATCCACCGAGATCACGGGGCTGCCCTGCGCCAGGCATCTTTTCACCGCGGCATTGATATACCGAAACTGCGCGTCGCGGGCCGGATGGTCTCGCCCCTCCTCCGTCTTGCGGTTGCTCTGGAGACTGTAGTTGAGACCGTGCAGAAGCTGAGCGACCTTGGCATGGCTGACCGGATGTTTGTTCCGATCCAACTCTTTCGCAATCGCCCGCGTGCTCTTACAAATCCATCGCAGCGCCGATTCCGGGTCGCCCCGTGTCTGCTGATCGATCATCTCTTCCAAGGTATCCACGAGCCGCGGGTCCGACACCGTAATGAGTTTGCGTCCGGCTCCGGGGCGGCGGATGCGGCCTTCCACCAACGCGGCGCCCTCTTCGATATCACGGATGCCTTTGGAAATCGCCTTGCGCGACAGTCCGCACGCACGGCGGACCAAACTCACTCCCCCATAGCCCAAGGTCTTTGCTTCGCTAGCCGCCATGAGGCGCCGCGTCCGTTCGTCCAACAAAGGCCACACAGAATGGAACTTAGCCGTCAGTTCGGCAAGACTGTCCATGCTCAGACAGCATAACAACCTTGAACCCCATGGTGCTACCTTTATTTATTTACGGTGCCTTACTTCGTTCACGCGCATTAGTTCAAGGCCGCGCGGCTGTTGACATTGGGCTCAGCTTCGCTTCCGAGTGGTCCGTGATCCAGGAATCTGGGGAGTGAATCCAAAGCTCAAATCGTCTGTCTACCTCCAGACCAAGAACTTCAACCAGCCTGACCAAACTTCGGCCCACGCATCCGTATCGTCAAGCATCATTCCCTTGAGGGCGTGAGCCCTGGGTAAGGCGCGAAGAACGAAGAAGTCCCTTCAGGGACGGCACAGTGCTCTAACACGCTCTTTCGCCCTTGAGCTTCGCCGCTGGGACTGCTCCGGACATGTGAGATGGGAGAGCCTTTAGCAACTCCCCCCATTATTGGCACGGGCAGCGCCTGCCGTGTTTGTGCTCTAATCCCTTCCAGCGATCTCCGAGAGTTTCCCATGTCACACCTTAGGTTGGTTCTCATTTTCCTGTTCGCAGTCGCACTCACCGTCGGTACCGTCCGATTGCACGCCCAGGCCGCACCAGGCCCCGCGCTCGTGGACAACACGGCGCAATCCAATAAATCGGCATCGCCTGAGGCCATCTTCGCCGAAGCCCGCCGCCTCACCGAACAAGGCAAATACGATGACGCCATCGCGCAATTGCAAGAGCTTGCGCTTCGCAATCCGCAGCCCCCCGGGCTTTCACACGAGCTGGGAGCGGCTTACTACAAGAAGAGCGATTACCCGAAGGCGGCTGAGTATCTGAAACAGGCCCTGGCGGAGAATCCGAAGGACGACGAAGCGGTTCAGTTGCTCGGTCTGTCGTACTATCTCGCAGGGCGACCAAGCGAAGCAATTCCCTACCTGGAGAAGGTGCAGACGTGGTATCCGCGCGCCAATGTGGACGCGTCGTACATTCTCGGCATTTGCTACATCCAATCCAAGAACTATCCACAGGCGCGTATCGCCTTTGCCAAAATGTTCGACGTCAAGCCGGACTCAGCGGCGAGCTATTTGTTCACGGCGCGCATGCTCTTCCGCCAGGAGTTCGATCCGGTCGCCGAGGAGTACGCGCAAAAGGCGGTCGCGCTCGATCCCAAATTGCCGATGGCGCATTTCCTGCTTGGCGAGCTTCATCTGTACAAGTCGAAAATTCCGGAGGCGATCACTGATTTGCAGCAGGAGCTCGCCATCAACCCGGGCTACGCCGCCGCCTATTACAAGCTCGCGGATGCCTACTCGCGAGTGCAGAAGTACGATGAGGCCGAGCGCCTCTTGCAACGTTCGATCTGGCTGGATGCCACTTCGACCGGGCCGTACATCCTGATGGGCAAGGTCCTCGAGAAGAAAGGAGAGGCGGCCCTCGCGGTGCGAACCTTGCAACGCGCGGTGGCCATGGACCCGAACAATCCGATCTCGCACCATCTGCTGGGGCAGAGCTATCGCGACCTGGGCAAAACGGATGACGCGGAACGTGAGCTGAAGCTGGCCGAACAGCTCCAGCAAAAGCAGGACGCGAGTCAGTGAAGGCGGTCCCTCGAAGATTCTCATCACGGAGATCCTGGAGCACACGAGACTGAACGCAGGCGTTTCTGATGAAAGGAGGTTACGGCTGACGTCCGGCCAGCATATGCTCGACGAGCTGCAAATTTTCCTGCGCCAGCGCATGGCCGGGTTTCAGTTGCAGCGCACGTTCGAAGTGCGACTTTGCTTCCTTCAGTTCGCCCATCTGTGCTAACGCGCTGCCCAGGTTCGCCTCGGCATCGGCGTCCTGCGGGTTCAGGCGGACCGCATCGCGAAACTGCTCCGCCGCTCCGCTGAAGTTGCCCTGCGAGGCCATCGCGCTGCCAAGGTTGTAGTGCGCGTCGAAGTAATCGGGACGTGCTTTCAGCGAAGCCGAGAGATGAGCGACGGCTTCTTCCGAATCACCCGAGGCCAGCAGCGCTGCGCCCAGCGCATTGTTCACCACCGCATCGCCCGGACGAAGCTGCAATGCCGCCTGATATTGCGCCTCCGCTCCCTCCACATCGCCCGCCGCCTGCAACATGGCGCCGAGGTTGTAGTGCGACTCGAAGTCGGAGGGATCGCGTTCGACATGGTGCCGCGCCAACGCTTCCTGCAACACCATGCGCGGATCGCGGTTCGAGTCGGGCAAGTTCTTCGGCAAAACCTGCAACCAGAGGTGCGCCATCTCATCGCTGGAACGGTTGCCACCCTTCACGCGCTTGGGCGGATGGTTCGGGTTGGCCACATTCCGGTCAGAGTTGTCGTACACATAACGCATCGAGATCGTCGTGCCCTTGGGCAGCGGCACCGGCTGCTCGTAGCGGTACACCGCCTGCCAGTTTAGGTCCCAGTGCTTAATGTCGATCAGCGTCTCGCGCGTGCCATCGGGCAGCGTCGCGATCGCTTCCAACTCTTTGCCGAGATAGTGCGCGTGGGGATAAATCGCGAGTAGATCGGCGTCCAGAGGCAGCGTGAATTCATCGTGCACCACGAAGTTGCTGTCGCCGGGCGGGATGTCGAGCTGTGAGTCGCACTCCAGTTGCAGCAGCATGGGATGCTCGGTGGCCGGCTTGTCGGTGAAGTAGATCCCGACGCTGGGCTCGATCAGCTCCGCTTTCCCCGACGGTTGGAGATGAGTATTGAGCACCAGGTCGGTGCCCTTATCGAGGCGCAGCGCCATGCCGTCCGGCTCGACGTAAGGCACGGTGCCGGGCTTCCAGAAGAGGAAATGGCTGTCGGGATCGAACAGCTCCGACTCAATCCTGATTTCCATGCCGCCAAAACCCGCGCCGGGCTCAGTCTCTATTTTGCGTGAAAGCTGAAGCCGATCGACCAGAATGTTGGCGTGATGCACCAGGCGCTTGTCGCCCGGACGTATTTCGACCGCCTTCACCCAGCGGCTTTCGTTGATCGGGATGGGCAGGATGAAATTCCAGTACGTGTCGATCCCGCTGGCGGGCAACTGAAACGGCTTTGCCGCTTTCACAATCAGGTCAGGCTTGCCCAGTTGCCATCCCTTCACAAATTGCGGTTGAGGCGGCAAGTCCGCCGCGCCGCCTTGCAACATCCCTTGATCAACCCACTTTTGAATGAGCGCGATCTGTTCAACGCTGAGACGGCGCTCGTCGGCAAACTTTAGGGTCTGCGGTTCCGGTAGCCATGGCGGCATGAAGCGCGTTTGCGTGACGGCTTCGATCTGGCGCCCATGCTTCTTGACCTCGTCGTAGGTCAGCAGTGGAAACGGGCCAGCCTCGCCCGGCCGATGACACGACGCGCAATAGTGAAAGACGATGGGAGCGATATCGCGATTGAAGGTGACCTTTTGGCCAACGGCGGCTATTTGTGAGTTGTCATCACGAACGGCCTTTAGAGACTGTGTCGCAACCTCTGCCGTCCCTACGGGACTCGTTTCTATCTCCGACTGCACCCAGCGCTGAAGCGCTGGGCTAAGATCTATCGCCCCATTTGGGGCTGGTTTTGCGTGCTTCGTTCTATCATTGCAAACCGATATTTGCTCGCAACACTGGATCTTCGGGCCCTGTTCTCTCGCGATCATTCCGGCAGACAAACCACCGACTAGAAACGACAATGCGACAGCAACCGTCAAGATGAAACCGGCCAATGACTTTGTTAATTCGCGCGAGCCGCTCATTCGAGGTCCGAGATGTAGCAGCCTACTCCACTTGCCGTCGCCACCTGAGGTTTGCTGCCTTTCAGAACGGCCTGCAAGGCGTCGTCAAGCTCGTGGATCGTAGGCTCAGGGCGAGCATGGCCAAAGGTCAGGTACCAGTTGTCGATGCGTCCGTGATACGCGAGCTGACCGCCGGCATCGAAGACCGCGACCTCAGGCGTGACTTGTGCCTGGCCCAACTTAACCAGCGCATGCTGTGGATCGTGCAGAGCAGGAAGCTTGTATCCGTAGGCGTGCAGATGCTGCTCGATCGCCGCGCTGGACTCCGACTTGTCCGGATACACCAGCCAGAATGCAGCCCTGCCCGCATACTCCGTACTGAGCCGCTGAATTGTGGGAGCGTAGCGATTGGAGATGGGACAATCGGTTCGCACGAATATCAGAACTACCGGCTTGCCGGCATCAGCGCGCAGCGGGTCCACCGGCTTGCCTGCAAGATCAACTCCGGTTGGTGGCTGATTTGCGCGAACGCCTGCAGCGCCGATCCATCCCACCATCACGATTATGAGCGCGAAATTAAGCATCAGCACCAGGATTGCGGAAACGCGTTGCCGATCGCGGTACACAGGCCCTCACCTCTCGCGTGCTCAGATTTTAAATAGGATGCAGGCCAAAGTACATCGCGGTGCGTCGACCGTTTTGGCAGCTGTTCCAAAGTACAAGGTCGGTGTGGTCCCCAGCGTTTTTCTGAACATGGAAGTGAATGCGCTTGGTGTACTGTAACCCGCCTCCAGAGCGGCGTGCGTGACCTTCGCTCCCTCCCCCAAGAACCGCAACGCGTGCATGAGACGAAGTTGCTGCCGCCACCTCCCGAACGACATCCCCACGTCTTCCTGAAAGAGTCGCTCTACGGTTCTCTTGCTGGCGCCGCCAACTTTGCAGAGTTGCGCCAGCGTTCGCGAGTTGCTTGGATCACCAATGAGTTCCCATGGGTCTGTGACCCACCCATAGGGATGAAAGTCCATTTCTAAGGTCCATTGATTCCAAACAGGTTACGCGCGACTTTCGACGGAGTTCAGATTGGCCTGCGGCCCACCCATGGGAATGAAAAACCCGCTGCTGAGGCTCACTGATTCTAAATGAGTTAGGCGCGTCTTTCGAGGGAGTTTCTATGGGCCTGTGGCCCACCCATAGAGATGAAAGTGCCTTGCTACGGTTCATTGATTCAAACAGGTCACCCGCAACTTTCAAGGGAGTACTTCGGCGATCCGGAGTGCCCTGGGATCGGACGGATTTGGAAGCTGCAAAGGAAGCACGAGGATCGCCTGCAGCTGGTCGAGGATTACGTCTATCAAATGACGTTGCGCCCCAACCCTGGGAGGCATAGACAAGTTGGTCGCGATCATGAAAATGCAACGGGAACCACGTGTCTCGCGGGATAGTCGTGCGTGAGGGTGGCAATCTGGGAGTGACCGTCGGCCAGAGGTTCGAAAATTGCACTTTGGCGCTTCTGCGACATTCATTGTCACAATGTCGGAAGTACGAACTCCCCGCAATCGTTAAGCTGGGCCTATCTAAAGTCAGTTGTGGGGAACGCGTGAATCTCTTGCACCATTGGTTATGTCGCTCCGCTCGATGGCGAAAGACCGTCCAGCAGCGAGTGCCGTGGGTCATCTCGCAGGCTGACCTGGGACAGAATGTCCTCGAGCTCGGACCCGGACCTGGCCTCACAACGGGGCTGTTGCGGCTAGGCGTAGAGCGCCTCACGGCTCTCGAGATCGACGCCAAAGCGGCGGAGTCGCTGGGTTCTCGTTTGCGTGGCAGCAATGTTGAGGTAGTCGGCGGCGATGCGACTGCGATGCCGTTCGGGGATACAAGGTTTTCAGGAGGGGCTTCGTTCACCATGCTGCATCATGTGCCCACTGCTGATTTGCAGGACAAACTGCTGCGCGAGGTGTGGCGAGTGTTGAAGCCGGGAGGAGTGTTCGTGGGAAGCGACAGCCTGCAAAGCTGGCTCATGAGATTGATTCACATCGGTGACACGCTTGTGCCGGTTGATCCGGACGCGATCGGTCGGCGGCTTGAGGCGGCAGGGTTCGAGGTTCTGGAAGTCGAAAGGAACGCTGACGCATTTCGGTTCCACGCGCGACGGCCGCCCTTAAGAGGTTGAAGATGAAATTCGTGGGACAACCGTGTTGGGGGTGCCGTATGCATTTACGTTTGCATTGGCTTATAGCATGCCTTCTGATTTGCGTTATTACCGGCGACCGCCGTGCACTGGCGTTGCCAAACGCCCCGACGCCGACGGTGACACTGGAAACCGGCACGATTGAAGGCACGCACTTCGGCTCTGCGCAAAATGAGGTGGCGTTCCTCGGCGTGCCTTACGCCGCACCGCCCGTCGGCAATCTGCGCTGGAAACCGCCGCAGCCCGAAATGAAGTGGAGCGGGACGCGCAACGCGACGCAATTCGGCGCGGCCTGTCCGCAGCTTCCGGCAAGCTGGTTCCCGCATCTTGCTTGGAGCGAAGGCTGTCTCTACTTGAACGTCTGGACGCCTCAACTGTCCCCGAGCTCGAAGTTACCAGTCCTTGTGTATTTTCATGGTGGCAGTAATACACAGGGCTACAGCCAAATGACGCCGCTTGGCCCCGCGCTTTCACCACTTGGCGTGATCGTCGTGAGCGCCAACTACAGGCTCGGTCCTTTTGGATTCCTTGCGCATCCGGCTCTCACGGCAGCATCGTCGCATCACTCTTCCGGAAACTATGGGCTTCTCGACCAGCTGCAGGCGCTGAAGTGGGTGCATGAAAATATCTGGCGCTTTGGAGGCGACCCCAGCCAAGTTACTGTAATTGGCCAATCGGCTGGCGCAGTCGATATCTGCCTGCTCATGTCCTCTCCGCTGGCGGCGGGCGCATTTCAGCGAGCGATTATGGAGAGCGGAGAATGCCAGAGCGCCCTCAACGAAGACATCCGCACGCCCATACCGTACAACACCATCTCCGGCACCGGCGAAGGTGTTGGAGAACGTCTCGCGAATGACTTAGGAATTGCAGATGGGCCGGATACATTGCAAAAGCTGCTCAGCATTCCCGCTGACCAAATCCTGAAAGCTTGGAGTCAGGACCAGCAGGTACACTTCGACGCCATCGTGGATGGCTGGGTCGTTCCAGAGCAACCCGCCAAGATTTTTGCTGAAGGCAAACAAATGCACATCGCTGTTCTCGTGGGCAGCAATGCCAACGAAGCGACCGTGTTTGGCCATGGTGGCCCGAAGACCGTTGACCAATACAAGGACTACCTGCGAGAGGACACCGGCAAATACTCGGATGAGGAATTTCGAGCTTATCCCGTGCATTCGGACCGCGATGTTCCAGCGCAGTATTTGCAGCTGCAGAGCGATTCATTCGCGTACGGCGCGTATTCGCTGGTGCAAGCCATGACGCGCGCGGACCAAAAGGCATATTTGTATTACTTCACTTACGCGGAGACGGGAAAGCGGGCTCACCTCGGCGCGTACCATGGCGAAGAACTCAAGTTCTTGAGTAATTCCTTTCCTGCTGACTGGGAGCACAGCCGTGATCACGAAAAGCTTGGCGAGGCGATACGCGCCTACTGGACGCAATTCGCAAAAACCGGCAATCCGAATGCTCCCGGATTTCCGGAGTGGCCAGCCTATGACGCGCGAACTGACCAGTGGTTGGAACTTGGCCGCACCATTCGCGTCCGCCCGGTAGGACCGCAGCTCCAAGTCCTGGAGCAGATCATGCAGCAAGTCTTCGCGGAAGAGGGAAAGAGTGGGCTGTAACTCTGGGGGATCTCGCCTTCGTGCATTCGCCAGCGTCGGCGCGGCGGCGTGGACTTATCTTCCCAGCCCGTTATAAGTCGTCGCCCGCGTGCCAACTGTCTGAGCACCTCCTATTCAACCGGTGCCGTGGAATGTAATTGCGCTCGGCCTACAAGTTATTCTTCCAAACTGGCCAATCACCTTTTCTCACGGAGTTGTGCACTGGCAACTTACCTTATAATCTCCGCCGGGGACGAACCTTCCGCAGTGATGAGGTGACCGTGTCTTACGCAAAGATCATCGCAACTCTTCTGACTCCATTGTTCGGCTTGTCCGGCGTTGGTTCGGCGCAGGCACAGCAGGCAGCCGACATCACCGACGTACTCACTTACATCGACCATAGCTGGGATGCGCTGACCCGATCTCCAGTGGACTGCAAGACGGTCATGGACGTTCGCGTGCCCGAACACTCGCTGCTGTATCTTCCCGAGGGTTATCCCGAACCCGCGTCAGTGAAGGAACTGCAGTCGAAATGCAAGATAGCGGTCGACCACCTTCCGCAGCGCATTACCTCGCTCGGCAGCCTCAACATGGACACCTCGCCGCGGCAAGGTGTGCTTTACCTGCCCAATCCCTATGTCGTGCCCGGCGGCTTCCTTAACGAGATGTACGGTTGGGACAGCTACTTCATTATGGTGGGTCTGCTGCGCGCGGGGCGCATTGAGCTGGCACGCGGTATGGTGGAAAACTTTTTCTTCGAGATCGAGCACTACGGCGGCATTCTGAATGCGAACCGCACCTATTTCCTGACCCGCTCCCAGCCGCCATTTCTCAGCTCGATGGTGATGGCGCTCTACGACGTGTTGCCCGATCCTACAACCAAGCGCCTTTGGCTGGAGAAGTCGTATCCGTTCATCCAACGCGACTATGACATGTGGACACATGGCGAGAAGCTGGCGGGCAACACCGGGCTGTCGCGCTTTTACGATTACGGCGACGGGCCGGTTCCAGAAATCGCCACCATGCACGATCCTTACTACCGCGACGTGTTCCGCTATCTACAAGCCTCGGTCCAGGCCAAAGAGTATCTCGGCGAGCCGGGCAATTCGTCGGCGAAGCTGATGGGACCGACGTTCACGTTCGAGGCTTGCGAACAGGATGCACAGAACAACTCCTGCGAGAAGTCACCGGTCCAGCAATTCACGGCCGACTACTACAAAGGCGACCGCGCGATGCGCGAATCTGGCTTCGACATTTCCTTTCGCTTCGGCGATTTCAGCGGCCGCACCCAACACTATGCTGCGGTGTGCCTGAACAGCCTTCTGTACAAGGAAGAAATGGACATGGCGGCGATCAGTAAATTGCTGGGCAAAACCGCCGAGGCCGCCGAGTGGACCCAGCGCGCGCAACATCGCAAGGAGCTGATTGATCGCTATCTGTGGAACGCGCAAGCCGGAATGTATTTCGATTACGACTTCACCAAAGGAGAGCAGTCGAAGTATCAATACGCGACCACGTTTTATCCGTTGTGGGTGGGCGCAGCGTCACCGGAGCAGGCCAAGGCGGTCGTGGCCAATCTCAAAAACTTCGAGCACCCAGGCGGCATCGCCATGAGCCCTTACGAGACCGGTGTGCAGTGGGACCTTCCCTATGGTTGGGCGCCAGTCAACTTCATCGACGTTGAGGGCATGCGGCGCTGTGGCTTCAAGCAGGACGCTAACCGCGCCTCGCGGGAGTGGATCGAAACTGTCGCTAAGAATTTCCGCCAGGACAACACCATTCGCGAGAAGTACGACGTGGTGTCCAGTTCAAACGAGGTCAACATCACCGCTGGGTACAAACAGAACGTAATCGGCTTCGGCTGGACCAATGCCGTTGTGTTGGAATTCGCCCACGAGTTAGGCATGACGGCGGAGAAGGCCAAGGCGGCGGGGGCACAGTAAGATTGCTGGCAACTGTAGGGGTCCTTCGATTCCCCGCTGCGCTCGTCGCTCAGGATGACACCCAAATCATGAGTAATCCAGATAAAGGTCCAGAGCAATCTGGGGTGCCCCGTTCTAGCCGTTCTTTGGGTAGGGCGGCGCAGTTCCTCTATCTGAACTTTCACATCCCGCATTTCGGAGGAGTTCGATTCATCCCGTTGAACAGCTTCTTCGCCGAATCCAGGTCGGGGTTGAACTGCAGCACACGCATGGTGACGTCGCGCGCCCGGTCAAGTTGTCCCGCGCTGCAAAATGCACGCGCGATATTCATGCCAACGCTGCTCCTACCCGGTGCGCGCTGAAATGCCTCCTCCCACAACTTCACCGCCTCACCCAAGCGGCCGCTGTTGGCCTCGATCACACCTAGGTTGGTGGCGGCATCAATCAGGCTGGGATCCTGCGCCAGAGCTCGCTGGTATGACTCACGAGCATCGCTGACTGCACCGCGTCTCTGTTCGACATAGCCTAGCGACGCCAACAGAGCGCCATCCTTCGGCGACTCCTGCACGGCCTTGCGCAGCAACCGCTCTGCTTGCTTCTGCACAGCAGCGTCACCGTTTTCCGCCATGGAGGCCCATGCCAACGCCATCTCGCGATCGTCGTGTTCCGCTTCGGGCAAGTCTGGAAATGGCGCCAGCCGCGGCAACGTCGAGGACGGTCGCGTTAGCGCATCCTCCAAAACGGGGCCGGTACTCGGACGGCGTTGGATTCGGTGATCGGTCACTTCCGTGTGCGCAACGTCGGTGCTCAAGTTGGCGGGCATGTGACACGAGGTGCAATCGGGCTGATTGGCATGATGCTTCGTGCTCAACCCGGCGTGGCAAGCCAGGCATTTCTCGCGATAAAACGAAGTCCGCTCCCCCGCCGATGGCGAACGATGCGGATCGTGGCAACTCATGCACGACATCGCCGCGCCCGACTTCTTCTTGCACATGCTTTGCGCCAGCGCCTCAAACTGGCTTGCCGCACGCAAGCCGGGCTGACCATCGTTCGCCCGGACGTAGTACCGAACGTAGTCGGAAAGATCGTCGCCGGGTCGAAACTGATACAAGTGCTTGCCGGGCCGCTCAATCGCAGCATTGCCCTCCAGGTGACACTGCATGCAAATGGCATTACGCCGGTCGGCAGTAAGTCTTATCGGATTGACGATGGCGCCGCCGTTCACATGGGCCGCTCCCGGTCCATGGCAGCGCTCGCAGGTAACGCCTGAGTACGCGAACACCGGCATCTTGTAGCGGTTCTCGGTACCCTCGATGGGAGGCTGAAATCCGCTGACGTGGCAGTCCAGGCAAGACGTGAGCGCGGGAAGATTCATTGGAGCTTCGCGCACATCGCCATATGCGGGCGCCATGTCCCACATGTGTTTGTCGGTGTACCAGTTCACTGGAGACTCGAAGACGAACCCATCCACCGAAAACAGATAGGTCCGTCCGCGTCGTCCCTGCCCGATGTAATACAGCAGCTCGCGCTTGCCTCGGGCCGACGGATCGCCCGGGCGTTCGAAGCTCAGCCAGACCTTTCCATCCTGAGCGTAGATGCGATAGGTAACGCCTGACTTCTTGTGAAGGAAATCTCCGGCGATCAGGTTTTCAGAAGCTGGACCGCTGGCGTGTGCCATGGCGGTTCGCTGGTACGACTCAAAGATCGGGGCATGACACTTCGCGCAGGCTTCGTTGCCTACGTAGCCATTTGCATCGGCCTTGGCGGAGGCAGATGAGGACGATTGGCTCGCTGGAGTAATCAGCGCGATGAGCAACACGGCCAACAGACTCAGGGCAATTATCGAATGCCGCATGGTCGGGTACTCTAGCAGAATTCTGAGCGGTCGAGATTGTTCTTTGAAGACGGCACGGCTTCCAGCCGTGCCGTCACGTGCGCGTGGGCTCTGGGCTTCAGCCCCTGGCGGAACTTGCACTTCGTCTCAATCCCGAAGTCCCTCAGTGGCTGAAGCCACCTTCATAAGAGCATCTTACGGCACGGCTGAAGCCGTGCCCCTTCAAAATGACGACCTCACTTCGTCACCTCCGCAATCACCTCACTTCGACAATTCGGCGATGTAAACGGCGAACGGCTCCAACGAAAGCTGGGTAACCGAAGAATTGTTCTTCACCGACGCCTGCGTAGTCAGCAGCGTCTTCGCGGCTCCCGAGCCGAAGCCCTGTTTTGACAGGTCGAAGCTCACTTTCTGCGGACTCGCTGACATGTTGATCACGACCAGGACCGCATCGTCCTGATAGCGCCGAAGCTACGACAAGACATTGGGATCGTCCTGATTCAAAGCGACGTACTCGCCGTCGAGCAGTGCCTTGTCCTGATGCCGCAAGGCCAGCAGGCCCTTGTACCAGTTCAGGATCGAGTCCGGGTCCTTCAACTCGTCGGCAACGTTGTACTTCTTGTACGTGACAGGAATCGGCAGCGATGGAATCCCGGTGGTGAAGCCCGCATTGGGAGTATCGTTCCACTGCATAGGCGTGCGCTCGCCGTCGCGGCCCTTTTCACGCGGCCAGTCGGTTCGCCCGATCGGGTCCTTCACGTCTTACCTGCGCTTGGGATTGTTGTTCTGCATTCCAATCTCTTCGCCGTAGTACATAATGGGCGTGCCGCGCAGCGTGAGATACATCGCGGCCATGTCCTTGGCGATCTGATCGTTGTGTTTTCCATCGCCGTATCGGTTCCAGGCACGGACGATATCGTGATTGCTAATGACCCAGGTCGGCCACTCACCCGTGGAATCGACTGCCGCAATATGCTCACGGAATACCGGCGCGGAAAACTTCAGCTTCGTCAGCATTAAATCCATGGGCATCTGCAGTTCGTCATGGTTCGTAGCCGCGTGGCCGCCAGGCGACAGCCTCGTGCACCCGTATTTGCCGCGCTGGGCGACGAGACGCGGCTATTGTTGGTTGCGAAGCTCTGCGGCGGGCACCCTTACTCGATCTCTCAGCTAACTCAAGGTTCGAAGCTGACCCGGCAGGCGATCACCAAGCATCTTAGAGTGTTGGAGAGCCCAGGACTTGTGCACAATGTCCATGCGGGTCGGGAGAGCCGGTTCGAATTCGATCCGAAGCCGGTTGAGGAAATCAGGGAATACCTGGATCTCGTCTCCGCGCAAACGCGAACGGTGAGTCGGATCGAGAACGACCAACTCTGGTGTCGCTCTGATCAAGCCGGTCGCGGAAAGCGACTGTCG
>Ga0209693_10000760_pt1 | contig 13296 bp, 11 predicted proteins | sample HubBroMetageWRM3_FD_188345 | JGI IMG/M metagenome (GOLD analysis project Ga0209693, IMG submission 188345) | Warmed soil microbial communities from the Hubbard Brook experimental Forest, New Hampshire - Hubbard Brook CCASE Soil Metagenome WRM 3... | ecosystem: Environmental > Terrestrial > Soil...
CTTGAGGTGCACCATCGCCAGAAGCTCGGCGGCATGGGTGCGCGCCTGACCCCGCGACCGCCCGTTCAGCATCTGCGGCAGCATCACGTTCTCGATCGCCGAGAATTCCGGCAGAAGGTGGTGGTACTGGTAAACGAAGCCCAGAACCCTCCGGCGCAAAGCCGTGCGCTCGCGGTCGTTCGCCGCGCCGGCCGACTTGCCGTCGACGACGATATCGCCGTTGTCCGGTCGCTCCAGCAGGCCGGCGATATGCAGCAATGTCGACTTGCCGCTGCCCGATTGGCCGACCAGGGCGACGATCTCGCCGGGACGGAGGTCGAGCGAGACGCCTTGCAGCACCTCCAGGCGGCGGTCGCCCTGGACGAAGGTGCGCTTGATGTCCCGCAGGGACAGCGGAAACACCGCATCACTCATGCCGCAGTCCTTCGACCGGTTCGACCCGGGTGCTGCGCCAGGCCGGATAGGCAGCCGCCGCCAGCGACAGGACGATCGCCACGGCCATGACCGACGCCACTTCGACCGGCTGCACCCGCACCGGCATTGAGGTGATGAAATCGACCTCGGCGGAGCCGCTGCCCGCCGTGCCGGTGATCCAGGCCAGCAGCGCTCCAATCGACGGCATGTTGGCGCAGACAAGAAGGCCGAGCGCGGTGCCGACGGCGGTGCCGACCAGTCCGACGGCGGCGGCCGACATGAAGAAGGCGCGCACGATGGTGCGCGGCGAGGCGCCCATGGTGCGCAAGATGGCAATGCTGCCGCGCTTCACCCGGACCAGCATGGTGAAGCTTGCCACCACATTCATCGCCGCCACCACCACGATCAGGGTGAGGATGATGAACATCATCACCCGCTCGACCTGCAGGGCGCCGACGAACCGGGCATTGAGGCCAAGCCAGTCCGCTACCTTGAGATCGTCGCGGCCCAGCGCCTTGCGCAGTTCCCCCGCCACAAGCGGCGCCGCCGCCGGATCGGCGATGTCGAGATCGATCGAGCTCACGGCCTGGTTTCCGTATTCGAGGTCGTCCTGCAGCATCGCCAGCGGCACGAAGACGAGCGCGCCGTCGAACTCGAAGCGGCGCGTGAAGAAGCTCGCCAGCAGCTCATAGTCGGTATAACGCGGCGCGATCGTGCCGTTTTCGTTCAGCTTGTGCGTGACCAGCGTGACCTTGTCGCCGGCGCGCACGTTCAACGCCTGGCGCAGGCGCTCGCCCATGACGATCCCCGGCCGCGTGCCGAAGGCGCCGAGATCGCCGTGGACGACATTCTTGGTGACGATATCGCGCGACATCAGGTCCTCGGGGCGCACGCCCCGCAACAGCGCGCCGCGCGTCTGGCCGTTGGCCGCAACCAGCGCCTGGCGCTCGAGCGTCAGGTGGACGGCCTGGACGCCCGGGAAGTCCTTGAGCTTGGCCAAAAGCTCGGGCGTCGCCTGCACCATGCCGTCGCGGGCGGTGATCACGATGTGGCCGTTCATGCCGATGATGCGGCCGAGGAGCTGCTGGCGGAAGCCACCCATGACCGACATCACCACGATCAGCGTGGCCACGCCCAACGCCACGCCGACCAGGGAAAAGAGCGCGATGAAGGAGACGAAGCCCTCGCGCTGGCGGGTCGCCAGATAACGCCAGGCGAGCCAGCGTTCGACGGCGGGGGCGGCGTCACTCACGGCGCAACCCTTCGACCGGATCGAGCCGTGCCGCCCGCGCCGCCGGATAGAGCGACGCGAGCAGAGCGAAGACCAGCGCCATGCCGGCAATCACCGCGACTTCCGTCCATTCGATGCGCGAGGGTAGCTCGGCCAGCAGATAAAGCGTCTCGTCGAACAGGACGATATCGAAGGTGCTCTGCAGCCATTGGCGAAGCGCCTCGATGTTGCGCGCGAAAGCCAGCCCGAGCACGACCCCGAGGATCGTCCCCACCCCGCCGATCGCCAGCCCGTCGAGCAGGAACACCCGCAGGATGGCGCCACGGCTTGCGCCCATGGTGCGCAGGATGGCGATGTCGGCAGTCTTGGTGCGGACCAGCATCACGAGACTGGAGACGATATTGAAGGCGGCCACCAGCACGATCATGGTCAGCACCAGAAACATCACATTGGTCTGGGCCTGGATGGCGGAGAAGAAGCCGACATTGGCCTGCTGCCAATCGAACACCCATCCCTGCGTGCCGATGACCTGGGCGAGCAGCCGGCGCGTGGCGCCGATCGACGCGTCGTTGCCCACGAACACCTCGATTCCCGTGACCTTGCCGCCGAGATCGAGCAGGCGCTGCGCGTCGACCAGCGGCGCGTAGACGAAGTTGGCGTCGTAATCGTACATGCCGGCGCAGAAGATCGCCGCCACCCGCGCCGCCGCGGAGCGTGGCATGACACCAAACGGCGTGGCGATGGAGACCGGCGAAACGAGCTGCAGGCTGTCGCCCACCTTCAGCCCCAGGAGATCGGCCAGCCGGCGGCCGATCACGACGGAGAAATCGTTGCCGAAGCCTTTGAGGCTGCCCCAGTCGATCGGCTTGTCGTCGCCGCCGCGACACAAGGCCCGATAGCGCTCGCGCGCCTCCGAGGGGCCTTCGATCGCGGCGGCAAGCGGCGCGCGCGCCCGGAAGTCGTCGGGCTGCATGCCGCGCAAGACCACGCCGCGAACGCGATCGCCGGCTACGGCCATGAGCTGGCCCTCGACCGCGGGCGTCGCGGTAACGACGCCGGGCACCGCCCGGACGCGCGCCAGCAGGTCCGCCGTGGCGTCGAGGCCGTTCTGGCCGCCCTGGACGCCGAGCTGGCCGCTGATGCTCGACATCTGGCGCAGCATCTCGACGCGAAAGCCGTTCATCACGGACATGACCACGATCAGCGTGCCGACGCCCAGCGTAATGCCGATCAGCGAGAAGCCGGCGATGACCGAGATGAAGCCCTCCTCGCGGCGGGCGCGCAGATAGCGAAAGGCGATGAGGCGCTCGACCGCGGCGAAGGCCATGATGAGCCCGTGTCCCGCCTCAGCCGAACCGCTGCGCGACCTGATCGAACGGCACTTCCTCGCGCTTGCCGGTCCTGCGATTCTTGAGCTCGGCTTTGCCGGCCGCCACTGCTTTCGGCCCCACGATCACCTGCCAGGGCGTGCCGATCAGGTCCATGTCGGCGAACTTGGCGCCGGGCCGCAGATCGCGGTCGTCGTGCAGCACCTCGATGCCCTTGGCAGCGAGGCCGTCATCGAGCTTTTGGCAGATCACGGACACGGCGCCGTCGTCCGGCTTCAGGTTGACGATGGCCACCTTGAACGGCGCCACCGACTCCGGCCAGACGATGCCGGCCTCATCGTGGCTCGCCTCGATAATGCCGCCGACCAGGCGCGACACGCCGATGCCGTAGGAACCCATCTCGACCGTGATCTGCTCGCCGCCGGGGCCGGCTACAACCGCCTTCATCGGCTCGGAATACTTGGTACCGAAGTAGAAAATATGGCCGACTTCGATGCCCCGTGCGGCCAGGCGCTCGCCTTCGGGAATCTTCTCGAAGGCCTCCTTGTCGTGCTTCTCGTCGGTCGCGGCATAGAGCGATGTCCATTCGTTCACGACCGGCTGGAGATCGGCGTCGTAGTCGATCTTGCGGCTTAAAATGTCCTTGTCGACCAAACCCTTGTGGCAGAACACGGCGCTCTCGCCGGTCTCGGCCAGGACGATGAACTCGTGGCTCAAGTCGCCGCCGATCGGGCCGGTATCGGCGCGCATCGGAATGGCCTTCAGGCCCATGCGCGCAAAGGTGCGCAGGTAGGCCACGAACATCTTGTTGTAGGAGCGCGTGGCGCCCGCCTTGTCGATGTCGAAGGAGTAGTTGTCCTTCATCAGGAACTCACGCCCGCGCATGACGCCGAAGCGCGGCCGCACCTCGTCGCGGAACTTCCACTGGATGTGATAGAGGTTCTTCGGCAGCTCGCGGTAGCTCTTCACGCCGTCGCGGAAGAGCACGGTGATCATCTCCTCGTTGGTCGGCCCGTAGAGCATGTCCCGCTCATGGCGGTCCTTGATGCGCAGCATCTCCGGGCCGTAGGCGTCGTAGCGGCCGCTTTCGCGCCACAACTCGGCCGACTGGATGGTCGGCATCAGCACTTCCTGGGCGCCCGAGGCGTCCTGCTCCTCGCGCACGATGCGCTCGATGTTCTTCAGCACGCGAAAGCCGAGCGGCAGCCAGGCGTAGATGCCGGCGCTGGTCTGACGGACGAGCCCGGCGCGCAGCATCAGGCGGTGCGATACGATCTGCGCCTCTGCCGGATTCTCCTTCAGGGTCGGCAGAAAATACTGGCTCATCCGCATTCTGGCTGGGTCCTTGCTCGGGCGTCCGGGCCGTCGCCGCGCCGAAGCGGCTTCGGCCGCGCAGGCGGGGTGGCCGCGGACTGTATGAAACGCGGCCTGCAAAGGCAAACAGAGCCGGCCGCGACTGGCTTTGCACAGGGCAATGCCCGCACACTCGACGCGACAACCGGGGGAGAATGCAAATGCTCGAGCGGATCTTCAAGCTCAGCGAAAACAAGACCAGCGTCAGGACCGAGATCGTGGCCGGGATCACGACCTTCCTGACCATGGCCTACATCATCTTCGTCAATCCGGCGATCCTGGAGGCCGCCAAGATGCCGTTCGGTGCGGTGTTCGTGGCGACCTGCGTGGCCGCCGCCATCGGCTGCTTCCTGATGGCCTTCCTCGCCAACTACCCGATCGCCTTGGCGCCGGGCATGGGGCTGAACGCCTACTTCGCCTACACCGTAGTCGGAAAGATGGGCTATAGCTGGCAGGTGGCGCTGGGCTGCGTGTTCATCTCGGGCGTCATCTTCTTCATCATCAGCGTGCTGCCGATCCGCGAATGGATCGTCAACGCGATCCCCAAGTCGCTCAAGATGGCGATCGCCGCCGGCATCGGCCTGTTCCTCGCCCTGATCGCGCTCAAGAACGCCGGCATCGTTGTCGGCAACGAGGCGACCCTGGTGACGCACGGCAAACTCACGAGCTTTCCGGTCGTGATGGCAGCGCTGGGATTCGCTCTGATCGTGGCCCTCGAATATCGCCGCGTCCTGGGCGGAGTCATCATCGGCATCCTGGCCGTGACGGTGGTTGCCATTGCCGCGGGCCAGCAGCAGTTCGAGGGCATCTTCGACGTGCCGCCGTCGATCGCCCCGGTACTGCTGCAGATGGACCTCGCTGGCGCGTTCAAGGTCGGACTGGTGACCGTGGTGTTCGCCTTCCTGTTCGTCGATCTGTTCGACAATACCGGCACCTTGATCGCGCTCGCCCATCGCGGCGGCTTCATGCGGCCCGACGGCACCGTTCCCCGCCTGAACCGGGCGCTGATGTCGGACAGCGCCGCCGCCATGATCGGCGCGGCAGTCGGCACCTCGACCACGACCAGCTACATCGAGAGCGCGTCGGGCATCAACTCCGGCGGCCGCACCGGCCTGACGGCGGCGATCGTAGGCCTGCTCTTCCTCCTCGCGCTCTTCGTGAAGCCCTTGGCGGGTTCGATCCCCGCCTACGCGACGGCGCCGGCGCTGCTCTATGTCGCCTGCCTGATGACGCGGAGCCTCACTGAAGTGGTGTGGGACGATCTCACCGAAGCGGCGCCGGCCGTCATCACAGCGCTCGCCATGCCGTTCACCTTCTCGATCGCCGAAGGAATCGCCTTCGGTTTCATCTCGTACGTCGGAATAAAGCTCGCAACAGGTCGCTTCCGCGACATCCATCCGGCCGTCGGAATTCTCGCTGTACTGTTCGTGATCAAATACGTGGTCATCGGATGATCACAGTTACCATCCGGTCATTTGTCTGTAGTCGAACGACCCTGTACCCTAACAATTGTTCTGTGGGGTCCCGGTGATCGAAAGAAAAGGTCTTGGCAAGGCGCAGGCTTCCCGCTAAACAGCCTACGCCTTGGGCGCAGGCCCGAGTTTAGGGAGGAGAGCGGCGCAAGCCGCCCAGAGACGAGTTTCGGGGTTGAGAGGAGCGGCGGACTTCAGGTCCGCCGTTTCCTTTTTATTCAGGGCTTTACCGACAAGACCTGAGACATTGGATTAACTCTACGCCGGGCCCCGCTTCAATCGACCGCCTGACTATTCGACCATCTGGCGGAAGCTGAAAATGTCGGACTGATGGAGGAAATAGAAGGCGATCCAGAGCACGGCCGCGACGATCGACGTGATGATCGCCTTGCGAACGAGGTCGGGACGCTCGGGCGCGCCCCGCTCCTCACCCTTGCCCGGGTCCTTGAGCTTGCGGACGCCCAGCGGCAGGACCGCGAACAGCACGGTCCACCAGATCACCAGGTAGACCATGAGGCCGGTGGCCCAGCTCATGGCGCTTGGTCCCTAGACCTGCTCGAGTTCAATCAGCGTGCCGGTGAAGTCCTTGGGGTGCAGGAACAGCACCGGCTTGTCGTGGGCGCCGATCTTGGGTTCGCCATCGCCCAGCACCCGCGCGCCCTGCGCCTTGAGCCTGTCGCGGGCGGCATAGATGTCTTCGACCTCGTAGCAGACGTGGTGGATGCCGCCGTCGGCATTGCGGGTGAGGAAGTTGGCGATCGGCGACTTCTCGCCCAGCGGATGAAGCAGCTCGATCTTGGTGTTGGGCAGCTCGACGAACACCACGGTAACACCATGGGCCGGCTGCGCCTTGGGCGCGCTCACCTTGGCGCCCATCACGGTGCGGTAGAGTTCTGACGCCTTGGCGAGGTCGGGGACGGCGATGGCGATATGATTGAGACGTCCGATCATCGAGCTCTCCAGCGGGCCTACCGCCTAGATGCGGACGATGTGCACGTCCGTCAACGGCTTCTTGCCGAGGTGCGCGCGCACGACGCGCCGCACGGCCTGGCGGGCCGCTTCCTCGATCCGGCCGTCGTCGCCGCGTTCGGAGGCGCTGAGGTCGGCCAGCATCTCCTTGAGGCCGGAGACGATGGCATCGATCAGCGCGCCATCGTGATCGTCGATGCCGCGCAGGGACACTTTCGGCGCCGCCACGGCCCTGCCGCTTCCGTCGATGACCAGGCTGGCCGCGGCCGCGCCGTTCCACAGCAGCTTGCGTCGCTCGCGCAGAGACGCCCCGTCGACCGGCACCACGCCGTCGCCATCGCGGGCCAGCCGGCCGGCAGGCACGTGGTCGATGATTTCGGCGGGACCTGGTGCCAGCCGGACCAGGGTGCCGTTGGGCGCCACGATCGTCTCCGGCACCTGGCAGGCGCGGGCCAGTGCCGCGTGTTCGATCATGTGGCGGACCTCGCCATGGACCGGCAGGGCGATCTTGGGCCGGATCCACTGATAGACCCGGACCAGCTCGTCGCGCGCCGGATGGCCCGAGACATGGATATCGGCCTCGTGGTCGGTGATCACTTCGACACCGCGCGCCATCAGCGCGTTCTGCAGGCGTCCCACCGAGCGCTCGTTGCCGGGGATGACGCGCGAGGAAAAGATCACCGTGTCACCCGCCTCGAGCACCAGGTCGCGATGCTCCCCATTGGCGAGCTTGGCCATCGAAGCGCGCGGCTCCCCCTGGCTGCCGGTGCAGATGAACAGCACCTTGTCGCGCGGCAGGTAGCCCGCCTGCTGCTCGGGAATGCACTGTGGGAAGTCGAGCAGATAGCCGCACTCCTGCGCGGCCTCGACCATGCGCAGCAGCGCCCGCCCCGACAGCACGGGATGTCTTCCCGCCGCCACCGCGGCCAGCGCCACGCTTTCGACGCGGGCAAGGTTCGAGGCGAAGCAAGTAACGGCGACTCGACCTTTGCCGACTTTCACCAGCTTCTCGAGATTGGCCCGCACGGTGGCCTCGGAGCCCGCCTCGCCTTCGACGAAGACGTTGGTGCTGTCGCACACCATGGCGAGCGCGCCCTCGTCGCCGATGCGCCGCAGCATCGCCTCGTCGGTCACCTCGCCCAAAAGCGGCTCGGGATCGATCTTCCAGTCGCCGGTATGGAACACCGTGCCGAGCTTGGTGCGGATCGCCAGCGCATTCGGCTCGAGGATCGAATGCGTCATGGTGATCAGCTCGAGTTCGAACGGCGCCAGGCTGAACTTGCCGCCGAGCGGGATCTCGGTGACCGGCACCGTATCGACCAGGCCCGCCTCTATGAGCTTGCGCCGCAGCACGGAGGCGGCAAACGGCGTGGCATAGACCGGTGCCTCGAGGCGCGGCCAGAGATCGGCGACGGCGCCCAGGTGATCCTCATGGGCGTGGGTCAGCACGATGCCCACCAGATCCTTGCGCCGTTCCTCGATGAAAGCCGGATCCGGCATCACCACATCGACGCCGGGCATTGAATCGTCGGCGAAGCCGATGCCGAGATCGACCATCAACCATTTGCCGGCATGGCCGTACAGATTGAGGTTCATCCCGATCTCGCCCGCCCCGCCCAGGGCGAGGAACAGCAACTCGTCGTTCGACGGGACGGTCATGCCTTGCTGCGTTTGAAAATCTCGATCAAGCCGCGCGCGGTGATGTCGGGCACCGTCTGCTCGATCACCGAAGTCGAGCCGTCGAACACGGGGGCGAGGCCGCCGGTTGCAACCACCTTCATCGGCCGTCCGAACTCGGCCTTGACGCGGGCGACGAGGCCTTCGATCAGGCCGACATAGCCCCAGAACACGCCGGAATGCATGCAGGCCACGGTCGTCGTGCCGATCACCTGCTTAGGCTTCTCGACGATGATACGCGGCAGCAATGCCGTCGCATTGACCAGGGCCTCGATGCTGAGATTGATGCCGGGCGCGATCACTCCGCCGCAATAGCTGCCCTCCTCGTCGACCACGTCGAAGTTGGTGGAGGTGCCGAAATCGACCACCAGAACCGGCGTCTTGGGGAACATGATGCTGGCACCGACGGAATTGCAGATGCGGTCGGCACCGGCGCCCTGGCCCTTGACCTTGATGCCGTAGACGACGTTCGGTTCACCCAGGAACAGCGCCTCGCAATGGAAATAGCGCGTGCACAGACGGCGAAGGTTGAAGTTGGCCTGCGGCACGACGCTGCCGATGATCGCATCGGTGACGGACTTGGGGTCGATGCCCTCCATCGCCATGAGCTGAAGCAGCCAGACCGCATGCTCGTCGGCCGTTCGCATGGCCGACGTATGCGCGCGCCATTCGCCGACGATGCGGTCACCGTCGACGACGCCGAATTTGATGTTGGTGTTGTTGGCATTGATGGCGAGCAGCATCCTGGGATCTCCTCTAGGCCGCGCGGCCCAGCAATTCACCCGACACGATCTTGAGCGGGCCGGCCGCCGTCTCCAGCAGCAGCGCGCCCTCGCGGTCGAGGCCGGCGAACCGGCCGCGCACCAGCTCCGCGCCCAGCCTGACGTCGACTTCGGCGCCGATGGGTCCGGCCTTGGCGAGCCACGCCGCGCGCACGGTCTCGAAGCCTTCGCGGCGCCATTCGTCGAGCCGCGCCGCCAAGGCTGCCGCGAGCTTCTCCAGGGCAGCTTCGACCGAACCACCGAGGGCCGAACCGGGATAGCGCATCTCCGGCAACTGGGGCGCGAAGCCGACATTCACTCCGATGCCGGCCACGACGTGCTGCACCTGTCCGGTCTGGCCGACAGCGCTCTCGAGCAGGATGCCGGCTATCTTGCCGCCATCGACCAGTACGTCGTTGGGCCACTTCACGCGCACCTCGCGGCCCGCCGGCACGATGTCGGCAACGGCAAGGGCCGCGGCGAAGCCCATCTCGGCGGCGCGCGACGCGGCGCAAGCGGGCCGCAGGATCGTCGAGGTATAGAGGTTGCCAGCCGGCGACGCCCAATGGCGGCCGCGGCGACCTCTGCCGCCGGTTTGTTCGCGCGACCACACGACGGTACCTTCGGGCGCGCCGGCGTCGGCCAGCCGTGCCGCCTCGTCATTGGTGCTGCCGACGCTGTCCAACGCGACCAGCGTCCACCCGTCCGGCAGGACGGGCGCGGGGCTCACGGGAACAGGCCCTTCGCCGCCGCCGCGGCCACCAGGCTGAGCGGCTGCGGCGCCAGGGAGAACACCGCCACCAGGATGGCCGCAGCGAAAGCCACGGCGCGGTTGATGCTGAACGCAGGCCGGTCGAGCGCTTCGGCCGGCTCGTCGAAATACATCACCTTGACGATGCGCAGGTAGTAGTAGGACGCCACGACCGAGGCCAGCACGCCCAGCACGGCCGGGACATAGAGCCTGGCCTCGACGGCGGCGATGAAGATGTAGAGCTTGCCCCAGAAGCCCGCGAGCGGCGGGATGCCGGCCAGAGAGAACATGAAGATCAGCAGGGCGATGGCCATCATCGGCTCGCTGCGCGCCAGCCCCGCCAGGTCAGCGATGTTCTCGACCATGACATTGCGGCGCTTCATCATCAGGATGACGGCGAAGACGCCCATTGTCATGACGAGGTAGATCGCGAGGTAGAAGACGACCGACTGGATCCCCTTCTCGCTGCCGCTCGCCAGGCCGAGCAGGACGTAGCCGACATTGCCGATCGAGGAATAGGCCATCAGACGCTTGAAGTTCTGCTGGCGCAGCGCGGCGAAGGCGCCGAGCCCCATCGACAGCACCGAGGCCACGACCACGATCTGCTGCCACTGCACGAACAACGGCTTGAACGGTCCCATCAGGACCGAGACCATCAGCGACATTGCGGCGATCTTGGCGGCGACGGCGAACAACGCCGTCACCGGGGTCGGCGCGCCCTCGTAGACGTCGGGCGTCCACATGTGGAACGGCACGGCCGAGACCTTGAAGGCGAGCCCCGCCACCACGAATACCAGGCCGATGATGACGCCGAGTTCGCCGCCCCTGCCCTCGATCAGCGCCCGCGAAATCTGCACGAAGGCCGTGCCGCCGCAGAAGCCGTAGACCAGCGAGGCGCCGAACAGCAGCATGCCGGAGGCGACCGAGCCCAGGACGAAATACTTCACGCCAGCCTCGGTCGAGCGGATGCTGTCGCGCTGGAAGGCAGCAATGACATAAAGCGCCAGCGACTGCAGCTCGAGGCCGACATAGAGCGACATGAGGTCGTTGGCCGAGATCATCAGCATCATGCCCAGCGTCGCCAGCGCGACCAGCAGCGGATACTCGAAACGCCAGGCCTTGATGCGCTCGAAATAGGCGCGTGACATCAGAATGGCGATGGCCGATCCGACCAGGACCAGCGCTTTCATGGTGGTGGTCAGTCGGTCGACGATGAACAGCGAGGCGAAGGCCGTGCCCTCGCGATACGGCACGAACAGCAGGACGGCCGTCACCAGCAAGGCGAGCGTGGTGGCGATCGACACGAACGGAGTCGCCACTTCCCCGCGGACCACGCCGTAGATCAGCAAAAGCGCCGTAGCAGCCGCGAGGAAGAGCTCCGGCCGCGCCAGCGTCCAGGATTCGAGACCGAGCATCATGTTCATTGTTCCCGGCCGCTCATGGCGCCAACGAGGCGGTGTGGGCGAGCTTGATCGCCGACTGATAGTCGCCCACCAGCTTGTCGACCGTGGCCGCCATCGGATCGAGGAAAGAATTGGGATAGATGCCCATCCATAGGGTAATCAGCACCAGGGGCAGAAAAACGACGACCTCACGCCGATTCATGTCGAGGATGGCTTTCAACGAGTTCTTCGTGAGTTCGCCGAAGATGATCTTGCGATAGAGCCAGAGCGCGTAGGCCGCGCCCAGGAACAGGCCGGTCGCCGCCAGGAACGCCACCCAGGTATTGACCTTGAAGGTACCGAGCAGGACCAGGAACTCGCCGATGAACCCGGACAGGCCCGGCAGACCGATGCTCGCCAGGGTGAAGAACATGAAGACGAAAGCGTAACGCGGCATGCGATGGACCAGGCCGCCGAAGACCGCGATCTCGTGGGTATGCATGCGGTCGTAGAGCACGCCGACGCAGAGGAAGAGCGCGGCCGAGACCACGCCGTGACTCAGCATCTGGAACAGCGAACCCTGGACCGATTGCATGTTGAGGATGAAGGCACCGATCGTCACGATGCCCATATGGGCGACCGACGAATAGGCGATGAGCTTCTTCATGTCCTCCTGCACCAGTGCCACCAGCGAAGTGTAGATTACGGCAACCACCGACAGCCCGAAGATCAGCGGCGCGAAATACTGCGTCGCCTCCGGCAGGAGCGGAATCGAAAGCCGCAGGAAGCCGTAGCCGCCCATCTTCAGCAGCACGCCGGCCAGGATGACCGAGCCCGCGGTCGGCGCTTCGACGTGGGCGTCCGGGAGCCACGTATGGACGGGCCACATCGGCACCTTGACGGCGAACGAGGCGAAGAAGGCCAGGAACAGCCAGCACTGCCAGATGAACGGCAGGTTTAGTTTCTCCATGGCGGTCGGAATGTCCGTGGTGCCGAGCTGCCAGTAGATGGTGATGATCGCCAGCAGCATCAGCACCGAGCCGAGCAGCGTATAGAGGAAGAACTTGAAGGCGGCGTAGACGCGCCGATCGCCGCCCCATATGCCGATGATCAGGAACATCGGGATCAGCACGCCTTCGAAGAAGACATAGAAGAGCGCGAGATCGAGCGCGCAAAACATGCCGACCATGAAGGTCTCGAGCACCAGGAAGGCGATCATGTACTCCTTGACGCGGACACGAACGGCGTCCCAGCTCGACAGGATGCAGATCGGCGTCAGCAGGGTCGACAGCAGGACGAAGAACAGCGAGATGCCGTCGATGCCCATGTGGTAGCCGATGTTGAGCGCCGGCACCCAGTCGAGCTTCACCTCGAACTGGAAACCCGCCTTGGTGACGTCGAAGCGCGCCCACAGCAGCAGCGAGATCAGGAACGTCACCACCGACGTGAGCAGCGCGGCGCTCCTGCAGTTGCGGTCGACGGCCTCCTTTGGGCCATTCACGACCAGGCAGAAGAACACACCCACCAAGGGCAGGAAGGTGATGAGCGAAAGGATCGGCCAACTCGACATCGGGCCTACCTCGCCGTCATCATGAAATAGGTGACAAGGCCGGCCACGCCGACCAGCATCACGAACGCATAATGATAGAGGTAGCCGCTCTGGAAGCGCATCAGCACGCCCGCCATGTCCTGCGCGCGCGCGGCGAGGTTGTCGGGGCCGAGGCCGTCGATCATGGCGCCGTCGCCCTTCTTCCAGAAGAAACGGCCGATCGCGAGCGCCGGCTTCACGAAGAGCGCGTCATAGATCTCGTCGAAGTACCACTTGTTGAAGAACAGCGCATAGATGGCCGGGAAGCGCCGTACGGTGAGCGCCGGCAGCTCGGGTTTCACCATGTAATACAGGTAGCTCAGCGCAATACCTGCGAGGGCGAAGACCAGCGGCGCCAGCGTCACCCACA
>Ga0209693_10000763_pt1 | contig 13270 bp, 9 predicted proteins | sample HubBroMetageWRM3_FD_188345 | JGI IMG/M metagenome (GOLD analysis project Ga0209693, IMG submission 188345) | Warmed soil microbial communities from the Hubbard Brook experimental Forest, New Hampshire - Hubbard Brook CCASE Soil Metagenome WRM 3... | ecosystem: Environmental > Terrestrial > Soil...
CGGTCTTGACGAACTTGCCGTCCTGCATCGTCACCTCGTGCACTTTCAGCGCGGTGACGCGACCGTCACGGCCGACGAATGCCTCGGTGTTGACCGAGAACACCCGTTCCCCGCCTTCCTCGTGGGCCCCCGAGACCCGGAACATCAGCTCGTACAACGGCCACGGCGTGGATGGGGCGCGGGTGTCCGGCGGCCGCGGCATGATCTCGAACTGGTGCACGTTGACCGCACCCTGGCGGTGCACGGTGCCCAGGCAGTCGGCGCCGGTGTCACCGCCGCCGATGATGATGACCTTCTTGCCCTTGGCGGTGATCGGTGGCTCACCGTCGGGGCCCAGCACGTCGTCGCCTTCCTGCACCCGGTTGGACCAGGGCAGGTATTCCATCGCCTGGTGGATACCGTCGAGCTCGCGGCCCGTGATCGGCAGATCTCGCCATGCGGTCGCCCCGCCGGCCAGCACCACCGCGTCGAAGTCGGCGCGCAACTGCTCGGCGGTGATGTCGACACCGACGTTGACGCCGGCGCGGAATTCGGTGCCTTCGGCCCTCATCTGCTCCAGCCTGCGTTCCAGGTGGCGCTTTTCCATCTTGAACTCGGGAATGCCGTAGCGCAGTAGGCCGCCGATGCGGTCGTCGCGCTCGAACACCGTCACACTGTGCCCGGCCCGAGTCAATTGCTGAGCGGCGGCCAGACCCGCCGGGCCGGATCCCACCACCGCGACCGTCTTGCCGGTGAGCTGATCCGGCGGCAGCGGCACCACCCAGCCTTCATCGAAGGCGTTGTCGATGATCTCCAGCTCAATCTGCTTGATTGTCACCGGATCCTGGTTGATCCCGAGCACGCACGATGATTCGCACGGCGCTGGGCAGAGCCGGCCGGTGAAGTCCGGGAAGTTATTGGTCGCATGCAGCCGTTCGATCGCGTCGCGCCAACGACCGGTGCGGACCAGGTCATTCCATTCCGGTATCAGGTTGCCCAGCGGACAGCCGTTGTGGCAGAACGGAATCCCGCAGTCCATACAACGAGTCGCCTGGTGCTGCAGCGTCTCGTGCGGGAAGTCCTCGTAAACCTCATGCCAGTCGCGCAGCCGCAGTGACACTGGTCGGCGTTTCGGCGTTTCGCGATGGGTGTACTTCAGAAAGCCCTTCGGATCAGCCACTGGCGACCGCCATGATCGCTTGATCGGGATCGGCGCCGCTGCGCTCGGCCTCGGCGATCGCCTCCAGCACCCGCTTGTAATCGCGAGGCATCACCTTGGCGAAGCGGCGTTGCCCGTCCGTCCAGTCGTTCAAGATGCGCTGACCGACCGCGGAGTCGGTGGCGTCGACGTGCGCCTGAATCATCCCGTGCAGCCAGGCCAGGTCGTCATCGTCGAGCGCCTCCAGTTCCACCATCTCCGAATTGAGGTTTTCCGACAACGCGTCGTCGGGGTCGTAGACAAAGGCGATGCCGCCGGACATGCCCGCCGCGAAGTTGCGGCCGGTTTGACCCAGAATCACGACCCGGCCGCCGGTCATGTACTCGCAGCCGTGATCGCCGACGCCTTCGACCACCGCGTGGGCGCCAGAGTTGCGCACGGCGAACCGCTCACCGACCACCCCTCGCAGGAATGCCTGGCCGCTGGTGGCGCCGAACAGGATAACGTTGCCGCCGACGATGTTGTCCTCGGCGACATAGTCCGACGGCACGTTGTCGGACGGGCGCACCACGATCCGGCCCCCGGACAATCCCTTGCCCACGTAGTCGTTGGCATCGCCGTACACCCGCAGCGTGATGCCCGTAGGTAAGAACGCGCCAAAGCTGTTGCCCGCCGAGCCGTCGAAAGTGATGTCGATGGTGCCATCCGGCAACCCTTCGCCGCCATAGGCTTTCGTCACCTCATGGCCGAGCATGGTGCCAACAGTTCGGTTGACGTTGGCGATCGTGGTGGAAAATCGCACGGGTTTGCCGGAGTCCAGTGCCTCGCGGCTCATCACGATCAATTGTTGATCCAGCGCCTTGTCCAGCCCATGGTCCTGTTTGGAGCTGCAGTAGAAATCCTGGTTCATGAACGCCGATTCCGGCTCCAGCAGCACCGGTGTCAGGTCGAGTTTGTGCGCCTTCCAATGCGCGCGGGCCAAGGTGGTGTCCAGCGACCCGACTTGGCCCACAGCCTCGTTGAGGGTGCGGAAACCGAGCTGCGCCATGTACTCGCGGACCTCTTCGGCAACGAACAGGAAGAAGTTTTCCACGAACTCCGGTTTGCCGGTGAACCGCTCCCGCAGCACCGGGTTCTGGGTGGCCACCCCGACCGGGCAGGTGTCCAGGTGGCACACCCGCATCATCACGCAGCCGGACACCACCAGCGGAGCGGTGGCGAAGCCGAACTCCTCCGCACCGAGCAGCGCCGCGATCATCACGTCACGGCCGGTTTTGAGCTGGCCATCGACCTGGACCACGATCCGGTCGCGCAACCCGTTGAGTAGCAACGTCTGCTGGGTTTCGGCCAGCCCGAGCTCCCACGGCGCGCCGGCGTGCTTCATCGACGTCAACGGTGTGGCTCCGGTGCCACCGTCGTGCCCGGAGATCAACACGACGTCGGCATGGGCCTTCGAGACGCCGGCAGCCACTGTGCCAACACCGTTCTCGGAGACCAGCTTGACGTGGATACGCGCCGACGGGTTGGCGTTCTTCAGGTCGTGGATCAGCTGGGCCAGATCCTCGATCGAGTAGATGTCGTGATGCGGAGGTGGTGAGATCAACCCAACGCCTGGTGTGGAGTGCCGCACCTCGGCAATCCACGGATACACCTTGCCGCCCGGAAGTTGGCCGCCTTCACCGGGTTTGGCGCCCTGCGCCATCTTGATCTGGAGGTCAGAGCAGTTGGTCAGGTAGTGCGAGGTGACGCCGAACCTAGCCGATGCGACCTGCTTGATGGCGCTGCGGCGCCAATCCCCGTTGGGGTCACGCTCGAAACGGCTCACGGCCTCGCCGCCCTCGCCGCAGTTCGACCGGCCGCCCAGCCGGTTCATCGCGATGGCCAGCGTCTCGTGCGCCTCGGCGGAGATCGAGCCGTAGCTCATCGCGCCGGTGGCAAAGCGTTTGACGATCTCACTGACCGGCTCGACCTCATCGAGCGGGACCGGCGGGCGGGCGCCCTCGCGGAACTTCAGCAGACCTCGCAGCGATGCCATCCGCTCGCTCTGGTCGTCGACCAGCCGGCTGTAATCCTTGAAGACCTTGTACTGGCCGGTGCGGGTGGAGTGCTGCAGCTTGAAAACGGTCTCGGGGTTGAACAGGTGGTACTCGCCTTCACGGCGCCACTGGTATTCGCCGCCCACCTCGAGTTCGCGGTGTGCGCGTTCGTCGGGCCGATCCAGGAAAGCCAGCCCATGGCTGGCCGCGACATCAGCGGCGATGTCGGCGAGGGTGATTCCGCCAGTGGGGCAGGTCAATCCGGTGAAGTACTCGTCGAGAATCTCCTCGGACACGCCGACGGCCTGGAACAGCTGGGCGCCGGTGTAGGACGCCAACGTCGAGATGCCCATCTTGGACATCACTTTCAGCACACCCTTGCCGGCGGCCTTGATGTAGTTCTGCAGTGCCTTCTCGCGGTCGAGCCCTTGGAGCACGCCACGGTCCAGCATGACCTCGATCGACTCGAATGCCATGTACGGGTTGACCGCCGCTGCGCCGAAGCCCACCAGCGCGGCCATGTGGTGCACCTCGCGAGCATCACCGGACTCGACCACCAGTCCGACTTTGGTGCGGCTACGTTCGCGTACCAGATGGTGGTGCACAGCGGAGACCGCCAGCAGCGACGGGATCGGGGCCAACTGCTCGTCGGATTCGCGGTCGGACAGGATGATGATCCGCGCGCCGTCGGCGATCGCCGCCGAGGTCTGCGCACGCACCTCGTCGAGCGCCGTCTTCAGACCGGCGCCGTTCTCGGCGACCGGGTAGAGACAGCGAATCACCTTGGACCGCAAACCGTGCCGGCGTCCGTTGACCTCCACGTCGGGGTCGAGATTGATCAGCTTGGCCAGTTCGTGGTTGCGCAGAATCGGCTGCGGCAAGACGATTTGGCGACAAGAGTCCTCGTTGGGGTTGAGCAGGTCCCCCTCCGGCCCGAGGGTGCCCTGCAGGCTCGTCACCACCTCTTCGCGGATGGCGTCCAGCGGTGGGTTGGTGACCTGCGCGAACAATTGCTGGAAGTAGTCGAACAGCATCCGTGGCCGCTGGGAGAGCACCGCGACCGGGGTATCGGTGCCCATCGAGCCGAGCGGCTCGGCGCCAGTCCGGGTCATCGGCGCCACCAACAGGTTGAGCTCCTCGTAGGTGTAACCGAAGACCAGCTGACGCAACACAACCCGATGGTGCGGCATCCGCACGTAGTTGCCCTGCGGCAGCTCGGCCAGCGGAATCAGCCCGTCGTCGAGCCAACGCTGATAAGGCTGCTCGGCAGCCAGCTCGGCCTTGATCTCCTCGTCGGAGACGATGCGGCCCTGCGCGGTGTCGACCAGGAACATCCGGCCGGGCTGCAGCCGCATCCGACGCACCACCGTCGACGGGTCGAGGTCCAGCACGCCGGCTTCGGAAGCCATCACGACCAGGCCGTCCTCGGTCACCCAGATCCGGGACGGGCGTAAGCCGTTACGGTCAAGCACGGCGCCGATGATGGTGCCATCGGTGAACGTCATCGACGCCGGGCCGTCCCACGGCTCCATCAGCGAGGCGTGGTACTCATAAAATGCCCGCCGGGCCGGGTCCATCGACGGGTGCCGCTCCCAGGCCTCCGGGATCATCATCAGCACCGCGTGGGCCAGGCTGCGCCCGCCCAGGTGCAGCAGTTCGAGCGCCTCGTCGAAGCGCGCGGTGTCCGAGGCGCCCGGGGTGCAGATCGGGAACAGCTTGTCGACGTCGTCGTAGGACCCGAAGATGTCCGTGTTGATCAGCGCCTCGCGGGCGCGCATCCAGTTCTCGTTGCCGGTGACGGTGTTGATCTCACCGTTGTGCGCGATGCGGCGGAACGGATGCGCCAGCGGCCACGACGGGAAGGTGTTCGTGGAGAACCGCGAGTGCACAATGCCCAACGCACTGGTGAGCCGCTGGTCCTGCAGATCGAGATAGAACGCCTTCAGCTGCGGCGTGGTCAGCATGCCCTTGTAGACCAGTGTCTGGCCGGAAAGGCTTGGGAAATAAACAGTTTCGCGTCCTGGCCCGTCCTGTCCCGGGCCCTTGGTGCCGAGCTCGTGCTCGGCGCGCTTGCGGATCACGTATGCGCGGCGTTCCAGCTGCATCCCGGAGGCCCCGGCGATGAACACCTGACGGAAGGTGGGCATGGCGTCACGGGACAGCGCGCCAAGCGACGACTCGTCGGTCGGCACGTCGCGCCAGCCGAGCACCTGCAGACCCTCGGCTTCGACGATCTTCTCCACGGCGGCACACGCCGCCGCCGCCTCTTTCGACGATTGCGGCAAAAACGCGATGCCGGTGGCGTAACTACCGGCTTCGGGCAGCTCGAAGTCGACAATCGAACGCAAGAAGTGATCGGGGACCTGGATCAGGATGCCGGCGCCGTCACCACTATGCGGCTCGGCGCCTTGTGCGCCACGATGCTCGAGGTTGAGCAGCGCGGTGATCGCCTTGTCCACGATGTCACGGCTGCGGCGGCCGTGCATGTCCACGACCATGGCCACCCCGCATGAGTCGTGCTCGAATGCGGGGTTGTAGAGCCCGACGCGGTTGGGCGCCATTCTCACCTGACCCTCCACCAGAACTTTCTGCCGCGGAATTTATCAATCGCTCCGTTGGCGCCGCGCCCGGAAGGCTTGCGGGCTAGGCCCCATCGGTCTTGTCGATACGCTGGTCGCCTGGCGGCGGTGATCCGGTTGAGGATGCATCCGTGCAGCGCTGAACGGTGGCCCTGTACCCGGTCTCGACAAGTCGTAAAACGATATGACAAAACCCGCCTGACATGCCAACTTGATCAATACTAACCCGTCGATCGGGGGCGCGGCTTCGCTGCGGCGGCACCGGTCGGCGGGTTTGCCGGGTCAGTATGTGTCGCTGCGCATTTGGACCCGCCGAAGGGTGTTTGCTGGGCGGGCAGCCCCCGGGCATGCGTGCGCGTGACTCGCAGCGGCAGTTTGCTGTGATGGTGATCAAACGACGCGAAATCGACCGGGCTGCTCACCCGGAATCACGCCGACCAAGTCATGCACCTCACCATAAGTCGAGGCAGCGCCGCTCTACGGGTCAATTCGGAGAGCAATTTCAGGTCCTGCGGCCCGTCCGCGCCGGAAGCGGACAACTTTGCCGAAGACATTGCCCGGATTTTTTGCGCGACCAGTGCCCGCTAGCCGACCGCCGTCAGGACGATCGCCACGCCGGCTGGCGGACCGGATAGCCACCCCGCTCGGCCAGTGAACGCAGCCGGCGAAGCGCGTGGGTGCGCCCGCGCCCGGCCTCGGGAATGACGACGCCGGCCCACATCCCCTCGGCGCGCGGCATCTCGCAGGCCTCCCGCGCGCACAACCAGCGCCGCCGGCAATTCAGGCATGCGGCCTTCGCCTGCTCATCGATGGTCGTTATCCAGCGCTCCGGATCGTCGACGCAGGCGCCGACGACGGCTTCCGGCGACGAGACCTCGGCCAGGGATCTGGTCATCACACTGCCTCCCTGTTGGCCTTTCTATTAGGCGGACGTGCCAACTCCCTTGGTGGCGGCCAGTTCACCCCACAGTGCGTCGGGGCCGAGTCGCGCCGCAGCCACCTGGCGATATCGTTTTGCGCTAATCGAGTCTCTTTTTGCCTTAGCCTCTTCTTGTGACCATCGCCCTGAAGTCACTGCTGCAGCAGCGGCACCTGCACGAGTATTCGGAGTTCGTGGTCGAATATGAGCGGCGCGCAAAGGAATTGGACCTGCCCCGGCATGCGTCGGCGCCGACGAAGGCGCAATACTATCGCTGGGTCGGTGGCCACATTCAGAACCTCCCGCGCGGTTACCACTGCCTGGTGCTGGAGCGGATGTTCCCAGGCTGGACAGCGCGAGAACTGTTCGGCCACATCGATCCTCAGAACGCCGCCACCACCAACGAAGCGCTGTTCGCGTCATTCGCGCCGGCGGTCGAACCCGCCCAGTTGGCGGGCCTGTGGGTTACCTGTTATGTGTTCGACGGCACCAAACATCATCTGGACCTGTCGACCATCACCGTCACAAATAACGCTGTAACGGCGCGGAATTACCCGCCCGAACCGCGGGCCGAAGCACACGCGTCCGGCTTCCGGAACGAGATCGAGGCGGGTCTGTTCGGCAGGCACTTGATCGGGCGCTGGCGCAATATCAGCGACACCTACTTCTACGGTTCGCTGCACTTTGCGGTGCTGCCCGGTGAAACGATGCTCGACGGTTACTACACCGGGTTCCTCAGTGACAGCCAGGTCGTTGCCGAACGATGGCGATGGGTCCGAGTCGAACCGCAGTCGGCGGAAGGTGTCGACGTGAACACCGTGGTGCTGGGTGAGCCGCGGCGCATCTACGATGCCATTGTCGGGCGTAGCCCCTTCGATGCACCGATTCCGCTCGAGCAGCTAACGGAGAATCCATGAGCTTGGCCAAAGAGGACGCACGCAAGCTCATCGACATCTACATCCGCGCATGGACTACCCAGGACCCCGATCTGATCCTGACCATCTTCACCCCGTCCGCGACTTACCACGAACGGGTGCTGGAGCAGCCCATCCGCGGCCACGACGGCATTCGGGAGTACTGGCAGACCAAGGTCGTCAAGGAACAGGCCAACATCTCCGCCGAGTTGCTCAGCGTCTATCTCGACGGCACGACCGCCATCGCCGAGTGGGAAGCGCGGTTCGACGACGTCGTCAAGGGACACCGCAAGCGCATGCGCGAGGTCGCCATCCTGGAATGCGACGGCGATCGGATCGCCAGCTTGCGTGAATACTGGACATCCGAGCCGCTGAGCTCCTGACCTAACGAGACGGCGATTTCGAGTTGACGATGAACGACCATGACGATTTCCTGCGGGGCCGGCTAGCGCCTGTGCAGCGCCCTGGCCCGGCGGGGCCACCGCCACGCCCGCAGGCCAACGATCCTAGAGCGGTGCCGCCCCCGCGGTCCGCGCCGCCGCGTCCCGGCCCTGCGCCTCATCGGCGTGAATGGGGCGGCATCGACATCCCGCAGGTTGCGCCCAAACCGCGGCGCCCCAGCCCCCAACACGGCTGGCGCCGCATCGTTCACAGGGCGACCTTCGGCCTGATCAACCCCGGGCTATCGACCCAGGAAAAGCAAGAAACCGCTGATGAGGCCGCCATTGCCTCAGCACTGCACGGCAGCTTCAAAGTGGGCGTGCTGGGCAAGGGCGGTGTCGGGAAAACCACCGTCGCCGCCTGCGTCGGGTCGATCTTCGCTGAGTTGCGCCGGCAGGACCGCGTGGTGGCGGTCGACGCCGACACCGCGTTCGGTCGGCTTGGCAGCAGGATCGACCCGCGGATCAGTGGCTCGTATTGGGAACTGACGTCCGACCGGAATCTTCAGTCGTTCGCCGATGTGACCTCGCGCGTCGGCAGTAATTCGGCGGGTCTGTACGTGCTGGCCGGGGAACCGACGGCCGGTCCGCGCCGCGTGCTTGATCCCGCGCTTTATCGCGAAGCGACGTCGCGGCTCGACCGTCACTTCACGATCTCGATCGTCGACTGCGGTTCCACCATGGACGCGCCGGTCACCCAGGAGGCGCTGAGGGATCTCGATGCGCTGATCGTGGTGTCGTCGCCGTGGGCAGACGGGGCTTCCGCGGCCGCGCAGACGATGGAATGGCTGGCGGCACACGGCCGCACCGGCCTGCTGCAGCACACTGTGGTGGTTCTCAACGATTCTGACGGGCATTCTGATAAGCACACCCGCTCAGTTCTGGCGAATCAGTTCCTCAACCGCGGCCAGATCGTGGTGGAGGTGCCCTTCGACCCGCACCTGCGGCCCGGCGGCGTCATCGACGTGAAGGGCGAGATGGCTCGCGCGACGCGACGGACATTCCTGCGCATCGCCGCATCGGTCGCGGGATTCTTCGCGTCACGCCCAGACGAAAAGCCGGAACAACCCTGATCATTGCGCTCGGGCCGACGGGTCCGCGGTGGCTTCGATCTTGGTGACCAGGTCTCCGCGGATGGTCAGCACGATCACGGCGAAAAGCCGCCGGTCGGCGAAGGCCAACAGCACCGGCTGGCCCGCAGGACCGCTGACGACCGTCACGCCCGGCCCCAGGTAGCGCAGCAGATTGACGGCGACATCGTGCGGGCCATGGTTGATCTGGGGTGGCGGGGCTGGCTCGAGGAGCACCGTCCCGACACCCCATACCGTCGGGTCCAATACCGCGGCCAAGGCCTGCAGATCGCCGTTGGCGCAGGCGGTGATGAATTTCTCGGTGACGAGCTGGTGCTCGGCCACCGCTACGTCGCCCGGCTTCGGCTGCGCCAACGCGAATTTCGCCCGCGCCCGCCGTGCCAGCTGGCGGCAGGTGCCGACCGGACGGCCCACCGTCTCGGCAATCGCGTCGAACGGAACCCCGAACACGTCATGCAACACAAACGACACCCGCTCGCCAGGACTCAGCCTGCGCAGCACCTCCAGCAGCGCCGTGCGGACCTCGTCGTCGAGGGTGATCTGATCAGCCGGATCCAGCCGACCGGATTGGTTGAGCGCGGCCACCTCTGGGCCGATGTCGCCGGGTCGCTCGTATCGGGCGCGCGCGGAACGCACCTGATCCAGGCAGAGCCGGCCAGTTACCACCGTCAGCCAGGCGCGCACATCATCGATCTCGTCGGGATCGGTGCGAGAAAGCCGCAGAAACGCCTCCTGCGCAACGTCTTCGGCGTCGCCGACGTCGCCAAGCATCTGATAGGCGAGATTGACCAGGTACGGGCGATGCCGACGCCAGGCCTCGGTGATCCGGTCTTTCGCTGACTGCGGTTGGCTCATTCATTCACGACGATCTGGTCGGCCAAAAAGTTACGCGGTGCGGTGAGTAACTTTCCCATCTTCTGGCCCGTCGTAGATGAAAAGCACTTTTTGCGAAGGAGACCATCGTGACGATCGTCGTGACCGGAGCGACCGGCAATGTCGGCCGCCCGCTTGTTTCGGAGCTAGCCGCCGCAGGTGCGCGGGTGCGGGCGGTCACCCGCACACCCGAGGCCGCCGGATTTCCCGACGGCGTCGAGGCGGTGTACTCGGCCGTCGACGCGCTACCCGGGGCGACGGCGGTGTTTCTCAACTCCCGCGCGCTGGGCGGCGACCTCGCCGACGTGGTTGCGCTGGCGCGGCGCAGCGGGGTCACCAAGCTGGTTGCGTTGTCGGCCATCAACGCCGACGATGACTTCTCGCGCCAACCGTCGCGGTTTCGCGGTGACCGCAATAAGGAGGTCGAGCAGCTCGCCGTCGACTCCGGCCTGGACTGGGTGAGTCTGCGGCCCGCGGTGTTCGCGTCGAACTTTGTCGGCATGTGGTCGGCGCAGCTTCGCGCCGGCGACGTCGTCGGTGGGCCGTACGCCGCGGCGTCGGCCGCGCCGATCGTCGAAACCGACATCGCCGCGGTGGCTGCGCAGGCACTGCTGACCGATGAGCTTGTCGGACAGCGGATCCCGCTGACCGGGCCGCAGGCGTTGACCAATTCCGAACTGGTGGAGACCATCGGCACCGTCCTGGGACGCCCGCTGCGCTACCTCGAGGTGCCACCGGATGTCGTGCGGCAGCGCTTCATCGGTTTGGGTCTGGGCGCCGAATTTGCCGACGCGTACGCCGCGATGCTCGCCGACGCGCTGGACAAGCCGGCGCTGGTGACCCGCGAAGTGGAGAAGATCACCGGCCGCCCGGCGACCAGCTTCGCCCAGTGGGTCTCTGACCACCGCGATCTGTTCACAAATCAATAAAGGAGACAAGACATGTCCGATCCGCGCCCACCGCGTTACCTCAAGCCGATGAACAAGGTCATGATCGCCGTGCAGAAGCTCGGCATACCGACCGGGCCTGCCATGGTGCTGACCGTGCCCGGACGCAAGTCCGGTCAGCCGCGCAGCACCCCGATGACGCCGTTCGAATTCGACGGCGGCCTCTATGCGGTCGCCGGATATCCCGGCGCGGATTGGGCGGCCAACGCCCGCGCCGCGCGCACCGGCACGCTCAGCCGGGGCCGTCGCTCCCGGCCCGTCAACATCGTCGAACTGACCACTGACCAAGCCCGCCCGGTGCTTCGGGCTTTCCCGGTTGAGGTTCCGGTCGGCGTGGCGTTCGCCAAGCGTTCCGGAATGGTCGTCGACGGTAGCTCCGACGAATTCGAGGCGCTGGCGGGCCGGATCGCGGTCTTCCGGTTCGACCCGGTCACGTCTTAGCGATCGAGCGGTTGCTGGCGTTCAAAGGTGCACCGGCACATGCTTTTCCGCGCACGCGTCCGCGACGGCCGCGACGATGTCCTGGGTGCGCAGAGTCTCCAGATCTTCCACAGTCACCGAGCCTTTGTCGGTGCGGTGCTGAGCAGCGACGCGCGAATCGCGCAACCGCTCGGCACGCTCGACGACGTTGCGAGCGAAACGGCCGTTCTGCATCACGTCGATTCCGTGGCTGCCGTCCGGCGCCAGATATGCCCGCAACGTCTTACACGCAATGTTCAGCGCCTCGCGGGCGGCGGGCTCGATCACGGTCGCACGCGGTTCGCCGTAGCGGACCGCGATCTCCACCAGCTCATCGGGGGCATAGGACTCGAAGCGTAATTTACGATTGAACCGGCCCGCCAAACCGGGGTTGACGGTGAGGAATTCGTCGACTTCCTTTTCGTAACCCGCGCCGATGAAACAGAAGTCGAACCGATGCACCTCGAGTGCGACGAGCAGCTGGTTGACCGCCTCCATGCCGATCATGTCCGGGCGGCCGTCGTGGTGGCGCTCCACCAATGAGTAGAACTCGTCCATGAACAGAATGCGGCCGAGCGAACGGGCGATCAGCGCGTTGGTTCTCGGGCCGGATGCCCCGATGTGCTCGCCACAGAAGTCGGCCCGTTTGACTTCGACGACCTCGGGATGCCGCACGATTCCCAGCCCGGCGTAGATCTTTCCGAGCGCCTCGGCTGTGGTCGTCTTTCCGGTTCCGGGTGGACCGACGAGAAGCATGTGATTGGTCTGATTCGTCACCGGCAGCCCGGCGGCCATCCGCAGCCCCCGGACCTCGATCTGGTCCTCGATTTCGGCCACCGCCCGTTTGACTTCACTCAACCCGACCTGGTTGTTGAGCAAGGCACGACCTTCAGCCAACAGCTCTTCGCGGCGCTCTTCGTTCTCCTCTTCGCGGCGCTGCCGCTCAGACCGCTCGGTGGTGACGTCCCATTTATTGCTGCGGGTGTTGATGGTTTCCTCGTCGGTGACCACCAGCTGCAGGTTCGGGTCGGCCAGCGCGTCCTTGGCCGGCTCGATCAGTGCCCCGTTGATCGTCGCCCTCGACAGCCAGACCTGTGCCTTGTCCTCCTGATCGAGCTGACGGTGAGCCATCCCCCGGACGTAGGCGAGATCTGCTGCGATCAAAGGAAATTCGTTCGGATCGATCGCAGTCACGGCGGTGTCGGTCAGCTGGTGGCGGCGTGCCTCGGCCACGCCGACGTGTCCGGCACGCAGATCGACTCGATCTGCCCAGTCCAGCGCGACACGCCCCTGCCCCAGATGGGCCGCGGCATGCGCCGCCAGTGCGTTGGTGGCCGCGGTGACCGCCGACATGATGATCGCCTGCGGCGGCAAGACGGTCGCCGCCACCGAAATAACGTCAGGCCAGCGCTGCGTGCCGAACATCAGATACGCCCGCACATACTGCTGCCACTGATGGTTCTCCCAGGTATCCAGCAGCGTCGAATCTTTCAGCAGCGATTCGGCTTTCTCGTACTGACCGTCATCGACCAGCGCACTGGCCAGCGCTAACCCCGCGTGTGATGACTCCGTCACCGAGATCGCCAGATACGGCCCGGCCTTGATCGACGCGGACAGCCGAATACCGAGGCGGTTGGTCTCCCGGTGCAGCCGTGCCCCATAGGCGTACAGCTGCTGCAGGGTCGACAGCGCCTCGTCGCCGGCGGCGATCCGACCCAGCCACGCGTCGGCCATCGACGGGTCGATTTCGGTCGCCTCGCGAAACCGCGCGTGGGCGGCGGACACGTCGTTGTCGAACGACGCCATCGCCTGGTCGAACTGCTTGCGCGCGGCGGCAGTGATACTGCTGCTAGTCATGCGCGCCGCTCCTCCTC
>Ga0209693_10000764_pt1 | contig 13255 bp, 13 predicted proteins | sample HubBroMetageWRM3_FD_188345 | JGI IMG/M metagenome (GOLD analysis project Ga0209693, IMG submission 188345) | Warmed soil microbial communities from the Hubbard Brook experimental Forest, New Hampshire - Hubbard Brook CCASE Soil Metagenome WRM 3... | ecosystem: Environmental > Terrestrial > Soil...
TGCGTGAGAAGGACTTTCTCAGCGGCAATGGAACGCAAGCCCGCGCCGCGACTTGGCTGGCCTCGGCTCCCGGTGGCGCTTAGCTTTGGCGGGCGGCGTATCGGTGAATACCGGCTGAGCAAGTCCGATTCGATCGATCAGGTCGGATAGCCCCCGCAGCTCGTCACACAGCGCTTGAAACCGACGCTCATCAGCCTCGTCGAGCAGCCCGCGCGAACTGTAATGCACCAGCCGGGGCAGCCGCCCGGCAAGCGCCGTACCCCATCTGATGCTGAAGTCGTATTTCTCGCCCGCGTCCACTTCGTCTTGTTGACCAAGGCGTTTGAGCACCTGTATCTGCTCGGTGAGCCACTCGACATCATCGTCGATGGTGATCGGTGCGGGATTTTCGTCCATCTCGGCAGCCATGGTCCTCTACTTGTCGTGTCACAGGCGCGGTTTGGCCACGCTCACCACTAACGGTGTCCCCGCGAAAGTCAGATAGATCCGGTGTGGTCCAAGGGCCATCCCGGTCAGCGGCGCCGACCGTTCCGCGTCGGGAAGACCTTTTCGGTAGTTGGTGGTCCGCAGCACCGGGATGGTGTGGTGCGGGTAGCCGGTGACATCGTTCGTCTCCAGCACCACCACCTCCCGATCGGTGGCAGCGTAAATGCGGGTGTCGTCGGTGCCGATTCGCCGGATCGGCGACGGCAGCCGGGTCACGGCCAACACCGTTAAGCCCTCCCCGCCGCGTTGCGAGTCGACCGCATACAGCATGTCGTCGTCACGGCGGCTGACATAGCTGCGGGTCACCGCGGTCCCATCACCCGCGGAGGCGACGACGTCCATGGGCAGCGACCCACGCTGCTCGGGTGGCGACGAGGGCCCTTTGTAGTAGCGGATTCCCGACGATCCGTAGACGTGGTACTCGATCTCGCGCCCACGGTTGGCGCCGTCGATCATGTCCGAGGGATCACCGGTGATCTTGGCCGTCGGCAGTGCCCGGAAACCGTATTCGTCGATCGGAGTCACCGACGATCCGTCCGCTGACAGCGCGAGCAACACCCGCATTCCGCTGTCTTCGGAGAGGTAGGCAGGAGCGGGCCCCGCGTCGAACTCATCGACCTGGCGCAGAGTGGCGAGGTCGATCACCGCGACCTTGCCGCGTTGGGGCTGTGGCACGAAGATGTGCCGATCATCTTTTCGGCTGATCTGGAGGTTGCGCCCGACGGCCATCTGCGACGAAAGCCGTGTCGCGGTGTGGCCGGGGCTGACCGGATCGGTGATTTCGGCGAGTCGGTCGTCGTCGGTAAGCCCAACGAGGGCATGAAAGCGATACGACCACACGGGATCGCGAAGCACCACACCCGCCGACATCACCGTGACCTCGGGTGCGTTCTCCACTGCAGTCCCCGGCGCCGAACAGCCCGCAGCCGCAGTAACACTGACCGCCACTAGGGCGCACCAGCGCCGCAGCGGCGAATCCCAGGGCCACAGCCAGCAGACCACGATTCTCGCCATCCTCCTCGCCAGGATTTCACCCGAGCAATACCCAGGACGGAGGCCCAGCTACACATTCACGCTTTGTGACGAACACTGACAAGCGGCCAGTGCTGATTTCACGGATCAGTTTTGGCAAGATTGCATTGGGTAATTCGTCGCCGCAGTTAGCGCATCCAGGTGGGCAGCGAGCAGCGCCGAGCGGCACTCGCGCAAGGTGGCGGGCATGTCGGTCATGTGCTGTTCTATACGGTCATGCCCTGCCCCGCGGTTTGCTGTGCCGGTCATCGACCACATGGCCATTGAGTTCGGACATCGCTGTCGCTCCGGCCACGTCGTGCTCGTCGTCGCCGGGTTCGGTAGGCCGTTGCACGCGGGTTCCGGCGTGCCGAGGCGTCGGGGGCCTTGGTCGCGGTCCCCCGAACGTCCTGAGTCACCGGCGCTCTACGATTATCACTCAGTGCGAAGTCGGATGTCATCATAGGAGAGTGCGGTTACCGCAGTCGACAGATCCGCGGCCACGCAACGTCGGGATCCTTTTGGCCGCGGGTGCCGGCCGCCGATACGGCAAGCCGAAGGTACTAGTTAATGGTTGGGTGGACACCGCGGTTGCTGCGCTGCGCGATGGGGGATGCGCCGACGTCGTTTTGGTCTTGGGTGCCGCCGAGGTCGCTCCCCCGCGCGGCGTCACCGCGATCACCGCTCGGTACTGGCATGAGGGCCTCAGCGCTTCAGTGCGTGCGGGTCTAATGCAGGCCGACGGCATGCACGCCGACTATGCCGTGCTGCATGTCATCGACACTCCCGATGTGGGCGCAGCAGTGGTGTCGCGGGTGTTGGGTCGCGCATTGAGCTCCGAAAGTGGGCTTGCGCGAGCGTATTTCGGTGGACGGCCCGGACATCCGGTGGTGATAGCGCGGCGGCACTGGCCCGAGGTGCTGGCCCTGATATCCGAGGATCGAGGCGCGAGTGCGTACCTGAGCACCAGGCGCGACGTAGAAATCGTCGACTGCGCCGATCTTGCGGGCGGTCAGGACATAGATGAGCTTTAAGCCGCGTAAGCGCTCCTTCAGTGTGCGCTTACGGCGCTGCCGCTAACTCCAGAGCGTGACGTGCACCTTTGGTCGGAATCTGGTCACCCCGACGCCAGTTCCCCGGATCATCGCCTGGATGCACCTCGGAGTGGTGATGAAGCGGACCAGTTCGGACACGGCGGGCTGGCGGGCTGACGGTGGCAGCGTCGCTACACACCACTCGCCCGACCTGTCCAGCCCGGGGCCGATCACGTGGGTCAACCGCCCGGCGGAAAGGTCTTTGGCGATCGCGAAACCGATGGTCAACGTAACGCCGCCAACCCGCTGAACCTCCTCGAGCGCGGCGGCCTCGCTCTGAAAGATTCGTTGTTGTGACTCCGGAATTGCCAAGCCACGCAACATGGTTGCGATCTCGCCGCCCACGCTGCCTGCCGATGGTCCGAGCATCCACTGTTGTTGTCGCAACAGCCCGGGCGTCGGAATACCGGCGGCCAGTGGGCTATTCGGCGGCGCCACGGTGATGATCTGATATTTCAGAAAGGGACGCACGAAGATCGAACCGTCGGGGCCGAGCGAACTTTCACTTGCCGGTCCAATCGCGATGTCAACAGCGCGCGAACAAATAAGGTCGCGGAATTGGCTCGTAGGGTGCACGCTCAACTCGACAGACAAGTCGTCGGCCCGCGACGAGAAGAGCTCGATCAGGCCCGGCGCGGCGTGTTCGGCGAAGGCGCTGGACGCGGCGATCCGCAGCAGGCGGCGCCCGTGGGCGGCCTCGGTGACCTCGATCGCGGTTTGCTGTTGCAGACCCAGGATCTCGACCGCGCGGCTGGCCAGCCGGAGTCCGCCCGGCGTGAACGCCAGTCCGGCACCGGTCTTGGTGAACAACGGGTCTTCGAGTTCCTTGCGTAGCGCCGCCACGTGCATCGAGACCCCGGCGTCGGATACGCCTAGTTCCGCGGCGGCCGCTCGGACCGAACCCAGACGAACCACCGCCGAATAGGCCCGAAGTTGAGCCGGAGTCATGGAGCGAGCCTACTTTGGGATGCGTGCGTGACGTGCTTGGCGAGCTCATGTCGATCTGGCGTGCCGGAGACACCGCCGGGCTCGGGACGGTGGTGCGAACATTCCACTCGGCGCCGCGGCCGCCGGGGGCCTCGATGTTGGTAGCTCCGGACGGTTCAGTGAGTGGGTCGGTGTCGGGTGGCTGCGTAGAGGGCGCTGTTTATGAACTGGCCACCGAGGTGGCACAAACCGGGACTCCACGGCTGCACCGCTATGGGGTCAGCGACAGCGATGCCCTCGCGGTCGGCCTGACCTGCGGCGGCATCATCGACATCTTCGTCGAGTCGGTGTCGCGAGCGACGTTCCCCGACCTTGACGAGGTGGCTGACGACGTCGGTGAGCACCGTGCTGTCGCGGTTGCGACCGTCATCGCCCACCCGGACGCGCAGTGGGTTGGCCGCAGGCTGGTCATCCGGCCGGACGCGGTGACCGGATCGCTGGGTTCGGCGCGTGCCGACGCCGCGGTCGCCGATGACGCGCGCGGCTTGCTCGCGGCGGGCCGCAGCGAGGTCCTCGAGTATGGACCCGACGGGCAGCGTCTGGGCGCAGGCATGGAGGTCTTCGTGTCCAGCTACGCTCCGCGCCCGCGGATGCTGGTGTTTGGTGCCATCGACTTCGCCGCCGCCCTGGCCCAGCAGGGATCATTTCTCGGCTACCGGGTTACCGTCTGCGATGCCCGCCCGGTGTTCGCCACTCGGGCACGTTTTCCAACGGCCTACGAGGTGGTTGTCGACTGGCCGCACCGGTATCTTGCCGCGCAGGCCGAGGCGGGCGCCATCAACGAGAGCACGGTGATCTGTGTGCTCACCCACGATCCGAAGTTCGACGTCCCGGTGCTCGAGCTGGCACTGCGCCTGCCCCACGTCGGATATGTGGGGGCGATGGGATCGCGCCGGACCCATGATGACCGGATAGAGCGGCTGCGAGCGGCGGGGTTGACTGACGCCGAGCTAAGCCAGTTATCCAGCCCCATCGGACTGGACCTCGGGGCCCGGACCCCGGAAGAGACCGCGGTCTCGATCGCAGCCGACATCATCGCCCGGCGTTGGGGCGGCGGAGGCCGCCCGCTGGCCGAAATCAAAGGGCGAATCCACCATGAGACGCAGGTCCAGGGCGAGTTAAAGGATTACTTAACTCGACATTGACGTGTATTGCGGGCTGACTCACACTTGGGGTCCCTTCCCGTAGTGAGGTGCGTCACATGCAGGTGCCCGGGCCCTTCGAATACGAGCGCGCGACCAGCGTCGACCATGCGATCGGACTACTGGATCGGTTGGGAGAGGGCGCGCGCGTGGTCGCCGGCGGGCACAGCCTGCTGCCGATGATGAAGCTGCGCATCGCCAACCCCGAATACCTCATCGACATCAACGACCTGGCGCCCGAGTTGGGATACGTGATCACCGATCCGACGCTGGTCCGCATCGGCGCCATGACCCGTCACAGCGAGCTGCTGGAGTCGAACACCCTGGCCGCGGTGTGCCCGATCTTCCGCGACGCCGAACGGGTGATCGCCGACCCGGTGGTGCGCAATCGCGGCACCCTGGGCGGTTCACTCTGCCAAGCGGATCCGGCCGAGGATCTGTCGACGGCCTGCGCCGTGCTGGATGCGGTGTGCTTGGCCCGGGGGCCTTCGGGTGAACGCCAGATCGCAATCGACGACTTTCTGGTCGGGCCTTACGAGACCGCCCTGGCCTACAACGAGATGCTGGTCGAAGTCCGGATCCCGGTGCGGCACAACACGTCGAGCGCCTACGCGAAGGTAGAACGGCGGGTCGGCGACTGGGCGGTCACCGCGGCCGGCGCGGCCCTCACGCTCGACGGCGACTCGGTGGCCGCCGCCCGGGTGGGTCTGACGGCGGTGAATCCCGACGCGGCCGCACTCGCGGAAATCTCGGCGGATCTGGTCGGCCAGCCCGCCACCGAAGAGGTCTTCGCCGAGGCGGGCCGTCGGGCCGGCGAAGCCTGCGACCCGGTCACCGACGTCCGCGGCACCGCCGAGTACAAGCGGCACCTGGCCTCCGAACTGACCATCCGCACGCTGCGCACCGCCGCCGAGCGTGTGCGCGAACAAAGGAGCAGCTAGCTATGCAGGTGAATATGACCGTAAACGGCGAGCAAGTCACCGCCGACGTCGAACCCCGGATGCTGCTGGTGCATTTTCTGCGTGATCAGCTGCGGCTCACCGGCACTCACTGGGGATGTGACACCAGCAACTGCGGAACATGCGTGGTCGAGGTCGACGGCGTGCCGGTGAAATCCTGCACCATGCTTGCCGTGATGGCATCCGGGCACAGCGTGCGGACCGTGGAGGGGTTGGCGGTGAACGGCCAGCTCGACCCGGTGCAGGAAGGGTTCATGCGCTGCCATGGACTGCAATGCGGCTTCTGCACACCGGGAATGATGATGACCGCCCGCGCCCTGCTAGACCGCAACCCCGACCCCGACGAGGAGACCATCAGGGAGGCGATCTCCGGACAGATCTGCCGGTGCACCGGATACACCACGATCGTGCGCTCCATCCAGTGGGCCGCACGCAACGCAACACCGGCGGCAACCTCATGACCACCATCGAAAACCGTCCGCCCTCGCCGGAAGACACAGCCGACAACGATCAAAAGCCGTGCGGGCACGGACGGATGCTGCGCAAAGAGGACCCCCGGTTCATCCGGGGCCGCGGCAACTACGTCGACGACGTCGCGCTGCCGGGCATGCTGCACCTGGCGATCTTGCGCTCGCCGTACGCGCACGCCCGTATCGTCAGCATCGATGTGACTGCGGCCCTGGCACATCCCAAAGTCAAAGCGGTGGTCACTGGCGCCGACCTGGCCGAGAAGGGTCTGGCCTGGATGCCGACGCTGTCCAACGACGTGCAGGCCGTGCTGGCCACCGACAAGGTCCGCTTCCAGGGTCAGGAAGTGGCGTTCGTTGTTGCCGAGGATCGGTATTCGGCCCGCGACGCGCTGGAGCTGATCGACGTCGAGTACGACCCGCTGGATCCCGTCGTCGACGTCCGCACCGCGCTCGACCCGTCGGCGGCAGTGATCCGCACCGATCTCGAGGGCAAGACCGACAACCACTGCTTCGACTGGGAAACCGGTGACGCGGCGGCGACCGAAGCGGTATTCGCGAAGGCCGACGTGATCGTCAAGCAGGAAATCGTCTACCCCCGGGTGCACCCCGCACCGATGGAGACGTGCGGCGCGGTGGCTGATCTGGACCCGGTGACCGGAAAGCTCACGCTGTGGTCCACCAGCCAGGCGCCGCACGCACACCGGACGCTGTATGCGTTGGTCGCGGGCCTGCCTGAACACAAGATCCAAGTGATCTCACCAGATATCGGGGGCGGCTTCGGCAACAAGGTGCCGATCTATCCCGGTTATGTGTGCGCGATCGTCGGCTCGCTGGTGCTGGGCAAGCCGGTGAAATGGATGGAGGACCGCAGCGAAAACCTGACCTCGACGGGCTTCGCGCGCGACTACATCATGGTCGGTGAGATCGCCGCCACGAAAGAGGGCAAGATCCTGGCGATCCGGACTAATGTGCTGGCCGACCACGGCGCATTCAACGGCACAGCAGCACCGATAAAGTACCCGGCGGGCTTCTTCGGCGTGTTCACCGGCAGCTACGACATCGAGGCCGCCTACTGCCACATGACTGCGGTCTACACCAACAAGGCGCCCGGTGGGGTCGCCTATGCGTGCTCGTTCCGGATCACCGAGGCCGTCTACTTCGTCGAGCGGCTGGTGGACTGTCTGGCCTTCGACCTCAAGATGGACCCGGCCGAGCTACGGCTGCGAAACCTGCTGCGGCCTGAGCAATTTCCCTATAAAAGCAAGACCGGCTGGGTCTATGACTCGGGTGACTACGAGACCACCATGCGCAAAGCCATGGACATGATCGGCTACGACGCGCTGCGCGCCGAGCAGAAGGAGCGGCGGGCGCGCGGCGAGCTGATGGGCATCGGGATGTCCTTCTTCACCGAGGCCGTCGGTGCCGGTCCGCGCAAGGACATGGACATCCTCGGCCTGGGCATGGCCGACGGGTGCGAATTGCGCGTGCACCCGACGGGTAAAGCCGTTGTGCGGCTTTCGGTTCAGACCCAAGGCCAGGGCCACGAGACGACGTTCGCCCAGATTGTCGCCGAGGAACTGGGCATCCCGCCCGACGACATCGACGTCGTGCACGGCGACACCGACCAGACGCCGTTCGGGCTGGGCACCTATGGCAGCCGGTCCACGCCGGTATCGGGCGCGGCCGCGGCTCTGGTGGCGCGCAAGGTCCGCGACAAGGCCAAGATCATCGCGTCGGGAATGCTGGAGGTGTCGGTTGCCGACTTGGATTGGGAGAAGGGCAAATTCCACGTCAAGGGTGACCCGTCGGCTGCGGTGACCATCCAGGACATCGCGATGCGCGCGCACGGGGCCGGCGACCTGCCCGAGGGCATCGAGGGCGGCCTGGACGCCCAGATCTGCTACAACCCGGAGAACCTGACCTACCCATACGGCGCGTACTTCTGTGTGGTGGACGTCGATCCGGGCACCGCGGTGGTCAAAGTGCGGCGCTTCCTGGCCGTCGATGACTGCGGTACCCGCATCAACCCGATGATCATCGAAGGTCAGGTGCACGGCGGCATCGTCGACGGCATCGGGATGGCCTTGATGCAGATGATCGCCTTCGACGAAGAGGGCAACTGCCTGGGCGGGTCGCTGATGGACTACCTGATCCCGACCGCGCTCGAGGTGCCGCACCTGGAGACCGGGCACACCGTGACGCCGTCGCCGCACCACCCGATCGGGGCGAAGGGCATCGGCGAATCGGCGACCGTCGGATCGCCGCCCGCGGTAGTCAACGCGGTGGTGGATGCGTTGGCGCCGTTCGGGGTTCGCCACGCCGATATGCCGCTGACACCGTCCCGGGTCTGGGAGGCCATGCAGGGCCGCGCCAGACCGCCGATCTAGAGGGTTATATGACGATCAGCGAGCGAGCTCAGCAACTGTTGGCGGCACGGACACCGTTTGTGCACGCGACGGTGGTGCGGGCCCAGCCGCCCACTTCCGCTTACCCGGGAGACGAAGCAATCCTGTTGGCGGACGGCACGATCGAGGGCTTCGTCGGCGGCCAGTGCGCACAAAACTCGGTCCGTAAGGCGGCGCTGGGTGTGCTGCAGGCGGGCGAAAGTGTGTTGCTGCGGGTGCTTCCCGACGGCGACGTGCACTTTCCCGAGGCGCCCGGCGCCTGCGTGGTCGTCAACCCGTGCCTGTCCGGCGGATCGCTGGAAATCTTCCTGACGCCGCAGCTGCCCGCTCCCCTCATCCGCATCTATGGAGCCACGCCAATTGCAGACGCGCTAATGCAGCTGTGCGCCGTGCTGGGTTATGACGCGCGGCGCGACACCGATCTAGCCGACACCTCCGCGGTGGTGATCGCCAGCCATGGCGGCCCGGAAGCCGAACTCATTCGCACCGCCTTGGATAACGGCGTTGGGTATATCGGCTTGGTGGCCAGCAAGGTTCGCGGCGCCTCGATCCTGAACGAACTCGAACTCTCCGACGTCGAGCGAGCCCGCATACATACCCCGGTCGGATTGCCCATCGGCGCCAAGACACCGGCGGAGATCGCGGTATCCATCGCCGCTGAACTCATTGCCGCCGTCCGCGACGGCAGCCTGATCCGTCCCGCTACACCGGTGAACGGCGGCGCGCGCGAGGCGGTCGACCCAGTGTGCGGCATGACGGTGCCGATCGGACCCGCGACCGAACACTTGGAATTGGGCGGCGCCGACTACTGGTTCTGCTGCCCAGGATGCCGCACGGCATTTGCCGCCGGGAAAGCCGGCGTATGACAGCGCAGCGGATCACCGGCGTCGTGCTGGCCGCCGGCAGCTCCCGCAGGCTAGGGACGCCTAAACAGGTTCTGCCATACCGGGAGACGACCATACTGGGGGCCACCCTCGACGTTGCCCGCGCCGCAGGATTCGACCAGATCATCGTCACATTGGGTGGTGCTGCCCAAGCGGTGCGCGACGTGGTGCCGTTGGACGGGGCCGACGTGGTAGCCGTCGACGACTTTGGCACCGGCTGTTCGGCGTCGTTGCGTGTCGCGCTACAACGGGTAGACCCGCGGGCTGCCGGCATTGTGCTGATGCTCGGCGATCAGCCACACGTGGCTCCCGCAACGGTGCAGCGGATAGTCGCCGCTGCGCCGGGCGCCGACGTCATGGTGTGCCGTTACGCCGACGGCATCGGGCATCCGTTCTGGTTCAGCCGCGAGGTATTTGGCGAACTTTCGCAGCTGCACGGCGACAAGGGAGTCTGGAAGCTGGTCCACTCGGGCCGGCACCCGGTACACGAGATCGCTGTAGAGGGCCCGGTGCCACTCGACGTCGACACCTGGGACGACTACCAGCGATTGCTGGGATCGGTGCCATCATGATTTTCGCGGACCCCGACGACGTGATCCGCCGGTTCGACGCCCAGGACTACCTACTCGACACCGGAACCGCGTCCGCGATATATCTGGCAGTCACGCTCGGCAAACCGCTCCTGCTGGAAGGAGAGCCCGGCGTCGGCAAGACGACGGCCGCGAAAACCCTTGCGGCAGTGCTTGATACCACACTACTTAGGCTGCAATGCTACGAGGGACTGACCGCCAACGAAGCGCTTTACGACTGGAACTACCAGCGCCAGCTGCTGGCCATCCGGCTGGCCGAGGCGCGCGACACCGGTATCGAAGAAGCGGATCTCTACACCGAGACCTACCTGGTGGATCGGCCCATCCTGCAGTGTGTGCGGCATCGAGGTCCGACACCCCCGGTGCTGCTGATCGACGAGATCGACCGGGCAGACGACGAATTCGAAGCGCTGCTGCTGGAGTTCCTCGGTGAGGCCGCGGTCACCGTCCCGGAGTTGGGCACCTTCGTCGCCGAGCGCGCGCCGATCGCGGTGCTCACTTCCAACCGTAGCCGCGACCTACACGACGCACTGCGGCGGCGCTGCCTCTACCATTGGATCGATTACCCGGAGCCGTCCCGGGCGGCCGCGATTGTCCGCCGGACGGTGCCCGGGGCGACGACACCGCTGATCGAGCATGCCACCCAATTCGTGAGCAGCGCGCGTGATCTTGACCTGGACAAGCCGCCCGGCGTGGCCGAGACCATCGACTGGGTAGCGGCTCTGGTGTCGCTGCGCGTCGCAGATATTGCCCCGGCCGATTCGGTCGATTCGGCGCTGGCCAGCCTTGGGGCACTGGCCAAGACGCCCGACGATCGCACCCTGATCCGCGACGCGTTCATCGAATACAGCCGCACATGAGAGGAACCACAGTATGAAGATCGCCAACCAGTTCACCGTCAGCGCGCCGATCGAGCAGGCCTGGGACGTGCTGTGCGACCTGGAGCAGGTGATTCCGCTGATGCCCGGTGCGGCGCTGATCGGCCATGAAGGCGACGAATACCTCGGAAAAGTCAAAGTCAAGGTCGGGCCCGTCACCAGTGAATTCAGCGGCAAGGTGCGTTTCGTCGAGCAAGACCGCGACCAGCACCGCGCGGTCATCGACGGCAAGGGCAAGGAGGCGCGCGGGACCGGCAACGCGGCCGCCACGGTCACCGCCCAGCTGCACGAGGACGGGGGTCGCACGAATGTCAGCGTCGACACCGACCTGAAGATCGTCGGCAAGCTTGCTCAGTTCGGCAGCGGAATGCTGCAACAGGTGTCGGAGAAGCTGCTGGGGCAGTTCGTGGAATCCCTGGAAGCCAAACTGACCGCCGAGAATGCCGGCAGCACACAGAGTTCGCCCGACAGGGCCGAGGCGGCCACCGCCGAGGAGCCGATCCCGGCCTGGCCGGCAAATCCGGTCCCGCGCACCCGCCAAGACCCCGCTCCCGAGCCAGAGCCCATCGATCTGCTGCAGCTCGCAGGTGGCGGCCAGCTCATGAAGTACGGCTCGGCGGCGGCGGCGTTGCTCGCCGGGCTGGTGCTGATCTGGATGTTGCGTCGGAGAGGTTAGCGGCTCGTGAGCACCCCGTTGCTGTTGCGTGGCGTCGATCTGGCGGCGTTCGCGGCGGCCTTGGCGGCGCGCCTGCGCAGCGCGGGAGTCTCGGTGTCCGCCAGCGGCCAGGGGGGTTTCGTGCAGGCGCTCCAGCACTTGGCGCCGCAAACCACGGTGGCGCTGTACTGGGCCGCCAGGCTCACCCTCGTCAACCGGATGGAAGACCTCGGTGCCTTCGACGCGGTGCTGCGAGAGGTCTTCGGAACTGTCCAACCCGGCGATACACGAAGCCCGGACTCAGTCCTGCCGATCGCCGGCCCCAAGACACCCGCAGCGCCCGCAGCTGGCATCGTCCAGCCCGCGGCTAGCCAATCTTCCAATGCGCGCGCCGAAAAACTGCCGTGGGTCACCCGGACCGCGCCCGACCGGGACGGCGGAGCGGACGCGGGCATCGTCCTGCCAGACCTGCTGCCCAGCCGCATCGCCGCAATGGCCGACGAACCGTTCGACCAATTCGACCCCAAAGATCTGCGCCTGATCGGTTCGTGGCTGGAGGCGTCGGTTCAGGCTTGGCCCCGGCGCCGCAGCCTGCGACTCGAATCCAGCCCGCACGGCAAGAGGATCGACCTGCGGGCGACGATGAACGCGTCACGCAGGACCGGCTGGGAAACGGTAACGCTGGCGCGAACGCGGCCGCGGCGCCGGCCCCGGCGGGTCGTCCTGGTCTGCGACGTCAGCCGCTCCATGCAGCCATACGCCGCGATCTATCTGCATTTGATGCGGGCGACGGTGCTGCGCCGGGCCGGTGTTCGCCCCGAGGTGTTCGCGTTCTCGACGTCGCTGACCCGGCTCACCCCGGTGCTGTCCCACCGCTCGGCCGAGGTGGCGCTGGAACGGGCCAACGAGAAGGTCACCGACCGGTACGGCGGCACGTTCATCGGCCGCAGCATCGCTGCCCTGCTGGCCCCGCCGCACGGCAGCGTGTTGCGCGGCGCGGTGGTGATCATCGCGTCAGACGGCTGGGATAGCGATCCGCCCTACGTGCTCGAGCATGCGCTGGCCAGGGTGCGGCGGCGCGCAGAGTTGCTGGTCTGGCTCAACCCGCGCGCAGCGCACGGTGAATTCCAGCCACTTGCCGGTTCGATGGCGGCGGCCCTGCCTTACTGCGATCTGTTCCTGCCGGCGCACTCGCTGACCGGCCTGCGCCAGCTGTTTGTGGCGCTGGCTAGTCGGGCATCGCGGCGATGAGCTGTTCGGCGGTGAGGGGCATCGAGCGCACCCGGACGCCGAGCGCGTCGTAAACCGCGTTGGCGATCGCGGCGGCCGTCGGGCCTTGTGCGCACTCGCCGACTCCCAGCGGTGGATTGCCTTGTCCGGCGACGAATTCGACCTCGATTGCGGGCACCTCGGAGAACCGCAGGATCGGGTAGGTCTCCCAGGTGTCGCTCGTGACATTCAATCGGTCGAAGCGCACCCGCTCCTTGAGCGCCCAACTGGTGGCCTGGATGGCACCGCCCTCGATCTGATTGACCGCACCATTGGGATTAATGACCAGACCGGCGTCCACAGCGATGAAGAGCCGTCGCACCTGGACCTCGTTGATCGCCTCGACCTCGGCGACGACCGCGCAGTAGGCGGATGAATTCTTGTATCGCGCATAGCCGATGCCGTGCCCAACCGCTTCCCCTGAC
>Ga0209693_10000767_pt1 | contig 13218 bp, 11 predicted proteins | sample HubBroMetageWRM3_FD_188345 | JGI IMG/M metagenome (GOLD analysis project Ga0209693, IMG submission 188345) | Warmed soil microbial communities from the Hubbard Brook experimental Forest, New Hampshire - Hubbard Brook CCASE Soil Metagenome WRM 3... | ecosystem: Environmental > Terrestrial > Soil...
CTTCAGGGAGGAGCGCTGCGCCCTTCAGGGAGGACCGCTGCGCCCTTCAGGGAGGACCGCTGCGCCCTTCAGGGAGGACCATTGCGCCCTTCAGGGAGGACCGCTGCGCCCTCTAGGGAGGACCGCTGTGGCCGCGGGGGGACCGCTGCGGCGCGCCTAATCTCAGGGGGTGAGGGAGTTTGCGTTAGTACGCGTGAGAGGGCATGCTGGGGCGGGTAACAGGCGGAGCGCCCGAGCGGCGGGCGCCGCTCGGTACGGGGAGAAGAACGTGGCCGAGGCCCCTGGGCTTATCGAAGCGCATGAGCTGACGAAGAGATTCGGCGACAAGGTGGCCGTGGATCACCTGTCGTTCACGGTCGAGCCGGGCCGGGTGACCGGCTTCCTCGGGCCCAACGGGGCGGGGAAGTCGACCACGATGCGGCTGATCTGCGGGCTGGACCGGCCGAACGGCGGGACGGCGACCATCGGCGGGCTGACCTACCAGCAGCTGACGCGGCCGCTGCACGTCGTGGGCGCGCTGCTGGAGGCGCGGGCACTGCATCCGGGCCGCAGCGCGCGGAACCACCTGCTGTTCCTTGCCGAGACCCAGGGGTTCGCTCCCCGGCGGGTCGACGAGGTGCTCGACCTGGTCGGGCTGCGGGACGTGGCCCGCAAGCGGGTCGGCGGGTTCTCGCTCGGCATGACGCAGCGGCTCGGCATCGCTGCGGCGATGCTCGGCAATCCGGCGGTGATGCTGCTTGACGAGCCGGTCAACGGGCTGGATCCGGAGGGCATCAGGTGGGTCCGCACCCTCATGCGGCAGCTCGCGAACGAGGGGCGGACGATCTTCGTGTCCAGCCACCTGATGAGCGAGATGGCGGTCACCGCCGACCACCTGATCGTCATCGGCCGGGGCAAGCTGATCGCGGAAAGCAGCACCAATGAGTTCATCCAGAGCAGTTCGGAACGATCGGTGCTGGTGCGGACGCCGGACGCGGACCGGCTCGGCAAGCTGATCGTCTCGGCGGGCGGCACCATCCAGCCGGACGACGCCCCGGGCAACGGGAACGACGTGGCAGACCCGAACGAGGGCGACGGGGCGGTCAGCATGGTGGTCACCGGGCTGCCGGCGCCGCGGATCGGGGAGCTCGCGGCCTCGGCCTCTGTGGTGCTCTACGAGCTGACACCCAAGCTGGCCTCGCTGGAGGAGGCGTTCATGGAAATGACCGCGGACAGCGTTGAGTACGGCGACTCCACCGCGCGCGCCGCCGTGGGAAACCGGCCTGCCGAAGAGCACGGCGAGCCTGCCGAACAGCACAGCGATGAGCGGAGCATGTCATGACCGCCCAGGCACCTGCGATCGCACACGCCGAGCCGACCGGAGGGGATCCCGCGGGCTTCCGGCTGATGCACGCCGAGTGGACGAAGATCCGGTCGGTGCGGTCCACGGTCTGGTCGCTTGTCGCCTTCGTGGTCGTGGCCATCGGCTTCTCCACGCTGATCGCGATCGTCATCTCGAACACCTGGAACTCGCCGGGCAACCATCCCAACCACGCCAGGCTGCTCGCCGACCCGACCGCGGTGATCTTCGGCGCGGGCCTGGGCCTTGGCCAGCTGGCCATCTGCGTGCTCGGCGTGATCGTGATCAGCAGCGAGTACACCAGCGGCGCTATCCGGTCCTCGCTGCTCGCCGTGCCGCACCGGATACCGATGCTGGCCGCCAAGGCCGCCGTGTGGGGCGCGCTTGACTTCGTGGTCAGCGCGATCACGGTCTTCGCGACGTTCTTCATCACCACCGCCATCCTGCGCAGTCACGTCTCGGTCACGCTCAGCCAGCCCGGGGTGACCAAGGCGGTCATCGGCGGGATCTTGTACCTCACCGTGCTCGGCCTTTTCGCGATGGCGATCGGCGGGCTGATCCGGCACACCGCGGGCGGGATCTCCATCGTGATCGCCTTGGTCATCGTGGTTCCGCCGCTCGTCTCGCTGATCCCCGGCACCATCGCCAACCACGTGCACGGCTACCTGCCGACGGTCGCGGGCGAGCTTGTCGCGCAGACCAGCCAGCAGTCCGGCGACGTGCTATCGGGCTGGCAGGGCTTCGGCGTGTTCTGCATATGGACCGCCCTGCTGCTGGCCGCCTGCGGCTGGCTGCTGGTACGCAGGGACGCCTAGCCCCGGCCACGCCAGCCGCGAGTCCGGCCCGCCCTCGTCGGGCGGACCGGGCTGGAAGCGGTAGCCAAGGCCAGGCTCGGTGAGCAGCCAGCGCGGCCTGGCGGGGTCGGGCTCCAGCTTGCGGCGCAGGTGCGCCACGTAGATCCGGAGGTTGCTTGCCGCCCGGTCGTAGCCGGGCCCCCATGCCTCGGCGAGCAGCTGGCGCTGGCTGAGCAGCTGGCCGGGATGCCGCAGCAGCACCTCGAGCAGGCGCCATTCGGTCGGCGTCAGCCGGACGCAGTCGGCCGTCCCGTCGGCGCCGATCTGCCGCCGGACGATCCGCCTGGCCACCAGGTCCACCACCAGGTCACCGATGCGGACCTCCGGTGCGCCGCCTGCGGCACACCGGCAGGCCGGCCGGGCGCCGGCCGGCCACTGGCCGAGCAGGACGATGATCGGCGCCTTGGTCAATGACCGCAGCCTGCGGACGACCTCGTCGCTGTCCAGGTCATGCGGGCCGAGGTCGAGGATCAGCACGTCCGGCGAGCGGCACGGCTCGGGCACGGCGAACGGCCGTCGGTTATCGTGCGGACCTCGGCTCATCGGGGCACGATCGCTCGCGCCTGGGTGCCTAGCCTGGGACACGGGGTCATGGCACGATTGTTCAATCCCCGGGCGCGGTCTGGAATCCGCATGATGACTGTACTGCCGTGCTCGTCACGAGCGGTCAGATGACTGATGCCACCGGGGCGGCGCCGGCCGACGCTGGGCGCATGGCAATGTACGTCCTCGTCCCCTGTCTGTTCCTGATGGCCGTGCTGCCGCTATTCGTGGACAGCCGCGTAGTGCGACGGACCTCATGCAACGTAAAGTAGTGAAGTAGTTTCAATTAGTTAGCGCTGGGTCTTGACCCCACATATCGGGGCGAGTCACTATTAGTAGTGAAACAACTACTGATGGTGGATCATCCGCTTGAGTAGGGGACCCGGGATGATATACGGGCTGATCGCCGCGGCCGGGTGGGGCGTTTCCTCCGTCGCGGCGGCGCAGGCGGCCAGGCGGATGGGAACCCTGGCCGCCCTGCTGATCAGCCAGGCCACCGGGACCGTCGCGCTGCTGGCGGTGCTGGCGGTGATGCGGCCGCACCTGCTCTCGCTGCCGAGCGCCACCATGTGGGGGCTGGCCGGGGCCGGGTTCTTCAGCCTGGTTGGCTGGCTGACCTACTACCGCGCGCTCGAGCACGGACCGGTCGGGATCGTCAGCGGGGCCGCCGCCACCTATGGCGGGGTCACCGCGCTGCTGGCCCTGCTCGTCCTGGGCGAGCCGCTCGGCCGGTATGTCGGCCTCGGCGACGCGCTCGCGGTGGCCGGCGTCGCGGCGGCGGCCATGCAGGCGCCGGGCATCCGCAAACGCGTGCGTGCCGGGAACGGGATCTGGGCCGCGGGCGGGCCGGGCGGCAGGAGCGGGGCCGGCGTGGTTGGCGGCGGCCTCGGCGGCGCGGGCGGGCCGGGTGGCGGGAGCGGGGCCGGCGTGGTCGGCGGCGCGGGCGGGCCGGGCGGCGGGAGCGCGATCGGCGGAGGGCTGGCCCGGCACGGGACCTGGGCCGGGGTGATGCTGGCGATCGTTTCGGCGGTCACCTATGGGACCGGGGCGTTCTGGCTCGGTACCTACGCCGCCTCGGCAGGGTGGCTGGTGTCCGCGCTTGTAGTCGACATCATCGCGGTTACCGTGCTGGCCGCCGCGCTGATCTGCAAGCGGGAGCGGCCGCGCGCCGGGATCGGGATGGCCTGGGCCATCGCCGCCGGGCTGGCCGAGTCGGCCGCGCTCGTCGCGTTCGCGCGCGGCGGCCAGGCGGGCCAGATCGCGATCACGGCCGCGGTGTCGAGCACCTACCCGCTGATCCCGCTGGCCTTCGGCCTGGTGCTGTTCAGGGAGCGGCTCAGCGCGCTGCAGGTGATGGGCGTCTGCGTCGCGGTGACCGGGCTGACCCTGGTCAGCATGTCGTCCGGACTCGTCTGACGCCATCCGCGGCTGAGGGGTGGGGGGGTACGTTCGGGCTCAGGTTAGGCCATCGGGCGGGCTGAGGGGCGGGGGCGCGCACCACGGTACGTTCGGGCTCAGGTTAGGCCATCGGGCGGGGTGAGGGGCGGGGGCGTGCACCACGGTACGTTCGGCATAAAAATTATTTGAAATTCCTGAACGGGCGGTCGTATTACGGTCAGCAGGTGGCATGGGTGGAGGGCGGCGGGACGGGCGGTGCTGCTCCGGCAGGGGGCGGCTTCGCTGTACCGGCGCGGGGGGGCGCGGTTAGGGTAACCGGGTGGGACAGTCCGCTACGGGTGGCGTGTACGGCTTCGCGGTCGCGCTGACCAGCTTCGTGGGACGGGCCGGGGCGGTGGGCGAGGTCGCGGGGCTGCTGGCCGAGCACCGGCTGGTGACGGTGGCCGGGCCGGGCGGCGCGGGCAAGACGCGGCTGGCCGGCGAGGTCGCGGCGGCGGTCGCGGACCGGTTCGAGGACGGGGTGTGGCTGGCGGAGCTGGCGGCGGTGCGGGACCCGGCACAGGTGCCGGCCGTGGTGGCGGCGGCGCTCGGGGTCCGCGACCTGCCCCCGGTGGCGGCGGCCGACGCGCTGGCGCACGCGCTGGCCAGGCGGCACATGCTGCTTGTGCTCGACAACTGCGAGCAGGTGATCGGCGCGGCGGCGGAGCTGTGCGGCAGGCTGCTGCTCGGCGCCGACGACGTGCGCGTGCTGGCGACGAGCAGGGAACCGCTGCGGATAGCAGGGGAGGTTCGGTACCGGCTGGGGCCGCTGACGCTGCCGGAGCCCGATGACCCCGCGGCCGCGTCGGACAGCGAGTCGGTGCGGCTGTTCGCGGACCGGGCGCGGCGGGTGGATCCGGGGTTCGCGCTCGACGAGAAGACGGGCGTCACGGTGTCGCGGCTGGTGACACGGCTGGACGGGATGCCGCTTGCGATCGAGCTCGCGGCGGCGCGGGTGGACGTACTCGGCGTGACGCAGCTGCTTGACCGGATCGACGACAGGTTCGCGCTGCTGACCGACGGCGACCGGCTTGCCGAGGGGCGGCAGCGCTCGCTCGCCGCCGCGGTGCAGTGGAGCTACCGGCTGCTTGACGAGGAGGGCCAGCGGGTATTCCGGGCGCTGTCGGTGTTCCCCGGGCCGTTCACCCTGGAGGGGGCCGAGGCGGTGGCCGGGACTGGCGCGAGCTGGGCGGTGCTGCGGCTGGTGGACTGCTCGCTGCTTATCCCGCCGCGGGAGGACCCAGACGGCCGGTCCCGGTACCAGATGCTGGAGACGCTGCGCAGCTACGGGGCCGGGCTGCTTGCCGAGGAAGGCGAGAGCGAGGAGGCCGAGGCCGCGCTGGCCGGGTTCGCAGCGGACGTGGCCGAGGAGGCCGCGCTCGGGCTCTACACGCGCACCTGGGAGATGGCGGGCATCCGGCATTTCGACGCCGAGGAGATCACCCTGCAGCACGCGCTGGCGTGGGCGCTCGAACATGACCCGGGCACGGCGCTGCGGCTCGGGCTCGCACAGACGACATGGTGGGGGCTGCGGGGGCGCCTGATCAGCCGGGCGCCGCTGCTGGCCGCGGCGGCCGAGCACGTCGAACCCGGCGGCGACCAGTGGTGCGCCGCGCGCCTGACGACCGGCCAGGCTGCTACACAGTCGGGCGATCCGGCCAGTGCGCTCGAGCAATTCACCACGGTCCGCGACATCCTCACCGACCCCGGACGGCCCGACACGCCTGGCGGGACCGTACTGCTGGCGCTCAGCCTGGGCGGCCGGTCAACGGCGCTGATGTCGCTGGACCGGGTCGCCGAGGGCGCGGAGGATGCCCGCCGGCTGCTTGCCCTGGCCGAGGAGATCGGCGCCGCTGGCCTGCAGGCGGTGGCCCTGGCCTGCATGAGCGTGGCCGCCTGGCACGAGGGCGACAGGGACCGAGCTATCCGGTTCACGCGTCAGGCGCAGCAGATCACCGACGAGTTCTCCGGCTCGATGGGCCGTTCCCTCAGCGAGCTGCTGACGATGGTGCTGATCGAGGCCGGCGACCTGGCCGCCGCGGAGCGGGCCTGCGCCGACGGGCTGGCGAGCTGCCGGGCCGTGGGCGACGTGGCGAACCTGAGCGTCCACCTGCGGAACATGGCGGTGCTTGACGTGCGGGCAGGCCGGGTCGAGGACGCCGCGGCCCATCTGCGCGAGCAACTGCAGATCGTCACGCAGAGCGGGATCCGGGTGGGCCAGCTCGCCGGGCTTGCCAGCTGCGGTGAGCTGTGCGCGGCGACCGGGCGCCCAGCCGAGGCCGTCACCGTGTGGGCGGCGATGTCCGCGCTGGCCGGTCCCTTGCCGTTGCCGATCGGGGCCCGGCTTACCGGCCGCAGGGACGACCTGGAGCGCGACGCCAGGCAGCAGCTCGGGCCGGCCCGGGCGCGGGAGGCTGAGGAGCGCGGCGCGGCGATGAGCCTTGCCACCGCGGTCGAGTACGCGCTCATGCTCACCGCCGCGCCGCCGGCCGCGGCCTGGGCTGCCGCGGGGAGTGTCGCCGTGGGGAATGTCGCCGCGGGCGGCGCTGCCGCGGGTCCTGGCCCGGGGAGCGTTACCACGGCGGCCGGGGACACGGGTCTTGTGAAGCTCAGCCCGCGGGAACGGGAGCTTGTCACGCTGGTCGCGCGGGGGCGCACCGATGCGCAGATCGCGGCGCAGATGTACATCAGCGTGCGCACGGTCAGCACGCACCTGGACCGGATCAGGGACAAGACCGGATGCCGGCGCCGCGCCGACCTCACCAGGCTGGCCCTCAGCTCCGGCCTGGTTTGACCGTGTGGGTGATTCCACCCTTCCCTGGGCCGCCAGGCAAGTGAGGTATTTCCACCCCTGCCGCGGACCGGGCGGTGCGGGCGAACCTTGTCCCAGAGGGCCGGAGAACCCGGCCAGTGCCGAGTAGATGGGACAAGGAAATGTCCGCACAACTTACCCTCACCAGGACCGAAGCGCCGACCGTGGTAGTCCGCCGCGGACGGATCCAGGGAGCCTGGCACCGCATCAGGATGACCATTTCGGACATGAACTACGGAGCCCGGCGGATCGTCGAGGTGCAGGCGCCGTGGAGCGTTGACGCGCACTGGCACGACCGGTAAGCATCAAGCCATGGAATCGTTTACGGGAAAGCTCGCGGTGGTGACCGGCGGGGGTTCGGGTATGGGCCGCGAGCTTACCCGTCAGCTGGCGGCGGAGGGCTGCGCGGTGGCGGCCTGCGACCTGCACGCGGACACGATGGCGGAAACCGTGGCGCTGGCGCAGGCCGAGGCGCCTGCCGGCGTCCTTGTGACGGGGCACGACTGTGACGTTGCGTTCGAGGGGCAGGTGCTGCGGTTCCGGGATGAGGTGCTCACGTCGCACTCCGCCGACCACGTGAACCTGCTGTTCTCCAACGCCGGGATCGGCGGCGGCAGCAGCTTCGTCAACGACACCAGGCAGGAGTGGGAGCGCGTATTCGGCGTCGACTTCTTCGGCGTATATAACTGCGCCCGGGCGTTCATGCCGCTGCTGATCGCCAGCGGCGACGGGGTGATCGTGAACACGAGCAGCGTGAACGGGTTCTGGGCGTCGCTGGGTCCTGGCGTTTCGCAGTCCGCCTATGCCACCGCCAAGTTCGCGGTGCGGGGGTTTACCGAGGCGCTGATCGAGGACCTGCGGACCAACGCGCCCGGGGTGCGGGCGGCGGTGGTGCTGCCGGGGCACGTCGGCACCAACATCGTCACCAACAGCTTCCGCGGCAGGGGGCTGCCCGCGCCGGCGGACATGACCGACGAACAGGTGCAAGGGCTTGTCCCCGAGGGCATACGGGAGAAGCTGGCCGAGGCCGGCATGATGCCCGAGCACGCGTCGGCCGACGACCTGCGCCGGTTCCTGACGCAGGCCAACGCCGACTTCCGGGACAAGGCCCCGGTGAGCGCGGCGCAGGCGGCGACCATCATCCTGGACGGGGTACGGGCGGGGACCTGGCGGATCCTGATCGGCGACGACGCCAAGATGATCGACGAGCGGGTGCGGGCGAGGCCCGATATCGCGTACGACTACGGCGAGCTGTTCGCCGGGCTGACCGAAGCCTCCACCGACGAGATCAGCTAAGCGGTGGGGGGGCTGGCGGTGCAGGCGTCCGGCAGCAACTTTGCGGTTTGATGACGCGGGCGTGGCCGGCGGCGTTGTCCTCTAGGGTGGTCTGACGTGCCGCGACCGGGAGGAGACCCGATGACGGGATTCGCGGAGTTGATCTGGGTGGACCTGGAGTGCGCCGACCCGGCGGTGCTGGCTGAGTTCTACCACCAGGTGCTCGGCTGGGAAGTCACCGACAGCCAGGACGATTACGCGCTGGTCAGCGCCGTGGGGACCGGGGGGAGCGGGGGGATGCGGATCAGGTTCGGCCGGGTGGCGGGGTACCTGGCGCCGGACTGGCCCGACTTGGACGCGCCCAAGCGGTACCACCTGGACCTGCGGGTGGACGACGTGGCCAAGGCGGTTGATCGGTGCCTGGAGCTCGGAGCGGGCAAGCCCCAGTTCCAGCCGGGCGGCGCGCTGTGGACGGTGCTCACCGACCCCGCCGGGCATCCGTTCTGCCTGTGCCCGGCCTAGGGGATCCTCGCTTCGAGCCGCCGGCCTCGCTCGGGCCCGGGCCCGGCTGGCGTGATGCGCTATTTGTTCCTCCGCGGCGCTAGGATTCCGGCAGGGAGGCGCTGATGAGAAGCCATTTCGTCGTGGCCTGGGCGGCGGCGCCGGGGCGTGGTGATGTCTGAACCTGATGGCGAGCCGGCCGTGCTGAGTCCCGAGCTGCGCGACAGGCTGCTTTATTACGCGGGGCGTGCGCCGTCGCCGCACAACGCGCAGGGCTGGCTGATCGAGGCCGACGGCGGGACGTTCCGGGTCTCCCGCGATCCGGCCCACCAGGTGCTGCGGGAACTCGATCCCGAGGGCCGCGAAGGCGACCTTGCCTGCGGGGCCGTGGTCACTAACCTGTGCGTGGGCGCACGGGCGTTCGGCTTCGATGCAGAGGTCAGCTGGCGGCCCGGTGGTGCCGATGTGACGTTGGTGCCTGGTTTGCAGGCGCCGGACGAGGCGGCCGGGGACCGGCTGCGCGCGCTGCGGCGCCGCGCGATGAACCGCTCGCCGTACCGGGCCGATGCCGTCCCCGGCGCCGTCGTCGAGGGCCTGCAGGCCACCGCGAAGCGGCTCGGGTTCACTCTCGGGGTGCTCACCGACCGGGCCGGCATCGAGCAGGTGGCGACGATGGCCGCCCGCGCCGGGGTGATGAAGATGATGCACGAGCCCACCCAGGCCGAGCTGTACTCGCTGATGCGTTTCGGCCCCCGGGCCGCCGCAGAGCAGCGGGATGGCCTGGACCTGGAGCTGTTCTTCACCCCGGCGGTCGCGGCGCGGGCCGCCGCGGTCGCCACGCATCCGCGCGTGCTCAGCGCGGCGGCCTCGCTGCGGCTGGCAGAGAGGGTCATCCACGGGACCGACGAGGTGCCGCTGCGCAGCGCACCCGCGCTGTGCCTGCTGCAGGCGGACTCCCTGGATGCCGAGACGTTCCTGCGCGGTGGCGCCTGCTTCGAGGAGATCGCGCTCGACGTCACGCAGGCCGGGCTGGCCATGGCGCTGCACAGCGCGCTGATCGAGGTCGGCCTGTCGCACCCCGGGCCGTTGCACTCGTCGGTGCCCGCCGACTGGCAGGCCGGCGTCGCCGAGATGCGGCGCTCGCTGCTGGCGGCCTTCGGTGCCGACCCGCAGGCGGTGCCGATCGCCTTCTTCAGGCTCGGGTCGCCGACCCGCGAGCCGGAGCGCAAGAGCCTGCGGCGCAGGCCCGACGGACAGCTACCTGAGACCGATCACTACCGGGAGATGACCCGGCGCAACCAGCCGTCGCTCAGCAGGGAGGAGCAGACCGCGCTGCGCGCCGTGCGGGTCCTCATCGCGGGCTGCGGCAGCATCGGCGGGGCACCTGTCGTGCCGCTGGTGCGGCTGGGGGTGGAGCGGTTCATCCTGTGCGAGCCGGGTGACTATGAGCTCAACAACCTCAACCGGCAGGCCGCCGACATCAGCGACATCGGCCGCAACAAGGCCGCGGTGCAGGCGGACCGGGCCCGGGCGATCAACCCCGAGGTCGAGACGCTGGTCGAGACGGACGGCGTGACCGAGGACAACGTCGACTGGCTGGTGGGCAGCGCCGACGTGATCATCGACGGGGTTGACGTGACCGAGCCGGCCGGGATCGCGGCCAAGCGCGCGCTGCACCAGGAGGCCTGGCGGCAGCGCCGCCTGGTCATCTCCGGGCTGGACCTCGGCGGCACCCAGGTCGTGTTCGGCTTCGATTACCGCGACGGCCGTACCCGGCCGCTGAACGGGCGGCTTGACAAGGCGCCGGAGAACCTCGACGCGCTGCAGTTCCTCACCCGCCTGGTGAGCCCGCTTGACGTGCCGCGCGAGCTGCTCGCCTACAGCGAGGCGATGATCCGGGGCCAGGCGGGCTCGCCGCCGCAGCTGGCGCCGACGGCGGACCAGTTCGGCGTGCTTGCGGCCTGGATGGTGCTGGACTTCGCGGCGGGCCGGCCGGTGCGCAAGCGGATCAAGGTGGCGATCCCTGACCTGGTGATGCCGCGCCGCCGGCGGGTGGGCAACGAGGCTGCGCGGATCGTCGAGCTGGCTCGCGTCAAGTACCTGCTGGAGACCACGCGCCGCCGCAAGGGAGGCGGCTCGTGAGCCGGATCCTCGTGCCGCCGCCGGAGATGCGCGCCGCCGCGCCCGAGCTGCTCGACGCGGTCGAGCCGGTGTACGTGGCAGAGACCGAGGCGGAGCGCGAGGCGGTGTTCTCGTTCCGGTACTCGGTGTACGGCGCCGAGCTGGGCCGCAAACTCGGCGGGGCCGACCAGGTGCGCAAACGGGTGCACGACGAGGAGGACGACAAGCCGTACACGATACTGCTGTACACCGACGACGGCGCCGGCCAGCTGACCAGCACGGCTCGCCTCCGCCGGTGGGAGCCTGGGCAGGTGCCCGCCAAGGACTGGGAGGCGTTCTCGATGGAGCGCTTCGACGGCCTGCGCGAGATGAGCACCTCGGAGATCGGGCGGCTGATGATCGAGCCGGGACACCGCGGGCAGCTCGGATTGGTATCGATCGTATGCGCGGTTTACCAGTTGTACGCCGGGGAACTTCCCGCCGATGTCGGGTTCATCAACTGTGCCGCCGGCCTCGTGCGTCACTACCGCCTGCTCGGTTTCCGCACCTACGCGGGTCGCCTCGTGCAGACCGCCGATGGGATCGAGGTGCCGCTGGTGGTGGTTCCGAGTGACCGCGCCTATCTGGAGCAGGCCGGATCGTTCGTGGCGCCGTTCGCGGACGTCTTCTACGGGCCGGGCAAGCGTCCGGCGGTGGACATAGGCCGCTGGGCCAAGCTGTTTGACGCCGACTCGGCGCCAGTCAGGTTCGACTCGACGGCCGTCTGGGAACGTGTCAGCCGGCTGCGGCAGGTCGTCGGCGACCAGCCGTCGATGCTCGAGTCGCTCAGCCAGGACACGGTGCGCAAGCTCAGCGACAAAGGCTTCCTGATGGACATCTCGGCCGGCCAGCTGCTGACCGAGAAGGGCCTCACCCAGCGGGAAATCTTCGTCATCCTGGACGGCGCGTTCGAGGTGCACGACGGTGACCGCCGGATCGCCGTGCTCGGCCCGGGTGAGGTGATCGGGGAGGTGGGCTTCTTCGGCACCTCGGGACGCCGGATGGCGTCGGTGACCGCGGCGTCCGAAGGGCAGGTGCTCGTGCTGCGCCGTCGTTTCGTCGACGACCTGATGAAGAGCGATCCCGCGTGCGCCGCCGAGATCCTGTTCGGGCTGGCGCGCGTGCTCGCCGACCGCCAGTACGACCCGGCGTCCTGAGGGCCCGGTCTTTGGGATGCTGGCTTAAGTGAGCGGCGAGCAGGACCTGCCGGAGCTGACCGCCTTCCTGGCAGGAATCCCCTTGTTCGCCTCGCTTGACGAGAGCATCAGGCTCGAGCTGGCCGCGGAGCTTGAGCCCGTGCACGTGGCCGCCGACGAGGTGATCTTCCGGCAGGGCGACGCCGGGGAGGGCCTCTTCCTTGTGGTCAGCGGCAGGCTCCGGGTCTCGGTAGCCGCCGACGGTACCGAAGCCTCCGAGCGCATGCTCTATGACATCGGCCGCGGGGCGATCGTCGGGGAGATGGCCCTGCTCACCGACCGGCCCAGGGCGGCCACCGTGCACGCGGTCAGGGACAGCGACCTGCTGCTGCTTCGGGTGTCGTCGTTCAGGTCCCTGCTCGAACGCAGCCCGGCGCTGGTGAGCGGGGTCATGCGGCTGCTCGCCGACCGGCTGCTCGCGGTGGACCGGCTGCTGACCGAGGACCGGCCGTTGGCATCGTCGCCGGGCGCCCGCACGATCGCCGTGGCCTGCGCCGGGGCGGATTCCCGGGCGGCCTCGGCGGTCGCCGGGCAACTGGCGGCGGAACTGGCGCGCACGGGTTCTGTCATGCGGGTGGACTCCGGCACCGTCGACCGGCAGCTGGGCGAGGGCGCAGCGCAGCGAGCGCCGGGCGACCCGGGCCGGGCCGAGCTCGCCGGGTGGCTGCATCGGGTCGAACGCGACCATGATCACGTGGTGTACCAGCCCGACGGGCAGGACACGGAGTGGAGCCGGCTCTGCCTGAGTCAGTCCGACGTGGCCCTGCTTGTCGCCTCCGCCGCAGACGACCCATCGCTGGGGGCCGTGGAGGCGCGCGCGCTTGCCACCGGGTCGCTGCGCTGCGAACTCGCGTTGGTGCACGCTGCTGCTCAGCCATCCGGCACGGCACGGTGGCTGGAACGCCGGCCGGTGGCCGATCACCACCACCTGCGGGCAGGCAGGCCGGCCGACGTCGCCCGGCTGGCACGGATGCTCACCGGCACCGGCTGCGGGCTTGTGCTCGGCGGCGGCGGGTCCCGCGGGCTCGCCCACATCGGCGTGATCCGGGCGCTCGAGGAGGCGGGGGTGCCGATCGACGTGGTCGGCGGCACCAGCATGGG
>Ga0209693_10000768_pt1 | contig 13212 bp, 15 predicted proteins | sample HubBroMetageWRM3_FD_188345 | JGI IMG/M metagenome (GOLD analysis project Ga0209693, IMG submission 188345) | Warmed soil microbial communities from the Hubbard Brook experimental Forest, New Hampshire - Hubbard Brook CCASE Soil Metagenome WRM 3... | ecosystem: Environmental > Terrestrial > Soil...
CCCAGGTCGCCGACGTACTCGGCTAGGGCAGCAGCCGGCTGGCGTGCCTGGCGTACACGTCGCGCATGACCGCGGGGTCCGGCGGCGTGCCCGGCCGGAGGACGGCGCCCACCTCCCGCATGAACGCCAGCGCGGGCCCTGAAGGCGCCCAGATGCCCAGGACCAGCGCGGGGGAGTCGTAAGGATTGCTGAAACCGTGCCGGTGCCCGCGCGGCGCGGTGAGCATGGACCCGGGCGCGGCTTCGGCCGGTTCCCCGTCCCCCCAGACCAGCAGCCGCCCCTCGAGGACGTAGATCGCCTCGTCGAACGCGTCGTGCGCGTGCGGCACCGGTCCGGGGAACCCGGCTGGGATCGCGATCTCCGCGGCGGCGAACCCGGCGGGCTGCTCGCTGTCGCCGGCGAGCACGTGCATCGGCTGACCCGCGTACGGAAAGCTCGGCCCCTCACCCCGCCCTGTCAGGAACGTCATGAGCGCATTATCCCTGGGGCCCGTTCACCGCCCGCTCCGCCCCGCGCTTGCTCCCCGCGCGGCTACGCCCGCGCTCGGCTGCCCCGTGCCGATCCTCGCCCCCGCGCGCCGCGCCCGGCTGTTCTCCGCGCCCCCGACGGCGCATGCACCTTCCCGCTGACTCCGCCACAAAATTGCCCGCGCGCTGATAACAGCAAGATGCGGCGGAGCCGCGAGTAGTATCGGCGGCGTGGTTGGTGTTGGCGACGCGGTGCGGCAGTACCTGCAGTACCTGGTGGTCGAGCGCGGGTTGGCGGCCAATACCGTCGAGTCGTATGAGCGGGATCTGCGCAGGTACGCCGAGGTGCTTGGCGCGCGCGGGAAGAGGGAGCTCGCCGACGTGACCACCGTAGACGTCGCGGAGTTTCGCGCCGCGCTGCGCGCCGGCGACGAGGAGCATCAACCGCTTGCCGCCAGTTCGGTGGGGCGCGCCGTTGTTGCCGTGCGCGGGTTGCATGGCTTCGCTTTCAAGCAGGGGCTCGCCGGCGACGATCCGGCGCGGGAGGTGGCGCCGCCTGCCCAGGCGAAACGGCTGCCCAAGGCGATCAGCGTCGATGAGGTGGAGCGACTGCTTGAGGCGGCCGGGTCCACCGAGGATCCCGACCCGCGCGTGCTGCGGGACCGCGCGCTGCTCGAGTTTCTCTACGGGACAGGGGCCCGGATTTCTGAGGCGACCGGGCTGGACGTCGATGACCTGGATCTCGCTGATGATCCGGTTGTGCTGCTCACCGGGAAAGGGGGGAAGCAGCGGTACGTTCCGGTGGGGAGCTACGCGGTCACGGCGCTGGACGCCTATCTCGTGCGGGGGCGGCCCGTGCTGGCGGGCGCTGCGACGCGGAAGGCCAGCCCGGCGGTGTTCCTCAACGCCCGTGGCGGGCGGCTCACCCGGCAGGGAGCGTGGGGGATCCTGCGCGAAGCAAGCGCACGTTCCGGAAAAAAGGACGTGTCACCACACACCCTGCGGCACTCGTTCGCGACCCACCTGCTGGACGGGGGCGCGGATATCCGGGTGGTGCAGGAATTGCTCGGACACGCCTCCGTGACCACCACGCAGGTCTACACTCTGGTGACGGTTGACAAGCTGCGAGAGGTGTACGCCGCAGCCCACCCGAGGGCATTCGGCTAGCCGGTAACTGCTAAATATTCGCCGCTAACGGCGCGTTGGCTTGCTCCTGATCCGCTAGCAGCCTAAAGTCCCGAACAGTTCGCGACCCCGAGCCGCGGGAGGATCTTACTGGTGGCCGCATCTCGCGTAATCGAACTTCTGCCGGGTGACATCGGACCGACTGGACGGCCGCTGCCCGCCTTCCCTGAGCCCAAGCCGCTGGCCGAGCACGGCCCGGCGCGCATCGTCGCGGTCTGCAACCAGAAGGGCGGCGTCGGCAAGACCACGACGACCATCAACCTGGGGGCGGCGCTCGCCGAGCAGGGGCGTCGGGTGCTGCTCGTGGACTTCGACCCGCAGGGCGCGCTGTCGGTCGGGCTCGGGATCCAGCCGCACGACATCGACAGCACGGTCTACAACCTGCTGATGGAGCGGGACGTCAAGGCGCAGGACGTGCTGTTCCACACCGCCGTCGAGGGCATGGACCTGCTGCCGAGCAACATCGACCTGTCCGGCGCCGAAGTGCAGCTGGTGCACGAGGTCGGCAGGGAGTTCGTGCTCGGCGGCGCGCTCAAGGACGTCGTGCCGGAGTACGACTTCATCATGATCGACTGCCAGCCGTCGCTCGGCCTGCTGACGATCAACGCGCTCGCCTGCGCTGACAGCGTGCTCATTCCGCTCGAATGCGAGTACTTCGCGATGCGCGGCGTCGCGCTGCTGATGGAGACGATCGACAAGGTGCAGCAGCGGCTCAACCCGCGGCTGCAGATCGACGGACTTTTGGGCACAATGTACGATTCGCGTACTTTGCACACCCGGGAAGTGCTCGGGAGCATCGTAAATGGCTTCGGCGACAAGGTCTTTCATACGGTGATCAACCGGACAGTGCGCTTCCCGGACGCTACCGTTGCAGGTGAGCCCATCACGAGCTTCGATACCTCGTCGATGGGGGCTAGTTCCTATCGCGAACTTGCCAAGGAGGTACTTGAACGGTGGCGGCAGACAGGGGGCGGTCACGCCGGGTAAGCATTCCCGGGGTAGCAGAACTGCTGCGCCCCGTCGCCCCCGATCCAGTCGGCTCAGATGAACGGCAGGCGACCGGCAGGGAAAAGCACGATCAGAAGATCACCGTTTACCTTTCCGCCGCCGAACTGCTCGATCTGGAACATGCCCGCCTGGCGCTGCGCCGGTTCGGCTTCGTCGCCGACCGCGGTCGGCTGGTCCGCGAGGCCATCGCCATCCTGCTCGCCGACCTCGACGCGCGCGGGAAAGATAGCCTCGTGGCCCGCCGCGTCCGCGGCGGCCTGGGCGGCGGCAACCTGACCGGCGTCCCCCACCCGCATGGGACGGAGGGTGACGAGCCGAGCGCCGATGCCGTGAGTCCGCTACCGTCATTAGCGTGGTGACGATTGCGGGCGGCACGGTGAGTGGTGAGCCGGCCCCCGGTGCTGGCGGCGCGGGCGCCTTCGAAGTGCACCTCGATGTCTTCGAAGGGCCGTTCGACCTGCTGCTCGCGCTGATCTCCAAGCACAAGCTGGACATCACCGAGGTGGCACTGTCCCAGGTGACCGACGAGTTCATCGCCTACATCAGGCAGCGCTCGGGCGGCTGGGACCTGGACCAGGTGAGTTACTTCCTTGTCGTGGCCGCCACCCTGCTCGACCTCAAGGCGGCGCGGCTGCTGCCGTCCGGCGAGGTGGAGGACGAGGAGGACCTGGCGCTGCTCGAGGCCAGGGACCTGCTGTTCGCCCGGCTGCTGCAGTACCGCGCGTACAAGGAGGCCGCGGCCGTGTTCGCCGGCCGGATGGCAACGGCGGCGAAGCGCTTCCCGCGGCGCGTCCCGCTCGAGCCGCGGTTCGCCGAGCTGCTGCCCGAAGTGCTGTTCACCATCGGGCCGCAGGAGTTCGCGATGCTCGCCGCGCAGGCGCTCGCCCCGAAGGCGGCGCCGGTGGTGCCGACCGGGCATATCCACCCGCCGTTCGTCTCGATCAGGGAGCAGGCGGCGCTGATCGCCGGCCGGCTGCGCGGCGTGGGCCGGGCGAGCTTCCGGCAGCTGACCGCGGGCGCCGGGGGGAACTACGAGCTCGTGGCGTCGTTCCTCGCGCTGCTCGAGCTCTACCGCGAGGAGATGGTGGCGTTCGACCAGGTGACACCGCTCGGCGAGCTGTACGTCACCTGGACCGGCGGCGACCGCGAGATGGCGCCGACCCCGCCGGACGGGAGCGGCGCCCCCGCACCGACAGAAAGCGAAGAAGAAGACTACACATGACTAGCGACTTCACCAGCGAACCCGGAGAGCCCACGGAGCCTGACGAGCTTGCCGAGCCCGCTTCCGACGATGGGCCCGGCCTGCGGGCCTCGCTCGAGGCGATCCTGCTCGTCGCCGACGAGCCGGTGCCCGAGGTGCTGCTCGCCCAGGTGCTCGAGCGGCCGCGCGGCGAGGTCGCGGCCGGGCTGCGGGCCCTGGCGGAGGAATACACGGCCGACGGCCGTGGCTTCGATCTACGGGAGATCGCCGGCGGCTGGCGGTTTTATACTCGGGAGGACTGCGCGCCACTGGTGGAGCGGTTCGTCAGGGACGGACAGGAAGTACGGCTCACCCAGGCCGCGCTCGAGACCCTCGCCGTGATCGCCTACCGGCAGCCCGTCAGCCGGGCGCGGGTATCCGCGGTGCGGGGGGTGAACTGCGACGGCGTGATCAGGACGCTGGTGCTGCGCGGCCTGGCGGAGGACTCGGGAACCGACCCGGAAACCGGTGCGATCTTGTACCGCACCACCGGCCACTTCCTTGAGCGGCTGGGCATGGCGAGCCTGGACGAGCTGCCCGACCTGGCGCCGTTCCTGCCGGAGGACATCGAGGACATCGAGGACAATGAGCACACGCGGGCATAACCGGGAGGTCGGTCCTGGCCGGTCGGCCGGGGGAGCAGAACCCGATTACGACGACGACGAGGACGACGACTGGGGCGATCTCGGCGGTGAGCGGGACGACCTCACCGACGTCCCCGGCGGGGTCCGGCTGCAGAAGGTGCTCGCCGCGGCGGGCGTGGGCAGCCGCCGCCACTGCGAGGAGATGATCGGGGCCGGGCGCGTCGAGGTGGACGGGCAGACCGTCCGCAGGTTCGGCGCCCGGGTGGACCCCGAACACCAGATCATCCGCGTCGACGGCAAGCGGATCCCGTCCCGGCAGGACATCGTGTACCTGGCGTTCAACAAGCCGCCGAAGGTGCTCACCGCGATGTCCGATGACCGCGGCCGCAAGACGGTCACCGACTTCCTCGGCGACCGCGCCGAACGGCTGTTCCACGTGGGCAGGCTCGACTACGACACCGAGGGCCTGATGCTGCTCACCAACGACGGTGAGCTGGCGCACCGGCTCGCGCACCCGAGCTACGAGGTCGCCAAGACCTACCTGGCGGACGTGCCCGGCCCGATCCCCAGGGACCTGGGACGGCGGCTGGCCACCGGCGTCGAGCTCGAGGACGGGGTGGCGGTCGCCGACCGGTTCCGGGTGCTTGAGCAGGCCGGCTCGCACGCCCTCGTGGAGATCACCCTGCACGAGGGCCGCAAGCACATCGTCCGCCGGATGCTCGCCGAGGTCGGGCACCCGGTCACCCGCCTCGTCCGCACCACGGTGGGGCCGGTCAAGCTCGGCGGCCTACGGCCCGGCAAGACCCGCGACCTCACCACAAAGGAAATCGGCGAGCTGTACGCCGCCGTCGGCCTGTAGGCACCAGCCGGTAGCCTTGCGGGCCAGGGAAGGAGTTGAGCACGGTGACTGTCCGGGCGATCCGAGGCGCGATTCAGCTGGACGCGACCGACCGCGACGCCATCCTCGAGGGCACCGCGGAACTAGTGACCGCGGTCATGAACCGCAACGACCTGACCACGGACGACGTGATCAGTTGCTTGTTTACCGTCACCCCGGACCTGACCGCCGAGTTCCCGGCGCTGGCGGCGCGCAAGACCGGCTTCCACGCGGTCCCGCTGATGTGCGCGACCGAGATCCCGGTGCCGGGGGCCATGCCCCGCGTGGTCCGGCTGATGGCACACGTGGACACCGACCGGCCGCGGTCGGAGATCCAGCACGTATACCTCCGTGGCGCGGCGGCGCTGCGGCTGGACATCGCGCAGTGAGTCGGGGCGGTCGGGGACTTCGGGGCAGATTCCAGCGGCCAGTCCTTCGGAACGCCGCTGGGAATCTCCCCTGCGTCCCCTCCCTGCCACAGGGGGAGGAGGCGAAGTGACTGTCCTCGTTTTCGGGACAGGGCTGATCGGCACCTCCGTCGCCCTCGCGCTGCGCGCGAAGGGCGCCGACGTGTGGCTGAGTGACCGCGATGAGGCGACTGCCCGGCTGGCGGCCGATCTTGGAGCCGGAACTGTCGTCCCGGATGTGCGGGACGCTAAGGGGATCGCGGACGTGGCGGTGCTCGCTATGCCGCCGGCCGCTGTCGCGGCGGCGCTCGCCCTTGGGCAAGAGCACGGCGTCGCGGACGTGTACACCGATGTGGCCAGCGTGAAGGGGTTGCCGGTCGAGCAAGTCCGCCAGCTCGGTTGCGATCTGTCCAGCTACGTGCCTGGGCATCCGCTGGCTGGGCGGGAACGGCACGGGCCCGCGGCCGCGCGGGCCGATCTGTTCCTGGGGCGGACTTGGGCGCTGTGTCCGCTACCCGAGACGTCGCCAGCCGCGGTGGAGGCGGTCACCGCGCTGGTCCTGGCCTGCGGCGCCGACCCGGTGATCACCGATCCGGAAACGCATGACCAGTGGGTGGCACTGGTCTCGCACGTGCCGCATCTGGTCGCTGCCGCGATGGCGGCGCGGCTGGCGCCGTCCGTGGTGCCCGCCGACGCCCTCCGGCTGGCCGGGCAGGGACTGCGTGACGTCACGAGGATCGCGGCGGGGGACAGCGCGCTATGGACGCAGATCTTGTCCGCCAACGCGGGCCCGGTCGCCGAGGTGCTCGGCGCGGTGGCCGTCGACCTCTCCGCGGCCGCCCGCGCTCTCGCCGGCGTTTCCGCGGAAACGCCGGCCGACGTCACTGACTTGCTCGAGCGGGGGCAGGCCGGGGTGGCGCGGATTCCTGGGAAGCACGGCGGCCAGCCGCGTAACTTCACGGTGGTGCAGGTGGTCATCCCCGACCAGCCGGGCGAACTGGCCAGGTTGTTCAACGCCGCGGGCGCCGCCGGGGTGAACATCGAGGACGTGCGGATCGAGCACTCGCCAGGCCTGCCGGTCGGCGTGGCCGAATTGTCGGTCCGCCCGGACCAGGCGGCGGCGCTGCTGGACGCGATGGAGGCGGGCGGCTGGCCGGTGCGCCGGTAAAGGTGTTGTCACCGTCCGGCGAGGGTGTGCGAAGCTTGACTTCATGAGTGACACCGCGAAACGGGCCGCCCCCGAGGCCAAGGCCGAGGCCGAGGCCGACCAGACCGCCCCTGAGGCCGGCGTGAAGCAGGGCGAACCGGAGCTGGTCACCGAGGCGCCCACGGCGCAGGACGACGGCGACCATGCGAAGCAGGACATGGACGAAATGAAGCGGAAGTTCCGCGAGGCCCTGGATCGTAAGAACCAGGCGCACGCGGAGGGCCAGAGCACCGGCGGCCAGGACACCGGCAAGATCCACGGCGCGCACGGCCCGGCGGCCAGCCGCCGCAACTTCCGCCGCAAGAGCGGCGGCTGACAGCCACTCACGCGACTTACAGCCCGCTGATTTCATGATCACGAAAGAAAAGCACCCTATGCGCGTGCTTTTCTTTCGTGATCTTGCCCGGAAAAGTTGATAACAGCAAGAAGCGGCGCGCGCCGCCGCCACCGGGGCGCACGCCCGGACGTCAGCGGGGAAGGGATGCCGGCGCTGCCGGTACCATTTCGGGGTGGGAGATTCTTCGCCGGGGCATTTTGTCGTGGCCGTGGACGGGCCGTCGGGGTCGGGTAAGTCGAGCGCCTCGCGCGGCGCCGCGCGCGCCCTTGGCCTGCGCTACCTGGACACCGGCGCGATGTACCGCGCGCTGACCTGGTGGCTGATGGACGCGCCCGCCGACACGGCCGACGAAGCGCTGGTGGCGAGCCTCGCCGCGAAGCCGGTCATCGAGGTCGGTACCGACCCTGATGACCCGTGGACGCGGGTCAACGGCACGGACGTTTCCCGCGATATCCGCACGCGGGAGGTTTCCGCTCAGGTCAGCGCCGTCGCCCGCGTCGCCGCGGTGCGGCGGCACCTGATCGAGCAGCAGCGCGCCATCATCGCGGCGGCCGCCGGCGGCATCGTCGCCGAAGGGCGCGACATCGGCACGGTGGTGGCGCCCGACGCGCCGCTCAAGGTGTTCCTGACCGCGGCCGGCGGGGCCCGCGCGCAGCGGCGCGCGGCCGAGCAGGGCGCGGCCGTCGACGTGACCGAGGCGGACCAGGCCCGGCGCGACCGGCTGGACGCCGCCCAGTCCGCCAAGGCGGCGGACGCGGTGCTCATCGACGCCACCGACCTGACGCTCGCCGAGGTGATCGACGCGATCGTCGGGCTGGCTCGCGAGCGGCGGCCGCTCGCCAGTGCGGGGGACAAGAGCAGTTGATTCTTAACGTAGGGACTGACGGAGAAGTGGAAGGAACGCAGCCGGTGCTCGCCGTCGTCGGACGGCCGAATGTCGGCAAATCCACCCTGGTGAACCGCATCCTCGGCAGCCGGCAGGCGGTCGTGCAGGACGTGCCCGGGGTCACCAGGGACCGCGTCGCGTACGACGCCAACTGGCGCGGCCGGACGTTCACTGTGGTGGACACCGGCGGCTGGGAAGCCCGCGCGCAGGGCCTGTCGGCGCAGGTCGCCGAGCAGGCGAAGATCGCCGTCGACATGGCGGACGCCGTGCTGTTCGTGGTGGACGCGCGGGTCGGCGCGACCGACGAGGACGAGGCGGTCGCGAACGTGCTCCGCCGGTCCGGCAAGCCGGTCGTGCTCGCGGCCAACAAGGTGGACGACGCGCGCAGCGAGGCCGACGCCACCTCGCTGTGGTCGCTCGGCCTCGGCGAGCCGGTCATGATCAGCGCCATGCACGGCCGCGGCGCCGGCGACCTGCTCGACCTCGTGCTCGACGCGCTGCCCGAGGCCCCGCCGGAACGCCTCGGCGAGTCCGGGCCGCGCCGGGTGGCGCTGATCGGCAAGCCGAACGTCGGCAAGTCCAGCCTGCTGAACAAGCTCGCCGGCGAGCAGCGCGCGGTCGTCGACCCGGTGGCGGGCACCACCCGTGACCCGGTGGACGAGCTCATCGAGCTCGGCGGCACCACCTGGCGGTTCGTGGACACCGCGGGCATCAGGCGGCGGTTCAGGGAGAGCCAGGGCGCGGACTACTACGCGACGCTGCGCACCGCGGGCGCGCTGGACCGCGCCGAGGTCGCGGTCGTGCTCGTCGACGCCGGCGAGCCGCTCACCGAACAAGACCTGCGCATCATCACCATGGTGATCGAGGCGGGCCGTGCGCTGGTCATCGCCTTCAACAAGTGGGACCTGACCGACGAAGAGCGCAGGCACTACCTGGGGCGGGAGATCGAGCGCCAGCTGAACCACGCGCGCTGGGCGCCCCGGGTGAACATCTCAGCCGCCACCGGACGGCACGTCGACCGGCTGGTGCCGGCCATCGAGGAGGCCCTCGCGAGCTGGGAGCAGCGAGTCTCCACCGGCCAGCTCAACCAGTTCCTGAACCAGGTCGTCGCCGCCACCCCGCCGCCGATGCGCGGCGGACGCCAGCCGCGGATCCTGTTCGCCACCCAGGCGGGCACCAGGCCGCCGCACTTCGTGCTGTTCACCACCGGGTTCCTCGAGGAGACGTACCGCAGGTTCATCGAACGCCGGCTCCGGGAGGAGTTCGGCTTCGAGGGCACCCCGATCAAGGTGACCATGCGGGTGCGCGAGAAGCGCGGCAAGGGCGCGGGCAAGCCGGCGAAGTCCGCCGCCAGGCGGGGATAGGCGGCCGAGAGCCAGCCGCGCACGTTCGGGATAATCCTTTCCATGCTTTCCCAGGAAAAGCTGCTTGAGCTGGACAGGCAGCGGGTCTGGCATCCGTACGCTCCGATGCCGCCCGCGTATCCGCCGCTGGTCGTCGCCGAAGCCAGCGGCGTGCGGCTGCGGCTGGCGGACGGCGCCGAGCTGATCGACGGCATGTCGTCGTGGTGGGCGGCGCTGCACGGGTACGCGCACCCGGCGCTCGATGCCGCCGCTAAGGAGCAGCTGGGGCGGATGAGCCACGTGATGTTCGGCGGGCTGACGCACGAGCCGGCCGTGACCCTGGCCGACCGGCTGGCGGCGCTCGCCCCCGACGGGCTGGAGCACGTGTTCCTGTGCGACTCGGGCTCGGTCAGCGTCGAGGTCGCGGTCAAGATGTGCCTGCAGTACTGGCGGTCGCGCGGCCTGCCAGGCAAGAACCGGCTGCTCACCTGGCGCGGCGGGTACCACGGCGACACGTTCATGGCGATGTCCGTGTGCGACCCCGAGGGCGGCATGCACCGGATGTGGGACGGCGTGCTGCCCCGGCAGGTGTTCGCCGGGCTGCCGCCGGCCGGGTTCGCGACCGGCGTGGACGAGGCGTACGCGGACGAGCTGCGCGAGCTGATCCGGCGGCACAAAGACGAGCTGGCCGCGGTGATCGTGGAGCCGGTCGTGCAGGGCGCGGGCGGCATGCGCTTCCACGACCCGGGGTACCTGCGGGTGCTGCGCGAGGCCTGCGACGCGCACGGGGTGCTGCTCGTCTTTGACGAGATCGCCACCGGGTTCGGCAGGACCGGGGCGCTGTTCGCGGCCGGGCACGCCGGGGTTTCGCCGGACGTGATGTGCGTGGGGAAGGCGCTGACCGGCGGATACCTGTCGCTCGCGGCGGCTCTCGCCAGCGGCGAGGTGGCGGCGGGCATCGCAGCGGGCGAACTGCCCGTGCTGGCACACGGGCCGACGTTCATGGGCAACCCGCTGGCCTGCGCGGTGGCGAACGCCTCGCTCGACGTGCTGCTCGGCGACCGGGCGACGACGTCCTACCCGGACGGCTGGCGCGCCGCGGTCACGCGGATCGAGGCGGGGCTGCGCGCCGGGCTGGCCCCCGCCGCGGGCTGCGCCGGCGTCGCCGACGTCCGGGTGCTCGGCGCGATCGGCGTGGTGCAGCTTGACCGCGAAGTCGACATCGCGGCCGCCACGGCGGCGGCGGTGCGGGCCGGGGTTTGGCTGCGGCCGTTCCGCGACCTGGTTTACACGATGCCGCCGTACGTGACGGCCGACGAGGACGTGGCCGCGATCTGCGCGGGGGTGCTGGCCGCGGTCGAGGCCGTCGCGTCCAGTTAGCAGGCTTTCGCGCCATGCGACGGAACGCGGTCCTTGCGCCGCTCCGGTAGAGGCGGATTTACCTATGTGCGGATTCAAGAACCCTTATGGTCTTTTGGCATCTTTCGCGCGAGAGGCGGAAGGGCACGCGTTCCTGATGCTGGGCGTAATGTCAGATGAAATCCCGGATGGGATTTCATCCGGCGGGGTTTCGCTGTATGGTTCTCGTTGTGAGGGCGTCTTTTTAACGACCCTGGTTTGGCCTGCCCTTAATTAGGGATGCAGCGACGTGAGGACTCTGTTCGCTCGCGGGAGGTGGACCTCCGATGGCTACCGGCCCGACCGTCAGAAGGCGGCGGCTCGGCGCTGAGCTGCGCAGGCTTCGAGACTCCGCGGGCTACAAGCTAGAGGAAGTCGCCGGGATGCTGGGCGTCGCCCCGTCCACCTTGTCCCGTATCGAGACCGGCAAGGCTCCGACCAAGTCGGCGTACCTGAGCCAGCTACTCGAGCTGTACCAGGTCACGGACGCCGGGCAGCGCCAGATCCTCGTCGACATGGCGCGCGAGGGGCACCGCAAGGGCTGGTGGGCGGCGTACGACGACGTGCTGCCCAGCGGGCTCGGTGTCTACGTGGGCCTCGAGGCCGAGGCGTCGGGACTGCGCAGTTACGAGATCGGCGTGGTGCACGGCCTCTTGCAGACCACGGACTACGCGCGCGCCATCTTGCGGGCGAGCGCGCCGCGGCACACCGCGGACCAGATCGAGCGCCTGGTGGACCTGCGGATGGAGCGGCAGCGGCGGCTCGACGACGATCCGCCGCTCGACTTGTGGGTGATCCATGACGAGGCGGTGATCCGGCGCACCGTGGGCGGCCCGGTGGTGATGCGCCACCAGCTCGCGCACCTGCTCGTGGCGGCCGGGCTGCCGGGGGTCACGCTCCAGGTGCTGCCGTTCGACACCGGCGCGCACGCGGGTCACGACGGCCCCTTTTCCATCGTCGAGTTTCACGACAGGTCCGATTCTGAAGTCGTCTACGTCGAATCGACGGCCGGGCCGATTTACCTGGAGAAAGACAGGGAGGTCCGGGCTAGCGCCGAGGTTTTTGACCGGCTCAGGGCCGCGGCCCTGCCGCCGGAGGCGTCCCTCGACCTGATCTCCAAGGCGGCGCGAGAACTTGCCTGACCCCCTGAGGGAAACCCCCGAGGGAAACCCGCGAAAGCCCGCGCGGCCGTCGGTCGGTGCGGTTGAGGGATGGTGAACCTAACACAGGGAGGAAAGCGCATGGAAGGCGAGTTGAACGACCTGCACTGGTTCAAGAGCAGCGCCAGTGCCTCCGGGGCGTGCGTGGAAGTCGCGCACCTGCCGGGCGGCGGCGTCGCGGTCCGCGACTCGAAGGACCGGGCCAAGGCGCCGCACGTCTACACCCGGCGGGAATGGCAGGCGTTCCTGACCGGCGCCAAGAACGGCGAGTTCGACCTGCCTGTCGCCTTAGCAGGCGGCACTAGCCCGGGGAGCCCGGGAAGCCCGGGAAGCCCGGGAGAGAGACGACGACGGGTTCCCGCCCTCAGCGGGAGCCCGTCGCCCGGCGGTGGCCGCGACGAACGCGGCCCACTGCTCTCGCCCGAACAGCAGCGCGGGGCCCGCCGGGTGCCGCGAGTTCCTGACCGCGACCCGGCCGTCACCGAGGCACGCGACCTCCACGCAGTTGCCGCCGGTGGGCCCGCTGCGGGTGCTCTTCACCCAGCGGGCGGCGGTCAAGCCGGTCGCGTCACTCATCGCGTGCCGCCTCCAGCTCCTTGATGATCTCGTCGAGGATCTCCGTGGTCCGCTGGGGATCGTGGGCCATGATGCTCAGCCGTTCCATGGCGAGCAGGTACCGCTCGACTTCGGTCGGCTTGTCGAGGTACAGCGCGCTGGCCAGGTTCTCGACGTACACCACGTCCGGCAGGTCGGGCTCGGCGAACCGCAGGATGGTGAACCCGGTCGGCGTCGCGTGGCCGCCCAGTCCGTAGGGCAGCACCTGCAGGGTCAGCGACGGCGTGCCGCTCTGGTCCCTGAGGTAGCGCAGCTGGTCAAGATGCACGCCGATACCGGTGACGGGACGGCGCAGCGGCGCCTCATCCACGATCATCCAGAGCCTGAGCTTGCCCTCGCGGTACCGGCGCTGCCGCTCCCCGCGCAGCAGCACGTGCCGTTCGGTCTGCTCGACGGGAAAATCGCCGAGCCCGAGCACGGCGGTCGCGTACTCCTCGGTCTGCAGCAGGCCAGGGATGAAATGCGGGTCGTAGCCGCGGATCGCCCGCGCCGCCTCTT
>Ga0209693_10000771_pt1 | contig 13194 bp, 14 predicted proteins | sample HubBroMetageWRM3_FD_188345 | JGI IMG/M metagenome (GOLD analysis project Ga0209693, IMG submission 188345) | Warmed soil microbial communities from the Hubbard Brook experimental Forest, New Hampshire - Hubbard Brook CCASE Soil Metagenome WRM 3... | ecosystem: Environmental > Terrestrial > Soil...
GCCATGTCGCGGATACCGCCGAGGCTGCGCTCGAGCTTGTTCTTCTCGCGGGTCAGCATCAAGATTTCCTTCTTGGTGCGGCCCTCGAAGCCACCGGTCTGCTCCATCGCCTCGAGCTCCTTGAGCCGCTGCAACCGCTTGTGCACGGTGGAGAAGTTGGTGAGCATGCCGCCCAGCCAGCGCTGGTTCACGTAGGGCATGCCCACGCGGGTCGCTTCAGCCGCGACAGACTCCTGAGCCTGCTTCTTGGTACCTACGAACATGACACTGCCACCGTGGGCGACGGTCTCCTTGACGAACTCGTACGCCTTGTCGATGAAGGTCAGCGTCTGCTGCAGATCGATGATGTAGATGCCGTTGCGGTCGGTGAAGATGAACCGCTTCATCTTGGGATTCCAGCGACGGGTCTGGTGCCCGAAGTGGGTGCCGCTGTCGAGCAGCTGCTTCATGGTTACTACGGCCATGCTTATGCCTTACTTGTGTCGGTTGTTCGCCCGGCATCGGGTGAAGCCGGGCCCTGGCGCCTGCTGCGATGCCGGACCCTGTTACGGGACCGCCCGGCACGCGGTGCGAACTCCTGGTGGAACGGGAGACGCGGGGCAGACGCGCGAAGTCAGCCCGCGAACGAGCTGCGACGAGCAGTTTACACCGACTCAGCTGGTGGTTTTTCCCCGCACGTGTCCACACAGCGGCATCCGTGCACAGATTGGGCAAACGCGGGTCGCCAAGTCGTCGACGCCACGCTGAACTGATGGGGTGCGGTGGGCAGCGCTGATCATAAGCGTGGCCCTGATCAGTGCAATCCCGGCGGCGGCGGACGACGTCCGGCTGCAGTGGCCGCTGCGACCGGCCCCGGCCGTCGCCCGGGGATTCGACGCTCCCTCGCCTCACTGGAATCGGGGGCACCGGGGTGTGGACCTGCCGGGTACGCCTGGCCAACCGGTGTACGCCGCGGGCGGCGCGACCGTGGTGTTCGCCGGGATGCTGGCAGGCCGGCCGGTGGTGTCGCTGGCCCACCCCGGCGGTTTGCGCACCAGCTACGAGCCGGTGCGGACGGCGGTCCGGGTCGGTCAGCCGGTGACTTCTCAGACCGTGATCGGCGAGTTGATGGCCGGGCACATCGGCTGCCCGGCCGCGGCGTGTCTGCACTGGGGCGCGATGTGGGGTCCGGCGTCGGGCGCCGACTATGTCGATCCGCTGGGCCTGCTGAACTCCACACCGATCCGGCTCAAGCCGCTCAATCGCTGATCTGACCGCCGCCGGCGCGGCTCCTTGGCGATCAGGCCCGCGGGTGCGCCTGATCATGCACCGCCCGCAACCGGGAGACCGCGACATGGGTGTAAAGCTGGGTGGTCGCCAGGCTGGCATGACCGAGTAACTCCTGGACGACCCGCAGGTCGGCCCCCCCTTCGAGGAGGTGGGTAGCAGCGCTGTGCCGTAGCCCGTGCGGCCCCATGTCGGGCGCGCCACCGACTGCGGCGATGGTCTGGTGCACGACGGTGCGCGCCTGGCGCACATCGAGCCGCCGGCCCCTGGCGCCCAGCAGCAGCGCCGGCCCGGACTCCGCGGTGACCAGTGCGGGACGCCCACCGGCCAGCCAGCTGCGAAGCGCGTCGGCGGCCGGTGCCCCGAATGGCGCGCTGCGCTGCTTGTTGCCCTTACCGAGGACTCGCACCAACCGGTGGTGGATGTCCACATCGTCGATGTCCAGGCCGCAAAGCTCGCTCACCCGGATACCGGTGGCGTACAACATCTCCACGATCAGCCTGTCCCGCAGCGCCAGCGGATCACCTTGCTCGGCGCCGGATTTCGCGGCCGCCATGGCCTCCAGCGCCTGATCCTGGCGCAAAACGGCCGGCAAAGTGCGGTGGGCCTTGGGCACTTGCAGCCGAGCCGCAGGGTCCCCGGACAGCAGGCCGCGCCGCGCGGCCCACGCGGTGAATGCCTTGACCGCCGAGGTGCGACGGGCCAGTGTGGTGCGGGCCGCGCCGGTGCCGGCTGCGGCGGCCAGCCACGACCGCAGGATTGACAGGCTCAGCGCGTCCAAACCTGCGCGTCCGTCGATGAAACCGAACAACGACCGCAGGTCGCCCAGGTACGCGCGTCGGGTGTGCTCCGAACGGCCGCACTGTAGCGCCAGGTACTCGTCGAATTCCTCGAGAATCGCCACGCTGTTGTCTGGCACTTCCCTACGGTCGCAGGCGCCGCGCGTTGAGCCTTAGTCGACGCGCCGAAGTGTTTCCGGGGTGAGATCTTTGAGTGCCGGATATCCATCGACGGCCATGATCAGGTCTGCTTCGGCAAGCATCGTGCGCAGCACATGCACAATGCCGTCGAGGCCCCCGAGCGCCAAACCGAAGGCGTACGGGCGGCCGATACCCACTGCAGTTGCGCCCAGCGCCAGCGCTTTGATGACATCGGCTCCGCTGCGGATGCCTGAATCGAACAAAACCGGCAGCCCGTCGGCGGCCTCGACCACCGCTGGCAGGCAATCAATCGCGGGCAGGCCACCGTTGGCTTGCCGACCGCCGTGGTTGGAGCAGTAGATGCCGTCGACGCCGCCATCCTTGGCGCGCCGCGCGTCGTCCGGGTGGCAGATGCCTTTCACCAGCAGCGGCAGATCGGTCAGCGAGCGTAGCCAGCCGAGGTCGTCCCAGGTCAGCGGCGATCCGAAGACTTGGGCCCAGCGCAGCACCGCGCCTTGCGGATCTTCCTCCGGCGGTCGTTGCAGGCTGGCGCGGAAAACCGGATCGCTCGTGTAATTGCTCAGGCAGTGTCCGCGCAGCTGGGGAAAGTTCGACGTGCTCAAATCGCGTGGGCGCCAGCCGGTGACCCAGGTGTCGAGCGTGACCACGATGCCCTTGAACCCGGCCGCCTCGGCGCGATGCACCAGGCTGGCGGCCAGCTCGCGGTCGGTCGGTGTGTACAGCTGGAAGAACCCGGGTGTATCGCCCAATGCTGCGGCGATGCCTTCCATCGGGTCGACCGACAGCGTCGATGCCACCATCGGCACACCGGTGCGGGCGGCCGCGCGAGCGGTGGCCAGGTCGCCGTGACCATCTTGGGCACACAGACCGATAACGCCGATCGGCGCCATGAACACCGGCGACGGCAAGGTCAGGCCGAATATCTCGACAGACAGGTCTCGTTGCGCGGCCCCGACGAACATGCGCGGGATGAGACCCCAGCGATCGAAGGCCGTACGGTTGGCCCGCTGCGTCTGCTCGTCGCCCGCTCCGCCTGCGACGTATGACCACACCGACGGCGGCAAAACCAAAGCCGCCCTGGCCTCCAGCTCCGAAAAGACCATCGGCAGCGGAGGCACTACTCCGGCCAGGCCCTGCAGGTATATCTCGTTCTGGTAGTCGCCGAACGCCATGCGATCAGACTGCCATAGCGGTGAGGGTGACTAGCCTGCTGCCTCGGCCACAGCCAGTTCCTTCTTCCACTGCCGGAACGTTTCTTCGGTGCGCCCGCGCCGCCAGTAACCCGAGATCGACGACGCCCACTTCGCTTGCACGTCGCGTTCTTTGCGGATGTAGGGCCGCAAGTTGTGCATCACAGCTTGCGCCTCGCCGTGGATGAAGACGTGCACCTGCCCCGGCAGCCACTCGGCGCTGGTAACCGCCTCGATCAACGGCGCGAAATCGCCGGCACGCTCCTCGGGAACCAGATCAGCCCGGCCACCGCGGTAAACCCAGTTGACCTCAACGGACTCCGGTTCGGCCAGCGGGATCTCGTCCTCGGGCCCGGCAACTTCGATGAATGCCTTGCCGATTGCATTGGCGGGCAGCGCATCCAGCGCGGCAGCAATGGCCGGCAGCGCGGTTTCATCTCCCGCCAGCAAATGCCAATCGGCGGCGGGGTCGGGGGTGTACGCACCGCCGGGCCCCATTAGGTAGATGGGCTGGCCTGGCTGAGCCGAAGCCGCCCAGGCGCCTGCTACCCCATGCTCACCGTGCACGACGATGTCTACCGTGACCTCGCGGGCCGCAACGTCGACATGACGAACGGTCATCGTCCGCACCGAAGGCCGCTTGTCGGGGGGCAGGCCGGCAAAGCTGTCCAAGGTCAACGGCTGAGGCAACCCGGGCACGTCAACAGCGTCATCGACGAACACCAACTTGACATACGAGTCGGTGAAATTACTGGGCACGAAGGTGTCGAAAGCACTGCCGCCAAGCACCACTCGCACCATGTGTGGTGTGAGCTGTTGGGTACCGACTACTTCAAAGTTTTGCAGAGGTCGACCTGCCACTTGTCCTCCTGTACTGACCCGGCCCGCAATCGACTATACGAGCCGCGCCGTCGCCGCAGTTTGACCGGCAGTGACGCGAACGATTCGCCACCGGCTCTCGTGGCGCTCAGCCAACCCGGCCATTTCGAGGATCGCCAGCGGTCCCAGCACCTGTTCAGGCACCAGCCCGGATGCGACAGCTATCTCGTCGATCGTTACAGCGCCCCGGCCTGGCAACGCTTCGTACACCCGACGCTGGGCCTCGCTCAAGCCGTCGAACGGTGTGACGGGCCGCTGCTCTTCGGGTGCCAGTTCACCGATGCGACCGACAAGCTCGACGATGTCGGCGGCGCGGGTGATCAGCTCCGCGCCGTTGCGCAGCAGCGCATGACAACCCGCCGACGACGACGAGGTCACGGGACCCGGCACAGCGGCCACCACCCGGCCCAATACCCGCGCCCACGCGGCGGTATTCGCCGCGCCGCTGCGCAGTCCCGCTTCCACTACTACCGCCGCGCCCGCAACGGCGGCGACCAGGCGGTTGCGGGTCAGGAACCGATAGCGGGCCGGGCGGACGCCTGGCGGGTATTCGGTGAACAGCAGCCCATGCTGGCCGATGCGATGCAGCAATGCCGAATGCCCGGCCGGGTAAGGGATGTCGAGTCCACCGGCCAGTACCGCCACAGTGCTTCCCTCGCAGTTCAGCGCCCCGCGGTGAGCTGCGCCGTCGATGCCGTAGGCGCCCCCGGAGACGACGGCGACATCGCGTTCGGCCAGCCCGGCCGCCAGATCGGCCGCCACATGTTCGCCGTAGGCGGTCGCGGCCCTGGTTCCCACCACAGCGGCAGCCCGCCGCGCCACCTCGTCGAGGCGTGCGGGACCCAGCGCCCACAACACCATCGGCGGTCCGCCGCGAGAAATGCCCCTGCCGCCGTTGGTACCCCGAATAGCAGCGAACGCAGCGAACGCGAGCACGGGCCACTCGTCGCTGTCCGGCGTGATCAATCGGCCACCTCGCCGCGCGAGCAGATCGAGATCCTCTGCAGCACTGTCTATTCCGCGCCTGGACTCGGTCAGACGCGCCAGATCGGGATCGACAAGTCCGCGCCGAACGCGGTCGGCCGCCTCAACCGGGCCAACGCATTGCACCAGAGCCGCAAGCTCGAGACAGGGTGGTTCCGCCACCCGGGACAGATAAGCCCAGGCCCGCATATCGTCGTCCGATGTGCTCATCGCTGCGCCCCCGCCTGCCGAAAACTCAACGCGGCCGCGACCTCATCGAGCCCGGGCGCGGCCCGGCCGGCCAGATCAGCCAGACTCCACGCGACCCGCAGTGTGCGATCGACACCACGGATGCTGAGCAGCCCCCGGTCCAGTGCGGTGCGCAGCGGGTCCATCGCGGCGTTGCTGGGACGGAACTTCCGTCGTAGCAGCGGCCCGCTGACTTCGGCGTTGGTGCGGAATCCGTGTGGACGCCAACGCTGGGCGGCCGCGTCCCGGGCCAGCGCCACGCGATGGCGAACCTGCGAGGTCGACTCACCGTCGGCGGCCGAAAACGCCCCCGCCCGAACCGGATCCATCTGTACCCGCAGGTCCACCCGATCCAGCAACGGCCCCGACAGCTTACCCAGGTAACGCCGCTTGGCTGCGGCCGCGCAGATGCAATCCTGCGGATCAGCCGGCGCGCACGGGCACGGATTGGCCGCGAGCACCAGTTGGAATCGAGCCGGATAGCACGCCACCCCGTCGCGACGGGCGAGGCGAATCTCCCCGTCCTCCAATGGCGTTCGCAATGCTTCGAGCGCAGTGGGGCTGATCTCCGCGCACTCGTCCAGGAACAACACTCCACGGTGCGCGCGACTCACCGCGCCTGGCCGGGCCATTCCGGAACCCCCACCGACAAGTGCCGCGACGGTGGAACTGTGGTGAGGCGCTATGAAAGGCGCCCTGGTGATCAGCGGCATGTCCTCCGACAGCAGACCGGCCACTGAGTGGATGGCGGTGACCTCCAGCGACTCGCTGTCCGACAGCGGCGGCAGCAGTCCCGGAAGACGTTGCGCCAGCATCGTTTTGCCCACACCCGGCGGACCGGTCAACATGAGGTGATGCGCGCCGGCGGCCGCCACCTCGACCGCGAATCGCGCTTGTGACTGACCGACCACGTCGGCCAGGTCGGCCACCGGCTCCTCGACAGTGGCCGACGCGGCAATCCTGTCCTGCAAGCCGGCCGACCCGTTGAGCCAGCTCTGCAACTGCCCCAGGGTGCGAACGCCCCAGACGTCGACGCCGTCGACAAGACTGGCCTCGGCCAAATTGTCCACCGGGACAACAACGGCCGGCCAGCCGCCGCGCTTGGCGGCCAGCACGGCGGGCAGCACTGCACGTACCGGGCGGACCCGGCCGTCCAGCGACAACTCACCCAGCAGCACCGTCTTCTCCAGCCGGTGCCACGGTTTCTTTCGCTGCGCGGACAGCACGGCCGCGGCTAAAGCAATGTCGTAGACCGATCCCATTTTCGGCAGCGTCGCCGGCGACAACGCAAGCGTGAGCCGGGACATCGGCCAGACGTTTCCACAATTGGTGACCGCCGCCCGGACCCGGTCACGGGACTCCTGCAATGCGGCGTCAGGCAAACCCACCAGGTGCACACCCGGCAATCCTGAAGTGATGTCGGCTTCGATTTCCACGATGTCTCCCTCCAGTCCGCGCACCCCGACCGAGAATGCGCGCCCCAGCGTCATCAGCCGACTCCCTGCAGGTGAACGATCTCCGGGGTGCGGCGCCGCCCGATCCGCACACCGATGACGTCGATCCGGACCACCGCCCAGCGCTCGTCTTGACCGGCCAGCCACAGCCCGGCCAGCCTGCGCAGCCGGCGGACCTTCTGCGGGGTCACAGCGTGCGCCAGACCCCCAAAACCGTCGCCGGTACGGGTCTTGACCTCGATGAACACCACCGCGCGGTTGGCCTCGTCGGAAGCGATCACATCAAGTTCGCCATAGCGGCAGCGCCAGTTGCGTTTCAAGATCCGCAAACCCATCCTCGTCAGGTGATCCACGGCGAGCGCCTCACCCATTGCTCCCAGCTGGACCCGCGTCTGCGTTTTTGAGGCCTCCGAGGCCTTCTCGGTCGTCATGGGAGCCAAATTGCACGGCGGCCCCGACAGCACATGGCGCGGCCAACGGGTTGTGGGCGGCCACACGGCCGGTTATCCCCAGTCGAGTGCGTATCCACAGCCGGCTGAGCCAGGCCACCAGAGGGCCTCTAGATGATTCGGTCCGCCCTCGTGTAGACGTTCATCGACTCCTCCCTCAGGAACGCCACAAGCGTCAGACCGGACTCCTCAGCCAGGGATACCGCCAGCGACGACGGCGCCGAGACGGCGGCCAGCAAAGGAATACCGGCCAGCACGGCTTTTTGCGTCAACTCGAACGACGCCCGCCCACTCACCAGCAACACCGACGACTTCAGCGGTATCCGACGATGCTCTAGCGCCCAGCCGATGACCTTGTCGACGGCATTGTGCCTACCGATGTCTTCACGCACTACAAGCATCGTTCCGTCTGCATCGAACAACGCGGCGGCGTGCAGTCCGCCGGTGCTGGCGAAAACCTTTTGCGCAGCGCGAAGTTGACCGGGCATCGCCTTGAGTGCGGTTGCAGCGACGGTGGCCGGATCCTCGCCGAGCGAGAAACGGCCCATCACCCGTACCGCGTCCAGCGATGCCTTGCCGCAGACCCCGCACGAGGAGGTGGTGTAGAAGTTGCGGGTGACATCCAGATCAGGACTTTTGACCCCTGGCGCCAGTGTGACGTCGAGAACGTTGTAAGTGTTGGCGCTGTCATCCGCGCGCCCGCCGCAGTAACGGATGGTCAGCACGTCGTCGCGACCGGCGATCACCCCTTCGGTGAGCAGAAAGCCTTGTGCCAATTCGATGTCCGAACCGGGCGTTCGCATCGTCACGGTGACCGCAGCACCGTTGATGCGGATCTCCAACGGTTCCTCGACGACCAGGGTCTCCGGCCGGGTGACGGCCCCATTCGCGGTGAGATGCTGGGCGCGCCGGCGCGCCGTTACGTGCGCCACTAGATAATTTCACCGTCGCCGGGGCGAGAGGCGGCGCAGCGCTGGAACCTCACGGAGTCAACCTACATCGGTTGCCGGCTGCTTGCTCTGGAAGAGGATTTCGTTGCTACCTCGGCAGTCATCCACCCTGAAGAACGGTAACGTCGATAATCTACAGCCATCGGCGTATGGGGGAACGACCTGCGGACACCGCCGGAAAAGAGGCACAACATGGCAGTCGAATCAAATGCCGGCGCGCAGGGATCACTACCGGGCGGAGAGAAAGTTGACCCGGCGACGGTCTTTGCGGCCCTCGCCGAGATCATCTATCAAGGCTCGGACGCCAACGAGATGTACGCGGCCCTCTGCGTCGCCGCGACCCTGGTCGTCCCGGGCTGTGACCACGCCAGCCTGCTGGTGCGCCAGAACGATCGCTACGTCACCGTCGGTGCGAGTGACCGGCTGGCACTGCTGGTCGATGATTTCGAACGGCGCGCCGGCGACGGCCCGTGCATCGATGCGATCGAGGAAGAAACGCCGCAGATCGAAACGGACCTGACCACACCAAACCAGTGGCCGCACCTTGCGGCCCTGCTTCTCGAAGAGACACCGGTGCGCGGAGCAATGGGGTTTCGGCTTCTGGTGGACAAACGCAAAGGCGCTGCGCTCAATCTTTTCAGCGACACCCCCAACCTGTTCGACGCCGAGTCCGCCGGACGGGCGGTGGTACTGGCATCGTTCGCCAGCGTGGCCATCAACGCCATTGCCAAGGGAGAAGATGCCGCCAGCCTGCGACGAGGGCTGCTCAGCAACCGCGAGATCGGCAAGGCGGTCGGCATCCTGATGACACTCAGCGAACTATCCGAAGATGAGGCGTTCGAACTGCTGCGTCGGCACTCTCAGACCCTCAACGTCAAATTGGCTGACGTGGCACGGGAAGTTATCGACAGGCGCGGCCAACTGCGATCCGGTGACAACGACTAAGTTTTTTTCTCAGCAGCCCCGGCCACACAGCTCGGGTTATTCGGGCAGCCGCAGCTCGGGCTTCTCGACCTCTTCGATGTTGACGTCCTTGAAGGTGACGACCCGCACCTGCTTGACGAACCGCGCCGGCCGGTACATGTCCCACACCCAGGCGTCGGACAGTCGGAGCTCGAAGTAGACCTCACCGTCGGCGTTGCGTGGCATCATCTCGACGCTGTTCGCCAGGTAGAACCGCCGCTCGGTCTCCACGACGTAGCTGAACTGGCCGACGATGTCCTTGTATTCGCGGTACAGCGAGAGCTCCATCTCGGTTTCGTACTTTTCGAGATCCTCAGCACTCATCTGCCACTCATCTGCTCAGACGTCCTTCTCCCTGCGAATTTCCCCGGCTGGGCCCTCATGGCCCGTTCGGCCCGATGGGCCCGGTTGAGTCACAAGCGGCCCGCATCGTCGCCGGGTGAGACCCCTGGCCCATCTTTCCTCACTGGCATTCGCCACGCTCGCCCGGAGGGTCCGGTTTGCATCCGGCCAGCACCCGGGTGTTCGAGCCGGTCGCCACGCGCCGGACGTTGATGAACGAGTGGCGGTGCTCAGGACAGGGCCCCAGCCGGGTCAGTGCCGTGCTGTGCGCGGGGGTGCTGTAGCCCTTGTGCCCGGCGAAGCCGTATCCGGGATGCTCGGCATCCATGGCCACCATCAACCGGTCCCGGCTGACTTTCGCCAGCACACTGGCCGCGGCGATGCATGCCGCCGCTGCGTCTCCACCGACCACCGGCAGCGACGGCATTGGCAGACCAGGCACGCGAAAGCCATCGCTCAGCACATAGCCGGGCCGCACCGGCAGGCCGGCCACCGCCCGGCGCATGCCTTCGACATTGGCTACATGCACACCACGCCGGTCGACCTCGACCGACGGGATAAACACCACGTGATAGGCCAGCGCGTAGCGGCAGATCAAGGGGAACAGCTTCTCCCGCGCCTTCTCGGTGAGCTTCTTCGAGTCATCCAGGGCTGCAAGGCTTTCCATCCGCCCCGGTCCGAGAACGCAGGCCGCCACCACCAACGGGCCCGCGCAGGCACCACGACCCACCTCGTCCACCCCGGCCACCGGTCCCAGCCCGCTGCGGTGCAGCGTGGATTCCAGGGTGCGCAATCCCCGCAACCCCGGGGCCCTGCGGATCACCGTCCGCGGCGGCCAGGCCGTGGCCATGGCTACTGACCCTGCTGAGGGTTAACCGAACCCACACCACCCCATCGCGACGGCGGCCACACGATGAATCTGGCTTTGCCGATGACATTGGCCACCGGCACGGTCCCCGACGTCGGGTCGCCGGTGCACAAGATGCCCCTGAGTGCGTCGGCGGGAGTGCTGGTGCAGTGGGCGCGTGAGTCCGCCGAATGCGTCCGGTTGTCGCCCATCACCCACAGACGTCCCGGTGGGACGGTCACCGGCCCGAACTCGCTGCCCAGGCAGGGGTAGACCGTCGGGTCGGCCAGCATGGTGGCGGGATTCAGGTACGGCTCCTTGAGCGGCTTGCCGTTGACCGTCAAGCCAGTATCCGCCCGGCATTGCACCGTCTGCCCTCCGACCGCGATGACCCGCTTCACCAGGTCGTTCTCGTCGGGAGGCACGAAGCCGATGAACGACAATGCGTCTTGCGCCCACCGCAGCACGGTGTTGTTGGAACGGATCGACTTGTATCCGGTGTTCCAGGGCGGTGGTCCCTTGAAGACGATGACGTCACCGGGATGCGGTGAACCGAAACGGTTGCTGATTTTGTCCACCATGATCCGGTCGCCGACGCAGCCGGTGCATCCGTGCAGGGTGGGCTCCATTGATTCCGACGGAATCAGGTAGGGGCGCGCCACGAACGTCAACATGACGTAGTAGAGCGCCACGGCGATCACCGCCAGATAGACGAGTTCCCGCAGCGCGGACTTCTTCTTGGGCTCCGGCTCCTCCCCTGCCGCCGGCTCGAGGCCCGGCGGTCCTGCGGAGGGCCCGTCAGGTTCGGCTGTAGAGACCTTCGGCTCTGACTGACCAGCGTCGGATCGGGGCTCAGGTGAGTCCGATGAGTCCGGGGTATCGCTCACGAGATCAGCGTAGCCAGCAGTGGTGGTGGTGACGCGAACCGCCGAGGCGACCCGGAAGGGCCGCGCAGGCGTCCCAGGTCAGCGCTTCTCCTTGATCTTGGCCTTCTTGCCGCGAAGTTCACGCAGGTAGTACAGCTTTGCGCGGCGCACATCGCCACGGGTCACCACCTCGATATGGTCGATGTTCGGCGAGTGCACCGGGAAGGTCCGTTCCACGCCGACGCCATAGCTCTCCTTGCGCACGGTGAACGTCTCGCGGATGCCGCCGCCCTGCCGGCGGATCACCACGCCCTTGAACACCTGGATGCGCTCCTTGGCGCCCTCGATCACCTTGACGTGCACGTTGATGGTGTCGCCCGGGCTAAAGGCAGGGATGTCGTCGCGCAGCGACGCCTGGTCGACGAAGTCCAGCCTGTTCATTTGAGAAGACACTTCCTCAGGATCGCGGCCGCGGCGGCTGCCCGCACGCAGGCGTGAGGCGGTCACCAAGCCGATGGGTTCGGGCTTTCTGGTCGTATCTCGCAGCAGGCGGGAAGCAGCCCGGCCCGCTGACACGGCGGAGACAACTGGTCAATTGTGCCAGAACTCCGCTCGACGTGAAAATCACATGAAATCGGGCGGTTTGCGACGAGCCGAAGATGCTGGTGAGTGGTACATACTTACTGGGGTCAAAACGCGCTGATCGAACCCGAACCGCAGCGTGACGCCCGGGGCGGATGGGCGATGCGGCCCGCCCATTACATGGCTTGGTGACGTCGGAGGAGCGGAATGCGAGAACAGTCGCAGTCGCTGCTTACCGCTATGGGGGCGGTGCTGCTGCTGTTGGCCGGCTGCGATCAGGCACTGGTGGAAGCAAAGGCATCCAGCAAGCCGGGCACGGCCGATCGCTACTCATCGGCGCCGCAATCGCAGCCGGTTGACCTACTGCAGGCCATCACTCCGTCAGCGCCGGAGGCACTGCCCGGCGCCGGATTCGACGGGCTGCAGGCACGCCTCCAGCAGGCAACCGACCAGGCCGCCGCCAGCGGCGCCACGATCTCGGTGGCGATCCTCGATCGCGGTACCCGCCAGATGGTCACCAATGGCAACAGTCAGATCGTCGGCACCGCATCGGTAGCCAAGCTCTTCATCGCCGATGATCTGCTGCTGCAGGAATCCCAGGGCAGGACCCCGCTGTCCGTGGATGACCGCCAAGCGTTGGACATCATGTTGCAGTCATCTGACGATGGCGCCGCCGAGAGATTCTGGAACCAGGATGGCGCAGGCGCCATCATCAACCAGGTCGCGAACCGATACGGACTGGCCTCGACGACCCCGCCCAACGACGGACGCTGGTGGAACACGATGAGCTCGGCGACCGACCTGATCCGGTATTACGACATGCTGCTCGACGGGTCAGGGGGACTGCCGGCCGAGCGGGCCAATCTCATTGTCGGCGATCTGGCCCAGTCCACCCCGCACGGAGACGACGGCTACCCGCAGCGGTTCGGCATCCCGGACGGTCTCTACGCCGAACCGGTGGCGGTCAAGCAGGGCTGGATGTGCTGTATCGGCAGCGCGTGGATGCATCTGTCGACCGGGGTGATTGGGGCGGACCGCCGGTACATCATGGTGATCCAGTCGCTGCAGACCTCCGATGACGCCACCGCGCGACTGACGATCACCCAGGCCGTCAAGACGATATTCCCCAACGGCCGGATCTGACGCCCTCGTCGTGGACCGTTGCGAGTGAGTGATCTTTAGTGGTCACGCGACTCGCACCCCATCTCGGGGTTGTTCGGCAGCCTTGCGGCTGCGTCCCTTCCGCGCTTCAC
>Ga0209693_10000772_pt1 | contig 13190 bp, 7 predicted proteins | sample HubBroMetageWRM3_FD_188345 | JGI IMG/M metagenome (GOLD analysis project Ga0209693, IMG submission 188345) | Warmed soil microbial communities from the Hubbard Brook experimental Forest, New Hampshire - Hubbard Brook CCASE Soil Metagenome WRM 3... | ecosystem: Environmental > Terrestrial > Soil...
CGGTTGTAACCGCGAAAGCTATAGCTTCAGCACCGTTTTCCTCGCGGACCGCCGCGAGCTTCTGTGCCGTTTCGGTAAGCGCTTGCTCCCAGCTGATACGTTTCCATCCCGGACTCTTTGCGCCTTTAGGGGTTGTCCTGCGCATGGGATAGAAGACCCGATGGGGGCTATGAACAATTTCCGGCGCCGCTCGCCCCTTCATGCACATTGCTGTGCCAGTCGGGTGCGATGGGTCTGGTGCAACTGAGAGCAGCCGGTCGCCGCCGACCGTGTTTAATGTCCCGCAACGGGAGCGGCACAGGGTGCAATAGCCGTGGATCACGGATGTCATTGAACCTGTTCTCCGGATAGTCTGCTACTGGGTCCCCAAAAGGGAGCTTGTGAGGTCACCAACAACGACCTCGCGTAAAGTACCTCAGATCTGCTCAGTATCACCTTGCGCCGCTGCTGCGCGTCACATTTGGGCGTGAGGGCTTACTCGATGTAACATGCTTCCAGACTGTCGGCGATTTAAAACACCTATCTCCGGCGCGTCGAGTTATACGAAAGGAACTCGCTGTAGTAATGGAGTGGCCGGGCAGGGGAAATGCAGGCAGCCCCCCGAAACCCTTGGTTGCCCAGCTCCGTCGCACCCGGCGCTACGCAGCCAGTGACACTTTCGACAGCGTGTTTTCGAGCTTAAAGAGCTTCATCGTGTTCAGTCGGCCTATCTTGATCTGGTCTTCCAGCGAGATATCAACAGAGCTGAACCATTCCTCACACTCAACCATGCTTTCGTAGGGATAATCGGTCGAGTACAGGATGCGGTCGGCGCCCATCTCAAGAATAGTGTTGATCAACGCTTGAGTGCGGAAGGCGCCGCTCGTTGTGACAAAGAAGTTCTTGTAAAAATAAATCGAGGGCTTCTTGTCGACCTTCATTCCGCGCGGGTCCACCACTTGACGGTGTTCAAAGCGCCAAATTGCGAATGGAAGCATTTCACCCAAATGGCCCAGAATGACCTTAAGCCCGGGATATTCGTCAAACAATCCACTTCCGATCAGTCGGAGTGCATGCGTCGCCGTCTCTACACCGAAAGCCCACGCAGCACCGAGCAGCCAGGGATGTCCTTCATAGGCCTTTTGTTGGCTGGGAAGTGGCTCGCGAGGATGCAAATAAACCGGTACGTCTAGTCGCTCCACCTCCGCCCAGAATTGCCGATACATTGGAATATCAAGGTAGTAGGAGGTGTCTTCGACCCCGATTTGCGAGAAGCCGCTGATCAGGGCGCCGACGAAACCAAGCTCCTTGATGCAACGGATGAGTTCCTTGATGGCTTCTTCCGGGTCCTGCAATGGCAACGCCGCGAATGAACGGAAACGATTCGGGTTGTTCGCCGTAGCGTTAGCCACAAGATCGTTTGTCCGGCGGGCTACCTGGACTGCCCGCTTCTTGTCGTAGATTTCTTCGATCCCCGGAGCGAGCGAGAGAATGCTGAGTTCGATTCCAGTCTGGTCCATCTGCTCGACCCGCTGCTTCGTGAAATCAAGCAGGTTGGAAGATAATTTCTGCCAAGCCTCTTTGCTACCGGTGGCGTACCTGGCCGCCGACTCCAGGGTGTCCGGTGTTTGGAAGTGGTCTTCGAGTGAGAGCTTCCAAGGTTTGTTAAAGTCGGGGCGATCGAATTTCATCTGCATCTCCTTTGAGTTGTGTTTGTCGATTGCGACATCCAACGTGCTTCTCGCACGTGAGCGCCCACGGTCTTTACCGGAGCACGCCAAATGCCCGGAAGGAGCGTCGCAGTATCACCTGAATTCAAAAAGGTTGTGAAATGGCGAATCTCGCCGGTATTTGTTGGGCGTCGAATTCCTGACGTCAAGACGGAAAGCAGATTGACGCGGCGCGAGCGCAATTCCATCACGCGTTCATCCGAGCGGTTGAGACACATAGTAACGACTGATGCTGACCCGCGCTCCGACAGCGCTTTACGTTCTTGGATGCGCAGAACTATTAACGCAACGCCGTTGCAATCAGTGCGCATTTCGCGGTCTATTCGATCGTCGCCTCAGCACCGTGGGCGACAGGCGGAAGGGCAAGTAACGCCTTGGATGTATATGGGTGGCGAGGACGTTTAGCAGGTGGAGCTTTGCAGTTACGGGAGTTTTGAGTAGCCGTGCCGGCAAATTATCCGCTATGCCCAATTTGGGGCGAAGACGGGCGAAGCGTTGCGCGAGATGAGCGCCCGTATCGAGGAGATCTATCCGGAGGAGAGAGCGTCGCTACAAGCCGGCAGATGACTCCGAGCACACGAGATCCGCTATGGGAATCCTTACGCCGCGGCTGTGAGTGGGTCGAAGGATGCCAAGCCGTTTCATTTTGTAAAGCAGGGTAGTGCGCGAGAGCCCCAGTCTGACTGCAGCGCCTTCCGGTCCGCCGACCATCCAGCCGGATGCCACTAAAGTCTGCACGATTAAGGCCCGGTCGACTTCTTTCAGTGTTGCCGATTTCGACGTCACAGTCGCCGTATCTGCGTGATCTGCTTCCGGCTGCAACCAGTCCTCTTCCACAACTAACGTGTCCGAGTCGCAGAGGATCACCGCTCGTTCGATGACATTCTGAAGCTCCCGGATATTGCCGGGCCAGTGATAGCCCTCCAGAAGTGTGACTGTCCGCGATTCAATTCTTCGAATCCTCCTGCCCTCTTTGGCAGCGCAGCGTTCGATGAAATACTTTGCGAGCAAGAGAATATCTTCCGGCCGCTCGCGAAGGGGGGGGACACGGATTGGAAAGACGTTGAGCCGGTAGAACAGATCCAGACGAAACTTCCCGGAACGAACTGCCGATGGCAGATCGCAGTTTGTAGCGGCAACTACACGAACGTCGACTGGAAGGCTTTGAGTGCCTCCAACGCGCTCGAACTCGCGTTCCTGAAGCACCCGCAACAAGGCGACCTGGGTCTCGGTCGGCATCTCACCGATCTCATCGAAAAACATCGTCCCGTGGTTCGCGACTTCGAAACGCCCGGAATGTCGCTGATTGGCGCCGGTGAACGCACCCCTCTCATACCCGAAGAGTTCAGCCGCCATCAGCGACGGTGGAGTGGCGGCGCAATTCATACTCGTGAAGATCGATCTGGATCTACGCGATCTCTTGTGAATCGCGCGAGCGATCAGTTCCTTCCCCGTGCCGCTTTCTCCCGTGATCAGAACGGTGGCATCACTGGGAGCAACTCTCATCACCTGCTCGGTCACGCGGCAGATCGCCTTAGAGGAGCCGACGATTTCCTCGAACATGGATGTCGAGAAAATGTCGTCGTCACAGAGATCGAGCGTTTCTCCAGAGAGGCTTTCCGGCAGAGCCCGAAATTTCAGACTGGATTCAATCAAACCTGCAGCGGCCATAGTTTCGGTCCTTTCATAAATGTATTCGGTTTGCTTTTTGTGATCAAACAGGGTGCTTTTCTGCGCTCACGGTTCGGAGGAGGAACTTTTCTCGCGGCGATGTTTGCGGCGGAAGATTGTTTCGAGATCCGGATAAAATTCCTTGAGAACGTTTGCAGCCGCGTCCACCCCAACCTGCACGCAGAGTTCGGTCGCCGCCTCGTGCGCGGTCCGATGATCCGCGTAGTATGCATTTGAAATCGCAACAGCCGCGGAGTTGCCCAGCCACTCCGAGTAGTTTGGCTGAATATGGCCCGAGTCTCCGCGCGTTATGAAGCTCTGCGAGAGCGAATACCTCAGCCGCGACCAGCCGCTTCCAGCGCCGCGCCGGAAATATCGGGGATCCTGATGCAGGAGGCCGGGAAAGACGGCTTCCGACATATAATTGCCCACTACAAAGTCGCCGTACGATGCTCCGAGATATTGAGCATAGCCGGCGGTTCCCTGTCCGAAGGAGCGGTTCGAATTAGCCGCTTGCGCCGTTACTGCGAAGAGCGCACTCAGAGCGACCGTTCCGCGATCCCAGGAATCCTCTCCCGCAATTCTGAATTTCTCGCGAACGGTGAGAGGACTGTAATCCGTTAAGGTTGGCGATGTCCGGTAATTGGGGATGATCCACAACAGGTGATGGCTTTCGTTTTCCTGCGCGTTCTGCGCCGACAGGGGGGCCTGGCACGGCGATAAGGAAGCTGCGATCAGCAGGACGGCCCCAGGTTTCAACGCTAGAAGAGTCATTATGGTCCTTTCCAAAATTCGCGTTGCGCGGTAATTCGGCATCGCACGCAAACAGAAGCCCGGTTTTTCGGCACGCCGCGCGGCGTCGCTATGCGAAAGCAGGCTCTCAGTCTTCCGTTGACCATCAACCTGCGCCGGATTGGACGGGCCACTCCTGAACTCGCCGGTCGGACCGATCTGCAATAGAAGGAAGTGTTCGGTTTTCTGAAACTGGAGTGCGCGACAAGCGAATGCCTAATTTCTGCATTCGATATTGAAGCGTCGTGCGGCTTGTCCCGAGCCGGGCGGCCGCTCCATTCGGTCCTGAAATCACCCACTTTGATCTCTCGAGCGCGCGGAGGATCTCAGTTCGTTCCGTCTCGCTTAATATCTCGTCGATAGTTTCGCGACTCTGACTGGTTTTCAGACGGATATCGGGTTTGAGTTCATCGAGAGAGACCGTCAGCGTCGCACCTTTGGTGATAATCACGGCTCGTTCTATCACGTTTTGGAGTTCCCGGATATTGCCGGGCCAGTGATAGCGAGTCAAGGCCTCCATTGTTTCCGAAAGGATCGTGTCGATAATGCGGTTGTTGCGCTCGCTGAATTGCGTCACGAAGTGCCGCACCAGCAGAGGAATGTCTTCCGCCCTTTCGCGCAGTGGGGGAACACGGATGGGGAAAACATTCAGGCGATAGTACAGATCGGATCGAAACTTCCGGTCATCGACCATCATTTTCAAATCGCAGTTCGTCGCCGCGATCAGGCGGGCACCGGCTCGAAGCGTGCGCGTGCTCCCGAGACGCTCGAATTCCCGTTCCTGAAGGACCCGCAAAAGCTTCGGCTGAAGCTCCAGGGAGATTTCCCCGATCTCGTCCAGGAAGATCGTCCCGCGATGCGCCATCTCGAAGCGGCCGGTCCTCTGGGCAATTGCTCCAGTAAAAGCTCCTTTTTCATGCCCGAAAAGCTCGCTTTCCAGTAAGCCCGACGGAATGGCGGCGCAATTCAACCTTACGAAAGTGTTTGCTTTACGCGCGCTCAGATCATGCACCGCTCGGGCGATCAGTTCTTTCCCGGTTCCTGTCTCTCCATGAATCAGGACCGTGGAGTCGGCTGGCGCGACCATCGCAATATCGTCCAGAACCCGGCGCAGGGAGTTGCTCTTGCCGACGATATCAGTGAAGCCAAACTTGTTACGAATCTCGGCCTCAGTCATTTGAACCGTTCTCCTTATCTCCGATTCTTACTACACGACGATAAGTATCCTTGCTCCAACTTCGTTACGTCTTCTTGTTCAACATTACGCCGACTCTTGTTTAGTTGAAATCCTACTTTGAGCCCGCCGCCCAACCAATTCGTGAGCTTGAGGCGACTCTCCAGAGGCGAAGCAGCCGCCCCATTGGGCGTTAAAGACTACCTCTCTTGGTCCCGGACGTGAGGATGCGCCTCCAGCCGTACAGACGGGCGTCCAGAGACCACACGCCTGGTCCAATCATGGACAGCGCAACACCCATCGCGGCGAGAAGAATATTACTCCAGGGATCGCCGCACTTTACAATGAGAGCCCACAATGAGAACGCAGCGACCAGACACCCGGAGACAGGTGTCCATAACCCCACCAACAGAAGCCCGCCGGCAATAATCGCTGCAACCTGCACAATCGCCGGTTCCCCCGGTCGAGCCACGCCCAATCGGTTAAGGCTGTAAGCAACGACTGCGCTGCATGCGACGAGCCGCAGGATCAAAAGACCTGCGCCGGGCCAGCCTTGCGCGAATGTGGAGAAGAGGCGCCGCAAAAGTATCCATCACCAGGGTCCCATTCCGCGACCTCGCGAACAAGCCCGATCGGGTCTATCCGACCACTCTTTAGTGCCCACCCAAGCTCGATAAGTACCTCAGGACTGGATGATGCCACGCCTGACGCCGATCATCGCCGCGTTGGTCCTGTCGGCAGCACCGAGTTTGGAAAGAATATTCTTAACGCGACCTTTTACGCTGTCTTCTGTAATCGAAAGCTCGTGGGCAATCTGTTTGTTCGCGTGTCCGGCCGCTATCAGCTGCAGCACATCGATTTCAGCCGGCGTCAGGGCATCGCTAGTCGCATGCTCGGCGACTTCGTAGGATGCCTCAGCAGACAGGACCTTTTTCCCGGCATGCACCGCGCGAATAGTTTCCAGAAGTTCTTTATCCAACAATGTTTTGAGCAGGTAGCCTCGAGCTCCGACCTTCATCGCGCGCAGCACCTGGACATCTCCGGTATAGGTGGTGAGGATAATAATTCGCGCGTCCGGAAATTCCGCACGAATCGCGATCATCGCATCCAGACCATTAATCTCCGGCATCTGCAAATCCATCAGCGTGACGTCGGGGCGGTGCGATCGAAACTGCTCGACAGCTTCGCGTCCATTTGAAGCTTCCGCAACCAGGCTCATGTCCGACTGGCTCGCGAGGATCGCTGCGATGCCTTTTCGGACGAGCGCATGATCGTCTGCTGTGAGAATCCGAATTGGACTGGTCATAATAATATCCTGCTTATCTTTTCTGCGAGCGTGGCAGCCTTGGAACCGGAGTCCTTCGCGTACGCCAGAGATGCCGGAACCGTTAGCTCCAGTTCGGTGCCGGAATCGAGTTCACTCCAGAAAACGAGCCTGCCGCCCGCGAGTCTCGTTCGTTCGCGCATGCCGAGGATCCCATAGTGTCCGTCGCGACCGGTCTGAAGAAGTTCCGGTTTAATACCCTTTCCGTTGTCTCGCACGCGTACCCTGAATTCCCGCGGGCCATACCGGATTTCCACTTCGATGCGCCGCGCGTGAGCATGGCGGAACGCGTTGCGCAGCGCCTCGATCGCAATGTGGTAAATCTCGTCAGCGAGGACCGGCGCCAACGGCCTCTTTGCGCCCTCGACGTTGACGTACAACTCGGGAACAGCCGACTCAGACCGATTGGCCGCGAGTTCCTGGCCAAACCTGCTGATCGCCGCGCCCAGGTCCGATCGCTCGTTTTTCGAAGAGCGTAGTCCCTCAACGGCATTGCGGCCCTCGGTGATCGCATGCCGGGCTTCCTCGATTGCATTCTCAACTGCCTGCTTGGCCTCTGGCCGGTCTGAGAGCTGATACGTCACAGCGTGAAAGCTCAGCAGCACACCCTGAAAACTCTGGAGAAGGGTATCGTGAAAGTCTCGGGCGATGCGTGTGCGCTCGCCAACGCGCTCTTCCAGCCTTAGATTGAACTGTCGCGCGATCTGGTGGCGGCGTACCCGGTACACTGCCCATATCAGGGCCAAAATCAAGGCGCCGCAGATCGTCTGAAACCATGCCGTTTTCCACACGGGCGGCAAGATCGCGACTTCGAGCTTCACACCCGGTTCGCTCCAGGGCCCGCGGCGGGTGGCGGCCTGTAGGCGGAACGTGTAATTTCCAGCGGGGAGAGTCGTATAAGTCGCCAACCGCTCATCGCTTCCCACCTCGTGCCAGCTTTTCTCCAAGCCCTCAAGCTTGTACCGGTACCGGTTGTCGACAGGACTGCGATAGCTAAGCGCTGAGAATCCCAGCGAGAATATGGTTTGTTCGTGAGAGAGCGTCAGGCGTGTAGTGTAGGAGATGGAGTGTTTCAGCAACGAACGGTCTCCAACCTCAACGGGAATGCCGGATAATCGGAATTCCGTAAGGGCAACAGGCGGTGCGTACGAATCGCGATCGAGCCTGTCAGGATAAAATGCCACGCCGCCGGAAAAACCTCCAAAGAACATTTCTCCACCCGGGCTCTTGAAGCACGACGCCCAGCCCGTTAAATCGTTGCCCGGAAGACCATCGGCAACCGAGTAGTTGCTGAACGCCTTGTTTCGCGGATCGAATCTGGACAACCCTCTATTCGTGCTCATCCACAGAGCGCCCTGGTTATCCTCCAGGATGCAGCTTACGGCATTCCCGGACAGGCCATCCTTCTCGTTATAGGCGGTAAACGTCCCGGAGTCAGGGTCGAGTCTATTGAGCCCGTTCTGCGTACCGACCCAGACCTCGTCGGATGCGCTCACGTGCACCGTGGGCACTAAATCGTCGCCAAGTTCGCGAAGCCCCCCGGGATTCGACCGGTATATTTTGAGTTGACCGGTAGCCAGATCAAATCGGTGCAAGCCCGAAAAGTGCGTTCCGAGCCAGAGGACCCCTCGAGTCGTATCTTCGGCGATGGAGACATACGCCTGACTCAGGCGACTATTCCAATCGGCCTTGAACACCGTGAATCGGCCGGTTCGCCGGTCAAATCGGTTAAGCCCATCGTTTGTGCCGACCCACAATGAGCCTGCGTGATCGATGAAGAGCCTGTGGATCAAATTACTGCTCAAACTCGACGGATCTCCCTCCACATGCCGGAAAATCCTGAATGCCCCGGTTCCGTGATCGAATCGAATGAGCCCGTTTCCCCAGGTGCCTGCCCACAGATACCCCTGTAGATCTTCGACAATCGAAATCACCATGGGCTTTTCGGTGAGACCCGCAGTCCACCGCTCAACCCGTTCGGATTTTCGATCAATCCGGTTTAACCCGTCGTCGTTGCCAATCCACAGGATTCCGTCGCGATCGGTGTATATTCCATTCACCAAATCGACTGACAGACCTCTGGGTGGCCCCAGCCCACTACGAAACGTTTCGAACAGCGCCGACTCCGGTGTGAAGTGATTGGGACCGTGCCCTTGCAGGCCAATCCAGATATTCCCTTCTCGATCCTTGAACAGCGTCGTCACATTTTCCTCTGCTAAGCTGTTCGGATCCGTTGGGTCGTGCCGGTAGCGAATAAAGCTGCGCTTTTGCCGATCGAACCGAAGAAGGCCGGCACCCGGCGATCCGATCCACAGATTACCCTGTCGGTCTTCCAACATGGAGTTCACTCCCGCATACTCCCCCTGCGGCGGATCGTGTGGATAAAACGAATATTGAACGAGCTTATTTGTCTTCCTATCCAGGGCGGCCAACCCGTTGCCGCTCGCGTTAAAAATCCAGAACGTCCCCGCGCGATCCTCATAGAACGCGGCCCGCACCGCTTGCTCGATCGGAATGTGAAGCGTGACCCTGCCGGTTTTCCGATCGAATGCATCCAGGCCCTCACTCGTGCCGACCCACAACGTGCCGGACTTGTCTTCCCCGCTCCACTGCACGTCATTCGAACTCAGACCCGAAGTGCGGCGATAACGAGTGATTTGTCCGGTCTTCGGATCGAATCTATCCAGCCCCGTGCCGGTGGCGAGCCACAGCATGCCCGCGCGATCCTGGGAGATATGAATGATTGTGCCGGCCGGATCGTCAGGCTCCAGCTGATAGTGCGTGAATACTTCGGTTGTGGGATCAAGCCTGTCCAGGAACCGATTGGATCCGATCCAAAGCGTGCCCAATCGGTCTTTGAACAGCGCGGAAATAAAAGTGCCTCCGAGGCTGTTTGGCCGCTGGGGATCGTGCACAAACACCTTGAATTTGTAGCCGTCGTACCGATTTAACCCGTACTCCGTGCCAAACCACATGAATCCCCGGTCGTCCTGGACAATCTGAGCCACCCTGGTTTGAGAAAGACCGTCGGCGGTGGTGATGCGCGTGAACCGGATACTTTCGCCGTCCACCATCGGCAAGCGGACTGTGCGAGAGTCGATGCGCGGCCGAGGCACCGCTCCTGTAAGTGTAGAAATCGAAAGGATGAAGTACGTTAGCAACCGGCGCGCAAAATCCCCCCTCCTGGGGGCGTCGGCGCGAATCCGCGAATCAAGGAGCGCTATGGTTTGTGGCATAGGCGTCTTCGATATTCGTACAGGATTAATTCATCAAAAAAGCGGCAGGCGAACGTTCGGCAGCCGATCTCGCCCCGTATGCAAACGGCTCCGACTGGATTCAGAACAGGGCCTTCAAAGAAAACTGTACCTGCCGCGGGGAATTACTGATCGAGTTAATCGTGCCAAAGTTCGGAGCATTGAGGACGCTGTTCGGCTGTCCGAAGATCGGTGTATTTGTCAAGTTAAACGCCTCCGCCCGGAACTCAATCGTTGCCTTGTCCCCGATCGGAAAATGCCGGAACAGTGAAAGGTCCAGATTCCTGGTCCAGTCCGTGCGGAGCGAGTTTCGACCAAGGCTCCCGAAGGTATAGTCGGGGGGAACCGCGAAGGCGGCAGGATTCAGCCATCCGTTTGGACCTTTGTTGGGCAGGTACGGATTCTGCAAAACGAGATTTGCGCGCTCGAGAATGTTTCCTGTGTTTGCTATGTCTCCATTAATCGTCACGTCAAACGGCACGCCGGAGTAAAGACTTAAGATCCCATTCAATTGCCAGTTCGAGGCTACATACGTCAGAAACGAATTGCCGGCGCCGTGACTCCGGCCTTTTCCGAATGGGATATCCCAGGTCCAACTCCCGTTGACATTTTGTGGAAGGTCGAAGCCGGACACACTGCGATCCGCGTTCATGTCGTAAGGATTCTGCAGTTCGCAACCCTCGACACCGAAGCTTCCGGAACAGGCAACGTCCATCGATTTCGACCACGTGTAGTTCAACAGGTAAGAAAGGCCACCCGAAAACCTGTGTTTCAACCGAACCTCCAGCGCATCGAATTTGCTTTGGCCAATGCTTTGGTCATAATTGGTTGGGCTGATGTAGGGGTACGGTTGGCGTGATGCTACCGTGGCTGCATCTCCTGGCCCCGGAGTTTTCGCGACGTTCTGATATCCCCCCAAATCGAGGTGCAGCGAGTGGGAGCCGACGTAGGCCACCGAAATAGCGGTTCCCCTCCCGAGCGACCGTTCAACTTCAAGGTTCCATTGGTCCGAATACGGCACCTTGAAGTAGGGATCGACAAAGTACGCGACTTGACTGAATGGATTCGCTGCCGGGTATTGCACGGCGCCCGAGCCAAGAGTCAACGGATTGCCAATCCCCACAGTAGGATAGGTCTGGTTCAGGTTGTTCACTGTTAATTGTCCAATGTCTGGCCACGTACCGCCGTAGTTCTGGGCCAGTTGGACCACTGAGTTCCAGCTGTCGTAAAACCGGCCATAGCCGCCCCGAACTACCGTTTTCCCCGTAAGCCGGTAGGCGAACCCGAATCGCCCTTGCCAGTCGTCGTATGAATTATGAATAATCGCTCCGTTCCGCTGGCCGGTTACGACAACGTGCGCCGGCAGCGCGCCATCGGCAGGAATACAGGGGAAGCCTGTAGTTGCGGAGCAAGCGGCCGGAACATTGGCAAGAAGGTAGGTTCCGTTGTTGAGGTTCAGATCTCCAACATAGGAGTCCGGTGTTCCGCTCGTTCCGTAGATAGGCCACAAGGTCACATCCCAGCGGAGCCCGATATTCAGCGTGAGACGATCGCTTACTCTCCACTGATCCTGAATATACGCGCCGTCCACCCACCCCCCATGGGTTGTCACAAGCACGTTGCGCCGCAATGCGTTGTCGGGGACTCCTAGGAGAAACGACGCCAGCGCGTTCCCCGTTCCTCCCGGGCTTTCAACGTCGGAAGTCTCATAGCTGGTAAAGTTGACAACCGAGTAATAAAGTGGGGAGCGTGTATTGTTCGTTGCGAACTCCGCTCCCATTTTGATGCTGTGGCGACCGATGATTTTCGTGAAGTCGCCCCCGAATTCCCAAGTATCCGTCAGAAGAGTGTCTTGAACATGTTGTCCCGCACCCGCATAGCCACTGATTCCCAGAGTCGGAATATATGGCCCCGTCCCACCCCGATAGTCCGAAATGAAACCGGGAGCGAAACCGGAAGAAATCAGTTTGCTGGCGAAGTTGGCGGGAGCGTTGAGAACGTTTTGGTTATTCGCGTCATCGCCCCAGTTGCGCGCGAAGTGCAAATCCAGGACCGCCGAGGGGCCAAAGCTGTGCGTTTCGTGAACGGCCCCGTTCCAGCCTGTCAGGTTCAACTCCTGTATCGCCCCGGGCAAACCTCCGCCGGTCATCGAGGGCTGGCCGGTTTCGGTTTGAGTGTAGTAAGAAATCCTGGCGAACAGGACATCGTGCGCGTTGAAGATTTGGTCCACGCGCATCTGGTAACTGTCTTGATTCGTGTGTTCGGGGGTCGTGTTTGTCAAATTGTACCCGGCCAGGGTTGACGAGCCCGGCGCCGGGAACAGTTTGGCCCATTCTAAAGAGGCAGGGCTTAGCATGTTCGAGGGGATGATGTTGCCTGGAAACGGAGTCCGAAGATAGCTGCCTGGATTATTGGGGTCGGGCCGCGTGGTGAACGGGTTGTAGATGGTCGTCCCGTCACCGCTGAAATCGCCAGTCAACTCTTTCTCAGTCGGCACCAGGATGGGCGTAGATGAGGCTTGACTTTGACGATATCCTTCGTAGCCACCATAGAAGAAAGTCCGGCTCGTTCCCTTGTAAAGCCTGGGTATCCAGACCGGGCCGCCCCCGGCCACGCCAAATTGATTCTGGCGTAATGGATCGCGGGTCGCGGCGAAGAAATTTCGTGCGTCGAACTGCTCGTTTCTCACGAACTCCCAGAGACTTGCGTGGTAAGTATTCGTGCCCGCTTTGCTCACGACGTTGACGATACCTCCCAGTACTTGACCGAATTCCGCCTCATCGTTGTGCGATTGCACCTTGAATTCCTGAACGGTATCTATGATCGGAGCGAAGTTATAGTTGCCAATGAAGGAGCCGAGATCATTTACTCCGTCGAGCAGAAACATATTGCTGCGGTTGCGCTGTCCGTTGACGGCCGGGAAAGTAAATAGACCGATGGCGTTGCCCGCGAATGCGCCGCCGCCGCCGGCGTTTTGAGCAACGCTGATGGGACTAACCCCTGGCGTCAAGGGAAGCAACTGCGTAAAGTTACGGCCGTTCAGCGGAAGATCGTTCACCGCCCGCTCTCCTAAGACTGTTCCGAGTTCAGCCGTCGACGACACAACGTCCGGGTCTCGCGCATCGACAGTTATCGTGTCCCGCTTTGTTCCGACGGCGAGATGAAAATCGTACGTCGCGGTCTGGTTGACAAAAACCTCGAAGTCGGATTGCGATGCCGAAGCGAAGCCTTCTTTAGCAACTTCCAGCGCATACCTGGCAGGCGGG
>Ga0209693_10000774_pt1 | contig 13166 bp, 15 predicted proteins | sample HubBroMetageWRM3_FD_188345 | JGI IMG/M metagenome (GOLD analysis project Ga0209693, IMG submission 188345) | Warmed soil microbial communities from the Hubbard Brook experimental Forest, New Hampshire - Hubbard Brook CCASE Soil Metagenome WRM 3... | ecosystem: Environmental > Terrestrial > Soil...
GAGCTTCTTGGCGTCACGACCATCGCGGTGAACGGCATGCTGCAGCGCGCCCGCGCACGGCTTGCGGAGGCGGCCCCGGCCGAGGACGACATCCACGAGCCCGCCAGCCCGGACGACCGGGCGCTGGCCGACCGGTACGCGGCGGCCTTCGAGAAGGCCGACATCGCCGCGCTCACGGAACTGCTGCGCGCGGATGCCGTCCTCGAAATGCCGCCGCTGCCGACCTGGTTCGCGGGACGCGCGACGGTGGTGGCCTTCCTCCAGGCGCAGGTTCTCCGCGAACCCGGCTGTTTCCGGCTGCTTCCCACAGCCGCAAACGGCCAGCCGGCGTTCGCGGCCTACCAGCGCGAGAGCGACGGCGTGTACCGCGCACACGGGATCATGGTGCTCACCATCGCCGCATCGCTCGTCACCCGGACCACCATGTTCATGGACCCGGGCCTGCTCGCGACGTTCGGCCTGCCGCCGGCCCTGGCCGACGACGGGGACCTGGCCGACGCGCCGGGCGAAGGCCCGGATGGGACCCGGGCGCCAGGCCGATGACCCCGGGCACGTGCAGCGCGACCGGCGGGATCCAGCTGCTCGAACCCGCGATCGGTTATGCCCTCGCCGCGGCCGCGGCCGTCACGCCGGGGTTCCTGTCGCGCCCGACGCCGTGCCACGGGTGGGACCTGGGGATGCTGCTGCGGCACGCCAGCGAGTCCGTGGCCGCGATCTGCGAGGGCATCGACGCCGGGTGCATCGGCCTGTACCCGGACGCCGAAGACGCCGACGTGGCCAGCGACCCGGCCCGGGCCTTCCGCGACCGGGCCGGCCGGCTTCTCGGCGCGTGTGCCCGCACCGGCCGCCAGCACGAGGTCGTTCACATCGCAGACCGTCTCCTGCCGGCCAGCGCCATGGCCGCCGCGGGAGCGCTCGAGATCGCCATGCACGGGTGGGACATATCCCGGGCGTCCGGGTGGTGCCAGCCGATCCCCCGCACGCTGGCCGCCGACCTGCTCGCGATAGCCCCGCTGCTGATCCCCGACACCGACCGCCACCCCCTGTTCGCGGCGCCGGTCAGCGTGCCGCCGGAGGCTGACCCCAGCGACCGGCTGGCCGCATTCCTCGGCCGCACTCCCACCTAGCGCCGTCAACACGCTCGCGGCGCCCGCTACCGGCTATCCAGGAGGCGAGCTTTGACTCCCGGGGCGCTGCTCGTCCTCCTCCCCGCCGCCCGGCTCCCTGGCGCCCCGGCGGCGGTGCATCCAGGACTGCAGCCAGTTGTCGTGGAACCAGCGCCCGAACAACTGGCCGCCGAAGATGACCCAGCCGACGCCGATCAGCCACGACTCCACGATCAGGACGGTGCCCAGCGCGCCGTAGGTGACCGCGTTCGTGGCGATGAGCGGCTCGAAGACCAAGCGGGAGAAGACGCGCAGGCCAGCCAGGAACACCACTGTTGCCACCGCGCCCGGCAGCGCCGCCAGATAGCTCACCCGGCCGCCGATCAGGAAACGAAGCCCCCACCAGAAGAAGGCGATGCCGAGCACCACCGCCACCGCGACCCGGGCCGCCGTCACTGGCAGGCCGCGGTGTGTCACCGAGCCGACCGTGGCCGCCGCGTAGATGTAGGCGAGGAGGGCGATGAGCCACACCACCTGGCGCCAGATCTTGTGCCACGGCCCGGCGGGAAGGCCCCAGACCCTCTCGAAACCGGCTTGCACGCTGCTCGCGAACGAGACCCCGAAGAAGGCCAGCAGCACGACACTGAACACGCTTGTCGTGCCCAGCACCCGGGCGGGCGCCGAAAAGAGCCGGGTCACCGCGTCGGAGGAGGAACCGGTCAAGCCCATGCCGTAGACCACCCACACGGCGAGGCCGCGGTGCGGGGCAGGGCTGGCAGCGGCGACGACGATGAGCAGCGGGACCACGGTGAGGATGGCCAGGGCAGCGAAGCCCAGGGCCCGGCGCATGAGTTCGAATTCCTTGCCGCTCCGGTAAAGGGCCCGGAGGTCGTGCCAGATTCGCTCGGCGCTCCGCAGCACCGCGCGGCGCGGGCGCGCGGCCATCATCGGCGGACACGCCCATCGGGCCGCTGCCGCACCGCGCTACCGCCTGCCGGACAGCGCCTTGCACCGCGACGGCCGGCACTCGAGCAACATGAACGTCGCGTCGTCACGAGCTCATTCTCCTGGCAAGGCCATCGGCGGCTGGGCCTGCCCGGCGAGAACTGGTGCTTCGCGATCTACGGCCCGGCCACCTGGGACCTACTCTCGGGCCCGGAATGCTGGTCCGGCCTGCGCCCGCCGGGCTCCCGACGGCCTCTTGCTGCCGTCGGTGACCTGCAGGCCGAACCGTTGACGCTCCCGGTTGCGCCCGGGCTACTTGAGGGGGAAGGTCCGGCGCATCATCCGGCGTAGCGGCGCCATCGCCGTGCGGAACCTGCCGGCGGCACTGGGCCGCGGCATGCTGCTGGACGCTTTGGGGGCCTCGGATGGCATGGGCGGGGCGGTGCCGTTGCGGGACGGCCGCAACGCGGTGGTGGCGCTCGGATGGGGTGCGGCTGACTCGGGCATGGCGTTTCCTTTCCGTGGCTGGATGGGCTCCGCGTCGTCACCGGCCGCTGCTGGGCGAGCGGCCGGGACGCGCCGGCGGAGGACGGCTACGGGCGCGGGCGCTAACCGATGCCCATCGCAGCGGGCGTCAGCTGCAGGCGGGCGCGGCCCGGCGTTGCAGCGATGAGCCGGGCCAGGCCTGCCGCTTGGAGGTGGCTGGCAGCGAAGACGTTCATGGTCTCAGCGCTGCCCGCAGCGGCCAGCCAGAGGCCTGACCCGGCAGCTCGTATGGGGCACCGCCACGTCAGCTGCACGCGCTGCGCTGCGAGCGTCATGAGCGCAGCGACGGTGGCGACCAGGCTCCTTGTGCATGAGCTCCTCCGGTGGCTGTCCGGTTGCTGGCCGCTACGGCGGCTGACTCCCGGTGCCACCTCAACCTACGCCGGAAGACTGAAGCTAGCAATCATTTTCTAGAAAATAGCACCGTAGGATGAGAGCCTAGACCTTCCTGACCAACCACGCCCAGGTCCCGGTGAGCATCCAGGGATACCGCCGGGCTGACCGGACTCAGTGCCTTGATCCCGCAGGCGGCTCGGCAGTGCTAGCTCCGTAGCCGACCTTGGTCAGCATCTGGCGCAGGTTGACAACAGCCTGGGTGTCGATGTCTTTGTGGCGGGGCGGGTCGAAATATTCGGTCTGGGACCCGATGCTCACGACAACCTTGCCGTCGTGCCGCTCCTCGGCTGAGCCGACCGTCCCCAGCAGCGACAGGACTGCACGCCACTCGATATTGTGGCCCGCCGGATGCTGGAAGATCTGGCGCAGCGTGTTCCGCTGGTGGTTACTGAGGTGCGCTGTCCGCGATGGCATCCATCCTCCTGTCCGCTCCGTCATGAACGGAGCTGCGAATATCCGGCCTGAAGGGCGTGCTGCCGCGTCAGGCAGCGCCTGCGGGCGACTGCCGGTCACGGCGTCGTGTCCGTGCCGGCTAGGAGAGCCAGGACCTCGCCGACCGTGCGTTCCCGGCCGGTGGGCTCCGGGAGCGGGAGATGCGCCTGGACCTCGTAGCGGTTGCGGCGCCCGTCCTTCTCCTTGACCACGTAGCCGGCCTCGGCCAGGTCGGTGACGATGCCGTAGGCGCTGCGCTCGGTGATGCCCAGGCTGGCTGCGATGTCGCGCAGCCGCACCCCCGGGTCGTGCGCGATGCACAGCAGCACCCGGGCGTGGCTGGTCAGGAAGCCCCAGCTCAGTGTGGCCACCTGCTTCCCTCCTTCAATTCTGGAAATCTTTTACTAGTCTTCTGCAGCTAGTATAGCGCCTTAAGCATGCATCGAGAGTCAGCCGCCGATTAGCGCCCAGTTACCCGGGGCTACCGAAGGAGTCCACGCGACAGCGGCCCGATCATCAGGCAGGGATGCCTCTGGGTCGTGGGTGATGCACAGCGATGCCCGGGACGTGGCCGGCCAAGAAGCCTGGCGCCAAAACTATCTAGAAATTACTAGAAAAGTATTGCTAGTTTTTAAATACTGCAATAGTCTGTGAACACGCCCTGGGAGCATCGCTGGAACAACCAGCCAGCCCCGGGGAGTCGATGGAAGGTCTCCCATGGCAGTAACCGCAATGGTCCAGCACCGCGTCACCGATTACGACGCCTGGCGCAAGGCCTACGACCAGTTCGAGACCACCCAGAAGACAGGCGGCGTGACCCACCAGAGCGTCTACCGGTCGAAGGACGACCCCAACAACCTGCTGGTTACCCACGGCTTCGCCACCACGGCCGACGCCGAAACGTTCCTCGCCGGCACCGAGCTGCGCGAAGCGATGCAGCAGGCGGGCGTCCAAGGCCAGCCGCGTATCGAGATCTACCAGGACATGTAGCCGTCCCGGAAGCCCGGCAGTCACCGATCACCGGTACGGCTGCCGGGCCGGCCCGGTCCTGCCAGGGCCTGGCCAGCCAGGTACATCCAGCTCCGTCCCCCGAGGCCGGTGCGCATCTGAAAGGAACCCCATGTTTTTCGGTATCGGAACAATCGTCATCATCGTGATCATCGTGCTTGTCGTCATGGCGCTGCGGCGGCACTGAGCGCGCCCGCCGCTCCCACCCCGAGGCGGCGTGGCCCAGCGACTCCGGCACCGGACCGCTGACACCGATCAGCTGAAGAACAGGAGGCACACGATGCGAACACTTGGATACATCTCGGCAGTAACCATGGCGGCCGCCGCCGCGACCCTCGGGCTTCTGGCGGTCATGTCATTGCCGGATATGCGGCGGTACTTGAAGATCAGGAAAATGTGACCCAAAGAATTACCAGGCCCCGGCCGACACGGGTGGGACATATCCCGCGCGGCGCCGGCCAGCGTGCCGCCGGAGGCCGGCCCTAGCGACCGGCTGGCCGCGGTCGCACTCCCACCTGACGCTCAGCACAAACCCCAGCCCTGCAGGTTCGCGTTAGGCCTGAACCGCGGGATCATGGCATGACGGTTCATATCCGTTGACGCGTGATATGGACGCAAAACGCTGGAGCCTAAATTTGCCTTGGCAATGCACCCGCTTTATATAGCGATCCTTGAGCCAGGCTTTCAGCCGTCCCGAGAGCTGTCCTTGAACGCGTCGTGTTAGCGTACTGACAGGATCTGCCAAAGCAGCAGAACCAGCTTTCGAGAGGCTTTTCATGTATCAATTCGCCGCCGCAATCTGGAAGGCCAAACCCGGCTTTGACGAAGAACCGGCGCGGCTCTTCGAGAAGTATCCGCGGCCTGACTCCTTCGTCGTCACCGGCGATCACGGCAGCATGGCCGGGCAGCGCGAGACCCGGGGAGACCAGTGATCATCGACATCCACGGGCATATCGCGCATCCCAGTCTCCTTGCCCGTTACCCGATGCCGCCGAGCCTCGGAGACGTCGACGCGATGATCGAGGCGAAAGCAGCCGCGGGCATCGGCCTCACGATCGTCGGGAGCCCCGCCGGTGCGGCCACGATGGTCCCGGTCCCGGGTCTGGATACCTATCACCAGCCCGCAGACGAGCTGCGCGCCTTCCACGACTGGCTCGCCACCGTGGCCCGCGAACGCAAGGATCATCTCCGGGCCTACGCATGGTGCAATGCGTTCGCCGACGATCGCGAACTGGCAGAAGTGTCGGAGACAGTGCGCGCTGGCGGCTTCGTCGGCATCATCGCCAATACCAGCATCGAGGGCGAATACCTGGACTCGCCACGCGCAGACGGTTTCTTCGCGATGGCCGAGGAACTGGGCGTCCCGATATTGCTGCATCCCGGCACTGGCCCGGCGACCTGCCAGGGCGTCCGTGACCACGGCCTGGTGGAGATGGTCGGGCGCTACTGTGATGTCACGATGGGGCTGGCCGCCATCGTGCTGTCCGGCCGGCTGGAGCAACACCCGGGCATCCGGATCATCGGTGCGAGTTCCGGCGGCGCGCTTGCCCTGCTCGGCAAGCGGCTCGACCTCGCCTGGCAGCCCAAGCACTGGGATGAGGCGCCCGGCAAGTCCAGCCATGCCGCCAGGAGCCCTGCGAGGCCGAACACCGCGCCCCGCTGCACTGCCCCGCCTTCGGAGCTCATGCAAAGGCTCTATGTCGATACCACCGCCGACGGCGTGACCCCTATCGCCATGGACGTGGACGCCTTCGGCGCCGGGCACGTGCTGTTCGGGACCGACTCGCCGCCGCTGCCAGTAGCGCTGGAGGACGCGCTGAAGGACTTCGGGTTCCTCAGCACCGAGGACCGGGACTCGATCCTCGGCGGCAACGCAGCCCGCATCTTCGCCCTCAGCTAGCGAGCCCGTCCGCGCGCGAGAAATCTTCTAGCCGTCAACTCCGCCCGCAGCCAATCCGGGCCCGGCGGCGGGCGCCGCCGAGCCGTACGCGGCTTTCAGCCCGGCGGCGATGTCGTCGAGGTAGCGGCGCGCGGAAGGAAACAGCCGGCTCAGGTAGGCCGAGGAGCGCATGTGGCCGTCGCAGCGCCGCAGCGTGGTGGGTCCAGCCAGGCACCTTCGCCGACCGCAAATGCCACAGGTCGCGCGAAAATTGGCGCGGACCTGTGAGTTACGGCTTCCTGGCACGCACGACGAGGAAGTAAGGGGCGATCCGCGTGTCAGCGACTTGCGGGTGGGCGGCGGCGGTTTCCTCGTCGGCAGAGGGTTCGGAGATCGCCTCGATGGCCAAGCCGACCGCGAGAACGGCGCCGAGCCACCCAGCCAGGGTGCGGCGCGCGTAGGTGATCGTGAACGGCTGGTACCGATCTCGCGTCTCTGCCGGCACCTGGCCGAAGGTCCATGTCTCGGTCAGCGGGCCCTGATAGAAGTAATCGCCGACGGCCCGCGCCTCACGCACGCCGGACTCATCGTGCAGCCATCGCCCGACCGGTGCCGATATCACCGGATGCAAAACCGAGAACTGAACGAATCCGCCGGGCCGCAGCACCCGCGCCACCTCAGCCAGCGTGCCCTCGGGATCCGCGACATCCATCACGCTCATGAACGCGGTCACCGCATCGAAGGCCGCTGCGCCAAAGGGCAGGGCGGCACCGTCGCCGACCAGGTAGCAGATCCCGGTCCGGTCCTGCCCTGCGGCCGCGGAGATGAACGACTCGGCGATGTCCAGTGCCGCAACGCGGGCGCCTTTCGCGGCCAGCAGCCGCGTGTTGTGCCCCTCACCGCAGCCCAGGTCTAGGCACTCCAGGCCGTCAACCGGAGGGAGTAACGCAAAAAATCCGGGAGTATTCACCAGGTCCCGGTAGACATCAAAACCAGTACGCGACAATTCCGTCCACGCGGCAGCGTTGGCATTCCACAGTGCACGGATATCTGGCCGCGTCATTCTGCCATGGTCGCATGCGCGCCCAGCCATGAACACCAAGGACAGCCGACGGCCGTTAGCTGCTGACGAGCAGCTTCCGCACGGCCGCGACAGCGGCAATTGTCTGGTCAGCATCGGCCGCCTGGGCGATGAGATTGAACTCGCCGCAGCCTGCCTCGACGTACGGCGCGAGGAACTCGGCGACATCTTCCGGAGTCCCGTAGGGCGTGTACTTCTCGAACCGCTGGAACGGGATCTGGTACATCAGCTCCATCGCGGGCGCGACCTGAGCCCGCCCCGCCTCCCGCGTCGCGCCGAATCCGCACCATACCTGCATCCCGTGGCGGCCCGCCCAGTCGGTCCGGCCGGCCTGCTCCGCCGCTTCCGCGGCCTGCGCAGTCGCCGATGCGAACCGTGTCGGGGAATTCCAGATGCCGAGCCAGCCATCCCCGAGGACGCCCGCCCGTCGCACGGCTGCGTCCGACCGGCCGCCGACAATGATGGGAACGGAGGCAGCCGGGGCGACGACCGCGTCCGTCAGGTTGAAGAACTCTCCGTGGTGGGTGACGGGCTGGCCGGTCACGAGCTGGCGGAGCACCGTCAGGCACTCGTTCATCCGCCGTCCGCGAGTGGCGGGATCGACGCCGCAGACTTCCGACTCGTGCCGGTCCTCCCCGCCAACGCCGACTCCGAAGATCAGCCTGCCCGGCGCGAGCTGCGCGATGTCGGACAGCTGCCGGGCGACGAGCACGGGATGGCGCAGCGGCAGCAGGTAGATGCCGGTGTAGACCGGCAGCGTCGGGTGCATCGCCGCGAGCGCCGCACCCCGGATCAGCCCGTCGAAGCCCAGGCCGCCGAAGAAGCTGACATGGTCCCCGATGCCGACGTGGTCTATCCCCGCGTCCGCTATCTGAGCGAGCCGCGTCGCGCTCTCGTCCGGGCCGTTGACGCTGAACGGCATGAACATGCCGACCCTGCTCACCACGACTGCCCCCTTATTGCCCGGAACGAAGCCGCAGTCCCGGAATCAGCGCCGGGACGCGGGTCCGGTATGAACGGTACGCATCGCCTAGGTCGCTCGCCAGGTCGCGTTCCTCGAACGCAATCCCGGTCAAGATGTAGGCCGTCATGGCGAGTGAGAGGACGAGGTGCCCCACCGTCATCACCGGAGCCGCCCAGAAGATGATCAGGAATCCGGTCATCAGCGGGTGCCGGACCACGCGGTAGAACAGCCGCTCGGTGAAACCCGGCGGCGCGTAGTCCGTGCCGCGGGCCGCCAGGAAGGCCTGCCGCAGCCCGAACAGGTCGAAGTGACTGATCAGGAACGTCGACGTGAGGGTGACGAGCCAGCCAAGACCATAGAGCGCGAGCAGGCAGCCCGCCACGGGGCCGCTGGCATGCCAGACTGCCGCAGGAATCGGCCGCCACAGCCAGAGCATCAGCGTCAGGGCGATGCTCGCGGCCAGCACATAACTCGACCTTTCGGCGGAGGCAGGCACGAGCCACGTCAGCCATCGCTTGAACCACGGCCGGGCCATCACGCTGTGCTGGACGGCAAAAAGCAGGACCAGCAGCACGTCGATCAGCGCCGCGACCGGCCACGGGCTGGCCGGCCCGTGATCGATGGTCTTGGCCACGCCTCGCCCGGCGATGAACCCGGCGGCGTAGAGCAGGACCGCCATCGAGAATGCGTAGACGGTCACGGAGTAGGTCCGGCCAAGGACCGGACTGTGGTGGGCCGTCTGCGCCCGGCTGGCGCTGGCACTGGCATAGGTGTGGTCAGCCATGGTCATGACGCTAGGAAAGGCCAGCCCCGGTGGGCAATCGGGTGAACTACGGGCTGCCCGTGGCCGCGGGAAGACATAAGGGCGAATTGCCCGTTCCGACATGGGAGAAATACCGAGGCAGGAGTCAGTCCGCTGCCGCGCGGGCCGTCACCCATGCGGCGATCTGAGCCCGTGACCGGACGTCGAGCTTGCGGCGGATGTTCTCTACGTGCGCTTCTGCCGTCCGGGGCGCGACCGACAGCGTGCTGGCTATGGCGTGGTTTGTCAGGCCCGCGGCGACCAGCCTGGCGACCTCGATCTCGCGGCTGGTGAGCTTCGGATCGGAGTCGACTGCCCGCCCGAGAAAGGCGAGCATGGCGTCCAGGACGGCCTGCCATTCGCCGTGGTAGTACAGGTGGCCGGTGCCAGGCAGCGGGTGCAGTTCGGCATGCGGGATCAGCGCCGCAACCTCGCGGCCGAGTTCGAACGGCGTGGCTGTGTCACCCTCGCGGTGCAAGACGGCCGTCGGGGCGCTGATGGCCGGCAGCAGGGACCGGATGTCGGTCTCGTAGTAGGTGGCCAGGTACTGACTGGCGACCTTGGCCGTTGCCGAGATCCGCTGCGCGTGGCCGAAGGCCGCCGCGTCCGCCGCAGTCGGGTCGGGCACGAAGATGCCGGTCATCATCTTCGAACCCAGCCCCCAGTGCGCCTTGACCAGCGCGACGATCGAATCCCTGATCTCGGCGGGAGCTAGCTCGCCGCCATCCGCGCACATCCCGTACACGATCAGGGCCCGGACGCGCTCAGGATGCCGAGCGGCCATGGCCGCGGCGACCTGCCCGCCCTGGGAGGCGCCGAACACAATGAGGTTCTTCGCCCGGGCCGCGTCCGCGACGGCCAGGGCCGCGCCGACCTGGGCGGCGAATGAGAAGTCGGTGCTGGTCCTGTCGGATAGGCCGCAGCCGGGCTTGTCATAGCGGATCACCGTGAAGTGATCCGCCAGCCGGTCGATGAACTCACCGAAGGCGAACAGGTCCGGCTGCGCTGTCAGGTGCGTCACCCAGCCCGGTTCGCACAGCAGCGGCGGACCGGCGCCGCTTACGCAGTACGCCACGCGCCCCGCGGGCGTGTTGCAGTACCTGATCGCCAGTGTCACCGCTCCAGGCTGGCACTCCTCGTGCGGCCAGTAAAGAAGCCGCCCGCGCCAGGGCCGTGGCGGCGCCGTCCGGCGTGGCCGCGCTGGCACTGGCCGCGTAGCTGACCTTCTCCCGAGGAGTCGCCGACTTCGACGGGATCGCTGTTGCCAGCCCGGCCGTAGCTGCGACACTGCGACGCGTACGCCTCCCCCAGCTGCGCTTCCGGGCTAGCGCCGGCTCAGCCAGCCACGGTTACCAGGTCGCCGATCGCCAGGTGGTTGAAGGCGACATGGGCGGTCGGGATCGGCAGCTCCACGCAGCCGAGGCTCTGCGGCCACCCGTACGAGCCCCGCACGAACCCGTGCACGGCGTCGCCGCCGTTGAAGTAGTTGATCCAGTACACCGGATCGTCGTACTTGGTGCCGTCGGGGTTGGTCCCGGTCATGAAGTTGAACGTGTACCGGACGTAGACCGGGAACGTTCCGTCGGCCGTCGGACGCGAAGCGATGCCGGTGTTGGCCGGCGTCGTGAGCACCGTCTTGCCGTTCTCCCAGAGGACGAGCGTCTCGGGCAGGTTCTTCGTCACGTGCACGTACGAGTACGGCTGGGGGTCCACCTTGTTGGCGGCCGCGGCCCTGAGCAGCGGCTTCCACAAGGCGTTCGCAAGCTGGCTCACGGTCGCAGCGTCGGCGGTGTAGCCGTTGTAGGCGGAACTGTCCGCTGCGGACATGAACGCCATCAGCGCGCCCTTGACGATGACCGTGGGCGAGCCGGGCTGCCACTTGGACTTGAGCACCGCCGGGGTCGACTGCCAGCGCCAGGAGAAGCGGCCCTTCAGCGGGCTGCCGAGCGCCGCGACCTCGCCGGCCAGGGTAGTCGGCTCGTGGACGCCTGGCGCCGGGGTGAAGTTGAGCGGCAGGTAGTGCAGCTGGGCAAGGATCTGCTGCAGGCGCAGCACCGAGACTTGCGTGACCGCGAAGTGGTAGGACCCCGACGCGGCCAGAGCCACAGAACTCGTTGAGGAGCCGCCGACGACGGCTACCCGGTGGTCAAACGAGACCGAGACCGCGGTGCCAGGCCCGAAGCCGAGACCCCGTGGGGTGAAGACCAGCGTGTCGGCATTCGGCTCGGTCCAGGTCCCCGCCGTGTGTGGCGAAACCCGAGGCCGGGTGCTGCCGAGGGCCTTGGTCACAGGCTCGTCGAAGGTGAGGGTGATCGGGCTGTCGAGCCCCTGGTCCGAGCTGCCCGGAGCCGGAACCGCCGCAGCGACCGGCACGCCGTCCTTCGGTGCCTGAAGCCAGTCCACCGTGGCCGGGCTGGCAGCCAGGCGTTCCCACGGCCACGCCGCGGCCGTCACCTGAAGCGCGCCTCCCGACTGGTTGTCCGGCACGGCGAGCTCGGCAGTGGTCGAGGGCCGCCTGAGCCGGATGACCCGCTCCGTGCCGCCGGCCGCCTTGTAGTCGACGACGCTCACCGGCCGGTTGAAGCCCAGCGTCACGCGCCCCGGATGCGCGGCAACGGCCACCCGCGCCGTCGGCGCTGCCGATGGCGCCCGCAGCGTCGCCGACGTCGAGACCCCGGAGCCCAGCAGCCAATGCAGCCAGGACGGCGGAGCCGCGGTGACCCGCACCTGCACCGTCTCACCCTGCGGCAGGGCGGCGACGGGCACGTAGCCCGTGCTCTGGTGTGATAGCGCGACCGGCCGGCCAGCACTGGTGGCGCTGACGTCGGTCACCGCCGTCCCGGCGCCGCTCAGATGCACCTGGACAAGCGCCTCTCCCGATGACACCGAGACTGCCGGACGCCCCAGGAGCGCGAGCAGCGCAGCGGCGATGCCCAGCAGCACGACCGCGGCGGCCGCGCCGATACCCGCGCGGACCTTCCCGCCCCGATCCTTCAGCAGGCTCTTCACCGGGGCACGTGCGCCGATGCTCTGCTCTGCTGGTTTCTCAGCCTCAGCCGGTTCCTCAACCTCAGCCGCTATCTCGGCCTCAGCCGGCATCTCAGCCCAGGCCGGGTCTTCGGCCTCAGCCGGTTCCGCTGCAGCTGCTGCTGGTTCCTCAGCCTCAGCCGGGTCTTCGGCCTCGGCCGGTATCTCAGCCGCGTCCGGTTCCTCAGCTGCTGCCGCCGGTTCCACAGCCTCAGCCGGGTCTTCGACCTCGCCCGGTTCCTCAGCTGCTGCAGGCATCTCAGCCCCGGCCAGGTCTTCGGCCTCGGCCGGTTCCTCAGCCGATGGATTCTGGTCGTTCTGCTCAGCTGAGTTTCCAGCCGACGGCTCCGTCATCGGGTCGCCCTCTCAAGGCCGCGCTCCCACACATGTCCTACAACGGCCGGATTCTCCCATCGGTTGCAGTCACGAAGTAACAAATCAGCCAGGTTTGGTACCGGCAGCAAGGTCCGCGTGCCCGCACGGTCCGCAGCGCTCGCTGGCTCTGGGGCTTGCCGGCGAAGCCCGGTCAGGTTCCGCCGGATCACGCCGGGCCCATCCGCGGCCGCGTTCTCGGGCCATTGATCGCGGCCGCATCGATGTGCGGGAGACGAGCACGCAGCCGCGCGAGAGTCGGCTCATCGAAGTCGGCCAGGGTAAGCGAGCCCTGGATGTATGCATTCCACGCCAGTTGCCAGGCCGCCGGCCGGTCCAGCAGCATCAGGACGGCACTGAGCAGCGCCGGCGTGGGAGGCGTCCCGGTCCCGTTCAGAATCTGCAGGATCGCCGCCCTGCTGAGATCCTGCCCCGGCGTGGCCGCCGCCTGGGGGTACGCAGCCGTCAGGAATCGGTACAGGGCATGAACCTGATACTGGTCCTGGTCAGGATGGCGCATTTGCAGCGCGCGCGCCAGGAAGCCGTGCTGGCTCAGCGCGAGCCGGACCTGCTGCGGCTGGTAGTGCCCTGGCGCCCGTTTCAGGTAC